>Ga0187892_10000191_pt1 | contig 160337 bp, 189 predicted proteins | sample MA1701073metaG_FD_139345 | JGI IMG/M metagenome (GOLD analysis project Ga0187892, IMG submission 139345) | Bio-ooze microbial communities from a basaltic lava cave in the Kipuka Kanohina Cave System on the Island of Hawaii, USA - MA170107-3 metaG ...
CTGCAAAGCCTATCGATAGGGGTTCGAATCCCTTCCTCACCTTCAAAGTTTTGAGTTATTATGTAATTACCTGCTTTTCTAAATAGAGAGAAATTTACAGTAATAGATTGACACAGGCTAATAACAAAGGTTTGTTAAGATACATCCCGGGTTCACGTTCAGTTTTAGTTCAAGAAAATAGTAGTCAACCTTTAGATGGTTTTACAAAAAATATTCGAGAAAGTATAAGAGAAAATGCTGAAGATGCTAATAATGAAGTTGAGAAAGGTCATAATTTTCTTCATTGGGTTTTAACTAGAGTTTTTGAAGCAACAGAAGATGATGCTTCTGATGCTATAGTTGATGGAGCAAACGATCTAGGAATCGATGCATACCTACCAGTTGATTTTTCAGAGAATAAGATAAGACTATTTCAATCAAAATATGGAACATCGCATTCTATGGAGGCTATTGCAAAATTCAAAGATGATGTTAAACGGCTACTCCAAAGCGACGTTACAAAGATGCGTCCAGAAATAGCACATTTAGTTACTAAGATACGTGATAAGAATCTGAAGGTAGAGTGTTGTTATGTAACCGATCAGAAGGTAGAATATGAAAATGAAAAATTGTTTGAGGTTATTGACATTGACGAAATCGTTCTAAGATTATGGGGTAGAATAAAAAAACCAGCTGCAGGCAAAAAATCTACAATAAAGTTAGAAAAAATGCTTCATCATGAAAACACCATATTAGGAATATTGAAGTTAAGGGAATTAACTGATTTTATATCTAAAAATCGTGATTATGTATTTGAGTCTAATATCAGACAGTGGATGCAGTTTAAAACGACTGTTAACAAGGGTATTCGCGAAACCCTACAGAATGTACCTGACAAGTTCTTCTATTATAATAATGGAATAACAATTGTCGTAAGTGATTTTGAAGAATCTGGAAATAATTCAATACTATTACATGCACCTCAAATTGTAAATGGAGCTCAAACATCTAATTCAATTATTGATCGTGCAAAAAGGACACATAATTTGGAAGGTAGTATCACAGTCACAATTATTCGAGCAGATGATGAAGAAGACCAAAATAACATAACAAAATACAGAAACTCTCAGAATTCTGTTAGAGGTAAAGACCTTGTGTCATTAATGGATTTCCATAAATCAATTAAATCTCAATTGCAAAATTGTGGTTACTTTTATGAAATTCAAGCCGGATCTTTTGATACTAAAACAAAATCACAACAATCTGAATTCATAGGGGACGTAATTTACAATAATTATCTACCAGACAATCACAAAAAAGTAATTGTTGCAAAAGATGCAATTCAGTCTTTAGTTGCTGGAATAGAACAAAGACCCACAGAAGCTTATAGCTCACCAGCCCAGTTTTTGCCACGTGGGAGTAAATATGATGAAGTTTTCAATGAAAAACTAGAAGATGAGTATAGACTTTTGCTGTACCCATACCTCGTAAAAGAGTTTGCCAAAAAGACCTTAAAGTATGGTAAAAGAGGTGGACATAAAACTAAACGATATGCGACATTATTTTTTGTAGCAGTATATTTTCGCATCTTACATAAAACAATCCTTGAAACAAAGGGAGATTTTAAGACAGACATTACAAAATTGGAACCCATTTTTAGAAGTTTTAAGCTAAATAGTAGAATTTTAAAACTAGCAGATACGGTAGTTACAAAATTCCTTGAGGATACGGTTGTAGATGATGAAATGGAAATAGCAAATACAAAACATAATTTCTTCTCACATCATGTCTGGAACGATGCAATGCTTCGTGTAGTTGACAAGAAAATCAGACAAGAAGAAGATGAAATTGAAAGTATTAAAAAATTAGTTAGCAATCTATCTTAATCTAAAAATTTTCTTAAACGGCAGAAGTCTAACCAAGTAAAAATTTGCAGGAGGTTTACATTGGCCAGACTTTCTACCGTAAGTTATCTATGATATAGTAATATTTAACATGATTTCTTCATTTAACATTAGAAAAATTCCTAAAATGATTTTTATATAGAACATAAAAATGTATGTTGAAGATTTGAAAAAAGAAGAAAAATGTAGTTTATGCAATGGGCCAATAAAAACAAAGTATTTTCCCATGGAAACATGGAAAATAAGTGGGTTGTTATGTGGTAATTGCTACTCTAAAAAAATTTCCGAATATTATCCTGGGGAACATGTGAGAGTAGATTTATCAGAAAAGTAACTAACTTTTTTAATCATTTTTTATTTTGATATTTGTTTACATAAAGACAGTTCCATGTAAGAGGATCGTCTTTGATCTGTTCTTCTTGTAAAAATTTAATATCGGTAATTGTTTTTTTCTTTTTTAATAAATTTACCTGAAAGGTTTCAAATTTTTTACATGCACAATCCTCGATCAGACATGCATCATTATTGTGTTCAACTTCATGATCTTCTTTGATATGACCACAATTACATACAGCATCATCTTTTACATCTTTTTTTGATAGTTTTGCATAAGTTCCTAATCTTAGATATGCTTCTCCTTGATGCCCATTTTTGAATCGCTCATAGTTTTGTGATTTATCTAATATTTTGAAAAAAGATTTGTTGGTTTGAGGTTTACTTGATTCCCCACCCATGATAAACCAATATTGTTCGTCAGTTTCAACAAATCTGATTTTTATAGAATGATCATTCCACCAATGAATAGTTTCATTCCAAAGATTAACTGCTTGTTTTCGTTTTGAGAATAAGGGAACTATGTTCATTCTCAAATCATAATATCTGTATGCTACCCCTAAAAAGTCATTAAACCATGGGATCGATTCTTCCTTGTACACATAACACAGAGAAGCAGAATTCTATTTAATATATGCAAAATGATGGGTAATACTATTATATCACAGTTTTATTCCAAATACCGTATGGTAGGCTATAGGACTAGTATGCAGATCGTAGCAGATTTACTAGTAGCTACAGAACAATGTGGACAAGAGGGAATTAAGACAACCTCACTGCTTACAAAAGCAAATCTATCACATTCTCGACTCTCTAAATTCCTTGAGAATTTAACAGGGGCCGAATTAATTAATAAAATTGAATATGACGGAAAGAATGCTTTTATCATTACACCAAAAGGAAAACAATATTTGGAATCCTACAAAAAATTTGCAGATATAGCTGGTTCTTTTGGTTTAGATCTATAAAATTACTTTTTTGATCTTCTATTTAGGCGTCGTTTTTCTTTTTGCTCTTTTCTACTTTTCATAGCTGAATATAATATTATGATTATACTGCCTGCTATCATTGAGTAAAAGAGTCCAATAATTTGGGGTTCCCGTGTGATGGAGATAATCATTCCCGCGACTAAGAACATTAGGATGATTATAAGATACTTGTCCACCATTAATCTGAATCATAAAATAATATATCTTTTTGATTAAACCTGAGATGATAGTGGATTAATGTCTAAAATACTTGAAATAATTGGTTTTGCTTTGATAGGAGGTACAATCTACGCTTATCTTGGAATGATTGGCAGTGAGCTAAGATGGCCAGTTTTCTGGACATGTGCTGGAGGGGCTTTGGCGATAATTGTTTACAGAAAATGGGTGAAAAAGAAATCTAGGACAGCTAATTCTTAAAGTAAAAATGGTGTACGTTTATGAAATTTTTTGTCATAGTTGATCAAAAACCAAGCAACCGACAGATCTATAAGGGATGATTATTCGGATAATACTAGGGGAGTATGACAAACGAGGTAGCTGAATGGTGGAAGGGCCTAGGTAGGGAACTAGAAGTCGATATTGAATCCCTTGATGAATTAAGATAATAAAAAATTCTTAGAGTTCTAGTTATTTTAGATTAAATGCAAAGCCTCGAGTGGGCTCCGACCCCACGACCTAACGCTTACGAGGCGTTCGCTCTACCAGGCTGAGCTATCGAGGCACATATCGGTTCCTATCAGAGTTTATAAAAAGCCTTTTTGGTTTTGAACCAGTGAAAATATCGATTTCCGGAATACGTGGGATTTTTGGAAATGATTTTACATTAAAAGATGTTTTGAGGTTTTGTAACAATTTTTCACGCCTAATCAAATCAAAAAAATGTGTAATTGGATATGATACAAGATTTTCATCAGTCATGATATCAGAAACTGCTTGTGCTGCATTGATGCAGTGCGGGATTGATGTTTACAATCTAGGATTGGTTCCAACTCCAGTAATTTTTAGAGAGTCACGAAAATATAATGCTGGTATTATCATAACATCTTCGCATAATCCTCTAGAATGGAATGGTCTAAAATTTATTGTAAGTGGAAGGGGGATTAATGAAGAAGAATTATTAGTTCTCAAAAGTAATCAAGAAACTTCCAAATCTGTAATCGGTTCAGAAACTAAGATAGAATCTAATTACATTGATGAAGCTTCTAAACTAATTGGACGAGTATCTGGTTCACCAAAGGTTGTTGTAGATGTTGGTGGGGGTGCTGCTAAAAATGTGGCTACATCTCTTTTAGAAAAGATCGGATGTCAGGTTAAAACGATTAATGAAAATTTAGAAAATTGTTCGCGTGGGCCCGACCCAACTTCAGATGATTTGAAAGATTTGATTTCTAATACTAATGGAGCTATAGGTTTTGCGTTTGATTTGGATGGAGATCGTCTAGTAGTTGTTAAAGATATGAAAAAACTTTCCCCTGATGTCACTTTAGGATTAGGAGCTGCAAAGGCACTTGAACTTGGATACAAAAAATTCGTACTAAGTATAGATACTAGTGTTTCAATTGAAAAATTTATTAGAAAAAAAGGTGGCGAGGTAAAACGTTCTAAGGTTGGCGAAGCCAATGTCATAGATCTTATCTTAAAAACTGGATCACAAGCAGGGGGAGAGGGAAGTAGCGGCGGGTTCATTCTTCCTGAATTCAATCTTTGCCGTGATGGAATTCTAACTAGTGGTTTAATCGCATCTATGATTGGAACATCTAGTTTTGAAGACATACTCAAATTTATGGAAGGATATCATCAAGTTAGAGATAAAATAGCAATCGAATCAAGGTTACATGATAAAACGTTAGAAAAATTACAAGAAAAAATGTCAAAACAGTTTGGGCAAATTATTACAATGGATGGAATTAAAGCAATAGTTGATGAAGATAGCTGGGTACTTGTTCGTAAATCCAATACAGAAGACATTATCAGAATCTCTTCTGAATCAAATGATATACAAAAAGCAAAGACTATTGCAGAGCATACAAAAGAACTAGTGAATCAAAGTTATGCTCAAGTTAAATGAAAAAGAGATCATTGCTATCTTTCAGAAAAAAATAGGAAATAAGAAATTTGTTTCAGAAGACGTTGAATTTTTTACAATAGGTAAAATCCACCTTGTAACTAAAGTTGATACTCTTGTGGAAAGTACTGACATCCCATTAGGAATGAAATTTGAGGATGCGGCAAGAAAAAGTGTGGTTGCGTGTGTCAGTGACTTTGCAGCAAAGGGTGTAAAGCCTCTCTTTGGGATGGTATCAGTAACAATTCCCAAACAATTTTCTAAATCAAAGATTATGTCCTTAGCTCATGGATTAGGTAAGGCAGCTAAAGAGTTTGATCTTAAATTAATTGGAGGAGATACCAATGAGGGAAGAGAATTAGTAATTCAGATCTCTTTATTTGGAACTGCCAAAAAAATTGTGAAAAGAAGTGGAGCAAAAGTAAATGATGTAATAATTACCACCGGTCCCTTTGGATATTCATTAGCAGGCTTGAAAATACTTTTAGAAAAGAAAAAAGCTACAATAGAATTTTCAAAAAAAGCAAAAAAAACTGTTTTTAGTCCAATGCCTAGGCTAAAATTTGGTATAATAAATCAGAAATTTTTTTCATCTTCAATGGATTCAAGTGATAGTTTATCATCAACCCTAAATGAAATGTCAAAGCAAAGTAAAAAAAAGTTTGTTTTAACAAAACTTCCAGCTAATCAAGATCTCTTTGAATTTGCAAAGGCAAATCAATTAGATCCCATAGATTTGATTTTCGATGGTGGTGAAGAATATGAGATAGTTGCTACCATTTGTCCTACAAATCTTTCTAAAGTAAGGAGTAGTGCAAGAGCACAAAAAATACCGTTATTTGAACTAGGTTACGTCAAAAGGGGGTTTGGTGTAGTGTATAAAACGGATACAAAAGCAACTCAAATTAAAGATAAAGGCTGGCTACATTTTCGAAGTTAATGTTTTTTAAACGGTATTTTTAGCGGGGTTAATACTTGCTTAATATGGGGCATTTACCCTAGCGGGCTTTACGGTAATACATATGAGCTATTTACAAAAAACTCTAACCCTCCAAGACTGGTTTGCCAAGGTATATCAAAAGAGCAAATCAGAAAGCTCCGTAAAGGTTGCTAAATCTGCAATTAATGCATTCAATTCATTTTGCAAACACAAGTACAACAAACCAATAGAAGAAGTTATTGAAGAGCTAAAAATAGCAGATGATAATGCTCGATGTATTGCATTAAATTATTTTTTATCATTCTTAAATAGTGATCACGCAGAACTCAATCAGAAAAAACGGGATCCTTCTTCCATTCTGGCATATTTTTCATTTTTGAAATCATTTCTATGGAGTCAAGGAATAAAACTTAATCCTGACGACGTAAAACACTTAATTCAATTCCCAACAAAAAATAAAATCTCCAGAAAGGCAATAGACCGCCAAACAATAAAGCTGATTTTAGACAATTCAAGCTCACGAAGAAAGGCATTGTATTTGTCTTTAACATCAAGTGGAATGAGAGACGGAGAGGCTTTATCCCTAAGAAAACGAGATTTTGATTTTTCTCAAGACCCTGTTTTAATAAAAATCCCTGCTAAATATACTAAAACACGAGAAGCACGTGAAACATACATCTCTAATGAGGCAAAAAAGTATGTTGAAAGGTTAGTAAAGAGGAAGAAGGATGATGATTTAGTTTTTACCAATACAGAAAATCGTAGAGAAGCTGTAGACAATGAGGGAGAGGTTTTTGGTTATCTTCGGAAAAAACTAGGTTTAACAGAAAGATATGAAGGGAGTAGTAGACACGTGATTACTCTTCATGTTCTTCGCTCATATTTTTACTCAATTGCTTCTGACAAACACGGTGCAGACTATGCTCATGCAATGATTGGTCATAGTCCATACATGGCAACATATTACAGAAAAACTCCTGAAGACAGGGCTAGAATGTATAAGGAGTTAGAACCATTACTTACGATAGATGACTCTGAACGTCTGATTGTAAGGACAAAGGAGTTGGAAAAAGAAAAGTCAGTACTTAAACAGAAAGTGGACAGAATTGATGATCTAGAGCGAAGACTCAGACGAATGGAAAAAACTAAAGATCTTTAATGAAATTATTGTTTGATATCCATTGTCAAGGGCAATATCTGAGTAATAGAGCAGAAATTGAAAAGAACCATGAGTTAATCTGTGTAGCACATCATGAACAACTACCTGAAGATATTGATGATTCTGATATAGCTGATTTTGCCAAGGAGAATGGTTACACAGTTGTTACTAAGGATGTAGACTTTGTGACTTTATGTCTTGACAGAGGTGTGCCTGTAGGAGTCCTAAAGGGTAATCGTCTGTTTCTAATTTATGATGAAATTGAACTATTTGGTGGTAAATTACCCAATCGTTTATTCACAACTGACTGAAAAACTGAAAGATTTTTAAAAAAATTAGGCACGAAAAATAAAAAACAGTTTACTTAATATTGCTCCATGATTATTATGAGCTGATTTCTAGACTAACAAAGTCATGAAATACCCCAAAGTGAATTTGAAACCCAAAAAAACTCTATGAGTTACTCAACGCTTCAAGCGAGAGTACAGTAAAAAAACCACAGACAAACATCATAGAAGATGGTCAATGTCTTGGTAGCACTTCAAGGACTGTCCTCAACCGGGATAGAATACTCCTTTCAAGGTGAAAGAAGTAAAGAACAGTGCAAAGAAACAATACAAAACACAAGAAAGATGCCAAGATTAGGCATAGAAATTTTCAATCTCACTTACAAGTATCCCCCGAAACCAATGTAGTTATTTCTAACTTACCCACCAAACGTAGATGCAAGGATGATAATCCCATAGTGGTAAAAAGAATTTTTCTAGAAGACAGTAAACCAAGGGAGTTTCACCTGTGTGAAAATCATCGCAATGATCCAGACTTTGATGGCTATGTTTCCGAAACGGAGGTTAATCTGAAATGATACGGACACGTTTGAACTCAAGAGAAAGAAAAAGACTGTACAAGCGTCACGTAGCTATGTATGGAGAAAAGTGTAGAATTTGTGGAAGAACTCCAAGACTTCATGGCGTGAAGTTGGTAGTAGATAGAATCAATAATGATGATCCTGAGTACACTTTCGAAAAGACTCAGCTTATCTGCAAGGGTTGTAATCATAGAAAAAATCCACGTGGAAAAGGAAAAAAAAATTGCAGTCGACCATTGAATGTGTGTGTGGAGGTGAAAAAAAACTGAAAGAAACAGAATTCCCCTCTGAGATAGAAATCAACCGAACAAAGAAACCACAATTTGAAGACTATGTGGAGCAAAGAGTAAGAAAAGAGCCAGAAGGACCATCAAGGGATGATGTCTTCCGTGGAGGAGCTCAGAAACTAAAAATCTCCTCTAAAACCACAGAGAGATATCTCAATGAATTATGCTCCACTGAAGGTCCTTATGAGAAAGTTCGAACTGAAAAAGGCTGGGTTATAAGAAGAAAATAACCATTCAAGTATCTAAATCCGCCAAGAAATAGGATAATATCACAGAATAGAATCATAGGGATGGTAAATGTCTGAAACCAGACATATCTAAGCGTGATAAATGTCTGATTTATACGATTATGGACATTGAAGGAATTTTTTACTTCAATACTTACTAAAATAATATGGCATAACATGTCATTATTAGGTATGTTTTATGTCGTTTCCCGACATAAATACGCATGAAAAATGTCATATTGTCTCAATTGGCTTAAAATCCTCTTCCTTTGATCAGATGTAAATTAGGTATTAATTGAATTAAGTTTTACATTAATCTTGTGAAAATACGTTCTTTTCAGATACAAAATTACAAATGTCTTAAAAATGTCAAACAAGATAATTGTGGAAATTTTCATGCATTAATAGGTTCTAACAGCTCAGGAAAGTCAAGCGTTTTTGAAGCGATTAAGTTATTTAAAATGATTTTTAATGCTTTAGAATCCGATGAACTCGTTTATGGTGGAATTAAAGAGTATGAAAACAAAATAATTAAAATTAATCTTCAATTAGAGATTCCTAACAATTTAAGAGAAAATTATTTTTTTCATTACCTGAATTTGGATGAAGAGTCTACAAAACTATGTCTCGAAACTCCAGCACTTAGCAGTATAGATTTAGGAATTGAAATACTAGTATTTGGTACCAAAATCCCTGATAGAAATTTTCATCGTCTTATTTTTTTAAACCATTTAGAGTTTCCGCTTGAAGATAATTCAACAATCATACTTGTTTCTAGAAATGAGAATAACACAATTTCTTTTAGAAGGGTTGATTCTCGCAACCAAAAAATTTCTTTAAGAGGTACTTCTCTCACGAACTATTTGGGTGGGATCGGCCCTACTACTCTACAACCGAATGATTCTCAAGTAATTAGTCCTAACAATTTCATAGGTGCAATATTTCGTGATCTTCAACAATCATTGCGAGATATTCAACCAATTAGAGAAAGTTCGAAAATAACAAGATATCAATATGTTAGTGAAGAAACTCAAATTGGGTTAAGAGGCGAACAACTTACAAATTTCATGGATACCATGTACACAAATGATAGGGAAAGATATTTCGAAGTTGAAAAATATTGCAAAGCTATATTCCCTAATATTGAAAAGATTAGACCTGACAAGCTTCCCAATGAACAGATTAGAATAGTTGTAACTAAGAAAAATCTACCCTATACTATTAGCATGAGTAGTGAAGGCAGAGGATTAGACCAATTATTGATTGTAATTTGGAAAATTGCTACCGCACCAAAAGAAACAATTTGGCTACTTGACGAACCAGAAATTCATTTACATCCTGGTGCTGAAAAATTACTTTATGATTTCTTGATTGATGAAACTAAAAGAGATAAACAAATCATAGTAGCTACTCATTCCATGGTTTTTATTCACAAAAGCAAGGAGAACGAAATCTCTATTTTACTAAACAAAGATGGCAGTACGGAATTAGCCTCCTTAGAAAATCTTATCGAAGCTGAAGGAAAAGATCCATCTTTAACAAATGACCAAATTAGAGAAAAAGTATATCATGCTCTAGGTTATGATGCAACTTTTGCGTTTGAACCAATTACTGTAGTAGTTGTAGAAGGAAAAACTGATGAAAAAGTATTTCAAATATTTTCTAAAATAATTGATAAGCCGATCAATCTTAGATCAACTAAATTCATTCCAGTTGGGGATAAGCGACAGGCGAAACAATTTAGCCCCATTTTGACTTATGCAGCATCAAACAAAAACATCTTGATTATTCTAGATAATGATAAAGAAAAACCTGAGCAAATTAAACAGAAAATTTTGCAGCGTGAAAAAGCTTATCGTGAAAAAATTGGTGTAAGTCATCAATTGCTTAGTGACGATAATTTTGGTGTATATAGAGAGGAAGCGTATTCAATTGAGTTCTATCTTCTTGATCCTAAGTCAATTGTAAAAGTTGTTAATGCCCCTGACAAGGTAGAGCAAATTCGTAATCAAATTAAAACAGAACTAGCAAAGCCACTAGCTGAACAAATGCGACCCAAAGATTTGTTAAAACAGATTTGGTCAGATAATGGTTTTGGTCCATACAATGAAACGGATACTCCTATCAAAATAGCAGAAAACACATCAAAAGATTATCTATTGCAGTTTCCTGAAATAGTACAAATCATTGAAAAAATAAATGGCTAACTATTATTCTCTAACTGACGAACAAATTACAACAGGAATTAAACTATGTAAGGAAAAAGTTTTTGATTTACTTGATGAGTTATCAGATTATGTTCTAAGAATGGTAACATTGCCTTTACTTGGTACTCTATTTATTGCACTTCGTAGAAATCTTGAACGACGTTTTAGGCATTAATCCACTGGTTGTAATATGAGTTTGTGCTCCTAAATTTAATTAGTTAATTATTTGGTGACAACATTAAGCATTTATGGAATGGCAAGAGTTTCGTGAACAAGCTGCTAGAGATTTGCTCAGTTGTAAGATACTTAGAAAGGATGAAGACTATGGCAATGCTGCTTATCTCCTACAACAAAGTTTAGAAAAATATGTAAAAGCCTACCTTTTCAAATTTGAATTATTTGCTGATGATCCAAAAAATCTTGGGCATTTACCATTGAAAGTTCTTTTTAAGAAATTATCTGAAGAAATAGATAAAAAAATCCGTCAATCTAACAATCCTCAAACAAAAATCATATTCAGCCTATGTTCTCCTTTAATAAAAGAAACTCTCAATTTATTTGAAAAAATTAAAGATTCAAAGAATCCAATTTGGAGAAAGGCAATATGGAAAGATTCTCTTGGTTTACCAATAACTGATGAGGAAGAGTCTATAATTAAACAAACCAAGTCTGATTGGGATAACAGATTGGTTCCTGAATTATCTAAAGGTGCATCACTTTTTTCTAATAATGTGGATGAATTAAAAAATCAATTAAAAGATCCAATAAAAAAACAAATTATAGAAAACAAAATTAGACACAATACAGGCTTGTCACCTGACACTGCCATAGATATTCTAACAATTGTAAATAGTGATTTACAAAATTTACCAACTGGAATGCCTACTGCTCTAGAATTTTTTGAAAAATTATTAAAAATTATCCCAGATGTAGAAAGGAATAATCCATTCCAGAGGGACTTTATGAAATTAATCCAAGGTGCTTGGGTTTTTGCATTTAGAGATGAGATAATCATGACATTTACTCATGAAGATATTGGAAGATATCCAACTGATATTGATAATGTTAGTTCTAGAACGATATATGCTCAGAGGAGTAAGGAATTAGATAAATTGATAGAAAGAGTAGAAGGTGTGTGTAAAAAAATCGATATGATGTTACAAAATTAAAAACAAATTCATTGTTCAATCTGTCCATAATTATTTCTGGGTAGTTTTTGGTTGAATTGTTACTGTCATATCTGGAGGATCTATTTTTGGTATTGGAATACTAATCAACCCAAAATTTACGAAATCAAATTTAATGGATGGAATTTTTACATCGATTTTAGAAATTGCAAATCCTTTCTCCTCTGCCATTGAGCCGAATCTTCCTAAGAATTTGAACATTTGTTCTATCAAATTAATAATAAAATCCTGAAACTTTTCTGAAATATCTTTAAACACTTGAAGAATTTTTTCCTTTCCTTCAGTTATAGCGTCCTTTAATGTTTTTAATGATTCTAGAAAAACGTCCCCAAAGCCTGCAGCTATTCCTTTAATTTTATTAATTATTTTCTCTATTCTTTCTTTAATTACATTAAAAACATCTTTAATTTTTTCCCATAATTGAGTTAGAGGATTTCCAGTTTGTTCAGAATCGTTTAAAGTGTTACCAATATCTTCAGCCAACTTAAGTAAATTCTTCGAACTGATTTCAGTATCTGCTAATGCACGAAAATAATCTGTAATCTCATCAGAAGCTTCGTCATGAGTCATTAAATTCAGTGCATCATTTTGGACTTCTTCTGCTTCCTTTTCAATTTTTGAAAGAGTTGTAGTTAATTTACTCTGATTGATTGTTGGTGCAATTTTTGAAACTGGTGTGATTATTTCCTTAAGCAGTACTGACTTTACATTATTAGAAACATGACGAAATAAAGCTGCAGAATTTGCAAGTTTTATCATATTTGGAAGTGTGGTAGCCACTGTAGGACTAATAATTGACAAATGTGGCAATCTTGGGTCAGAAGCCATTTGTGAAAGTGCTTTATTCACAGACATTACTAATGGATATTGTTGCTTAGATAGTGCAGCGTCTATGCTAGTAATAAAAGGAGAAATGGACTTTTGCAAGGACATAAAATCAGTAATTAAATTGTTATAATTTTGAATTACTTTTTTACGATCTACAGTTTTAGTCATTATTCTGATAGAGAAGCAATTTTACTTAAAATTTTAGGTTAAAACATCATCTAGCGAGTGTCTCTTGATCAAATTTTATAGGGTATCATTAATCCCAAAAAACACCGACTAATGTTTTTTAAATTACATTCGTTCCAATAATTTCTAAATCAGAATCACCTTCCTCAAATTTAATGCTAATTGTTCTTGAATCTGCATCGGTAGAAATTTCTTTGTAGGGAACTTCTCGTCCATCTATATTAAGAATAAAAGCATCATCTGTACCATCACTCTTTTTTGCATCTATTGCAAATCGAGGTAATTCTAATGTGAGCACTCCATCATCTTTCGCTTCAACAAATACTACTAGTTTAAGCTCATCACTGTCAATCACCATATCTTTGACCAATGCTCCGCTTATGCTATATTTCACATCAAAAGTGCCTTTAGAACCTGCTTTTGCCTCAAAAATGTCAGTGGTTTCAGATGTTGTAGGTTTGATAAAAAATTCAAAGTGGGTTTCAACTATACTATTTGCTCCATACGATGCTCTTACAATGTATGTTCCTTCATTTTTCCATGTAGGACCCTGAGCGAGAAAAGTATGTGTAAATTTACCATCTTTTGCAACAGTAGTTTGTACAATGTCAACTAGATTTCCTTCATGAAAAATTTGTGTAGTAACTGGCCTATCTGGTATTATTGATACTACCTGCCCAGAAATAACAATTGTATCACCTTCGGTGTAGGAATTTTTAGAGGTTGTTACTGAAATTTGTAATTGGATTCCCTCTGAGCTTTGTTTTGGAATTTCTTGTTCTGAATATGAATTGGAAATTTTTATGATTCGCGTTTTAACCAAGTACTCAATGCCTGATAGAAACTCACCTTCAGAGATAGATCCATCTGCCCACCATCCTGCATAAGTCCGAATCCAACTCGGTATAGACTTTTGAGGTGACTGAGATTGGTCTACAATTGATGAAACTAAAATTATCTTGTGTATTACTAGGTATTCAATTCCACTAACAAAATCTGAATCACTTATTTGGTTTTGTGACCACCATTTTGCATTATTTTTAATCCAGATAGGAACACCCTCCTTTTTTTCTGGCTCATTATAGAAAAACTTGAAGGTTACTTGACTTGTTGCCTCCCCATACTTTGCAAGAAGAGTATAGGTTCCACTTTTTTTCCATCCAGTACCTCCTGTAATCAAAAGGGTTGAAAAGTCACCATTTTCTTTAATGTTAGAGTTTTCACTCCAGATTATTTTCCCACTTGTATCGTAAACTAATAGACTAACTACTCCAGTCGCCGATTCAATTGTTCCTGAAATTGATATTATATCTGCATTATTGTATGAGGTTTTATCAGTTTTCATTAGAATTGTATAGGATTCTTTCTTTGCATCATTTGGAATATCTGAACTCGGACAGTCAGGACAAGCCATGTCATCAAAAGACCCTTGACCTAGCGTAGGAGTAAATGAAAAAATTCCAAACATGATAATAAATAATGAAAAAGCTGTAAGTGCATATTGCTTATAGTTCAATAATTTTAGTTGTAAACTACACGCATAAAAGGAATAGTAGAAGTTAACCCCTAAAAAAACCCCCCCTTAATGTTTTTTAAACCCTTCATGTTGTGGGTAGACATTGTCTGAATCTGATTACGAGGCTGAAGTCAAAGCGGAAAAAATTGAGGAAATTAAAGCTGAGGCTGAAAAGATCAAATCTGAAATGCAGTCTGGAATCAAAATAGAGGAAAAAGAGAAAACAAAGCTAGAAGGAAAAAAGCATTCTAAACAAGAATCTTCAGAAGAGACTAGAGAAAAATGGGGAATTGCACACATTTACAGCAGCTACAACAATACCGTAATTCACATTACAGATTTAACAGGAGCTGAAACTGTAGCAATTAGTTCAGGCGGCATGCATGTAAATGCTGATAGATATGAATCATCACCTTTTGCAGCTATGAAAGCGTCTAATGCAGTAGTAGAGGCAGCTACTACAAAGGGCTTTACTGGATTGCACATAAGAGTAAGAGCAGTAGGCGGAGTAGGCTCAAGAGTTCCAGGTCCTGGTGCACAGGCAGCTATACGAGCTCTAGCAAGAGGTGGCTTTAAGATAGGACGAATTGATGATGTTACTCCAATACCTCATGACACTACTAGGAAAAAGGGTGGAAAGAGGGGTAGAAGGGTCTAGTCTGATTCTACAAGTTTTAATCTTATTTTACAACCTCGTGATTCAAAAAAATCAATCAAAAAATTAGTAAGTTTCTCATCATTTTTTCTACCCTTTGCTTTTTGTATCATATCTGAAAATTTTTCTTCAATTTTTATTCTTAGAGCAGGTTTTATCCATAGAGGAACAAAAGTCCAGCCAAATTTTGAAACTGGATTACCAAACGTATAAGCATCAGATAGTTCACATTGAGTTTGTAGGTGGCTAAGTGCTTTTATGAGCAGTATTTTATCTTCATCGTATTTAGTGGTGCTTAATTCAAAAATAGTTTTCATTAATAATCTAAAACATCTGTAGAAGTTTCAGTATTAGATGACTGGCTAGTAAGTTTTTCTGAAAGGGATACAAATTTTCCATCCTGCTCAATATTGATTTTAGTTTGCATTCGCACATTTATCCCTACAGATCTAAACAAAGCTAAGAGTTTACCACCGTCTATTTCTTCATCAATTTCTCCAGAAGAAAGTAATTCTCCAAGTTTATCAACTATTATTTTTGTTTCAGCTGGATACTGAGATTCTGCGTTTTTTAACACTTCTAGTCCTCTATAACCTAAATTTTTTACAAGTATTTCTCTTGGATTAGTTTGTGAATCTGTTGAAAGCTTACGTTCCTGCATTTTTTTAAAAGCTATATTTTTTTCCATTTCCGCTAGACGTCGTTTCTTTAATTGTTCAAGTTCCTTGTCTTCTTCATTCATCCCTTAATCACGCCTATTGGTAACAATTTTGCCACTCGAGTAGCAATACCTAGCTCATGGGAGACGTTGACAATTGAATCTACATCTTTGTAGGCTTGAGGAGTTTCTTCAACAACTCCGTCTCTAGTCAAGGCCTTAACTACAATTCCTTTATCTGAAAGATATTTTTTTACTTGGGATTCTGTATAATCACGTCTAGCTTTTGTCCTAGACATTGTCCTTCCTGCACCGTGAGCAGTAGAACCAAAGGTAAGACTCATAGAATTAGGTTGTCCAAGTAGTATCCAGCTTGCTGTTCCCATAGAGCCTGGAATAAACACAGGTTGTCCTAAATCTCGGTATTTTCGAGGAACCTCTTCCTTATTTGCGGGAAAAGCCCTAGTTGCACCTTTTCTGTGAACAACAACTGATTTTTGTTTGCCATCTATTGTGTGTTTTTCAACTTTTGCAATGTTGTGGGCAACATCATAGATTAAATTCATCTCTAGATCAGATTCAGATTGTTTGAATACATGCTCAAATGATTTTCGTGTCCAATGAGTGATCATTTGTCTATTACTCCAAGCAAAGTTTAAAGCTGCAAACATTGCTTTTCTATAGGATTCTCCCTCTTCAGATGTATTTGGAACACATGCTAATTCTCTATCTGGTAATGAAATGTTATATTTTTTGAGAGCTTGTTCAGAAATTCTAAGATAATCACTACAGATTTGATGGCCAAATCCACGTGAACCACAATGTGTTAAAATTGTTACCTGATCTTTTTCTATTCCCATTCTTTTTGCAGCTTCCTCGTCATGAATTTCTGAAACCTTTTGTACTTCAAGAAAGTGATTTCCTGAACCTAGGCTACCAAGCTGAGGTGCACCGCGTTTACGCGCTTTGTCAGAAACTTTGTTTGGATCTGCATTCTCCATGTGACCATTTTCTTCGCAGACTTCTGCATCTTCTTTTGTGCCATAGCCATTATCTATTGCCCATGGAACTCCTCTAACCAACACTTCATCAAGTTGTGAGCTACTTAGTTTAATTGCACCCTTGGAACCCACTCCAGAAGGAATTGAGTTGAAAAGATCCGTTACTAGTTCTTGTAATTTTGGTCGAACATCTTTTTCTTTGAGGTTTGTTCGTAATAATCTCACTCCACAATTAATATCATAACCTACGCCGCCAGGACTAATCATTCCTTCCTCTGCATCCATAGCTGCCACGCCACCTACTGGAAAACCGTACCCTTCATGACCATCAGGCAATACAACTGCGTTTTGCTGTATACCAGGTAAAGTAGATACATTAATGGCCTGATCAAGTGTTCTATCACTCATCATTTTTTCAAGAAGTTGGTCATTAGCGTAAATAATTATAGGAACACGCATTCCTCTTGATTCATCTTTTTCAATTTTGTATGTCATATTTCCAATTTTTTTTGGAATTAAACTAGGCATTAAGATCGGTAAATGGTCATGTCAAGATAATTTAAATCATAAGTAGATTTATTTTCGATACAAAACCAGATACAATATTGTCAATATTACCAATAGATAGCGGTCGTTACGGAACAAAAGAGATGTTAGCCATTTTCAAGGATCAAAATAAAATCAATCATCAGTTAGAAATTGAGGCATCTGTTGCTGTATCACAAAGTGAAATTGGAGTCATTCCAAAAAAAGCAGGTAAAGAAATAGAACGTGCAGCTAACTCAGGAAAGATTACTGTAAATCGAATAAAACAACTTGAAGCAAAAAGTGATCATGATACTGCAGCCCTTGTTGAGGCATTAAGTGATAAATGTAAACCAGATGCTAGACCTTGGGTTCATTATGGACTCACAAGTAATGATCTTGTGGATACAAGCAATTCTATGCAAATGAAGGATGCTCTTGCAATAATACAACCAAAGGTTGGAAAGCTTGCACTATTATTAGCTAAAAAGTCTGTCAAGTACAAAGATGTTCCTGCAGTTGGTCGTACTCATGGACAACATGCTAGCATTATTTCATTTGGTTTGAAATTTGCAAACTGGGCTTCTGAAATGGCAATACACATTGAAAGAATAGAGGAAATTAAAAAAAGAGTTTTGATCTGTAAAACTCTTGGAGTAGTTGGGACTGGATCCCTAATGGGATCACAGGCACTTGAAGTTCAAAAAAGAGTAGCAAAAAGGCTTGGGTTAATATCAGCAGAGGTTGCCACACAAATAATTCCAAGAGAGAGATATGCAGAATATGTTTTCCAGTTGGCACTTCTAGGTTCCACACTTGAAAAAATTGCAGTTGAAATACGTAATCTACAAAGAACTGAAATTGGAGAAGTTTCAGAATATTTCAAAAAAGGTCAGATGGGAAGCAGTGCAGTTCCAGTAAAAAGAAATCCTACTAAAAGTGAACGCATTACATCGCTTTCAAAATTACTACGTAGCCAGGTACAAATTTCATTTGAAAATATCCCACACTGGCACGAGCGTGATTTATCTAATTCTGCAAATGAGAGATTCATTCTTCCAATGTGTTCTATTTTGGTAGATGAGATGCTTGAAACAATGATAAATGTAATTCAAAATCTTCAAATCGACATTAACAAAATCAAGCAAAATCTTTACATCACAAAAGGTCAAATCTTTGCTGAATTTCTTTTAAAAGGTCTCATCAAAAAAGGCATTCCAAGATTCAAGGCATATAGAGATGTACAAAGGATTGCATTTGATGCTCATAAGAAAGGGATAGAATACATCGATGCAGTAAAAAAGGATCCAGCAGTTTCTTCACATTTAACTGAAAAAGAGATCAAAACAATATTTACTCCACAAAATCATCTAGGAGCTTCATCAACCATAATTAATAATGTTTCAAGATCAGTTCAAAAAATGTGTAAAAAATTCATCTAGATTTGATTAATGCTTTGTGAATTAAAGAGCCATATTGTACAGCTTTTTTTCGCTGATTAACTGCAATTATAGGAATGCCTACATCTTCTCCTATCTTTCGAATAATATGTTTTCTCATCAAATCTTCAGAATCATGAATTTTATAATTAAGAGGAATTTTTTTTGCAAATTTAATAAAATCTGGAGATAAAAATGGTTGAAGTATTTTTAATCCAAATTCAGCACCTGTTACATTAATGGCCTTCATCATCTTTAATTCATTATCAATTTTTGAATCCATTAATTCTAGGATTATTTTTTTGCCTTGTTTGAAAGCATCTCGATACACATTGTATCCACAAAATAACTCATCTATTCCATTTGCTGTTAATACAGTGTTTATGTTAAGATTTTTTGCTAACTTTGAAACATAATAAAATGCAATACAATTCTCAATCCACGATAGATTATCTGTTTTGATTTTATCTTTGATTTTTAATGAAACTTCATAGAATGTTTTTGCCTCAATTTCTAGAATTTTATGAGGTAATTTCATTTTTTCGTTTACTTTTTTTGAAAATAAAATATCATGAGAGTCAGAAAATCCTATAGTAAGAAGAGTAACTTGATAACCAAGATCATTACAGATTTTTGCCAAAAGTGTACTGTCAACACCTCCAGAAAATGCGATTCCTATTTTCTTCTCTAATGCGACTTCTTTTATAGCATATTGCAATTCTGCTAAAAGTTTGGGTTCAAAGTTCAACTAATACAATGTGTGTAAGGTGATACAAAGTGCTTGCGGTTATCTATTAATTGAAGATGGATGAAATATTCTCATGGAATTAACGAAACTTTCTCTTGAACAAATTAAAAAAAATCTCATAGAGATGCCAGGATGGGAAGTAGTTGATGGCAAACTACACAAAGAATTTCATTTTGATGATTTCAATCAGGCCTTTGGTTTTATGACAAGGGCTGCAATGCATATTGAAAAGATGAATCACCATCCTGAATGGTTTAATGTTTACAATAAATTAATCGTGAATTTGACTACTCATGATGCAGGCGGGATTACCGAAAATGATATTAAACTTGCAAAAATTCTCAATTTATTACTTTAATGAAGATCACATTTTATATACAGAATAAAGTCAGTTTTTGCAAATGACGGCCTCTCCTGCAATTCTGGATTCTGATTTTAGATACATAGACAAAAATGGAATCTTGATGCAATCAAGAACCGAATTGTCAATAGCACAAATGCTTTCATTTCTAGGTCAAGAATACGAATATGATTATCAGATTACCATTAATGGAAAAATCTTTCAAATTGATTTTAAAACAAAAAATGGATTAATTGAAGTAATAGATAGTGATGAAGATCTGGAAAAATATAAGCAAATCAAAAAGTTAGCACCTGATACTAAAATTATGGCAGTTGGTCAACCAAAGTATGCGGCACAAATAAAGGAACTTAAAGAAATTGTGTTTTATGATAAAGAGCCGCAAACAGGCTCAATATTCATGGAAGACCCTTCTTTTGCTTTTGATTATGCACATATTTTACCACTTGTAGAAAAGTGTTCTATTCTTCATGGGCATACATCATCTGTAATGGTTGAATTGGTAGGACAGATGAAAAATAATTTGCTAATTGATTTTGGCGAAGCAAAAAAAATTATCAAAGAAGCAATTATAATTCTTGATCATAAATTCTTCATTAACACAAAATACTTGAAAAAAGAAGATGAATCTCATTTTCACATTTCCTTTGATGGACCAAAAGGAAGGTTTGAACTTCAAGTACCAAAAGACACGACCTATTTATTAAAAGGAGAAGCAACGGTTGAGAATTTATCAACTGAAATAATTAAAATCCTTGTTCCAAAATTACCTAAAAATATAGAGGCAATTGGTGTATACATATACGAAGGATACAACAAAGGGGCCCATATTATATCACAATTATCAAAATCCTAGGAAATGGAACCGAAAATACAAGAGAAAGCTTGGAATCCTGAATTAGAATTACAAATAATAAAAAAGTGGGAAGATTTTCATCTCTACGATTTTTCCCCACAAGAAAAAAATTTTACAATCGATACGCCTCCTCCTTATCCTTCTGGACGACCTTGGCATATTGGTGCCGCAGCTCATTATTCACAGATTGATATGATAGCACGTACAGCAAGAATGGCTGGTAAAAATGTCTATTTCCCTATTGGAATTGATAGAAATGGACTACCAGTTGAGCTTTATACTGAGAAAAAAAATGGCATACGAATGAGAGAAACAGAACGTGGAAAATTTTTGGAACTTTGTAAAGAAGCTCTTGATGATTTAGAAACAGAAATGATTCAAATCATGAAGAGTTTAGGTATTAGTGGAGATTTTTCGAAATATTATAGAACAGATTCAGAAGAATACAGAGCTCTCACTCAGACTACCTTTATCAAATTGTGGAAAAGCGGTCTAGTATATAGGGCTAATCGACCAAATAATTACGATTGGGTATCTGGTACTACTATTGCTGATGCAGAAATAACCTATGAAGATTTGCCGACAAAGCTTGTCTATATGAAATTTCCAATTAAAGGATTACAAAAAACTATCATCATTGCAAGTACTAGACCTGAATTGCTTTGTGCTTGCAAAACAATAATTGTGAATCAGGATGATGAGAGATATGTAGATCTTATTGGAAAAAAAGCAATGGTTCCAATTTTCAATCATGAGGTAGAGATTAAAACACATCATTCTGCACAAAAAGAATTTGGAACTGGGGCAGTAATGGTATGTAGCTATGGAGATCAAAATGATGTTGTATTGTTTAGAGAATTCAAGTTAGATGAAGTTGTTGCAATTGGATTAGATGGAAAATTAACAAATGTTGCAGGAGAATATGAAGGTCTAAAACCAAAACAAGCACGACAAAAAATTATTAAAGATCTAGAAAAAAATGGATTTGTAGAAAAAATTGATGATATTATACACAGAACTCCTGTATCTGAGAGAAGTAAAAACCCCATTGAAATTATTCCAATGGAGGAGTTTTATCTAAAACAATTAGATTCTGTTGAGAAAATAAAAAAGCTAAGTTCTCAAATTAAATTCTATCCAGAAATGCACAGACAAATACTCATGAACTGGCTAGATTCAATAGTAATTGATTGGCCAATATCTCGAAGAAGATACTATGGTACTGAAATTCCCATATGGTATTGCAAGGATTGTTCAGAACCACATGTTCCGGAACCTGGTAAATATTACAAGCCGTGGAAAGACAAATGTCCAATAACCAAATGTACCAAATGTAGAGCTTCTGAGTTTGTTGGTGAGGAAAGAACTTTTGACACATGGATGGATTCTAGTGTTTCATCACTTTTTGTGACAAAGTTTGGAAAGGATGAGGATTTTTTCAAAAAAACTTATCCGATTACGATTAGACCTCAGGCAAAAGATATTGTTCGCACTTGGCTTTACTATTCTCTTTTACGATGTGAACAATTGACAGGACAAAAACCATGGTCTGAAGCGTGGATTATGGGATATGGACTAGATGAAAAGGGCATGAAAATGAGTAAAAGTAAAGGAAATGCTTTGGATCCTCTTCCAATAATTCAAAAATTTGGAGCTGACACATTCAGGTTTTGGAGTGCGAGTGAGATAAATCATGGCCACGATTTTAGATGCTCTGAACAAAAGATAGAGTCAACAAAGAAATTTCTTAGTAAATTATGGAATGTTTCTAGGTTTTTATCGAGTTTCCCAATTTTGAAATCTGGAAATCCTACACCATCAGACGAATGGATTCTATCTGAGCTTGATAACCTAGTTGCAGAATGTGAAAGAGGTTATAACGAATATAATTTTTTTATTCCTGCTGTAGCGATTAGAGAATTTACATGGAATCTTTTTGCTGCTCAGTATATTGAAATGGTAAAGGCACGTGCTTATGGCTTGGGTTTTTCTGAAAATGAAAAAAATGCAGCAATATTCACACTTCATAAGATATTATCAACAATTCTAAAATTATTAGCTCCTATCGTTCCTTTGATTACAGATCATCTGTGGCAGAAAATTTACTCAAGTGATAGTATCCATATCCAAAAACAGGTAAAAGGAGAATCACATAAAGATCTTAGAAAGTACACAAAAGAAATTGTAGAATTTAATTCCAAAGTATGGAATGAAAAAAAGAGTAAAGGTCTTTCTCTAAAAGATTCTATAGCAATTTCTATTCCAGCAAATCTTGAAATTTTTAAAAAAGATCTAAAAGCAATGCATAATCTAGAGTAGTATCATACACTCATTATTCCGTTTGTAATTAGATATTGGATACCTGAAACAAAGTCAATATCAGTGATCAGGTCATCAGCCCACCAACCCGCATTGTTTTTAATCCACGTTGGAATTTCTTGAGAAGTAGATGAACCTGATTGTGTTGGGGGTATTGTCATTATTCCTTCAGTAATCAAATATTGAATTCCAGAAACAAAATCAGAATCACCAATTAAATTATCAGCCCACCAACCCGCATTGTTTTTAACCCAAGAAGGGATTTCAATTTCAGTTTCTGAAATTACGTCTACTAGTCCTTCTTCTAAAATATCTGTACCAATGATTTCTACTTGTGTGTCACCTTTAAAGAATGGAATAATAATCGTCCGACTATCTGCATTACTTGTAATTTCTACATATTCGGTTTGGAAACCATCTACAATAACGAAAAATATATCGTCTGTATTTTCAAATTTTGCATCTAAAAGTGCTCTTGGAATTGAAATCTGGAGTATTCCATCATCTGTGGAATCCATTTCAACAATTAATTCAATGAAATTTGTATCAAGTGACATATTGGTAACGCTACCCCCCTCCATCTCATAGTAGATGTTTTTGTCTTCAAGTACAAACGTTGCAGCTTCAGATGGTGGAAAACCTATAGTTATTGAAAAAAGTAGGAAAAAAGTAACAAAATAGATGGTTTTATTATAATATTTCAATTAATGTGCCCCATAATTTTTCATCTAATCTGTTTTATCGCCGACTCCAAGTTGTTCTTCTATTATAATCTCAAAATGCTTTCCTTCTTGAGTATTAGTATCATTATTATCATTTTGTACATCACATTCACCAAAATAATCTCCATGTACCTTATGGGCTTTCCATGCGTTTATTGAAATGTGAATCGTATGTGCAGCATCTGGATCTCCTGGAGGGATATGACATATGTCTATCTTTTTATTTTCATACTCTATCTGATATTTTTCTAAATCAGATGAACTTCGATGAATATTTTCCTTAATTTGGTCTTTGTATTTTTCTTTTAACTCATTAATTCTATCACGAATTTGATTTTTTCTATCCTCTTGTTGAATTTTTAATTCATCTTTGAGCTCACTAAAGTGTTCTTTAGCTTCTAATTTAGATTTTTAATTTTTTCTCGAAACTCGTGTTCTAACAATCTAAGTTCTTTAAGTTTTATTTCTAATTCATCATTATCATTAGTAGTAAGCGATGATTCTAAATTACTTTGAGTTTTAGAAATTCTCAGTTGTGCATATTTTTCCTTGAATTCATTTTTTAAGTTGATATATTTTTCTTTTAATTCTTTTTCAAAGTCAGTCAATACTTTTTTCTTTTCTTCTACTTTGTCTTTATATTCTTCTTTTGATTCTTTTTGTTTGAGTTTTTCTTCTTTGGTTTTTTCTTTTGCTTGTTTTTGTTGTTCCTTGTTTTCATCTTGTCGTTTTTCTTTTTCCTCTAAACGTTTTTCTTCTTTGTTATCTTTCTCAGAAGAGTCATCAGCAAATACATTAGAACCAAAATTAGAATTTACACTTCCTACCAGTAAAATAGTAATTGTAAATATTGTGAGTAAATTGTTTATCATTACTTCATCTGTTCAAGTTGTTAATTATTATAAAGCATTGCGTAGAATTGTTTCAATATTCCCTATAGAAATCAATTATTCTTAATTGAAGATTGTTGTATTAAATTTACAAAATATTTGTGTAGTGATATATCAGATGTTAATTCTGGGTGAAACGCAGTTACAAGAATATTACCTTGTTTTACTGCAACGATTTTTTCATTAAATTTGGAAATAACCTCAACATTTTTTCCTACTTCTGAAATTGATGGAGCACGAATGAAGATTCCTTTGAATTTGGAAATATTAACTGGTTTCATAGAAACTTCTGCTTCAAAGGAATCTCTTTGTCTACCAAAAGAATTTCGCTCCACTTTCACATCTAACAAATCCAAAAGGGGCTGATCAGTATCTCCTACAACTCTGTCCTTTGCTTTTTTTGAAAGTAAAATGAGTCCTGCACAAATTCCAAAAACAGGCATGCCAGACTCAATTTTTTCTTTAATTTTCTTAAGCGAGCCATTAACTAATGAGAGTTGTCCAATCATTGTACTCTCCCCCCCTGGAATAATTAAGCCATCTAATTGTGAAATTTGTTCTGGAGTCTTTACTTGAGTTACTTTTCCGTCAGTGCCAAGTTCTTTTAATGCATCTTCGGTTGAAATAACATTTTCTGTAACATCTCCTTGTATTGATAAAATTCCAATGTTTAGTTTAGTCATGCGGTGCTTCCACGCTCTTGCATTCGTAATTCTAATTCCTTGATGTCAAGACCTAGCATTGATTGTCTTTCATCAATCATTTTTTGCGCCTCTTTAACCTTATCTGGATCTTCCCAGAAGGTTGTAGCTAAAACAATAGCTTGGGCACGCTCTTTTGCATCTTCAGCTTTGAAGACACCTGAACCAACAAATATCCCATCACACCCAAGAGACATCAGATATGCTGCATCTGCTGGTGTTGATATTCCTCCAGCTGCAAAATTAACTACTGGTAATCGACCTATTTTAGCAGTGTCATTGACTAGATCATAAGAAACTCTAAATTCTCTTGCTATCTTTACCAGATCTTGATTATCACCAGAATCATAAATTGCTCTAATTGTTCTTAGCTCATCATTGAGTTTTTTTATGTGAAGTACAGCCTCTGCGACATTACCAGTTCCTGGTTCACCTTTTGTTCTAATCATTGCTGCACCTTCCTCTATTCTACGAAGAGCTTCTGCTAATGAACGTGAACCGTTAACAAAAGGTGTAGTAAAATCCCATTTCCAAATGTGATGATTTTCATCGGCAGGTGTTAACACCTCTGATTCATCAATCATATCAACATCCGTCTCTTCTAGTACACGTGCTTCGTATACATGTCCAATCCTACATTTTGCCATTACTGGAATAGTAACGACATCCATAATTTCTTGAATTATTCTAACACTAGCAGTACGGGCAACTCCTCCTGCCTTTCTAACATCGGATGGAAGTTTATCTAAAACCATAACAGATACAGCACCTGCATCCTCTGCAATTTGGGCTTGTTCTACTGTTGTAACATCCATTACAACACCATTTTTTAGCATGTGGGCTAATCCTCGTTTTAGAGTAGAAGTTCCTCTTGTAATTTCATTTGAGTCTATTGTCTCAGAAACTATTCCTTTGGCTTTTGCCAAATCTCCAGAAAGTGGTATCATACCAATAACAAGTCGCTTCGCTATTTATTCTATTAATTGATTAATAATTTGGTCTAACTCTAATTCAACCATGGATATTATTGGTGGAATAAATTTATCTGTCGCGTTTTGTTCAACCCAATGAATCTGTCTAGTTTGCCCGTTTAAAGTTACTTTAATACTATATTTTTTATAATCATCAACTCCATCACGGACAGGAAAAGAATCAGTTGGAATTGCCATAAAACCAGTTTCTTTTATCAGTGCAGTAAGTTTTGACAACTGCTCTGCATTAATTTGAGATTTTTTATCTGGTTTAAGATATCCTTCCTCAACAACACTATATTTTATTTCTCCATCATCATTTATTGTTAAAATCTCTGTGTATTGGGAACCTGCTCTTTCTGTAATACCAAATGAAACAAGTTTTAGCTGATGTTTAGTATACTCTATTGCTATTTTGTCATCAGGCACAACAGCGGTAAAAGGAACTTCTTGCTGCATAAGGAGTGATACGGCAATTAATATTGCAAAAATTACTGGAATTGCTCCCACAATTAATAATGAAATTCGAATCATGATTCCTTGAAGATTTTTGAATCATAATTGTGCAAATAAATCTTGGTAAAATAAGTTAAAATTCGAGTCAATGTGTCTCATTAATTGTGGGGTCGTAGCCTAGCCTGGTAGGGCGACAGTGTCTATAAAGATCACCGCTAAGGGCTCCAGAGGTTAAACTAAGCTACTGATGAAAAGATGATGTGAGTTTGGAGCTGTAGTGACCCGTAGGTCGCCGGTTCAACTCCGGTCGGCCCCACGTCCTTTTTTTAAAACATGTGATTGTAATTTTTATTGTAAACGAAGAGTGTTAAGAGCTGAGCCTAAACGAAACCATTCTATCTGTGTTTTATTGTAAGAATGTTTAAGATTAATCTCGTCTTTTGAACCATTAATGTGTATTATTTGACATCTTAGAGGTTTGCCAGGCTGAAAATTATCCAAACCATTTACACTTATTTTATCATCTTGGAGAATTTTGTCATAATCGTTAGGATTTTCAAATGTCAAAGCCAGAATTCCTTGTTTTTTCAAGTTAGTTTCATGAATTCTAGCAAAGCTTTTGGTAATCACACAAACACAATTTAGATATCGTGGAGTCATAGCTGCATGTTCTCTACTGCTACCCTCACCGTAGTTACTATCTCCAATAATTACCCATTGAATTTTTTTTTCTTTATACTTCCTTGCAATCTGTGGAAAAGGTTCAGTGTCACTATTGAGAATATTTTTTCCATTGCCTACCTGATCATTAAATGCATTTACTGCACCTAGTAACATGTTATCACTCAAGTTATCTAGATGACCTCTATATGCAAGCCAAGCTCCTGCAGGAGATATGTGATCTGTAGTACATTTTCCTTTTGCCTTAACCAATATTGGTAATTCAAGAAAATCTTTACCATCCCATGGTAGAAAAGGTTCTAGTTTTTGTAATCTACTACTATTTTTGTTAATAATTACTTCAATGTCCTCTGGGTTATCTGCAGGAGGAATGTAAATTCCCTCTACATTTTTAAAACCATTTGATGGCACCTCTGGAGCAACTTTTGGTGGTATTAGTTGGAACTTTGAACCATCAGAACTTGTAATTGAATCTGTAATTGGATTAAAAGATAGATTACCACCTAATGCAAGAGCAGTTACTAATTCTGGACTAGCAATAAAGTTCATAGTTTCTCTTTTTCCATCATTTCTGCCTGGAAAGTTCCTGTTATAGGATGTAACAATTGTATTTTTTTCTCCTTTCTTTAGTTCAGGTCTACTCCATTGTCCAATGCATGGTCCACATGCATTTGCAAGAACCATTGCTCCTATTGATCTTAGAGATTCCATTTGACCATCTCTTTCTATTGTTGCACGAATCTGCTCTGAGCCTGGAGTCACAAGGAGTGGAATTTTAGTCTTGATTCCTTTAGATCTGGCCTGTTCCGCAAGATCAGCAGCTCTTGACATATCTTCGTAAGAAGAATTTGTACAGCTCCCAATTAGAGCCACTGAAATGTTGTCAACGTATTGGTTTTTTCTAACGTCTTCGGCTAGTTTTGAGATTGGTCTAGCAAGATCAGGTGTATGGGGGCCGACGATGTGCGGTTCTAATTTTGAAAGATCAATTTGAATTACTTTATCAAAATATTTTTCTGGATTTTGTTCTACTTCTGGATCAGCTACTAGTAACTCTTTATTTTTGTTTGCAAGGTCAGCAATTTTTTCACGATTTGTAGATTTGAGGTATTTTTCCATTCTCTCATCATAGGGAAATATAGAACATGTTGCACCAATTTCTGCACCCATGTTTGTTATAGTTGCCTTTCCTGTACAGCTAATAGATTTTGTTCCAGGTCCAAAATATTCTATTACAGCATTTGTTCCGCCTGAAACAGTTAGTTCGCCTGCTACACGTAAAATAACATCCTTTGGTGCAGTCCAACCATTTATCTTGCCGGTTAGATATACTCCAATCCGTTTTGGATATAGGATTTCCCAAGGAAGTCCTGCCATTGTTTCGGCTGCATCAACTCCCCCAACTCCAATTGCGATCATTCCAAGACCTCCTGCGTTAGGAGTGTGAGAGTCAGTTCCAATCATTAATCCTCCTGGAAATGCATAGTTTTCCAAGATAACCTGATGTATGATGCCTGCTCCAGGTTTCCAAAAACCTATACCATATTTACGAGAGGCAGATTCTAAGAATTTGTATATTTCACTATTTTCGTCAAGAGCTGTTTTTGTATCATATTCTCCTCCTAATTTAGCTCGTATAAGATGATCACAATGAACAGTTGTAGGAATTTTAGTCTGTTTTAGACTAGCCTGCATGAACTGTAACAAAACCATTTGCCCTGTAACGTCTTGTAATGCAACTCTATCAGGATAAAGATAAACATAGTTTGCGCCATCGTCAAGACGCTTGTCATCAATGTCTACCAGATGGCCTGCAAGAATTTTTTCAGTTAGTGTAAGAGGTCTTCCAACTATTTTTCGAAATTTTGAAAGATTTTTTCTTGTTTTTTCATAAACCTTTGATACAAGTTCTGGACTAGTTTGAATTTCCATGCTTATTCATGCTGGTTTGCAGGATTTAATATTTGCAGATTTGAAAGTTAATCGCAATAGTGTTTTATCATATAAAACTAGATAACAATTATAAACGAAAAACCATATTCTTACCTAGTGTTAGGGAAAATTCATTTCATTTATTATAGTCAGTTAAAAAAAGTGTGGTTTTAATAGAAATGGTCAATAAAGGTTTTCCAAGTTTTGGCATGTCACAGGCAGGAGCATTTGTTGCTGCTCTAAAAAATTATAACCTACCTGACTTTATTCTTGCATTAGTTGCAAAGGATTGCGATTCAGATTTACTTGAACGTGGAAGAATTGATGATAGACTACAAAGTATGAATGATAAAGCATTAGATGTTTTACACAAGGTTTTTGTTGACTGTGAAGATGATCCTAAAGGCAAGTTTGCACAGTATCGATTTTTTGCATATGTTTCTAGTATGTATCATAAATGTGAAATTCTAATTAACGAAACCATTCCAGGCGCATCAGGAAAGAATCACAAGATCCCAGTTGCTGTCAAGAACAATGGAATGTACATTGCAATAGCATTCAATAAGGCAACTGGAACACCAGTTCAAAAAAGGGAGGCTATAAAGTTCTATACAATTGCTGATGATGTTAAAAGGGGAGATCATGGAACTATGTTAATTGATGCGATTTTTGGTTCGTCTGTGGGATTCAAAGGAGACTCTTTAGTAGAACTTGAAAGATTAAGTAAATCAAGAAAGAAAGATCCAGAAAATAAATTAGAATTTAAAACTGCTAACTTTGAAAACAGAATTTATTCTGTTACCAAGTGTTAGATGAAATCCATTTTATTCCCTTACTCGTGTAATGCTTTAGTTTAACTTTAGAATATCTTGGTTTTATATGCAGTATAGCATTACAACATGGAAATTTTGAACGAGTCAAAATAAAGTAAACAGCACAAACACCACATCTTTTCTGATTATTTTAATATCGTAAAAGACTCTTCCCAACTAGTAAATTGAATTTGGTCTTTCATAGACCTTTACAAAAAAATATGCCTAATTATAAGTAACTACAATTAAAAAAAGTGGTGATTGTACTATAACTGAAAGCTTGATGTATCTATAGTTAAAAAATATGGGTTACTATTAGTTCTTTCAAAATTTTTTCCATATTGCTCAAATGGTAGATTATCAAAAAGATGTCTAGTCCAGACATCATGTACAAGATCAATGTATTTTGTATTACCAATTTGTCTTAACAACTCGTGAGATATTTCATGAGAAACAGTTGTGCAGTTTTTTTCAGCTAAAAATAAAATATCATCTTCGTTTTTTGGAGGAAGCCATAATGACATTCCAAAATTTTCAGCATGATATCCCTCACAGGTACAATCAGTCCATAGAGGACGAAAATGAGTGAGATAAAAATGATAAATATTCTCTCCTCTTTCTCTGTGGTGTCGCAATAATTGATATGTATCTAATTTTTGAAACAGATTATTTGATTTAGTAATCATCTCATCAGTTTGTACTTCAAAATCTTTTGAAAAATTATTCTTTATCCATTTCTTGTAAAATTGTGACATATGTTTGACGTATTCAAATTCTTTGTCTCTTTTTCCAAGGTCACTTTCTTTTATTACAAAAATAAAATGCAGTAACATTGTAAGAAAAAGAAGTGATTAAGTTTGTCCTTCTATACCCATCAAGGTCAGGGTAGAACGGATTTTTTCAATTTTACGAATCTTCCATGTGATTGTTTCACGGAGTGATTCTACAGTTGGTGATTCTATTTTTGCCAAGATATCGTATGCACCAAAAGTTCCATGCACTTCTTTAACTCCTTCTAGGTTTTTGAGTTGTTGAATAATTGATTCCTCTGAACCTAGTTCGCAGTTGATTAAAACATATGCTGTTGCCATACTTTATTATGAAATTAGGGGTATATCAATAAACCTTTTCCTTTTCTTCACAGTTATTTTTAGTTCTTAGAAAAAATCCATTATGAAAAGAAAATGTTCCCCGGTTCTGACTCACACAAACTCATCGGTCTTAGCCATTTTCCTCATTTGGCTCTAAAACCGGGGCTGCCCGATGTTGCACACCTGGGTGAATTAGAAATCATTTCAATCTTCACGATTATCATCATCCTAATCCGTCTGTGCGCATGCTCTTTTGGGCATTTTAGTAAGGAATTAGTCAAATATTAATCCAGACAGTTGGATTTCAAAGGCGACTACTGGTACTCTTATCTTAAAATTCTCAATAACCTTTGAATCAATTTCTCCTAATATTCCAATTGTTTTATTATCAACTAAAATATTTGCAGTTCTTCCTTCGGAAAAAATTGGATGAGATGATGTTTTAGTTTCTGTATCAATATTAAATCCAATCTTTAAGGAAGATTGAAGTATTGATTTTATTTCAGAAAAACTTGCGTCTTTGTGTGCGCTAATTCCTGCAAGATGAATGTTTTCTGTAATTGGATTTCCTTTTGAAAAAACTGTTCCATTTTCAAAAAGTTTTTGTGGATATTGTTCATGCACATTTTTTGATAAATTTTCTAATAGTCCAGGAATTATCGAATCACGAAGAATTGTGTGTTCTTGACTTTTAGATTCTAGAACCTCGATGACTTCAGTACCACTTCGATTAGTGAGATCATTATGTACTTGTTTGCTTACCAAACTAGAATTTAGTGCTTCAGTATAACCTAACCCTATCATAATCAAACTTAGATAGTCTAGCTTTTTGGTAATAGAATTTTTTTGTCCAACCGAAGCTGAGATTGGAAGAGATGGTTTGAGATTTTCTATTCCATATCCTAACGCTACTTCTTCTACCAAATCCATAGGACTAAGGATGTCAAATCTATATCTAGGAACTATACAAGATATTTTGTTTTTCTTTGCAACTGCATCGATTCTACATTTTCTTAGACAGTTAACGATTGTTGCAGTGGAAAGATTCAGGCCTAGTATATTATTTACAAAAATAGAATCTAGAATTATTTTTCTTGGGTTTAGTAAATGGGTTAAATTACTTCCCCCAGAAATTCTTACTGAATAAAGTGTAAATCCAGCTGCTTGTAAAGTCGTAGCTACTATTGCAATCGTATCTTCAGCTGTTTTTTTATCAGTAGCTGTTACTTCAATTAACAGATTTTTTGTTTTAGTTGAGACTGTAGTGAGAGCTGAATTAATTATTGGTGGAAAGGATATGGTATTGCCTTTTGCATCCAAAATTATAGGAAAATTTGAGGTGTTATTCAAAATAGAACCATATTTCTGTCCAACATCAGTTTTTTCTAATATTTCCGCAATGGTGCTTTCTTGTGAGGATTCGAGTGGAGTAAATTTGTGAGCCTTTGAAACAGTTGTGTATGTGATAGGAAAAACGATTTTATCCAAATCATGAATGCCAATAGATGTTTTTTTACGTCTTCTACCGATTCCAAAATGTAGATCTTCTTGAAGAGAGATTAACTCTTGTAGAATTTCATCATTTAGATTTCCATTCTTTGCAACTATAGCTGTCACAAAGGGGCGAATTTTTTTTACTGAAGAATTTACTTTAAGACTGTAATTTCCTTTTTTTATAGATAATTTAGGAATTCCTTTTTTAATTCCAAATAATCCCTGAAGACCTAAAGCAATTCCAAAGTATGTGGCATAGTCTGGTCTATTTGGACTAAATTCTACACGAATAAATTCGTCTGTCTGTTCTTCTATATCTAATCCTAAGAATGGGATTTTTGAAATAATTTTGTTTTTAGTGGATGTCTTGCCAACTAGATTTTGCAATCTATCAAGGTTTAATTGAACTACTGGCATTTTGTAATACTCCGTAACCAACTCAAATTATTGTTATAAAATTCTCTTACATCATTGACACCATATTTTAACATCGCAATTCTTTCAATGCCGCCACCCCACGCCAATACTGGTTTGGTTATACCGAGTGGTTTTGTTACTTCTGGTCTAAAAATACCCATGCCAAATAATTCTACCCACTTTTCAAGCCGATCATTATAGACCATAGATTGTAATGAAGGTTCAGTGTATGGAAAAAATGTAGGCCAAAATTTTATTTTTGTCAAACCCATCCGTCGATAAAATTCTTCTTGTAATCCCATCAAGTCTCGTAGTGTTACATTCTTTCCTACAACAACTCCTTCAACTTGATTGAATTCAGCAAGATGTTTGTAGCTAACTTTCTCATTGCGAAAAACTCGTCCTAAGGAAAAAATTCTAGCTTCGTCTGGTTTATTGTCCGCAAGATATTTTATTGTTACACAAGTTGTATGCGTACGAAGGGTCATTCTTTGAGATTCTGACATATTCCAGTCATATCCCCAGCCCCTCTTGTGTGAATGAGTAACTTGGTTTATTTGAGAAGGTGTAGCAAATTTTTCGGCTTTGAGGTCTTTGAGATAAAAGGTATCTTGCATCTCTCTTGCTGGATGATCTTGAGGAGTGAATAGTGCATCAAAATTCCAAAAACTTGACTGTGTTAAATTTCCTAAAACTTCTGAAAAACCAAGGCTTACAAAGATTTCACGAATCTCATTAATTGTCTCATTTAATGGATGAATTCGTGCAATATTGGTAGCAGGAACTTTTGCTTCTACATCTATTGCCCCTGTGGAGAAATCAATGTCAATGTCTTTTGATTTTTCATTAAGAGAAACGGTTTTTAATTTTGTAAAAATTTCGACAATAAAGTCGGGTCTTTTCTTGAGTGATTCCAAGGCTTGGGAGTCTTCAATATCATTTTGTGATTTTTCATCAAAACCAATTAGATCAATTAGTTTTTCTTCACTAGATGGTAAAGCACTGCCCTTTAGTGAAATTTTGCTTGAACCATCGTCTTTTTCTATTTGGATCCAATCATTTTTCTTTGCGTTTGCTATTGCTGCATTAAAATTAGTTTTTAGTATATTTTTAATTTCATCAAGTAGTTTAGGTCCATCTTTAACTTCATTGACAAGTTTTCGTTCAGGCAAACCACTTTTTTTTGCATCTAATCCATTCTTACCTAATTTTACAGTAATTTTTTCAACTTCATTTATTTCAGCTAAACCTTTAAGCTTCAACCATTCGATTCCTCGCCTAACCTGATCTATGGAAAGTTTGGTAGATTCACAAAGTTGTTCAGGGGTCGAGCTTTTGCTTTCTTTTAATGATTTAATAATTTGTTTTTCAATTGGGTGAAGAACTTGTGACAATACGACAAAGTTCCAAAAAGACTTTTTAAACCTTAACCTAACTCAAACATGAATGCCTGCTGATGATTTTATCGTTACACCTTGGCATGTTGAAGGTGAAATTGATTATGACAAACTGATTAAAAGGTTCGGTACTGAAAAAATTTCGAATCAGCTACTCAATAGAATCCAAGAATTTACTGGCGATCTTCATTTTATGCTACGAAGGGGTATTTTTTTCTCTCATCGAGACATGAGTGTCATTTTGAATGAATACTTAAAGGGAAACAAGTTTTTTCTATATACTGGAAGAGGCCCATCTGGTCATACCCATATTGGGCACCTAGTTCCATGGGTATTTTCAAAATGGCTCCAAGATAAATTTAAAACAAAAATGTATTTTCAGTTAACGGATGATGAAAAATTCTTTTCAAAACCAAAACTAACATTAGAAGAAACAAAAAAATTTGCTTTTGAAAATGCTCTTGACTTTATTGCACTAGGTTTCAAGCCAGAAAATACTAAGATAATTATCAACTCGATACATATCAAAACATTATATCCAATTGCAGCTCAGGTAGCAAAAAAGATCAATTTCTCAAATACCAAAGCAGTATTTGGTTTTTCAAATGAAACTAATATTGGAATGATTTTCTATACCTCGCTCCAATCTGCTCCTTGTTTTATTGAGGATAAGCCAGTTCTTATTCCACTTGGAGTAGATCAAGATCCTCATTTTAGATTAACAAGAGATGTTGCTCCAAAAATTGGCAAACCAAAACCTGCCTTAATTCACAACATAATGATTCCAGCGTTGCAGGGGCCGGGTGGAAAAATGTCAGCATCTGATGATAATGGAACTGTATACACTACAGATTCTCCTGAGGTTGTAAAAAAGAAGATTAACAAATATGCATTTTCGGGAGGACAGCCAGACATAGAAGAGCATAGGAAAAAGGGAGGAAATCCTGACATTGATGTATCCTATCAGTATCTCCGAATTTTCTTTGAACCAGATGACAACAAGCTAAAGAAGATTTATGATGATTACAAATCTGGCAAAATGTTAACAGGAGAACTAAAAGCAATACTTATTGAAAAAATAAATGATTTTCTCAAGGTTCATCAAAAAAAACGTGAAAAAGCAAGAGACCAATTAGATAAATTTCTTTTAGAAAATTCATGAAAAGAAAAATAAAATGTCTTGATAAATACGAGGCTGAAAAGCTTGCTAGTTTAATCTATATCAAAGAAGGAAAAGAAACTTACGTTACAGAAATTTTGAATATAGTTGATAATGAAATTGTGGTAATGCTAAAAGACAAATCAGCTCATAGTGTATTACTCAAGGACAGTTCAGAAGTTGAATATTTTGCAGACTTTATCCAATCGGTATTTGAAAAAGAGCATAAAATTGTGAATGCCACAACAACTGTAAATGAAGTAGAAATTACAAAAGAATAATTCAAATCAATGACTTGTCCATCTCAGAACTTATTATTTCTTGAACTTTAAGAAAGTAGAGTCTTGTAGAATATGGCATATCATCTAGATTATTATCAATTGAAATTATAAAATACCGTACAGCTCGCTTTGAAATATCGATGTTAAATTTCATGTGAAGAATAGGATCCTGTTTTACATTTATTTTGTCTTGCAGCCATGGAGGTGCCATCTCTTTAGTTTCATGTATTATTTTGTTGTACCAAAATGAAATGCTTTCTGGAATAAGCCCACCTTTTAGAATAGTAATATCATTATCAATTTTTTTTAGCATATGATTTATTATAGTCAAGGTTTGGTAGTTTTGTTTTTGTTTTTTATCTCACTTGCTCAAATATAGACAAGTTACTTGTCAATTCATAATAATTTTCCTTCTATGTCAATCTCAGAATTTTTTATTCTAGTCGTAGATATTCTACTGCCATCCTCTGCTAATGCCATAGGAACTGTAATAATCTTCACCAAAGGTAAATTTTTTTCCTTTCTCAATTTGTTTAAAATATCTCCTTTGTGACGAGTTTCTTCACTGACAATTAAGGCATCTAATTTACCTTCTATGGCTGCGGGTCCAAAATCGTTTTCCAGCTTACTAATAGAATAAGATGAATTTGGAAAAGTTTTGTGAATTACTGAAGTGAGTGTTTCATACCTTTTAGAATAATTATGAATAATACTCTTGCCCATTTTATTAGCAAGTTCATCTCCGGTTAGACCAATAATTACATGGGAAGAAATTGAAAATGCTTTGCTCAGAAGTTCGATGTGCCCTTTGTGAATTATGTCAAAAGTTCCCCCAAGTGCAACAATTCCAAATTTAGACATGATTTTTCTTTGCTAACTATGAAAATAAAGTTACTAGTTTACAAGTACAAGTGAAATTGGACCTTTAGAAGCTAGAGGAATGGAATTGGGATCCCAAACAAACGTTTCAATAAAATACAATCCTTCATTTGGAGGAGTCCACTTGACTGTTGGAAATTGCTCTACTGGTGAATCGAATGTGCCTTCACTCTTTCCAATATATTCAACAAATGATTTTGTTTCGCCATTTGTTTCAAATGATTGTTTTATCTGAATCCAATATACAAATGGTTGTAGTTGAGATTTTTCTATTGCTGAATACTCTATTCCTAATGAACTTTGTATGTTAATTGGCGTGCCTGCTGACATGTTAGATATTCTATTTCCTGCAGTATCTGAAATAGATACATCATTTATTGTAACTAATGTGGTGAGAACAGACACAGAAGTATTCTTTACTTCCATTATTCCAGATGTGTAAGATTTTGACTCTGCAACAATTTTAAAAGATACAGCACGTGAATCACGTGGTACATTAAACTCAAAGGAATTTTTTTGCCCAGCAACTAAATCTTGGTCAAGTTCTATGGTGGCAATTCCTAAAATTCTTGGTGGTACGAAAACATCAGAAGAGATTAGATGAATTTTTGTATTCGTACTATTTAACGGACCTTTGTTTGTTATACTACCAGAAAGCGATATTTTGTCTTCAATTTTCAAAGTGCCAAGCTCAAGATTCAAGTTTTGCTTCTTTTCTGGTGAAGAATTGAATCCAAGTAGATTAACAGAAACACCAGTTATTTTTGGATTAGAGCTTGGTGATATTATCATATAAGGTGATTTACTAAATGGTGGAATTACCTCAAGGATAGTTGTACCAATAGTTGTCTCCAAAGGCTTTTCGTTAATATCGTCATAAAATCCAGCCCAAATTTTTATTCCACTCACAGGAAAACTTTTGGTATTTTGGACTTCTCCAAGGATAATGGTTTTGCCATCAATGTCTTTGTAATTAAATGGAGAGTTACTTGTTAGGACAATTCCCAAGGTTGGTGGCTTATCAGTCAATTCTGCTGAAAAACTGCTACTTATTGGAAATAATGATAATGCCAGTAAAATTGTAAGTGTGCTCTTTATCATATAGAAACGATTCATAGAGGCAATTAATCTTGTAGAATATATCATAATCTCAACAATGTGCATTAGAAGGTTTTACCTTTTACTATACAATAAAAGAAGAAAAAGATGTTTATAGATTTGATAATTTTATCTGCGTTTCTTCATAGCAGTAATAGCTATCCAATAAACTAAACCAGGAGCTAAACCTACTATCAGAGGAATCCACACAGGCCATCCGTCTGCTGCTGTTGCCATGAGAAATTGACTCAACTCTATCCTATTTAAATCCATCTTCGAATTTTAAATTCAAAAATGATCGCTCATATGCAAAAACTAGTCATCACTGTTAATTGTAAAATATGGACTGAAGGGGATTTGAACCCCTGACCCCTCGCGTGCAAGGCGAGTATTCTACCAGTCTGAACTATCAGCCCCGTGTTGAATGATTTACGTGTGGATTTTAATTGTTGTCTTCATCAGTGACAAAGATTTTATTTCCTGAAAATGAGGTTTTTTTATGGTACTTCTTGAATCGCAAATCAAACTAAAAACTGGAGATAAAGCTCCTGATTTTGAATTATTGGGAATAGATGACAAAAAGCATTCTCTAAATGATTACAAAGACTATGCAGGGTTACTTGTTATTTTCATGTGCAACCATTGCCCATATGTTAAGGCAAAAATTGAAGCAATAAAAGAAATTCATAAAAAATTCAAGGATAAAATCGCTGTAGTTGGAATTAACAGTAATGATCCTACAAACTATCCTGATGATAGTTTTGAAAACATGAAAATAATTGCAAAAGAAAAGGGCATAAAATTTGATTATCTAGTAGATGAAACTCAAGAAATTGCTAAAAAATATGGAGCAATTTGTACACCTGATCCATTTCTTTTTGATGACAAAATGAAGCTAATATTTCATGGCAGAATAGATAATGCGATGAAACCTGAGGACACTGCAACTGAAAAGACTATGATAAACAATATAGAAAAATTTCTTTCCGGAGAAAAAATCAAAAAAGATTTTGACCCTTCGATTGGTTGTTCAATTAAGTGGAAAGAACAGCAAACTTAAATGTTGAAGCTTTTGAAAAATTTTCGGGGCCGGTAGCTCAGCTTGGCTGGAGCGTTCGACTGATAAACTCATTCAGACATCGAAAGGTCGTGAGTTCGAATCTCACTCGGCCCATTTTAGTTTTTTAGGTTATAAAGTGTTCAAATGCTGTTTGTGACCATTGTAATACAGTCTCTAAATTATCTGAGGTAAGATCAGATTTTGCAATTGATTTTTTTTTCACATCGGTGCAAAGTATTAGATGAAGATTTTTGCCAAATTTTCCCTTGACCGAATTTACAGCTTGTGAGAAAAACTTCAAGCCTTCTTCCGTTTTTGAGAATACAATAATTATCATAATACCAGTCTTTTTTGCCCAAACACTTCCAAGAAATTTCTGTAAATCTAAGTCAAACATTACATCTATTGCATCTGACATATCGCCAAGTAATGAGACATTCCATCCCTCAGAATGAAACGATGCAGAAGCTGCTTCTGCAATTAGAGTACTTGGAGAGTCTGCAGAAATGATAATAACATTTTTTCTTTGGTCAATGTCCACTGATAGATGATTAAACATCTGAATTGAGCTAGAAATTATTTGATTAAGAAATTTTTCTTCTGATTTAGTAATCTTTCCTTGTGCAAAAAGTTCGTCAACTGATTCTATTGCTGGAAGAATTACCTCAATAATTAATTTAGAAGAATATGCGTTAGAATGAATACAATTTCTAATTAGGCTGAATATTTTTTGTTCATTTCTTGCAGTTAACAATTCAAGATACTTTGTTTTTACATGAAAATAATCATCAGGAAATCCGAATTGCTCTGTTCCTTCTTCTATAAACCATAAATTCACATTACCAATATTTTTTTGTCTAATCATTCCCTCAGTGGCAAAGATGTTAAGATACTTGGTCATTGTAACTCGATTTACTCCGAGTTTTTCTGATATCTCAACTCCCGAAAGTCCAGTTTTAGATTTCAGTAAAACCTCAACTAGTTTTTGTTTGATGTCTTGGGTTTGGTATCCTTTTGCCATTATCAAATCGATCTCATACTATTCTTTAAGCAATTCTGAGTTATCAAAAATCAGTACACCAAAAACCGATTTTGGTTTAATTTCTATTTTGCGTAGCGATAAATACCAGAAAATCGTTTGGTGTTGTAATAACATGGCAATATTCAGATATCAAAATATGTAGAATGTGTGGAATAGTATTTTCTAGAGGAATTGTCCACAAATGCCCAAAATGTGACAGTATTAATTTTGAAGATTTTCCAATATCCCCACAAATTTGATTATTTCCTTTTTTATGTCCCGACCTTTTACATGATGAAAATGTCCCATAGATTTGACAGAACCTAGAGGAACAAACGTTAAATACTTGAGTACTTTAATGTACGGTTAGGTAAGGTAAAGTGCCAAAGGCTGGTTTCAAATCAATAACAATTTCTGAAGAAGTTTATGATAAATTCTTCGATGTATACCAGAAGAATAAACCAGAGCTCACCATGAAGGGTGTCAATAGTTTTGCTGGCTACATAACTTACATGTTAGAAGATTTGATGCAAAAGGACAAAACCTTTGCAAGATATGCCCCTAAACTTGAAAAAATCTCTGTTGATGATGATAGGGTAATAATTAAGGATAATATAAAAAATAGAATTGCCGAAGTGACCATTCAGAGAGGGGAGCTTTATTGCCAGTTATGTGAAGAAAAGGATTGCTTCCATATCGGATTTGTTTTTTCACTTCCAGATGTTTACGAAGGTTTGAATTCAAAGGGAATCAAACATCCCAAATAATATGGAGGGGGTGGGATTCGAACCCACGAACCCCTAAGAGACGAGATCACCCATTTTTTTGATCTTAAGTCTCGCGTATCCAAAAGCATAAGCTTTCGTTGGCCAGGCTTGACTACCCCTCCACGTAATAGCTAAAATTTATTCGAAATTTAACAGTTTAGTGGTTTTTAGTATTATAATCAAAATTATAAAGAGTCATTTCAGTCTCAATTCATGCTTCGATAGCTCAGCCTGGTAGAGCGTTACCTTGGTAAGGTAAAGGTCGCGGGTTCGGATCCCGCTCGGAGCTTAAAAATAATTTTGATAATTTTTAATTAACAGTTCAGAGTGTCCAGTTCTTTTATTAGAGTCAGAGTTGATTGCACGATTAACTTCAATTTTCATAATTTCCCAATCTTTGCCAGCAAACAAGTCTAGAACTTGTTTTGAAGAGGAATTTGATAATAAGACATTGACTCCTCTTTTTGCCAATTGATTTGAAACCCTAGCAAGTCGTTTCAAGTCATTGAAGTTAAAGTTGCTATTTGTATAACTTGTAAAATTTGCAGTTTTACTAACTGGTTGATATGGGGGATCAAAATAGACAAAATCTCCTTTTTTTGCTTTCTCAACGGTAGCTGAAAAGTCCTGACATTTTATCATGATTTTGTTTTGTAGTAAAAATTGATTTACAGCTCGAAGGTTTTCTTCTTGGACAATATTGGGATTTGAATATCTCCCCAAGGGAACATTGAATTTGCCTTTACTGTTTACTCTATACAATCCATTAAAACATGTTTTATTAAGAAAGAGTAATCTTGCAACCTTTTCTACTTGGTTTTTTGGGTTTGTTTCTCTTACTGAATAGTAATATGATTTTGAATCTTTGAAATATCTGTCAGAATGATTTTTCAGAGATTTGATCAAGTCATCAATTTTATCACGTATTGTAACATATGATAAAATCAGGTCAGGATTTAGATCTGAAACTTGACATTTTAAATCTGGTTTTTCGTAAAGCAGATGAAAAAGTAATGCTCCCCCACCAAGAAATGGTTCATAGTAGGTATCAAATTTTGTTGGCAGATGTTTAGTAAGTTCAGGTATTAGTTGCCTTTTTCCACCTGCCCACTTGACAAAGGGTTTTGGCGGAGATGCTATAACCTGACTAAACTGCTTCATCTGTAGTACTTTGGAAGTATTTTATTGAGAAAAGAAAGTTGTAAAAAATTACAACATGTATAATATTTTTTTATCTAGTCTTATGAAAAAAATAAATCAAGCGTGAAATCTTCTATAGAATTCATTTAATGAACTAAAACAAAGGAAAAGGTTTTTGGGAATTTAGTCCCATTTTGACCATGCGGCCATCCATCTATACGTCCACGTATTAAGTTTACAACCTAATGCGGCAAACGTAACTGACAACACAGCACCAGCACCTGCGCCTAGCGCGACGGGACTGTTATAGAACTTTCCTACCTGCGGTTCTATAGGTGTCATGTATGGTGGTAGCGTAGGTCTTGGATATTTGAATGCAGTCTCTAGTGGATCAGCTACCGTTATCAGATTTACCATGTTAAATAACGGTAATGACATTCCGACCATTACTCCGCCAAACAGTATCAATGAGTGTTTGTTCTTCTTTGTTGCCCAATATGCCAGATCCAACAACATTGCTGATGGAATCCATACTGGAGTTACAATGAAGTCATATGGGTATCCAAGTGCAAACCATGCGCCTTTTGCTACCCATGTATACACTGTCATGATTAGTGCATAATATGTTGCTGTTCCTGGAACACCTGTAAATGTTAGGTAGTAAACTGCTCCTACCGTAAGCATTAATGTTTGCGATATGGAGAATACTACAAAGGATGTCCAAGCCCAATCGGTGTAGAAGATATAGTCTCCTGCATTAATTGTAAGCAGAGTTGAGTTGACTGCGACTACTACTATGAATAAGTAGTGTGTACATCGTCTTAGCCAGACCATCATCAGGTAGATAATAGGGTCAGTATATAAAATTTTAGAAGATTATCGATCTAGTTTATAGCGTAAATCAAGAAAAATGAAAAAAAGTTAGGAATGATAAACGTTTCCTAGAAACCGACGAATAATGATATTAGGACGGTTATTACAGCAACTGCGGCTACTACTCCGCCAACTACACCATTGCTATTCTTTCTTGTACCTTCTTCCATTACTTTTACACAGAATATGTATCCTATCGACTCGATAATCGTCAAGACGATGAAAGCATAGTGCCCACTGTTTGTTGGATATGCCCATGGATAATAGAAGTATCCTGCTGCGGTTCCTCCAAAGGTTGCTAACCAAGCTGCAATGTATGATAGTGTTATCATGCCGGTCATGTTCTCGACACGTCGGCCGATCATTTTTTCGACGTCCGCGCTTGTTCCGCCTCGGCCGCCCGCTGAACCAAATCCCTTCGGTAGAGTCATTTAGGATTATACTATTCAGAATACTTTTAAGTCTTTCTTAAATTCCCAGCCTAATCCGATCTAGTTTTATTATATAAAAAGAGAAAAAATGTGCGTTGAATCGCACCTTTTTTGTTTATGGAATGGATCTGCTGTACAGCTTGCCTTCTAGGGCCATCTTGTACATTTCAGCAACATAGGGGTTCTCACCTGGTGTTTCTGCGCCAAGTTCAACCAGTCTTGCATATACTCTAACTACGTAAGCTAGAGCGCCCATAAAGGCTACGACTACACCCATGTTAAACATCCAATGATTTGGTACTGCAAAGATTTCCTCTACAAACCAGAAGTGCCACATCTCATTGATTCCAATTGTAAACATGGTTGCTAGATAACCTAGGATGGTCATCTTAAGACCCGTGTTCATTGAATTATTTGGACCTCTGAGAATTGGTACTCTTCTATCATAGATTGCAACAGAACCCCATCCTAGTGGTAGAGCCACAAAGTGGGAATATAGCCACCAGTGAGCTGGTGTAAATGCGCTATCTCTGATAGATGTTTGATGTAGAGAACCGTCAACAAAGTTGTCGACTTCTACCGATGCAGCAGTTGATCCCATAGCGATGACGATAAGCCAGATCTTTTTCAGTCTCTGGATTTCGACCTCTTTGGGAATTAGTGCCGGCATTTGTGCCATAGGCATACTACTTGTTATTCTACATATAAGGCATGAGTTATGAAAAAAATAGTTTTTATTGAATTATTTGCTAGATTATTCATAAAAATAATTATAATTTTTATTTTTTATCTAAAAATTATATTGAATTTTCATCATTTTTTACTACTAGTTCATTGTTAATCATTGATGTTAATCATTATTCTGATCCCTAATCAATGATAATTAAGGTAAAACATATAACGTTCTTAATTACCTCATTTGGTAATTAACGGGATAACTATGGTCGATAAAAAACTAATTGTTGTGGGACTAAGTGTGGTTATGGCACTAGGAACAATCGGATTCAATTGGGTTGATTCCATTCTTCCAGCAGCAGAAGCACACGGAGTTCAAGCACAACTACAAAGTCGTTTCGTAAGAATAGAGGACGAGACTTTTAGCAGACAATCTCTCTCTACTGGTGAGAACATTTGTGTTTCAGGTAAACTCGTTAGTCTTGTTACTAGAGACTTGAGAGCTTGGACATCCATATTCTCAGAGTCAACTAATGCAGGCAATAGATGGGAAATCCAATCAAGAGACCCACCTGGCAATGTCTTTGACATCCAAGGAAACAGTGTAACACCATACGAAGTTTGTGCAAAAGCACTTGAACCAGGCGTATATCATGTACATACTCAGCTCAATATTGCTAGTGTAGGCCCCGGACTAGGACCTGGACAAACAGTAGTCGTTGATGGAGAATTCATTCTCAAACCAATTCCATACACCAACATTGCTTACCAGTCAATTATGATTGGAGTTGCATATGTGGTAACATTTGCGACACGACCTTGGCAAGTAATCTAAAACCAAATTTCCTCTCTTTTTCATTTTATTATTAACGAACTTTGAATTATTTTTCATAATATAATATTAAATCAAAATCTTATCTAAGATGAAATCTATCAATAATATGAAATAAGCTGATGACCCTAAGTTTTAGAATTCAGCGTCTAGATATTCATCAAAGTTACTTTATGGGCAAAGTAGATTTTAGAGGAGATGAATTTACAATTAACATCCAAAATGAAAGAAGAGGCAAAGTTCTCAAACTGCCCTTTAAACCAAAATCAGGGAAGGAAAGAATGTTAGTAAGACTAACAGGTCCTGAAAACATTTTCGTTGAGGACTATCTCCCATATTATGGAGAATCTGAATGGATTGAAATCGACTCTGATGAAATAACTTTCTACATTGCGGATCATCAGGATAAATTTGATACGCTTGAAATTATTGACTCTTGAACTTCATAGAAAGGACTTTAAGTTAATCCAAATGATTTTAGGCATGATATGGCCTGGGATGGGAGATCCCTCCAAACGAAAACAAACAATTAGGTTTCTTCTCATCACCGCAGCAATTGGCGCAATTGTATTTTTGGGAGCACAGGGTGTAATGAGCCAACTTAGTAAAAATGATCCACTAAAAAATTGCATAGATAAAAGAAATACTCATTATAAAATCTCAGCGACTCTGGAATTATTTGTAGATGGAAAAAAGGCAGACATTCCTGCCAACGTTGGTTTTGAGGAGGGATGCCAGAGATCTCTTTACACACTAAGCAATGATGGAACAATTTATGCAGAATGGGATGAAGAGTATCCTTTTCAGATAGGACATTTTCTATGGATTTGGGACTTTCCCTTGCGAGATATGGATCAATCAAAATCAAAAATTTATTTAAATGGGGTATTGTCAGATGATTTTATCAGTTCGCCTTTAGTAGATGGCTATCATTACAAAGCTGAATTTACATCAAAAGAGTATGATAGTTCTAAGGATACTGACTTTTTACCTCCAGAATCTTAAAAAAATATAATTAATAGACTTTAAAAATAATGAAAAGAAAAGAAGATTTTTACCAGTATTTTCCGTTGTCAGGGATTAAACCGATACCTTCTTTTTCAAAGTGTCTATCTAGTTCATCAACCCATCTTTCACGGTTGTCTTTGTATGACCATCCATGTACACGTAACCAGTATGCAATAACTCCAAGTAGAAATACTGTGAACATTATTGTTCCGAAAATGTATACCATTACATCGTAAAATAGTGGGTCATAGTTAGGTCCTAATTGTCCTGTAACTGCTGACAGTATACTTAGGATTGTGCCTAATAAAGGAATCATTGAATATGAAAATTATACACGTGCGATATATACATTTCCTTTATTCTCATACAAGAAGAGATCAGAAAATATTACAATATAGAAATAGAATTAAAATAAGAAAGGAGAGAGAGGGTGTTTAACCTCGTCCTTGAGCTGCGTATTTTCCAGATCTTCCTTTGAAGAAAAATGCTCCGGCAATTCCGCCAAATACTGCGGCTGAAATAGCTGATGCACCTAAAACACCATCTGCAGAGATGTATGGAGTACCAGAACCAGTATGAGGATTCGCTTGTACTGCCTCAATTCTTCTTCTTTGAATCTCTAGTGCTTCTTCTAATGTGTATGCACCAGTTTCACCTTGGCCGCCAACATTACCCATGTATTGTGCAAAGGCTAAACCAAAAGGTCCAAATGAGCCTGCGACAAATACGCCGAGAATGATTGCAATTAGTACGGTTTGATTCATATCGTTTACCTGATGATGGGAAGCCCACCGAGTCTATTTAACTTTTTTCTTGGTATCAATTATGAAAATTATTACCTTGATCGATATGAAGTAACATTTATGTTTGTTCTACAGTCACGCTTGACATGGGCAGACTACATACTCACAATCATGGAAAATCACACTCCACAAGACCAGTAGATCTAAAAAAACCATCATGGGTAACCCAGAGTTCTAAAGAAATTGAAGAGATGATAATCAAATATGGAAAGGAGGGGTTACCACCTAGTCAGATTGGTTTAAAATTACGCGATCAGCATGCTATTCCACTTGTAAGGCCAATAATCAATAAAGGAATCATGCGGGTTCTAAACGAAAATAAAGTTGGTCAAGAACTTCCTGAGGATTTAAACAACATCGTAAACAAAGCAGTTGGACTGCAAAAACACTTGAAATCAAACAAAGCCGATAGCAGAAATGTTAGAGCGCTTGAGCTAATTGAAGCCAAGGTCCATAGACTATCAGTATATTATAAAAAGATTGGGCGTATTCCTAAAAACTGGAAATATAAATCCGTAGTCGCTCAACTTGAATGATGGAAAAAAGTTTAGATCAGGCTTTATCTAATTTTAAAGATAAAATCACATATTGTATCAAATCCAAAAAAAGTATCTCAGTAGTCACTCACATAGATTGTGATGGGATTACATCAGGGAGTATAATTACAAAGGCTTTGATTCGTGCAGGAGCAAATTGCACGGTTTCAACAACAAAGGAACTAAACAAAAAAGTAATTCAAAGACTTCAAGAAGACCAGAGAGATTTTTACATAATAACAGATCTTGGCGGAGGTTTTGCAAAAAACCTAGACGAGAAGCTAACCGATAAATGGTTTGTTCTTGATCATCACCAAATCCCTCAAGAAGAATTTGACAATGAACGGGTCATTAATGCATGGAAGTTTGGAATAGATGGAGGAACCCAAGTCAGTGCAGGTGGAATGGCATTTAATGCAGCAGTTGCTATTGACGAAAAAAATAATGACCTTGCATGGATTGCAGTTGTTGCTGCCCTTGGTGATAGACAAGATCAGGGTGAAAAAAAATCGTTTACTGGAATTAACTCGGAAATTGTTAATGTTGCAAAAAAATATGGTCAGCTTGAAGTGGATTTAGATCTGTTACTTGTTGGAAGAGAAACAAGGCCTTTACCTGATTCACTTGCGTTTACATCTCAACCATTTATTGAGGGCTTGACATGGAATAGAGACACATGCCTTTCTTTGCTCAATTCATCTGGAATTAAACTAAAGGATGGTGGACGGTGGAGAGTTCCAGCTGAACTCGATGAGGAAGAAAAACGTAAAGTTATCGAATCTATTGCGAAATTTACATCGGGAAAAAATGCCACTGAAATAATGGATGAACTAATTGGATACACATACACATTTCCAAGAGAGGATAGAGGAAGTTTTCTAAGGGATGGGAGGGAGTTTTCAACAATGTTAAACTCTTGTGGACGAATTCAAAAGGCTGGTGTTGGAATTGCAGTCTGTATGGGAGATAGAACAAAGATGCTCAAAGAGGGAGAGAATATTTTAGTAGAGTATAGACAGATGATCCGAAATTATATGAACATTTTAGCAAATGAAAGGTGGAGAATTAACGACACTACAAATTGCGTAATGGTAAATGCGGAGGGAATTGTCCCAGAGACTATGACTGGAACAATATCTTCGCTGATTGCTGGTTCTCCAAAAAATGCTGGAAAGATTGTGATTATTCGCACAAATGGAGAAGAAGGAACAATAAAGTTCTCGTCAAGAAAATCATTTAGTTGCAAATCAAAGGTTAACTTGAGCAATTTGATGCGAAACGGGGCAGAAAAGTTTGATGGAGTGGGTGGAGGCCATGATGCGGCTGCCGGAGCTAAAATAACTAAAGACAAATTGGATGCTTTCTTAGACTATTTGGAACAGAATGTCCTTAACATGCAAAGTTCAGATAACTCTCGATAATATATCTGAGAAAAAGGCACAAACCGTTAGACTGGCACTAAAGCCAGACAACGTAGATTTCCCAGAAAACTTGACTTTGAAAGTAGAAAATATTGATAACAAACTTGTTTTTGATTTTCAAAGTCAAGGTAGTATGAAGCAACTAATAGCAACAGTTGATGAGGTACTAGAGCATGTCCAAGTTGCGTTAAAAGTGATAGATAATGCTTGACCCAAAAATTATCAGAGATGATCCTGAACGGATTAAAAAAATGCTTAAAAATCGAGCAATAAGTTTTGATTTTGATAAACTAATACAATTAGACAAACAGAGACGGGATCTCATCGTAAAAACAGATGAACTAAGAAAAAAAAGAAATGAAGTATCATTAGAGGTCGGTAAGAAGAAAAAAGCTGGCGAGGATGCCGCCGCACTGATAAATCAGATGTCTCTAGTTTCAAAAGAACTAGCTGAGCTAGAAACCTTACAAAACAAGATTGAATCAGACTACACAAAACTTGTTCTCACGATTCCCAACCTTATTCATGAATCTGTTCCTATTGGAAAGGATGCAACTACAAATCAGGAGATAAGAAAATGTGGCAAACCCCCTCAGGTAGATTTTAAGATTTTAGATCATGTGGATTTTTCAACAGGCATGAATTTAGTAGATCTTGAACGTGCTGCTAAGATTTCTGGTGCAAGATTTTATTTTTTAAAAAATGATCTGGTACAGTTGAATCATGCATTAATTCAATATGCCATGGATTTTCTTTCTCAAAAAAACTATACCCTTATCCAACCACCCTACCTGATAAACAGAGGTTCAATGGAAGGTGCAATAATTGCTGAGGATTTTGAAAATGTCATTTACAAAATTGAGAATGAGGATCTTTATCTAATTGGCACTTCAGAGCACGCAGTTGCTGCAATGCATTCTGATGAGATCTTGGATGGAGCATCCTTACCACTGCGATATGCTGGAGTTAGTCCTTGCTTTAGAAAAGAGGCAGGAGCTCATGGCAAAGACCAGAAGGGAATTTTTCGTGTACATCAATTTGAAAAAATTGAACAGTTTGTTTTTTCTAGACCTGAAGACTCTTGGAGCGAACATGAGCAAATGCTTGGTATCGCTGAAGAGTTTTATCAAAATCTTGGGATTCCTTATAAAGTAATGCTTCTCTCAAGTGGAGATATGGGCAAAATATCTGCAAAGACGTATGATATTGAAGCATGGATGGGTAGTCAAAGTGCATATAGAGAAATTGTTTCTTGTTCGAATTGTTTGGACTTTCAGGCAAGAAGATTAAAAATTAGATTTAGGGATAAAACAAATGAGCAAACACAATATCTTCATACGTTAAACAGCACTCTTGTTGCAACAACTAGAACTATGGTTGCAATTATTGAAAATTTTCAAACAAAAGATGGACATATCAAAGTTCCACAAGTTTTGCAAAAATACATTGGAAAAAACACTATCTAAATGCAGTACAACTTATATTTTGGCTCAAGAGGTCGGATATAGTTGGCGCGTAGAAAGACTAGAGTAAAGGATAAATGGAGAGAGAAAAAATGGGTCAATGTAATTGCTCCAGATTCATTTAACAATGTTCCAATAGCATATATTCCCATCACTGATGAGGAAAATGCTAAAGGAAGAGTAATTGAGGTAACACTATTTGATATTCTAAAGGGAGATCCTTCTCAGCATCAATACAAGATGTACTTTCAAATAGATAAGGTACAAGGCGATAAGGCTACTACTATTTTTAAAAGATATGAATATGCAAAGGAATTTTTGAGAAGTTTAATAAGACGTGGCTCTTCTAAGATTGACTATTTTTTTGATGTAAAAACAAAGGATGGATTTATTTTTCGAATTAAAGTAATTGCACTAACACACAGACAGTTAAACACCTCAAGACAACATGCATTACGATTGATTGCAAAAGACGTTATGGAAAAAACAATTCCACAGATGTCAATTGATCAGTTTGTTCAAGCTACATGTTATGGAAAAATAAACTCTGATATCATGGCTGCTGCTAAAAAGGTAATCAGAGTAAGACATGTTGGATTGGAAAAAGTCAAACTTGTTAGAACAGCAGAAGCTGAAATTGCCCTCCTTCAAACTACAAAATAACTTAGACATTTTTCTTAATTAGAAATGGTAGATAAGCTTGAAGTTTCAATAGAGATAATCGTCCACGCTACAGAAGATGTAGAAAAGATTTTAGAATCATTTTTTAGGTTATTAGGAATTAGTGCAGATGAATTTTCTAGACAAAATCTTACAGGTCATTTTGATAATCCTATAATAGTATTGCGTGCAAATATCAAAAAAAAGACTGCCAAGAGTTTTGTAGAAAAATTGGTTTCAAGTATTCCAGATAGACACTTTAAAGAATTCATAGATGATATTGAGAATAGACTAGAAGATTCAATTCTGCACCTAAGATTTGGCAAGCAGGATATGATTAGAGGAAAAATGATACCTCAAGAAAAAGATGCAATCAAGCTAAAAATCTTCATACCTGCTTACAACAAAAAGGATATTGTAAAAAACTATGTTACACTTTTTGAAAGTGTGAAGTAATCTATTTCTTGGAACAATTTAATAACATTATTCACTAATATTAGATGGGAATGAGGAAATAATAGCCGCTCCAGTCTGAGCAAACGCGCTTTGAAGACGCCGCGACGAACCGACCCAAAATTTTTCTTGTATTAGGATTATTTTAAATATCGTTGTTCTAGCTTGACTGCTATGAGTTATGATTATGATGTGATAGTAGCTGGCGGTGGACTAGCTGGTACAATTGCGGCACAATCAATATCATTCTACTCTAATCAAAAATTATCAGTTCTAGTAATAGATCGAAGCATGCAATTTACTCCTGGACAAAAAAATATCAGTGGATGGACATGTGGCGATGCAGTCAGTAAAGAGGCCGTAGACTTTATGACAAATAGAATTAAGGTTCCATGGACAGACCCAGAAATTGAACACCGAGTAAAGGGTGTTATGGCATTTTCACCAGATAGAGAAACCTCGATTCCCTTTGACGGAGATGGATACATGCTAAACAGACAAAAGCTTCCGGAAATTCAAAATCAAAGGACACAAAAGATGGGAGTGAAATTTGATTTTGAAATTAATCTGACTGGACTTGTCTATGATGGAAATCAAGTAGTGGGAGTACAAGGAATTGATAACAAAACCAAACAGTCATACAGGAAAACTGGCAAGATTGTAATTGATGCAACAGGCATCACATCAATGCTAAGAAACCAGATACAAAACACAACTAAGATTGAACGAAAAATTGATCGACGCGACATTGAATCTACAGGACGACATATCATGTACTTTGATAAAGGAGAAGAGGACTTGTCGGAGTTTGACCCAGATTATTGTATTATACATCTTGATCAAGACATTGCACCGGGGGGATATGGCTGGGTTTTTCCAAAGGGAAAAAACAAGGTAAACATTGGACTTGGGATTGAAAAAACGCTTTTGGAACAACGAAATAAGAGACTAGGAAAAAATGATAATGTATCTAGTCTAATAGAAGAGTACGTTCACAGAAATAGAGCAATAAAAAATCCAAGACTTTCAACTGATCTAATTGATAAAAACAATGCAACTGGAAACTTTCAAGTTTCTGTGCGACGACAAAATGATTGCTTAGTTGCAAATGGATACATGTTAGTTGGAGACTCTGCATGGATGCCAAAACCGCTTGATGCTGGAGGAATAGGTCCAGCTTTGGTTGCTGGCACACTAATTGGTAAAGTTGCAACAGAAGCTGTAGAAACAGGTGATGTGACTGAACGAGGATTATGGAAATACAACAAGGAATTCATCAATGAGTATGGATACAAAACTGCTGGTCTTGAGATATTTCGTAGATTGATTCAGACATTAACCAATGATCAAATCAGCTATGGTATGAAACACTTTTTAGGAAATCTTGATGTTGAAGCAATCTCAAAAGGCGAACATCCAGACTTTAGTGGATTAAGTAAACTTGGAATGATGATTCGAGGAGCCCTCAACAAAAAACTTGCCGACGGTCTGCGATTTACAACAAAGGTAAACGGCTGGCTTACACAACACTATTACAACTATCCAGATACTCCCGACGGATTTGAAAAATGGCAGAAGGAATTGCATACAAAGCTAGATGAATCCAATACAAAGCTTGGAGCATACGTAAACTAGATAATTTGAAAAAAAGTTTTATCAGTTTTTTTCAATCAATTTTGTAATAATATTCAAACTTAATCCATTATGAAAGACCAAAAATTTAACTAACCTGTAATGTCGGCCTCATTTTGGGATATGTCTAATTGGTATAATTGGTATTGGTGGCCTCTCTATCATAGTGATGATCAGACAGTTGAAGAAGAAACATCAATTCCAGTTAAGGAAGAATCAATCATACTAGATGAAAAAACTATCACCTTTGCAGACATGAATACAATTGAAGAAGAATTAGAGTCAAAGACCGAGACAAAACCTCAGCTCAAAGAAATCATAGAAGCAAAAAAAGAAATTGTCAGTATTCCAAAAGAAACCCTAGATAAACCAAAAAGGAAAAGAAAAACAACCTCCAAAAATGATATAGTCAATTCAGAAAAATGCATTCAGCTTGTATTGCGTCCAAATATTTTAGAGGAATTAGAAAAGGAGGCTCTAGTTTCAGATTCTACTTTGAATCAATTAATTCAAGTTATTTTAGAGGCACATATAGAATCAAAGGATGAGCTTCAGATTCAATCAGAGCCTTGGCATTGCAGTTTTTGTGACCCAAAAGAAGAATTTTTAGATTATTTCAAATTCTCTGAGCATTTTTTTGCAAAACACATGCAACCTGGTTTAGAAAAATTAGCTGAAATAAACAAGAGCTAAATCTGAATTAATCCTCTTTCTAGCATCCATTGAATTCCAATAGAGAATTCATCATCTGAGAGATCTCCTGCTATCCATTTTTGGGAATTTGTTTTAATCCAGACTGGAATTTCTTTTGCAAAAGCATTTTTTGTTTGTTTATAAAATGGAATGTGGATTATCTCGTTTTCCAATAAATACCGCAAAGTTTGGGCGTATTCAGAATCTGACATTTGATCAGCTACCCAAAATGCAGTGGTATGCTTGAGCCAGTAAGGAATTTTGACAATTTCATATCCTACTGTGACAACAAAAGAGATTCGTGCCTCGTTTCCTGACGAATCAATTGCCAAACATCTTACCGTTGTTTTACCAAGATTGAAAACAGTTTTTGGGGTTTTGTCACAATCAACCTGTACTTGATCATCAACGTTATCAATTGCTACTACGGAAAACTGAACAATGGTAGGAATTTTAGAAATTTTGTAGATATCTCCTTTGGTGATTATGTTTGGTGGAATTTTATCAACTGTTCCAAAGGCAAACGCTTGATCTGTGATCATGGATTGAATTAGAATAACAGAAAAAATGGTAAAAAATAACAATAAGATACCTTTTGATGAATTTTTCAGATGACCGACCTTAAGAGTTACCAAGAGATATGCAAGTTAAGGATTTCTACTATATTCTACTAATGATGTGCATTTTGAAATCACAAAAAATGTGTGAGGATTAGTGAGAATAAGAGAGAACATACAAAATGTGAATTTCTTTTTACTATATTGTAAGGTGTGCAAAATGCACATCGGTATCAGTAAATTTCAAGACTTGGAACTTGGAATTATGGGTAAATTCGAGGGGAAATATCATTCTATACAGTACTTGACAGCAATTACAATTGTCTTTTTAGGTATTGGAGGGACACAATTTGCCTTTGCTGGTCTAGATGATGACCAAATAAAACTTGAGGCTAAATTAAGCCAAGACTATGGAAATGGAACTGGAAAGGCAATGTTCGTAGTTCTAGATTATCGAGTTCACCTTAGTATTGAAATTCAAGACATTCCATCAACTTGCGAAAATTTCTCAGCTAAAATGAATGGAATTGAGGTTGCAGGAGATTTTGAAGAACATAATGGTGTATGCAATCTAAATTTAGATACTAGAGCAGGAGATATGGTTCCAGCAGTAGCTGCAGGAGATGAGGTATTAGTTTCTGGAGATGGAGTTACTCTAACAGGAATTGTGCATTTTACATAGATTAATTCTAATTTATTGAGGATCTGACTATCGTTTCTTTTTGATTAAAATAGATGTTTTTTGAATTATACAAACAAGTATCTATCTATGATTTTCTTCTAAAAGTTTCAGATGCCGTTTAAATTCATTAATTGGTTTTTAGAGCAACAAGAGGAACCTAGTTTGCTTGGAGAAATAGCTAAAAAATGTATAAAGGATCCTAAATTTCCTACCCAAGCAAAATATCCAGAAGAAATTATTGACTATCTCAAAACCAAAAAAACTACCAAAAAAGAGATTCAGATTGTAAGAGATGCTTGGGATACCTACCGAAAACTAGGCAAGGTCAAATCCACATCACTGAGTATCCTTAGAGCAAAGATTTAGAAAATATGAATTTGTAGCATTATCTAATGTCAACTAAACTAAAAGGTTCAGGTGGGTATGTCATTGCCGAAATTACTGGTGAACAAAGCAAAATGGCAGACTTGGGAGTTGGAGAACTGTTTTTGGCTCCAGTTGGACGACTAGAAAAAAACAAGATTTCAAAATATTATTGTAAAAAATGTGACTCTGAATTTGCTATTGCTCCCAAAATTGAATATGAAAATCCTAATGAACGTGTTGCAGAAGGCTTGATGCTTGCAGAAAAGGGACAATATCTTTGTAACAAATGCAGCTCGATGATTGGAGAATATCGTACATTTTCTAAGATTTAGTTTTACTACTAGTCCTCCTAGGTTTTAAATAAAGTAAAAAACCAACCAGAAACATTGTTACAGGATTCAAAATATCTAGATTGGAATAATTCATTTGAAAAGATGGAAAAGGCTTTTGAAGCTGGTTTGTTTGTTTTAGTTATTGGTCCTAAAGGAACTGGCAAAACCACTCTTGTTAGAGAGTTTGCAAAGAAAAAATCCTTGAATTTGGATTCAATTAATTTTAGTCTACGAACACGTGAGAGTCATCTTGTTGGAACTAAAACACTTGAGAACGGCACAGTTGGTTTCATTGAAGGATTATTGATAAAATCAATGAGAGAAGGCGCCATGCTATATCTGGATGAGATAAATTCGGCGGAAGCCGATGTACTTTTGCGATTAGATGAAGCACTGGATGATCGACGACAGATAGTACTCAAAGAATCAACTGGTGAAACAATAACAGCAAAGGATGGATGGTTTGTAGTAGCTACAATTAATCCGCTAACACATGTTGGAACAAAGGAGCTTCCACCTCAGATACTATCAAGATTTCCAGTCAGAATTAGACTAGAATATCCTCCAGAAGATATTGAGCTTGAGATAGTAAAACGACATAGCTCTGGCTCTCATGAAAAAGAATTGAAGCAGGGAATCAAATTAGCAAACACTCTACGTCAGGCAGCTGCAGTTGAAGAGCTGTATTATTCTCCCAGCTTGCGAGAGACAATTGCTTACGCAAAACTGTTGGATCTCAAGGTTCCTGCAAAAGAGGCTGCTGGTATTGTATTTGGAAATGTATATGCACAGTGGGGTTCTGTGGAATACCAAAAGGTTAGTGACATCATAACCTCAATGTTTGGTAATTGATGCAATCACTTAGCCTTAGATATGACACATTAATTGAGATCACAACTTTTTTAGTCAGACGATGGTCTGAAGATGACAAAATTACAGTGGAGTTGTCTCCAAGAAAGGAGATTTCAACTAAACTTGCAGACAAACGAGTAACACTCATTCCAATTGAACATTATCAGGGAGATGATTTTGCAAGGTACAGACAGTTTAGAACATCTATTTGGTATGAGGCAATGCGAATCAAGTTTTGCAAAAAAATTCTCTCAAATGATCACGCGTTTGGTTTTATTCTAAATACACTTGAGACCCGCCGAGTTGAGATGCTTGGAAGAAAGGTATGGCAGGGAATGGACGAGGAGCTAATCTTTTGGTATTCATATCAGTGGTTGTACAGGCCTATTTTGAGCTCAATTTATGGCAAGGCAAGAATTGTTGAGGCATTTTACCAGTACTTTATCATGGGAGACATCAAGGGCGAGATTCAGCCAAATCAATTTGAAAAGGTTTCAGAGGCAGTAAAGCTAGCAAAGGAGATTGTAGCTGATTCGTTGAAGAAAAATTACGATACAGAATGGCTTGAAAAAAAAATTCCACAGATTCTGAGGATTCTAGACATTGATTCATTGATTACTATTCCTCTTGTTGTGCCATTGAAAGGTCCTGGAATAATGGCAACACAACAAGATTTAGTTAAGGTATTACAAAAAACTGCAAAAAACAGAGAGAGTGATCTTGGAAAGCTTGATCCTAAAAATGTTCTAGAGGGAAAAAACCTCCAAGAAGAATTTAAGATCTTGATGGAAGAGAACAAGAAAAGCGAAAAAAAAGGGTTGGCAGTAGAAATCATTGGAATTAGTATTCCATCAATAACAAATGTTGATGAAACGAAAATTTATGATCAGGACTTGATTTCTGGACTAAAGGCAAAGTTCAAGGAATGGAAGACTGGTTGGCATGAACAGCATGTCAGAGCTGGTGAAGAGTTTGATGAAGAGACATATCTTGAAGGACATGAGCCTTTCTTTACTGATGTAAAGAAGATAATAAAATCTAGAGTTTTGATTTTGCTTGATCATTCTAGTAGTGTGTCAGATATTCAAACAGAATACAAAAAGGCTGCATGTGCTCTGTGTGAGGTCTTGTCATTTTTGAAGGTTAAATTTGCAATGTATGCTTTCAATACTGTACAAAAGCAGGTTATGTGTTGGGCTATCAAACCTGAAGACATAAAATGGAATAATGTTGCTGCAAAAAGACTGGCACAGATTCAGGCAAACGGTGGAACTCCACTTGCTGAGGTCTATAGCAAGCTCTTACCAATATTGAAAAACAGAAAGCCAGATATTTTTTTGACCTTATCTGATGGAGAGCCATCGGATCCAGATGCAGTACGCTCTATGGTCAAGACATTGAAGAGTCTGGGAATTAAGATGGTAGCAATAGGTTTAGGTCCAGACACCACACGTGCAACAATAATTGCAAATAATTTGAAGTTTTTAGGATATGAAAGAACATTGGGTGTTAGTAGGCTAAATGATATTCCAAAAAAGGTTCTCAATGTTTTAGGTACAAACTAGGAGGGATTTTCTATGGTAGGGAATTTCGCGATCTGATTCTAAAGATCCTTCTTAAATTTAAGATAGTCATATAATATGTGATGCAGATAATAAAACACCCTGGATTTGCAGATGAAAATATAATGAAAAAGTCACTTGACCTGCTACTAGTTGACAGAAACAATGAATTTCGAGAGCTTGCAGACGTTATTGGAATTCCAAAGACTACCATAGGATGGGAATTTATTATTCTAAAGTTCTGCCTTGATTTTCGTGATTGTTTTGTGGCCTGGTCTAAAAAAGATGAAGAACTCGATCATAATACAATTCACAAATCAATGACATTGATTAGACAGCTAGCAAAGGGGAAAAAATCTATGACTGATCTTGCACATTGGGAAAACTTGGCCTATACAATTGCCGAAGAATACAGTGCAGTATATAAAAGACTAAGGTAGGAAATTTCCTATACAAGAATCCAAAAATGAGGCGGGCTGATGGAGCCTGTCAGATATTTTATATGATCTTGTAGCATATGATAATGTAGAGGAGAAAGATTGCTGGAAGTAACTAAAGGAAGTAACATTGACAACATCCTGCTTGAACATTTTCAACAAGAGATATGGAGTAAGGTTCCTCATCTGGAAGAAAAACAGGGCGAAGCAAAGGTTGTCAACGCAACACCGCTGATGGATATTACTGAAGATTTGAAAGAATGTGCAAAAAACGTGTACAACCTGAATCTTGCCGATACAGATCTGAAAGTTTTCGGCAAGTTCGATTCTAATTTGCTAGCAGGCTCGATTAAAGTCAGGCCTGCGGTCCACATAATCCATGACGCCATTGTTACAGGTAAGCTTAGGAGTGGACAGACAATAATCGAAGCTACCTCAGGGAACTTTGGGATAGCCCTTGGGCAGTTATCTAAACTTGGATTAGGTGTAGTTACGCTTGTCTCAAGAAAGCTACAGGAGGGAGTCTTTGAGGAGTTGAGAAACGAGAATATACGCATCATGGATCTTGATATGGACATCTGCCCTGCTCCAGGAATGAAGGACAGTCCAAATCTTTTGGCTGCAAAAGCAACCGCTGTTAATATTCGCTCACAATTATCTGAGCTTGGGTTTGACCCTGCCATTTTTGATAAAGCAAGCTCTGAGATCCAATCGCTTTTAGCCAGCCAAGACATCATAAACTTGGCAAAGTTTCTTGCCAAGATCTATGGTTGTTTCTGCCCAGAACAGTATGATAACGAACTGAACATTGATGTACATAGAACTGTTACTGCAGCTGAAATAGACCAACAATTATCTGAAAAAGGAAATTCGTTGGCAGACTTTAGAATTGTCTGTACCTTTGGTACGGGCGGCACGTCCGGTGGCTTGAGCAGATACTTGTCTGAAAAATATGGAAAAAAGTCACTGCATGTAATATTTCCACCTGGTGATCAAGATGTTGCAGGAATTAGGACAAGAGACAAGGCAGCTGGCTTGAAGTTTTACGAACCTGAGATATATGCTGGACAACATGAAGTAGATTTTGAGCAGGCAAAACGTCTTCTAAAGTTTTTCGTAGACAAAGGTCATGACATAGGCGAAAGTAGTGCTCTTGCACTTTATGCGGTGATGCAGATGGCAAACTTTGGCGGTGGAGGAAAGTTTGTCGTAATTGTAGCTGACGGAATACAAAAGTACAAAAAGAATCTGGAAGCTATGACAAAGAAACAAAACCGTACTCAGGTCTCCATGCAGGAAGCTGTATCAAACATTGGCGACTATGATAGAGTAATCTGGATTCATACCCAGTATACTCCACGCGAAGAAGGAATAGAGCTAATTGCAAAATCTCTTGGCGTTGATAAAAGCAAGATCTCTGTACCAAAGGCAAGAACCGTGGAGCAACTATTAGCCACACAACAAATTCCAGAAGAGTTAAGTAAAGCTCTGCAAGGGGCTAAGGGCAAGTCGTTGCTTGTTTGCATGGCTGGAAATACTTCGTTGATGGCTGTTAATGTACTTGCGGGCAAAGGCATTGTAACTGAAAGTTTGATGGGTGGGATAACAGTACTGCCTCAAGGAAAAGGCAGACAACTTTCTGAATTGATCAGAACAGCTACCGAATAATAGTGACAAATGAATTATGGTATGATAATCAAAATAAACAAGGGAAGCATCCCACCAAACCCAATGATGATTCCTGATTTGGAGATGGGTCCAAATAGATGCTCTATTAGAACAAACTAATGAAGTGTCTTTCTGTTTCTCAGCCATTTGCAAGCTTGATTGTACAAGGCATAAAGACAATTGAACTTAGACGTTGGAATACAAATTTTCGAGGAGAGTTTCTCATTCATGCACCTCAAAAGCTAAGAACTGAAGACTGTATAAGACTCAAAATTAATCCTAAAACTCTCATCCTAGGTGCAATAATAGGTAGGGCAGAAATCTATGACGTAAAAAAATACAGTTCAAAGACAGAGCTAAATACAGATGCAAAAAAACACCTAGCATCCAAAAAATTTGAAAACTCCAAGTATGGTTTTTGTTTAAAAAATGCAAAATCGTTTCGAGTTCCAATACCTGCGAAAGGACAATTGGGATTTTTTGAGGTACAAATCAAACCAAAAAAATTCAAAAAATCAGAGATCGTTTCAGATATAATTGATGAAGAATATCGATACCAATGGGTTGGACGCCACTAGGTAGTAAAAAAGAGAATTTAGGAGTCATCAATTCTAGGAAGCTTTCCTTTTTCATCAAATGTGTCTTGTACGGATTTGTCCGCAAAGCCATGTTGAATGTTAAGATCTTCGACTGCTTGGATTAGCTGCACTCGTTTTGTTGATGCGTGCTCAAAGTAAGCATCTCGGGCCTCGCTAAGTGATCCCCCTCTATCAAGTACTTCCTTCATTGCAGCTCTTGCATCGTCAACTTTGCTTTGCATGTAATCAAACATTCCCCAAAATACGCTACGAACAGGCTCAGGCTTTTTTTCAACAAATTTAGTATAGGCTGCCTTTGGCATAAAATCTTTGTATTTTTTAACAAAGTCATTCAGTTTTTCATCTAAGCTTTGCTTCGCAACAGCTCTTTTTTCTTCTACTTCAGCTTGTTGTGCAGTTTGCTTTAACTTAGTTTGTACTTGTTGTTGATAGCTCAGCTTTTGTTTTTCCATTTCAGCAAGAATCCTCATTGCTAATGGATCTTTTTGCAGTGCTGCAGAAGCCTTTACATTTACTGTTGTATCAGACTCTGCAAAAGCAATTTGAGTTGGGCTTGTTCCAGTAATTGCAATCATTATTATGATTGAAATAATTGCTGCTGGAAGGACTAACTTTTTCCCTTGCGTCATTGCAAAGGGATGTTTTAATTTCAAATATATGCATTAAAAAGAAATTAGTAGAAATCTTCAAAAGGAAAAAGAGGTAAAGATAATTAATTTACAAAATTAAAAAAATAGATAACTTATCAGTTCTACGTGTCATTTATTTACAATCACTTCTTTCCCAAGTAATTTACTAAGGATTCTTACAAAAATCATATCCAAATAATTTCAGAAGATTTGGAAAATCCTTTATTTAGTATATATAAAGGGGCTATTTAAGGGACGTGAAATGCCACAGACAAAACCGATTGTGAGTGTTGAAAACGTTGTAGCGTCAGCTAGTGTAGATCAACGAATAGATCTCAATGATGTTACAAAAAAGTTTCCAGACACAGAATATCATCCTGATCAATTTCCAGGTCTTGTGTTCAGATTAAAAACACCAAGAACTGCAACGCTGATCTTTAGAACCGGTAAAATGGTATGTACTGGTGCAAAGTCTGAAGAGATGGCAATCAAGGCAGTAAGAACGGTAGTTCAAAAGCTTCGAAAAGGCGGCATCAAAATCAAAAAGGATGCAGTTATCGTTGTACAAAATATCGTAGCTGCAATTAACCTTGGTGGAAAGATTCACCTAGAGCATGCGGCAAGAGTTTTACCGCGAAGCATGTATGAGCCTGAACAGTTTCCAGGTCTGATTCATAGAATGCTTGACCCAAAAACCGTAATTCTTCTGTTTGCTTCAGGAAAACTAGTTTGTACTGGTGCAAAAAAGGAAGCAGATGTTTATCGTTCTGTCCACAACCTACACTCACTACTAGAAGAGAAAAAACTAATGATCTACGACGAGTAGATTTCTACCATTTCTTTTATATTCGAAATTTAAAAGCACATTTATTTCTCTTTAATTTGCTTTTCCTCACTGTTTTTTGGAAAAAATGTTCACACTGAACAGCGGTGATCTTATGTTAAAAATTTTGATGAAGTTAATCAATGAACCAAATAAAGAGATTACGACATCCAATTTTCTTTACGCTGCCTTTTTTGATGGCAATACTCATTGGTACCATAACTCCATCTGCCTTTGCACAAGTTCCTGACACTGATGGTGATGGAATACCTGATGATCTTGATGTATGTCCAGGATTCGATGATACAGCAGACGCTGATGTTGATGGAATACCTGATGATCTTGATGTATGTCCAGGATTCGATGATACAGCAGACGCTGATGTTGATGGAATACCTGATGGTTGTGATCCAATTAACAATGTATCAATTGACATCAAACCAGGAAGCGATACAAATCCATTAAATTGCAAGTCTAAAGGAGTAACACCTTTTGCAATCTTCATGGATCAAGCGGGACTAGAAGCAATTGATGTAAGCAATCTTCAACTAAACGGAGCCACAGTTACTGAAAAACATGGCAAAGTTCATCTTGAAGATGAAGATGGCGATGGAGTAGTTGACTATGGTGTAGTTCATCTCTTAACTCAAGAGATTTGTAGCATTACAGATCCTACAGTTGGAACTGTTGATGTAACACTTTCAGATGGAAGTTTTGAAGGAACTGACACAATCCTAATTTTGAAGAGATAAAAATCTTCAAAAATCTCTATTTTTTTTATTTTAAATTACGTGCAATAAAGTTCATTTCACGAGACAATCTAGAATCATTACGTTCGATTACAAGTTGAAGAGATGTATTCCACCAATCATTTGTTTTCAAAATTTTATTCCTCCAAATAACAATATCAGAACCATCATCGTAGTTTCTAGCTTAATCAAGAAGTAATTTGTGATTACTGATTTTATACTGTTTATGGAATAGATTGTCTAGATTTTCAAGTCTATTTTCGTATAATAAGGGTAAAAAATAGACTCTTGAACTTGTTTCCAAGTTTTAATCATGTTATTATATGAAATGAGAGCATACCAGAGTGTGTACTGCAAGAACTGTGGTGAGCTTATGTTCCCAAGAACCATTGTTTGGAGAGACCCAGACAGACCACCAGTCCAGCACACAAATTTTGTTTGCCAAAAGTGTGGAGATTCTGTCTACAAAAGATATGTGCTGGTAAAATAACTAGATGCTAATGTTTGGATTTTCCGATTTGAGCTTTTCCCAGTCAGCAAGAAAGTTCTTCAGACCAATGTCTGTTAGCTGATGCTTTAACATTTGTCCTAAAATTGCTGGTGGCAATGTTACAACATCTGCACCAATCTTTGCAGCATCTACAACATGCATTGGATGCCTAACGCTTGCAACAAGAATTTGAGTTTTGAAATTATAGTTTGAAAATATTTTTTTAATTTCTTGAACTAAGCTCATCCCATCCTTTCCAACATCATCCAGTCTTCCAATGAAAGGACTGATGTATTTTGCTCCAGCTTTTGCTGCAAGAATTGCCTGGTTTGGTGAAAATACTAAAGTAACATTGACTGGAATTCCTTCTGCACTAAGTGCTTTGCATGCCTTGAGGCCTTCTGCAGTCATTGGACACTTTACCACTACGTTATTACCATATTTTCTAAGACGACGAGCCTCATCCATCATTCCTTCATAACTTGTTGCAATGACTTCGAGTGAAACATCGCCTTTGACAATTCTAGTAATTTCCTCCATTGTTTTTTGAGGATCGCCGCCTTCCTTAGACAGTAGTGATGGATTAGTTGTAATCCCATCAAGTAGTCCCATGTCATTATATTTTTTTATTGATTCTAGGTTTGCGGTATCTAGGAATATTTTCATGACTGACTCCTGATTTCTTTTACCTTTTTTGCTATATTAATAGATGTTATTCCATGCTTTTCAAGCAATAGTGGAATTTCATTGTCTCGTGCAGATTCTCCAAACATGTCCTGAGCACCAATCCTTCTAATTGGAATAGGATATGTTTCACAGACCACTTCGGCCACAGCAGAGCCAAATCCTGCCATAATATTGTGCTCCTCACAGGTAACAATTCCACCTGTCTCTCTTGCAGCCTTTTCTAAAAGTGCCGCATCAATTGGTTTTATTGAAAACATATCAATGACACGACAAGAAATTCCATCCTGTTTTAGTGACTTTGCTGCATCGAGTGCCATTTTTATTGTAATTCCACATGCAGCTATAGTACAATCAGAACCATCCCGTAATGTGATTCCCTTTCCAATCTCAAACTGCTGTGATTCAGAATGTATCACTGGTGTTTCAGAGCGAGCCATTCTCATGTAGAATGGACCATAGTGTTGAGAAATTATCCACGTGAGCTTTGATACTGCAAGAGCATCAGCTGGAATTAAGACTCGTATATTTGGAATTGAACGCATTATTGCAATATCTTCTAATTGTTGGTGAGACCCACCGTCTGCACCAACTGATAATCCCCCATGGGATGTTACCAGCTTTACATTGAGACCCTTTTTATCACCTCTTGATGGATAACCAATTTGGTTTCTAATTTGATCAACACATCTTCCAGGCAAAAATATTGCATAAGTACTTGCAAATGCGACTTTTCCAGCATATGCAAGACCGGCTGCGATAGTTACAAGATTTGCTTCTGCTATTCCAACATTGAAGAATCTTTCAGGAAATTGTTTTCCAAATCCAGCAGTTTTTAATGAATCTGTTGTATCAGCACCTAAAACAACTATGTTAGGATTTTCCTTTCCAATTTCAATTAGTGCTTTTCCATATTCTGTTCTCATGTCAGCCATTTGGTTTGGCTGTGTCAATTGAATCCAAGCTCCTTTGCTACCTGAACAAGGTGGTTCTTTTTTTCTCCAACAACATGCAACTCAATCCATTTCTTGACAAGTTCTGGCCCTCCAAGATCATTTGCCTTTTGTATCAGCATTTTTCTTCTTGTTTTTAAAATTACATTTCTAAATTCCCGAATAATTCCCCTAACATCTTTTTGCCCAATTATTGCACTTCCACCTACAAATGCACGCGCCCCATCAGCAAAACATTGACCCACATTATCAAGAGTTACTCCTCCATCAGCCTCGATGATGCCTTCAAATTTGTTATCATTTAGAATTTTTACTAAATTTCGAGTTTTTTCGTGGCTAGAATCGATATATTTTTGTCCAGATCTTCCAGGAACCACAGACATTACAATTAGCTGGTCCAAGTCTGCAATGAACTTGTGTGACCATTGTGGAAGCTTTGTGTTTGGATTAATTGCAAGACCAACTCCAACTTGGTTTTGTTGGAGTATGTCATGTATTTCACCAAAGCTTGATTCGTTACAAACTTCTGCATGTACAGTTATGATGTCACACCCTGCATCAACATAATCTCTTACATGTTTTACAGGTTCGTTTATCATTAGATGGGCATCAAATGGTATAATAGTAATTGGTCTTAGCTCCTTAATTTTTGTATGATCAAATGTAGTGTTAGGAACAAAGACTCCATCCATTACATCAAGATGTATGTAATCTGCTCGACCTTCTGCACATCGCTTGATCTCATTTTCTAGATTTGACATGTCTCCAGCAATTATTGAAGGTGCAATCATAAACTGCGATTCAAGTTCAGCGTTGATTATGGGAACCATCTCAGGTCTTGGAGCCTTTCCATGCCATTGCGGATTATCCTCCATGTGCTCAACTCCCTTGCCTTTGATTGTTCTTGCAATGATTATTGAAGGTACACCTTTTGCCTGGTTTGCCTTTTTTATTGCATAATCAATTTGCTCAATTCGATGACCATCAATTTCAATTACATTCCACCCAAACGCACGCCACTTATCACCAAGCTTCCATCTACTTGCATCCTTCCACATGGTTGAAAGATCATCACCCTCCAGATTTTCATCAAGTGGCATTACTTTTTCAGTGTAGGAATCTTGCTGAATGAAGTTCCTATCCACAAATACTGTCATATTATCAACTTTGTATTTTGAAGCTGCCATAGCAGCCTCCCAAACTTGTCCCTCATCGGATTCACCGTCACCAATTATGGTATAGATGTGATAACTTTTACCGTCAATTTTTGCAGCAAGTGCATTTCCAATAGAGAATGATAATCCAAGTCCAAGAGAACCACCACAAAATTCTACACCTAGACATTTTAGGTCAGGATGTCCCTGTAATCTACTTCCAAACTTTCTTAGTGTTTCAATCTCCGATGCATCAAAATATCCTGCAACTGCAAGATTAGAAAATAGGCCAGGAGATGCATGTCCCTTTGAAAGAATCAATCTATCTCGGTCTTCCCATAAAGGATTTTTTGGATCGTATCTGAGGTATTTGTTAAAAAGGCAACCCATAATTTCTGCCATTGAAAAGGAGCCTCCAGGATGTCCCGATGCTGCCGCAGTTGTACCTTTGATTACAAGTTTTCTGGCCTTTAGAACATTCTTTTTAATTTTATAGTAATTTAGACCCATCCTTGTTTGTTCCTAGATGAATGAAATATTAAGCTACTTCTAAAAATTTTAATCCGATCGCAACACAACGTAATTATGGAATTACAAGAAATCGTTCCGCTTGTCATTTATGATAATCAGTGTTATCTTTGTATAAAATTTGCAAAGTTTGTTAACTTTCTAGCAAGAGGCAGGTTACGTATTGTAGGTCATTATACACAGCTGGGCCAAAAATTAAGGGAAAGCATACTAGATTCTAGCGCACTAGAAATGTTTTGGTTTGTAGATGGAAAAACAGCTTATGGAGGAAGAGCTGGACTGCTTCCTTTGATGTCAGCTATAATTAGAGCAAAAAAAAGTTCTGTAGAGCTTGACATACAGGAATCATGTGATTTGGATTGTAAAACAACAAAAGCTGTCTTTCTTCGGTCTGCTAGCTTGTTAACAAACAGTAAAAAAATAAAGCTAAAGTAATCTATAATACCTCTAAACGTGCGACTCAAACATTATGAATATAATAGCGGAATCTACAAAACCATTTAAGAAAAAAACTTCAATTCTTTGCTCGTATGTTTTAGAAGATTCTACTGAACCGCTTGGTTTAGGAAAATTTGATGCAAAAATTAACTCTTCAATTAAAGAAGCAATCAAAGAAACAAAAGGGAAAGTTGGAGAGATTGCAATTATTTACAGTCTTGGAAATATTCCTGCCAAAAAGATTCTAATCGCCGGACTAGGCCCAAAAAACAAATTATCCGCAGATGTCTTAAGAAATGTTTCAGGTAAAATTGCTCAAAAGGTACGTAGTCTTGGCTTGCCAGAATTTTCAATAGTATTTCCATCTAGCATTTCAATTGATTCAGATCATTCCATTTCAGCAATTGTGGAAGGAGCTATGCTTTCTTTGTATTCGTTTGACAAGTACAAAAAGGAAAAAAATGAAAAATCGCCTAACCTATCAATTCTAGTTACAAATCCACAAAATGCTCAAAAAATAATTTCAAATGCTAAAATCATTTCTGAGGGAGTAATTTTTACAAGATCTATTGCAAATCTTCCTCCAAACGAATGTTCCCCCTCTACGCTTGCATCATTTGCTAAATCACTATCATCCAAGAACAAACTCAAGTGTAAAATTTTTTCTAAAAATGAACTCAAGCAAAAAAAGTTTGGTGGCATCTCCGCAGTTGGTCAGGGAAGCAAAAATGAACCAAAACTCATCGTTCTAGAACATAACAAAGGCAGACAAGGTGAAAAACCAATTGTAGTTGCGGGAAAAGCCGTAACGTTTGACACAGGTGGAATTTCAATAAAGCCTGGTGAAAAAATGGACGAAATGAAGTTTGACAAGTGTGGGGGTTGTACTGTCTTGGGAATTATGAAAGCAGCTTCTGAGCTAAAACTCCCGCTCAATATTGTTGGAATTATTCCATCTGTTGAAAATATGCCAAGTGGAGAATCATACAGACCTGGTGACATAATACGACTGTACAGTGGCAAGACGGCTGAGATCTTAAACACAGATGCAGAGGGAAGACTAATTCTAGCTGATGCACTATCATATGGAATAAAACAATATGTACCAAAAACAATTATTGATTTTGCAACTCTTACCGGCGCGTGTATTGTCGCATTAGGAAATAATGTAGCTGGACTTGTAAGTAATGATCAAAAATTAGCTGAGAAAATCATGAAATCTTCTGAAAAAACTTCTGAGGAGGTTTGGCAATTACCACTAAATGATGATTACATGGATATGATCAAATCAAATGTTGCAGACATGAAAAATATTGGGATGGGAAGAGCCGCTGGAGTTATTACTGCTGCAGCATTTTTGGCAAATGCGGTTGATGATTTCCCATGGGCTCACATAGACATTGCAGGAACGGCGTGGACACAGGATGCTACAAAAAAGAAATCCTATAATCCAAAAGGGGCAACAGGATTTGGAGTAAGATTGATACTTGATTATCTTAGAACATTATAGAAATTTATTTTTTAAAACTGATATTTGATTTGAGTATTATGAAAAACTAGTAGCCCCTACTGTTTCGATCTGGTTTTGCTACATTTGGGTTTCTAAAACCGTGCTTTTCCATCATATGATTCAAAAATATAATGTCATTATCAAATTTCTGACCACAAACTGAACAGTTTGGCATACCATATACCAAATTATTGAGTTTATAGTTTTATTCAAAATAAAGATGCCAGCACTACTGCTTCCCAAGAGCTCTCGCATCTTAGTAGCACAGTAGCGACATTGGGTTTGACTTCCAGGTTCGGAAAGGGACTGGGTCGCACCCCAACGCTATGGCCGGCTTAAAATTATTTTTTTGATATTCTCTATTAAGGTTACGATATAGCAGATTGAAAAACACAATCAAATTGATATAAAAAATGCGTTTTTCGAAGAGATATAAATTGAAGAAGGGCTGATATTCTCATGACCCATCGTGTTGCAGTTCTTGATAGGGAATTGTGTCAGCCAAAAAAGTGTGGATTAGAGTGCATCAAGTATTGCCCTGTGAATAAATCTGGTGCAGATTGTATCATACTAAATGAAGAGATAAAAAAAGCTCAAATTGATGAAAATATTTGCAATGGCTGCGGAATTTGTGTAAAGGTTTGTCCATTTGATGCAATAACAATTGTAAATTTAGCTACAGAGCTTTCAAAAGATAAAATTCATCAGTATGGAATTAACTCATTTAGATTATACAAACTTCCTACGCCAACCAAGGGAGAAGTTGTTGGATTGTTAGGAAGAAACGGGATGGGAAAAAGTACAGTAGTCAACATATTATCTGGAAACCTAAAACCAAATTTAGGAAATTATGAGAAACCACCAGACTGGGATGAGATACTAAAATATTACAGCGGAACTGAACTCAAGTCTCATTTTGAAAAAATCAGAGATGGAAATATCAAGGCATCCATAAAACCTCAGCAGGTTTACAACGTAGCTGAAGTGTTTGACGGCACAACTAGAGATTTACTTGAAAAATTTGATGAAAGAGGAGTCTCAAATGCTCTTATCAAAGAATTAGGCTTAACAAATTCATTAAAAAATAATCTCAAGGAGCTAAGTGGTGGAGAACTTCAACGACTAGCTGTAGCAGTAACAGCATCCAAAGATGCCGATTTTTACTTTTTTGACGAGCCATCTTCGTACAATGATGTTTTTCAAAGAACAAGTGTAGCACGAGTGATCCATGGGTTGGCTAAAATTGGAAAAAGTGTGATGGTAGTAGAGCATGATCTCACACTGCTTGATTATCTCAGTGACTATATTGATGTGCTATACGGTGAACCGGCTGCCTATGGAATAGTATCAGGTGTACTCTCAACTAAGGTAGGAATCAATGTCTTTTTGGATGGCTATTTACCTAATGAAAACGTCCGATTCCGTGACAAAAAATTTACATTTGATGCGTCTTCGTCTACAACTGATGAATTTCAAGTAGGGGATGAAATTATTTCCTATCCATTACTTGAGAAAAAATTTCCAGCGTTTTCGGTTACAATTGAGCCAGGTCAGGTAAGGAAAGGTGAGGTTCTAGGGATAATGGGAGCTAATGCGCTTGGAAAAACTACTTTTATGAAAATGATTGCGGGAGTTGAAAAGCCCGATTCTGGGGAAATAAACAAAAAAGTAAAGATTGCCTACAAACCTCAATATCTCACAAATGATATTGATGTTGAAGTAGTTGCATTACTTGAAAAGGCAAACGGTAGTCAAATTGAGGGAAGTATGGAAGAAGAGCAGATCATTGACCCACTAAAAATAAAAAAACTATACAACAAATCTGTGAAAAATTTGTCTGGTGGAGAATTGCAAAAGGTTGCAGTAGCGGCATGTTTGTTGCAAAAGGTTGATGTTTATGCATTAGATGAGCCCTCGGCATTTTTGGATGTTGAAGACAGAATTGCTATTGCAAAATTTATTCAAAAATTTGTTCGCTCTTATGCAAAATCAGCCATAATTATTGATCATGATTTGCAGCTAATGGATCTTATTTCTGATTCAATGGTAATTTTTGAGGGAACTTCTGGAATTCAAGGACATGCAACCTCTCCTCTTCCAAAAACCAAGGCAATGAACAAGTTTCTAAGATCACTTGAGATAACATTCCGTAGAGATGAGAAATCGCTTAGACCCAGAGTAAATAAAACGGATAGTAGATTAGATAAATCCCAAAAAGAATCTGGAAATTTCTATTACAAAAATTGACTCGAATGCTAAAAAAAGCACTTGAAAACGTTCTTTCTGACAAGGAAAGTGAGGAATTGTTTTCAGCGTTTGACCAAGTTGGAGAAATCATAATAGTTAGAATTCCAGAGTCGCTTTTGCCAAAGAAAAAAATTATTGGCGAAAAATTACTTGAGCAAGTAAAAACTGCAAGATCTGTCTTTTATCAATACTCTTCTGTTGAAGGCGACTTTAGAACACGAAATTTAGAAATTATTGCAGGTGAAGACAATACAGTAACAGAATACAAGGAGTTTGGTTGCAGGTTTATTGTAGACGTAGAGAAAGCGTTTTTTTCTCCAAGATTATCTACCGAGCGAGACAGAATTGCAAATCTTGCACAAGATAGTGAAATAGTAATCAATATGTTTGGGGGTGTCGGTATGTTCTCAATAATTGCTGCAAAAAGAAAAAAATGTATTGTATATAATATTGACATCAATCCTATCGCTACAAATCTATGTGAGAAAAATATAGGAATAAACAAACTTGCGGGAAAGGTAGTTTCATTACAAGGAGATGCTGTACAGATTGTTGAAGAACAATTAAAGAATAAAGGAGACAGGATATTGATGTTGTTGCCTGAAAGATCCGATGAGTTTCTAAGTTCGGCTATATCAGCAACAAAAAGTAATGGAATAATTCACTATTACTCTCATATTCATGCAGATGAAAAATCACAAGCTGCAAAGCTTTCTGAAAAGCACTATCAAGACATTTCGCCTGTAAAATCAAAGATATTGTATTCAAAAATAGTTAGAGCTGTGGGTCCTAGATATTATCAAACTGTAGTTGATGTAAGAATTACAAAATAAAATTATTCTTCATCTTCTGATGTTATTGACGATGGGGATGGTTTTGTAGTTGCCATTGTATAACCTATCCAAGAAATCACTCCAAGTACACCCCCAACTATCATAAGTACAGATAGTTGTAGAACTATTCCACTCCATTCAGACAGCATAAGGAGATAAGCGTAAACAAAAAAACCAACAATACATAAAACAAAAATTGCAATACCAGTAGTTCGGCGTTTTGACATTGCGCTTCAAGTTTTACTTGACTTATTTATTTGAATCCAGTATTGAAACTCTGTTGCCATCAAAAAGGCATCCTCGCCATCACGATAATACGATTTTAGTCGTTGCTTGATAATGAATCCAAGTTTCTCGTATAATCTCACTCCTTCAGTATTGCTACATCGTACCTCGAGGTATAGTTCATCACATTTTTTCATTTTAACACCATGTATTGCCTCTTCCACCAGAGCAGCTCCAATTCCTTTTTTTCGGCATTGCTCTATTACAGCAACAGAAACTACATGCCCTTTCTTTACAAATCCTAATTTCTTAAAATTAGAGAATCCATATTCCGTTTTACACATTATGTAGCCAATAGCTCTTCCATCAATTTCTGCAACAAGAAATGCCTCTGGTAATTCAGCCAGTAAACTTTCATAGAAATAATCCGAATAGTGTTCAGGGAGAGTTTTCATATTAATTTCCATTACTGGAATGAGATCAGCCGGATCACATCTTCTGATTACACAGTCGCCTATTTGTCTGAGTATTACTTGCAACACTTTGGGTAATAGATTCAAATATTTATTTTTGAGTATTTTTTAAACTAGAATGTTTTAACCGCAAAAGCATTAATGGACTAGCCATAGATGTTAAAGAATGAGCGAACCAACACAGGAAGAAGTTATTTCAATAGTTTCATCTCTATTTGAAGTCACAGATGTAGAACTGACCCTAGAGACATTAAAGTTTAGAATAGAAGACAAGGCGTTCAAATCAAAATTTGTGGAGCTTGCCCAAAAATTAGAGAATCGAGATCTAGTGTGTAGGTTACAAAAAACTTCTGATGGCATGTATATTCTTGTGAATAGATTTCCTCCTAGAAAACAACATAAATTTTTATCGAGATCATGGACCCCAAGAATTCTTTTTGCAATTGTTATTGGACTTGTAATGATTGACGGATATTATAGAACGATTGGCGCAAATTCCCTGATAAATATTGGAGACCCATTCGATATAGCAGTAATTTATACAATTTCTCTACTAAGTATTTTAGGAATTCATGAATTAGGCCATTTGGTTGTGGCTAGACTACACAAGCTAAAAACATCTTGGCCGTACTTTATTCCTGGAATTCCTGTCTATGGGATTCCCACATTTGGAGCTGTAATTACTTCACGTGGATTAACTATCAATCGTCATATTCTGTATGATGTTGCAATTGCGGGACCATTAGCAGGTTTAGCAATAGCAATAATTGTTTCAGTTTACGGGGCGTATACTGCACCAGTAATTACAGATGATTTTGCAGATGATTTGTTTTCAAAATCGGAATTAATAGAAATGAATGAACCACTATTGATGAAAGCGTCCCTATCTATCTTTGGTAAAGGAGGCAATGGCGAAGAAGTGATAATGACACCAGTTTTATTTGCAGCGTGGCTTGGATTTTTAATTACGTTTTTGAATTTACTTCCAGCCTGGCAGCTAGATGGAGGACATATGGCTCGTTCACTTTTTGGAGTAAAATGGCATCAAATTGGAACCTATGCTAGCATTGGAGTTCTTTTTGTGTTAGGATATTTTCCTATGGCGATGTTAATTTTGATTCTCAGTGCACGAAATCCAAGTGCAATGCCACTTGATGATGTATCGCCAGTTCCTAAAAGTAGAAAAACTTTGTACGCAATAGTAGTTGTTCTTGCAATATTATGTGCGCCTCTTCCTCCATCTATATTACCTTAAGAGTATTCGTGCACCGTCAGATACTACTGCTACTTTCTGTTTTGGTCCTTGCACCTTGAGAATGTGATCCATTGCCCTTTTTATTCCAGCAAAAGAAACAATTCCAAGTTTTTTTGTATAAAATTCAGGCAAGACAGAAACTAATCCTACCTGAAATCTTTTTTGAATTTCTGTTAAGAATAACAGATCTTCCATCCCATTAACATATTTTGCAGGTTTTTTGAGTCTGTCCAAACTCATTCTACCTTCAATGAATTGTTGAATTGCATCTGAACCAATCCCATTTTTACACTCTGCCAAAAGTATTCCTAATCCACCATCCTTAATGGCAGCGTTGCAGTTCCAAAGAGATGCCAAGGATTTGCTCAGAGTGTCATTACTAGAGTTCTTTCCTGTACTGATCATTATGGTTCGATGTTTTTCAACCTGTTTTGTAGCAGATTCTGCGAAGGATTTTGAAATGGACATGGTAGATGAAGGATGTCCTATAGACAAATCAACTAATCCATTCTGATTTGCTGCAATTTCAATTGACGTTATTTCAAAAGAGTTGGTAAATTTTTTAGCTGCCTGAATATTGCTTATTTCATCGCCTGGTGAGGGAAGATCACTTTTTCGCTGCTCATATGCCAAAAGCATCTGTTCGTTTCCAAATTTTTTGATCAATCTTGTTGCTATAGTTTCAAAGCCAAATAATCCATCAAACTCCATCTCCCCTACAAAAATAAGACTAGAATTTGTAAGATTTTCATCTGCAAACTCTGAAATCAAACTTCCTTCTGGCAGGTAGGACTTTACATGATTAAGTATTGTTTTTTCGGCTAGAATTTGTGGTTTTGGAGCGGAGATTTGTACACATTTTTCAAAGAGTGTTGTAATGATTTTTTGAACTGATTTAGAGTTATTTAGAACTACAAGTTCTATTGGTTTTTTAATATCTATTGTGTTAAGTTTTTCAGCAATTTCAGAATCATTGAGTGCTTTACCTTGAGAATCTACCTGTTGGTCAAGATTTTCAGCTCGAATATCAAGCACGATGTCAGTTTTACCATAATTTAACCAAATTTCAGGCATAAATGAATGAAAACATAAACCAAAATAAATCCAGTTTAGTTAATTTTAGTGTGGAATTTGTAAAAGAGTTTGCAACCTTTTTACATCAAAATGGGGCATTAAAGTTTGGTGACTATATTCTTTCAAGTGGCAAGAATAGCTCATATTATGTTGATTTAAGATTAGTCTCAAGTTTCCCACATCAATTTCGTAAAATGGTAAAGAAACTTCAAGATTTGATTTCTGAGGAAATAGGATTTGATAATTTTGATTGTTTAGCGTCTGTTCCTACAGGAGGATTGGTAATAGCTTCTGCATTAGCTATGGAGACTGTAAAACCATTGATTTACGTTAGAACCAAACCAAAGGAACATGGAACGACAAAATCAATTGAAGGTGTGATTCGCAAAGGGATGAAAGTCTTAATGATAGATGATGTTGCAACAACTGGAGGTTCTGTGATAGATAGTATCAAGCAGCTAAAGGATGTAGGAATTATAGTGAAGGATGTATGTGTTATTCTCAACAGATTAGAAGGTGCAGAAAAGGCCTTGAGTTTAGAAGGAATAAAGATGCACCAATTAACCAACATTATGCAGATAACAAAGTCATTATACGAGGCAAATTTAGTAAATAACCAAATTTTAGAAAAAGTTCAAATTCAAATTAGTAAGGTTTAAAAATTTTTTAAAAAAATGGCAGCTCAGACAAATGCCTTCACATCATTTTTCAGATATAACTCTGATTCTTCATTGCGGCCATATTACATACATTAACGACTTATTTTAAAACTAGTGCAAATTCCTTGTTATAACCTAGTTTTTTGAAAAAAGTGGGCCCGAAGGGCTTCGATCCCTTGGCTCACCGGTTATGAGCCGGTTACTCTACCAAGCTGAGTTACGGGCCCCACGCAAAAAATGTTCTATACTCAGTATAAAATGTTATAGAGTTAACAATAAGCTTCGTAACAACTATCAAGTAACAGATTTTGTGCAGAAATTGATTTATCTGCAATCTTGATCAAATCTTCATTTTGAGATGAAGATTGTTCAAGAGCTTTTCTCCAAGAGGCTGCGTGTCTAATATCTGCTTCAGTATGTAACTTGAAGTATTCGATGGCGTCTTCACTGGAAAGGCCATAGAATTTTGCTAATCCTTCAAGTTTAGTTTGACTAATTTTTGGAATTTCTTTTTCAAAAGCGTACATTGCACACGCTCCCCTTACAAATGAGGTCATCAATGACGATAGTTGTGATACTGCCTGTTTTGTTTTAGGTAGTCCTGAATAATTATTTAATTCTTTTTCTTCAACTCCTAATGCTTGTGCAAATCTCATCCATAGTTTGATGTGTTGGGTTTCTTCTTCCTGGTTTGAGATAAGCTCACTTTTCATAGGATCAGGCGCATGCTCAATTAAAGGGGTCATAAACGATGGAACAGATTTGACAAGTTGAAAATATTCTTTAGAGTATCCACTCAATGAATTCAAAGAAAGCTTTCCATCTGACCACATTTGGTAAAATGGATGCTTTAGTAAACTTTTTTCCTCGATCATTTCATCAATTCGTTTAATGATAGAATTCATGTGTTTAATCCTTAAATGCTGATAAAAAATCTTTGCAGTTCCCAAAAGATTTTATGGATAAAAAAACCCGATGCATTCGGGCTCCTATGGTGTAGTCCGGTCAAGCATACCGCCCTTTCAAGGCGGTGATCTCGGGTTCAAAATCAAAAAATGATGAAAGTCCCGATGGGAGCACCAACTTTTAATATGCTGTCAAAAGAAGGTCTGCAAGGGCTGTTTTTGAGCAGAAAAAACATCGAGATCAATCCTCTATTAGAAATCTACGGAAATTATATCAAAAACATTAATGCATCATTGAATTCAGAACTTGAATTATATTCTGAATCTGAATTTATTGAACCTCTAAAATATGCCTTGGAAGGAGGAAAAAGAATAAGACCGTTGATATTAATTCTCTCTGCAGAAAGTGTTGGAAAATCTGATGAAAATGTGTATGCAGCATCCTGTGCTGTAGAATTTTTACATACCGAATCTGTGATTCATGATGACATAATCGATAATGAAACCATGCGTAGAAAAAAAGATCCATTCCATATCAAATATGGTTATAATGCAAGCATACTAACTGGAGATTTTGTTTTAGGACTCATTCTGAACATTTCCTCACGACTAAATAATCCAAGGATCACAAAGGATCTTTCAACTACTGCAATGCTAATGAGTGAAGGAGAAATCATTGAAGGCAGGTTAGAAGAAAGCGAGGATGTTACCTTTGATGACTATCTTAAAGTAATTGAATACAAAACTGCTACTGCTTTTGAAACTTCTGCAAGACTAGGAGCGATTTTAGGCGGAGGTTCAGAAGAACAAATAGAGGCATTGTCAGAGTATGGAAAAAACATTGGCATTGCATATCAAATTCAAGATGATCTGAACGATTGGAAAAACGAAGACAAGTTATTTAATTTGTTAATCAAAAAAAGTTCTGATCCTCGTGACGTCTTCAATAAAATGGAAGAATTACTCAAAAGTTATTCTGAAAAGGCTATGATTGGTTTAAGAAAAATTCACGAAAATAATGCAAAATCACATTTAGAGAACTTGATAAAATTCACTATGTTTAAGGCGAAAGTGCCGACAAGCTAGGAACTGCTGTTTGAGTAAATTGAATTATTGGTTCTGGATATACGCCAATGCCAACTATGAAAATAATTGAAAAAATCATAACTGCAATTACTGATTTTGGTTCCTTAACTCTCTTTTCGTTTTCTCCTTCAAAGTACATCTTTCGAATAATCCAACCATAGTAAGCTAAGGATAACGCACTGTTTAGAACGGCTGCTATTGCAAGCCACGGGGCCCATGATGCAACTGGCCCTGCATCAATTGCTGCACCAAACAAAATGAGCTTACTCCAAAATCCACTTAGTGGTGGAACGCCTGCAAGTGCAAGAAGTGAAATTACTAGACCTAATGAGGTAATTGGCATTTTTCTTGCAAGACCTTTTAGTTTGTCTATATTAGTTACTGCTAGAGTAGTAACGATTCCAGCTACAGCGATGAAGGCTGCGCCCTTCATTACGGCATGATTAAGAATATGAAATAATGAACCTTGAATTCCTATTGCAGAGAATGGTGCAATTGATAGGCCAATTAGAATGTATCCTGCATGTCCAATACTAGAGTAAGCAAGCATTCTTGCCAAGTTCTTTTGCATTATTGCAGCAACGTTACCTATTGTCATAGTCAAAACTGCGATAATTCCAAGTGCAAATGTCCAGTCTAGATTAAGAGCTACTGCACCCATAACAATAATTCTAAGTGCAGCTGCAAATCCAGCCTTCTTGGTACCTGCTGCTAAAAGTGCGGTAATAGTTGGTGGAGAACCTTCATAGGTGTCAGGCAACCACATATGGAAAGGAACAAGACCCATTTTGAATCCAAATCCTGCAATGAACATTCCAACTGCTAACAAAGCAAGTGGAGTCATCTCTGGGTCAAGTGTTGAAAATCCTTTGATTACTTCTCCAATGTTAGTTGAACCTGTAAGACCATAAGCAATTGAAATTCCATAAATTATAATCGCAGATGCTAATGCACCAAACAAAAAGTATTTGAGTGCCGCTTCATTTGATGAAGGATCTTTTTTCATATATCCTGCAAGAACATAAGTTGGAATACTCATCAGCTCCCATGCCACAAAAAGCATTACCAAATCAGTAGAATATGCGACAAAGACCATTCCAATTGCAGATAATAGAATTAGTGAAAAGTAAACTGCAGGATGTTTCTTATCTCGCATGAAATTAAATGAGCCCACAGTTGTCATTATAGCAACAATTAACATTGCAATTGCAAACAAGCCACCGAAGGTATCATCAACTAGAACATCATCTGAGAAAATTGCAGATTTTGAAACATTATCTGCAGCAAGCTGATAAATAACATAGCCAATTGATGCCAAAAGTGCGCCAAACGCAATTACGCCATAAAATGATGTTGAACCTTGCTCTTTTCGTGATATGCTAATTAGTGGAATAGCAATACCCACTGTTCCAAGTATTGCCAATAAGATCATCGGAGTAGATGAAATCTCTATCATCCAAGACACCTATACTAACAATATCAGGACAACAAAGAGCAGTCCTGCCCCAAATACGTAAAGATAAGATTGTGCGACTCCAGTTTGAGTTCCTTGAACAACTTTAGCACTCCATGCGACTGCCCGCTCCAAGCCTACATTCATTCCCATATCAATAACGGTTCTTTCAAAGTAACGTGAAATTCCTCTGGCTAACCATAGTGGAGCAATAACAAAGGCCCAGTATATCATGGCATTAAGATACCATCTGTTTAGGATTATTTTGTGAAGTGCGTAGAAGAATAAATTAGAATTTATGAATTTGACTGGATCTATCCACCGTCCAATATAGAATATGTATCCAAGGCCAAATCCCACTGCAAATGCAATCAAAGATGCACCAAGAGCAATGGGATTTATACCTGCCAAGAATCCTGGTAACATTGATTCCTCAACTTCATGAGAAACAGAATGAATTCCAAATGATTCGCCCAGGTATTCTGTAAATAATTCATGAATTCCTTGTTCAGCTGACAAACCAATAATTCCAATTCCAATTGTGAGAACAGCTAGTATACCATATGGAACCCACATTGATAATGGAGCTTCATGGATGTGATGGCCTTCGCTTTCCATTTTTTCAATGTGTTTGCTGTTCTTTCCAAAGAAAACCATCCCAATCATTCTTGTGGTATAAAATGCAGTGATTACTGCAGTCAAAACCGCAATTATGAAAATTGGCAATGCCCATGTATTACCCGATTCATAAACTGCCGCAAAGATTGCATCTTTACTCCAAAAGCCTGTTGTGATGAATGGAGCACCCATTAATGCAAGACCAGCTGCCCACATGAATGCATATGTTTTTTTCATTTGTTTGCGCAAACCACCCATATCTGTCATAAAACGAGAACCTACTACATGTAGTAGTGAACCTGCGGCCATGAACAAGGATGCCTTGAACATTGCGTGAGAAATTAAATGAAAGAATCCAGCAGTATAACCATCAACGAATTGTTGAGATAATCCAGCAATGCCAAGTGCCATCATCATATAACCGATTTGAGAACCTGTAGAGTATGCAAGGACCTTCTTAATTTCTGGATTAACCATTCCTTGAGTTGCAAGTAATAATGCAGTTATTGCTCCAACCCATGCGACAACTTCAAAAAACTGATCAGCCAAAATGCCTGCAGCGCCTAAGGCAAAGAAGAGAGGCCCTAATCTCGCTACCAAAAATACACCTGCCTTAACCATTGTAGCAGCATGAATGAGCGCAGAAACTGCTGTAGGACCAGTCATAGCTTCAAGCAGCCATTCATTTAGTGGAAATTGTGCAGATTTTCCAATAGCCCCTCCAAAAAGCAAGACGGCTGCAGGTATCAAAAGTCCTTGAGCTGCCATGTTAGTAGCCCAAGTAGTTTCTCCGATGAGCTCCTTGAATCCAAATGTTCCAGCAAATGCAAAAATCAAAAACATACCTGCTAGCATCATAATGTCACCAACCTTTGTCATGATGAAGGCCTTCATGCCAGCATGTGTTGGTGAATAATATTCCATTATTCCAAGTGTAGAATATCCTTCTCTTCCAACATGATCCTTTGCTTTATCACGATACCAGAAACCAATTAGAGCATAAGATGCAAGTCCTACACCTTCCCATCCAAAGAATAGTTGAAGTAGATTGTCAGAAAGAACAATTAGCTGCATTGAGCCAATAAAGAACATCATCCAAAACCAGAATCGAATAATGTCCTTGTCGCCTTTCATGTATCCAGTACTGTATACCATAATCAGAAACGAAATCCAACCTACAACATTTGCCATAATGACTGCAAGTGGATCAGCTAGGACACCTGCTTTGATACCAATAGAAGAAATCCATGAGATTTGATCATGAACTTCGTGAGATTCAAGTGCGCCAGGTAGAAGTGAGGCCGCAAAAAGTGCACTTGCAAGAGAGAGACCAACTGCAACATAACCAGTTGCTTTTTTAGATCCTTTTCCAACTGCAGGAATTATTAATGCGGCAATGAAAGGTACTATCCAAATCATCCATGCGTGCAATCCACTAGCATCTAACCCAAAAGATTCAGTTGCCATATTCTATATCCCCAACACTCCATTCATGTATGGAATAATTTTATCAAAGAAGATGTCAGGATAAATTCCTAAGACAATGGTGAATCCTGCAAGCACCATCATTGGTGTCAACATGTACCAGCTAGCTTCCTTAACATTTGAGAGATTTTCTGGAAGTTTCCCAAAAAATACTCGCTTTAGCATCCAAAGAATGTAAGACATCGTAAGAACGGTAGAAACTAAACCTAGACCAAATGTTACCATTCTTACAGTTGAGCCTTCTTCAATTGCAGTTTCAAGGGCACCATAAAATAATGTCCATTCACCCATAAAGCCACTAGTTGGCGGAACACCCATGATTGTTAAAGCACCAATAACTGCACAGACTGCTGTTATTGGCATCTTTCCTGCCAAACCACCTAGCTGTGAGATTTTTCTTGCACCTACATTTACAATCAGAATTCCAGCCATCATGAAGAGAATACCTTTTCCTAATCCATGAGTCACATACATCATCTCAGCACCTGCAAGACCCAAAGTAGAAAGTGAACCAATTCCAAACAAGAGATAACCCATCTGACTGATACTAGAATATGCAAAAAGACGTTTGATGTCATCTTGCATCAGTGCCATTGCACCACCATAAAGCATCGTTACAAGACCCCAAATATGCAACCAAATTGCAAGGTCCGTATATTGTGTCGGTAAAAGTTCTATAATTAATCTGAAAATTCCATAAGCACCAATTCCGATCATTGCAGGCGATAAGAGAGCACTGATAGGGGTTGGTGCAGCACCGTGTGCATAAGGTAACCAGATATGAAATGCAAATGCAGCAAGTTTTACACCTAACCCAATGATTATTGCAACTGCTGATAACAATACAACATCTGATGGAATTTCTGATTCGTTAATATCTGCAAAATCAAAGCTTCCAACGCTTAGCCCAATTGTTAAAAAGCCTAAGAGTAAAACTATTGCTCCTACATGTGTCCAGAAAAAGAACATTAATGCAATTCGTCGTTTGGGTCCATCGCCCCAAAATGCAATTAAAAAGAAACCAGGAATCAGCATGACCTCAAAGAAAATATAAAATTCAATTAGGTTTGTTGCAAGAACAGTTCCAAGCATTCCCATAGCAAATACAAGGAATAATGCAAAGTAGACACCAGATTGTTTATTTACATAGTCGTTGAGGCTAGAAGATTCAACTAGTGCAGTAGTTTGAGCTGCACTTTGTTGGTTTTGTTTACTGTTTAGCTCGTGAAAATTTTCTTTAAATTTGTGTACCATATATGGTTTAGAATATAGAGCAAGAATAGTAGACAAAACGTAAATTATAATAGCAAATGGAGATGCTAACCCATCTAACAAAAATCCAAATTCACCAAATAATTCAGTCCATATATAATGCTCCTCATAAGTTCCACCAAGAGCAGCTAAAATTATTAAAACGGTACAATAAAGGAGAACTCCAAAAGTAAACCATGTCGCTGGATTTGGGCCCCGTTTTCTACCTATGAGATACGCTACTGGTGAGAGTAAGAGAGGCAGGAAAACTGCCTGCAATAATGCATAATCCATTATCCTTTGAGGCTCCTAAATTCAGCAATGTCTACGTTTTGGAACATTCTATATGCCACAATAATTAAGGAAAGACCGACTGCGACTTCTGCAGCTGCAGTAGCAATAGAAAATAATGCAAGGGTCTGTCCTCCACTATGAGGTATAAATCGTGCAAATGCAACCAAATTTAGATTTGCAGCGTTGATGATGATTTCAACTGCAAAAAGCATTCTAATTGCATTTCGTTTAACAGAAATACCGTATATCCCAATACCTAAGAGTGCAATAGATATAATAACAAAATCAATTAGCTCGTTGCTCATCTTTAACATCCTCCCGTCTTGCTAAAACAAGCGCCCCAGTTACTGCACCTGCCAACATAAGAGCCATAAGTATCAATGCTGGCCAATAATATGTAAGAAAATCTTTTCCGATATCTCGAAAGTCAACCGCTGGTTCATCTGTTGTAATTGATTTTATTCCAGAATCAATAATTAAAGAACCTAATCCTATCATTAAGATAAGCATGAGTCCAATTCCTGCAAACTGTCGTCTACGATCCTCAATTTTTTTGAATATCAGTTCTCTTTTTACAAGCATTACAGTAAACAAGATAAGAACAGCGATTGATCCAACATATACTGCAATTTGAAACATGGCCACAAATGGTGAGTCAAGTAATAAGAAAAATCCGGCTACTCCAGCAAGGGTTCCCATTAGTGCAATTGAGCCATAGATTAAAGAACGAAGCTCAAGTGCAGCTATTGCAGAACCAATTGTGAGAACAGATAATGCAAGAAAAGTTGCATCAACCATGTGTTGCACCTCTGTTATCTATGATAATGTCTACATCTTGCTTAACCTCAGGTTTTACTTGAAGTTGAGATGGGGTATAGATCAGCGCTTCTTTAGAAAAAGATGATAGCTCATAGTCATTTGTCATGTATAAAGCATAGAAAGGACATGCATCAACACACAGCCCACAAAAAACACATTTTCCATAATCTATTTGTGGCATGATAGATTTTTTGTTGTGTTTCCATGTTTCTGGCACCTTAACCATTGCAATAGCCTCAGCCACTCCTTCGCAGGCAATAGAACAAAGCTGACACCCAGTACATTTATCATGAAAAAGCATATGGCGACCTTTGTATCCCGCAATTCCCACTCCAGATGTAGGGTCATACTGATATCCATCTCCAACAAACTTGAGTTTTTGTTCAGGATATCTTAAGGTAAAGCGCTTAACAGCAATGTGTTTAATGCCAGAGTTAAGGGCGCGAATAATTCCAGTTGCAGTACCCATTACAAAATTCCTCCTGGTCCTATTACTCCAGCATAAAGCAAGCCGAGTGCTATAAAGATGTTAACAAAAGCCAAAGCGATCAGTTTGTTCCACCCTATGCTCAATAGCATGTCAATTCTAATTCTTGGGAAAACTCCTCTGGGAATTAAAATGAAAAATATCACAGCCACAGTTTTTAGTGTAAACCACAAGGTACCGTTTAACATTTCTTGAGTTGTAACTGGCAATCCTGGTACTTGGACAGTAATTGGACCTGCTTCAATTCCTTTGGTAATTATTTCCTCTGGGAATGGAGGCCATACCATTGGTCCTTGCCAGCCCCCAAGAAACAAGACTACAAACAATGCTGCAAAAGCATATAGCTTTAGGTATGAGCCAAGCTGCACAAGACCATACATCATTCCAGAAAATTCAGTTAACCATCCTGCAACAATTTCACTTTCTGCTTCTGGTAAATCAAATGGAATCCTTTCTAGCTCCGCTAACATGGAAATGAAAAAAACGATTGCACCAATTGGGAGAAAAGCGATAAACCAGTAGTTTGATTGGCTTTCAACTATTTCAGATAAATTTAATGTTCCAGTTAAGATTACAACACCAAGCAATGACAAAATTAATGGTATTTCAAATGAAACCATCTGGTGAAGTGCTCTAATTCCACCAATGAATGGAAACTTACTATTTGCAGACCAGGCAGATAAAACGGTAATTATTGGAAAGAAACCAATTACTGCAAATACTGCAAGCAAACCAACATCAATGTCTGCTACCACCCATCCAGGAGCTACTGGAATTAATGAAACAAACGCTGCAGCGGTAGCAACGAACAAAATTGGTGCTGCCCAAAATATTGGTTTGTCAGCTTTTGCTGGAATAATAATTTCTTTAGAGATTAGTTTGAGTCCATCGCCCATTAATTGTAATATTCCTTCAACCTTTCCACAGTAAAATGGTCCAACTCTTAGCTGAAGTTTTGCTAAAAGTTTTCTTTCAATAAAAATAGTACCTGCTGCTATCAGTGCAGCAAATCCAAAACCAGGAAACGCTGCAATTCTAAAGAAATCAGTATACAAAAGTGATTTAACAAGTGGTATTGCCAGTTCAGGATGAAATATCATAGTAAAAGCAAGGAAGGGAGTTAGAATAACTCCATCAAGTACAGGCAAATCGATGTAGAATAGGACAATCATAATGGCTGGAATGCCTGCTAGAGTCAGTAAAATTACTATCCAAAAGATGTTATCAGTTAGTGATTTAAGAAAATATCCTAGTCTAAACTTTGGTGCAATTACTGACATCTATCTGTCAGCCTCCACAGGCCAATAGTTTAGGCTCCAGTAAACCGCTGGCATGTTACCTAATTTTTCTCCTTTTAAGAGGTATGGCATACAAATCAAATTTCGAAATGAACCAACACTCAATTTTACACGATATGGTTCTGGTTTACCTCTAGAAACAATGTAAGCTCCAAGTGAGCCTCTACCTGATTCTACTCTTTTGTAAACCTCATCATTTCCGCCTTTTGGATTCGGTTTTAGTTTCACTCTAACAGAACCAGACTTTGGTATTTTTTCAAGAGCCTGTCTAATAATATTGCAGCTTTCTAGCATATCAAGCCATGGAGTTTTAGAACGGTCGTATGAATCACCATGCTTTAAAACATTAGTATGAACATCAAGTTCGTCATAAACATCGTAAGGTTCCTTTACTCGAAGATCATAGTCTACACCACTTGCACGCAAAACGGTACCAGTAGTACCAAGTCTAATTGCATCTTGGCGAGATAATACCCCAGTTTTCTCAGTTCGTGAAATTAAAATTGGATTATCATAGAAAATATCTCCATATGTTTTTAGTCGTTTTTCCAAATAGTTAACCTGTCTAAGACATACATCCTCAAAGTTTGCGGGCAAGTCGTTTCGAACTCCTCCTGGAACAAAGTATGCATGTGTTACTCTTGCTCCAGTTAATTTTTCTAAAAGATCAATTGCAAATTCTCTATCTCCTGCAGGCCACATAAACATTGTAGAGTGTCCCAAAAAAATTCCATAGATGGCTAACCAATAGAGAGTATATGTAAATCTGTTTAATTCAGATGCAATTACTCTAACATATTTTGCACGTTCAGATACTTCAAGGCCTAAAAGCTCTTCAACACCTAAACAGTATGGATATAGAATGTTGCACGAATCATGAATAACTGGTCTTTCTAGATGAGGAATGTTTGTGATGTAGTTTCTGTATTCGGCCATTTTCTCTTCACCCCTATGAACATAACCAGGATCAGGATCGCATGAAACAATACGGTCCCCGTCTACTCTGATAATGAGTCTCATGTGGCCTGAACCTGGATGTTGCGGACCTACATTGAGAGTCATTATTCTCTCATCTACTTTTTCTAATTGAATTCCTGGTGGCAATTGCGTAGTCATTTCTATCTACCTTTTATCGCAAAGTCCTTTCGAAGTGGTGGAAGATCTGCCCAATCCTCTGGTAACAATAATCTTCTATTATCTGGGTGACCATCAAAGAAAACTCCTAACATTTCAAAACATTCTCTTTCATGAAATTCTACACTGTAAAAAATATCCCTTAAACTTGGCAGTCTTGTTGAATCTTTACCTGGGTTAGGATCATCTTCACGTGCAGTTCTTGTTGCCAAAGATAAAACTTGTTTATCTAAATGTGGATCAGTATACGAACCCAAGTGGTAAACGACTTCTATTTCTTTGGCCTCAGGAAAATCTACACCGGTAACTGATTCTGCATGATCATAATTTAGTTCATCACGAATGAAAGACGCAACATCAAGAATGTCTTCTTTTTTCACGTTGACTCTAATTCGATTTGGTTTTACAAAAGCAATTTCAGTTTTTGAACCAAACTTCGCCGTTATTTTATCAGATTGTTCTTTTTCAAATTTTGGTAAGTCAGGTTGTTTTTCTACTACTGGTTTTGTTTGAATTTCTTGTTCACTATTTTCTGAATCGCCCATTATTTCTTACCTAGCCTTCATTCTCTTAATTTTCTCCTGAAGGAGCATACATCCTTGAATAAGAGTTTCAGGTCTAGGGGGACAACCTGGGACATAAACATCTACTGGTAGTACTCCGTCAATCCCTGGAAGAACATTATAGGAATCAAAATACAGTCCTCCAGTGATTGCACAAGCGCCCATGGCAATAACATATTTTGGTTCTGGCATCTGATCATATACTAATCGAAGTCGTGGAGCCATTTTGCGAGTGATTGTTCCTTGAACAACAACTAAATCACATTGTCGTAATGATCCAAAAGCCTCTATGATGCCAAATCTTTCTACATCATATCTTGGACCAGATGCTGCACCAAATTCTACACTACAACAGGCAGTTTCAATGTGTACTGGCCATAGTGACCATAATCTACCCCAATTAATGGCATAGCCCAATGGTTGGTCGATTGCTTTTACTAGAATATCTCCTAACTTACCAACAAAAGCATTGGCATTTTGTGGAGTAACTAAGTCTTTGAGCAATCTAATCCCTTACCTGTATTTTGGACCAAACTTGTTTATCTACTATTACCAAATATCTCGCCTCTTTGATTGATAAAGTGCAAAGGCCATAGCACCAAACATAATTCCTAAGAAACCTATGATTGGAAGAGTTGCAGATTTTTCAAGATTAAGTATCGTGCTTCCCCAAGCATACAAGAAAATTGCCATTACATCAAAAACAACAAACATCAAAATGTAAGCATAATATTGCATCATAAAATGAGTCCTTCCTGCACCAGATGGGACTTGACCACATTCCATTGGAAGGAATTTTACTGGGTTACTTCTTCGCTTAGGTGAAATCATTCTGGATATAAGTAAAGCAGGTCCCACAGCAACGATTGCAAATCCAAACATCAACATAACGTGACTGTAACTTGCTAAGGCTTCACCGACCAAAGTAGCTTTGAAACTCTTCTGAAGATATAAAAAGCTATGCACATTTTTTTTCGCTCAAAGGTCTTCAAACTAAATTTTGCAAAGTTCTTAATATCGCTAGTTTCTCAATTATGATATGACTTTGAATGTTGGAGATAAAGCTCCAAATTTTGAATTGGTAGATACTGGATTGAAAATGAGGACATTAGATGAGTTTAAGGGGAAAAAGGTAATTCTATCATTTTTTGTAGCTGCTAGCTCCCCAGTGTGTGAAACTGAGATGTGTACATTTCGAGATTCTTGGTCTGAACTGTCAAATCTTGGTGCACAAGTAATTGCAATAAGTAATGATGGACCGTTTGCAAACAAGGCTTTTGCAGAAAAAAATGAACTAAAATTTCCTATTCTAGGAGATTATAAGAGTAAGACAATACGAGATTATGATGTATTGATGCCACACCTCTTACATGTAAAAGATTATGATGCAGCTAAACGTTCTGTTTTCATTGTTGATGAAAATGGAATAATAATTTACAAGTGGGTATCAGACAATCCATTAGTTGAACCAAACTATCAAGAGATTAAAGATTTTCTAAAAAAAAGAAAATAGATTCATAGAACTTATTCTATTTCTGCAATAACATCATTTTTTGCAACTGTTCCACCCTCTTTAATTTTAATTTTTTTAACAGTACCATCTTTATGCGATTTTATAGAAACTTGCATTTTCATGGATTCTAAAACACATACCTTATCACCTTTCTTTATTTCAGTACCTTCTGTAACTGTAATGGAAACAACTTTACCAGGAATTTGACTTCGTAATGCTAATTCTGAACCTATTGGACCTCCAGTACCAGAGTTCTTGTAAACTATTTCATCAAGATTTGCATGAAGATTTATTGTTATTGGAATACCATCTACTATAAGATTTTGCTTCGATGTAGTGCTATCAAGATATTTTACTTTATGATATTTTTGATCTAAAAGAAATTCAATTCCTTTAGAATCCATATTAATAATTTTGAGATTTTGTTCTTTACCGTTTAGTTTAATCGTATACTCGTTGTTTCCATAATTTTCAATGATTTCTCCATTAAATGTTCCTTCAATGTCTTCAATCTTGTATTCCATTAATTATCAATCCAATTGATTCTTCCAACGAGGGTTTTCTAAGTTAGCCAATTTCACTCTACTTTTGAAATATTCTGAATGAATGATTGCTGCTGCAAGTGCAGTATCTTTATTTGCAATTTTATCTAATTTGATATCTTCAGTTAATTTGTCTAGTATCCCATACCTTTTCAAAAAATCAGTAGTGAGTTTACCTTTTTTGTATTCTTCAGTTTTCAAAATTGTTTTGTATAATGGAATTGATGTCTCAATTCCTTGAATGTAAAAATCATTTAATGCACCTAACATTCTTAGTCTTGATTCTTCGAAGGTTTGACCCCAAGCACAAAGTTTTGCCATAAGCGAATCATAATATGGAGAAACTGTACAACCAGGATACAAGTAAGTATCACAGCGAATACTAGGTCCAGAGGGTATAGTTACATCAGGTACTGGACCAGTTGATGGTGCAAAATCCAAAAATGTATCTTCTGCGTTGATTCTACACTCAATTGCATATCCATTCATTCTAAGATCTTTTTGTTTAAATGGAAGTGGTTCACCATTTGCAATATCAATTTGAAGTTTCACGAGATCTAATCCAGTGACCATTTCTGTGATTGGATGTTCCACTTGTAATCTAGCATTAATCTCTATAAAATAGAATTCACCGTCATCCGATCGTAAAAATTCGGCTGTACCAAGATTAGTATAATCTACTGCATGAGCCGCTTTTACAACAAATTCGCCCACTCTTTCTCTTGTTTTTTCATCTACAACAGGCGAAGGTGTTTGTTCAATTAATTTTTGATTACGTCGTTGAATCGAACATTCTCTTTCAAAGGTGTGAACTGCATTACCATGCTTATCACGCGCTAACTGATATTCGATATGCCGAGTTTTTTCTAGAAATTTTTCAACAAGTATGGCAGACTTACCAAAGGCTGCTATTGATTCACCAGTTACAGTATCGTAGCCTTCCTTCAATTCTTTATCATTAGTTACAAGTCTAATTCCTCTTCCGCCTCCTCCATAAACTGACTTTAGTAAAACTGGATATTTGATTTCATTTGCAATATCACGAGCTTCTTGAACATCTTTTACAAGATCAGGACTTCCTGGAATAGTTGGAACTTTAGCTTTGAGCATGGCTGCTTTACATTTCATTTTATCTCCACAGAGATCCATTGATTTTGAAGATGGTCCAATGAAATTGATTTTATTGTCCTCACATAGCTTTGCAAAATCAGAGTTTTCAGAAAGAAAACCATATCCAGGATGAACTGCATCCGCACCTGATGATAATATTACTTCAAGTATTTTTTCTTGATTAAGATAACTTTTTGCTGGAGCGGCCTCACCAATATGATAAGATTCTGTAGCATATTTTACATGGAGTGAATTATAATCTTCATCTGAATATACGGCTACAGTTTTAATTCCTAATGCTTTACAAGTTCTAATTACTCGTAAAGCAATTTCTCCCCTATTTGCAATGAGAACTTTTTCTATCATGGTTTACTCACAGATTGATATTTCCGTGTTTGCGAGGAAGTTGTTTTTCTCTTTTGTTCAAAAGCATCTCTAATCCTTTAATTAACATGGGTCTAGTTTCAGCAGGGTCTATTACAGCATCAACGGTACCGTGCGATGCTGCCACATATGGATTGGAAAATTTTTCGGTAAATTCATCAACCAATTTTTTTTTCATTGCGTCTGGATCTTTTGCATCTGCCAAGTCTTTTCTATTCATGATTTTAACTGCAGCTTCTGAACCCATTACGGCAATTTGTGCAGTTGGCCATGCATAATTAATGTCAGTTCTCAAATTTTTGCTTCCCATTGCAATGTATGCTCCACCGTATGCTTTTCCGATTACTAGTGTAATTTTTGGAACTGTAGCTTCACAATAAGCATACAAAAGTTTACTACCATGTCGAATGATTCCATTATGTTCTTGATTGGTACCTGGCATGTAACCAGGAGTATCTACAAGAGTAATTATCGGAATATTATAACAATCACAAAACCTTATGAATCTTGCAGCCTTATTTGATGAATCAATATCAAGAGCGCCAGCTAGGGTTATGGGTTGGTTTGCAACGATGCCAACTGTTCTGCCATTTAGTCGTCCGTATCCTACCACAATATTAGCAGCAAATAACTCATGAATTTCAAAGAACGAGTGATTATCAAGAATTGAATGAATGATTTCTTTCATATCATAAGGTTGAAGAGTATTCTCAGGAATCACATTTATCAAATTATGATCCAATCTATTTGGATCATCATCGTTTAATACAATTGGAGGTTCTTGGGTATTATTTTGTGGAATGTAAGAGAGGAGATTTTTGATATAATCCATACAGTCATACTCATTTTTCGCTACAAAATGAGCAACTCCGCTTTTCGAAGCATGAGTCATTGCACCACCTAATTCATCAGTTGAAACTTCTTCTGCAAGAACGGTTTTTACAACATCTGGTCCTGTTACAAACATTGAAGCTGCTTTATCTACCATAATCACAAAATCTGTCATTGCTGGTGAGTACACTGCGCCACCTGCTGATGGTCCAATACTTGCTGTTATCTGTGGAACTACTCCTGAGGCTAATTCATTATGATAAAAGATGTCAGCGAAACCATCCAAACTTAAAATACCTTCTTGTATTCTTGCCCCACCTGAATCAGCAATTCCAATGATAGGACATCCAACACGTAAAGCATGATCCATTAGTTTAGTGATTTTTTTTGCTCCCATTTGACTAAGTGTTCCACCAAGAACCGTAAAGTCATATGCAAAAACAAAAACTTGTCTTCCATTTATTTTACCATAACCAGTAATAATAGCATCACCAAAAAATTTCTTTTTTTGCATCTCATATTCATGATAATGATGTGTTGTGAGTTTATCAATTTCAACAAAACTTCCCTCATCCAGCAAAAGATCTATTCTTTCTCTTCCTGTTAGTTTTCCTTTCTCATGCTGAGCTGCTACTCTATCTTGGCCTCCACCTTGTTCTGCTATTTTATTTTTTTTTAAAAATTCTTCAATTTTCTTAGAATGCATTCCCAGCGATCTGGAAAATGCTTTTAGATATATTAAGTTTAGATTTTATGCAACAAAGATAATTGTCCTTGCTTTGGAAGTTCTTGCCTTTTTAACTTCAGATTAACAGTAATACATTTATCCAAAGTTGAGAAAAAATAATTGGATGGTATTAGATAACAAAGGAATAGTTACTTACACCCAATTTCTGAGGGAAGATCTTGTCATACTGCGTTTTGTTCCCGAGAATGGCATAATGCCAAATTATAAGACGGGTCAATTTCTGACTCTTGGAGTCCCTATTCCAGCTGAAAATTTTAAGATGGTTCGTCGAGCGTATTCGATCGCATCTCATCCTGAAAATAGAAAATATTTTGAATTTGTAATTAGATGGGTTCGAAAGCCATTACCTGGTCGTGTTACAACCCAGCTATTCTATGCAAGTGAAGGAGATGAAATATTTTGGGGAAATCCAACTGGAAATGCCTTACTCATTAATGATAAATTACCTAATGGAGAACCAGATAAACGTAGAATTATTTGTGTTGGAGGAGGAACTGGAATTGCTCCCTTTGTCGCTTATGCTCAACATCTACATGCTATAGGTGATAAAAGAGAAATTGTTGTATTGCATGGTGCAAGTTATGTAGATGAACTAAGTTACCAAGGACTTTTTACGAAACTCCAAGATGAAAGTCTTGATAGAGGAAAAGATCAATGGAACTTTATATATAGGGCTGCTATCAGTAGGCCAAAAGAATTTTTTAATAGATCTTGGAAAGGACAGACAGGAAGAGTTGAGTCATTCTTTAAAGCAAAACCTGGGGAATTATCCCCGATAGAAGAAATTATTGGAGAAAAGATTACGAGAGATAACACGATGATCTACATTTGTGGATATCAAGGAACCATTGATGGCGTTCTTGAGTATATGAAACCAAAAGGTTTTGTTACAGAACATGATAAGCGTGAGGACGGAAGTTTTGAAATAAAGTATGAATCATACGGCTAATATGCTCTAAAAAAATCATTGTGATCTTAAGCTAACTATAGATTATTTAAAACTAAAACCACTTTTCTCGTTTGTAAATAATTTTTTTCAGATTAAGGATTTTCTTGTTCTAATATTTTTTTTGGTTTGTTAGTAGGTAAAGAAACAATCTTTTCGACAACATTCTTTGTCAACTCATCAATAATTTTGATTTTTTTCTCATCAGTTTCTCCTAACATTTGTAATGCTTTCTTTAATTCTTGCATTCTTAAAGAGTCCACACTGGAAGTTACATCTTTAACTAAAGGTTCGGGTTCAATTTTTTTCATTGTTTCTTCGAGGATAGGTACTTCCTTAGCAATCATTGCTTCAACAGCTGGAACTTTGTTTATTCTAGCTTTCATGTCTTCTTCATACAGCTCAGAAATTTGATCACGAAACATTAATTTCATTCCTGGAAGAATAGATACTCTCTCATCAACTGCTCTTGGATCTGATAGATCTAAAATTAAAGTCCCTTTCGTCTTGCTTTCCATTACTCTTCTTATTTTTTCATAATTAACTAAGAAATAATCTGCGGTGGTTGCAACAAAGATAATATCATATTTATCAAATCCCTTTAAAACATCTTCAAATTCTGCTGGTTTCCCACCCAATAATTTAGTAAAGCTAGTAGCTCGTTCAATGGTCAGACTAGTAACATCAAATCCGATGTTTTTTTTATTAAGTGACCTAGCAACCATTGCTGCTGTTTCACCTGTGCCTATAAGCAGTACATGTTTTTTATCTAGCCCAGTTTTTTCTTCTGCAGTAGTTGTTGCAATATCACTAATTGATATTGTTCCTTTACTAATTCCGGTAGAATCAATAATTTTAGTTGCAATTCGTATGGAATTTTCAAATAATTTATTCAATACTGTTCCAGAAAATTTCTTAAGTTTAGCATTTGAAAATGCCTCCTTTATCTCGTCAAGAATTTCTTCTCTTCCTATAATCACTGATTCCAAACCAGTCGCTAATCTTAACAAATGAAAATAAACATCTCTATTCTTGTATACCTCAAGAGTTTGATCAAAATGGTCCAAGTCGTATTGATCGAGTTCTGTCAATGACCCCCAGGTTTCTTGAATCCGATTTATCGTGAGAGTTTTTCCTTCACTCCTTCTTGCATCTGGAACGTCTCCTTTTTCCAAATTAACAACCATAATGATCTCAATTCTAAATGGATTATGAATAATTATGCATTCAGAAACATCAGAAATTTTTTTAAAAGATTCACATGCAGTTGATATATCCTTAAAAGAAAATTTTTCAATCTTATAAAGTGGAATATTTTTAAAAGTAACTCTTGCATTTATGATGTCAAAATTATTTTCACTCATACAATATTACCATTCATTCTCTGAGTTTTGACCGTCCACCTTTAGCTGTCCGAAAAACATTCATTCCTATATGATAATTCTCATATAAATAATCAAGAGTCTTTAGATCTTCTTCAGCTTGCTTAATTTCCTGAGGAGTTGCATTTGGATCACTTTTTAGGCGTGCAAGTCTTTGTTGTGTTTCTGCTTTTTGAGTTTTAATTCCTAATTCATAATTTGAAACTCCGTCATATTCTGGACTAAGTATATGATCTGGTTTGTATTCAGGAATTTGATTAGTTGGAATTTCTACCATTCTTGAAATTTCTTCTTCTTCATCTTGTGAAAGTATTGGCCTAGGTGGAGCACGTCCAAGTTTATCAAGCCAAAATTCAGGTTCACCCATTTCTCTTCTAAAGATCTGTTCTGAACCACGTTTGTTAGTAAATGATTCAACTACTTCTGTGACTACCACTTTTGTTGCTGCTTTTTCATACTCTTTTTGAGCAGCTTCTGAAGAAGCTGCTTTTTCTACTTCTTGGCTTGTAGTTCCAGTCTTAGCTTCTGCGATGGTTGCTATTTCCGACGGATTTAATGCATGTTCAGAGTTTTCACGCTTTTCGCTAGTTTTACCTATTGATGATTTAGTCGTTGGTTTATTTTTAGTACCTTTTGGTCTCCCACGTTTCTTTTTTGATTCTATCCCAGTACTTTCTTCAGGCATAATCATTTACCTAAATCATGTTAAATTTTAAGGTTTTATGATTATCACGAATCTAACTTGCGATCTATAATGCTTAAAATTTTTGAAAAGATTATTCTATTCTTTCGATTTGTCGTGTTGTATGATTTGTAATATCTTTGTGTATGAGGGCATGGGATTCTTGTTTAAATGTCAAATCACATCTGTAACATTTCCATCCTAATACGCTCATTATATTCAAAATACAAAATTTGCTTATAACACTCACGTAGGAATGATCAGTATGATCTAAATACTAAATATACAACGGATTAGTAATTGGAACTGTAGTCAGAATACTCAATCGTTTTTGGCCTTAAGTTTCAATTAAGATTTAGTAGAGGAAATTTCTTTTTTACAGAAGTCTGATAGGAGTCAAAATAATCTTCAACATCATTACATTTTTTGCAGATACACAATTGTGAAACAGTCTTGATATCGCAATCATCTTTATATTCACAGTGAGAACATCCAGCTGGTCCACCACAAACAATACATTTGAGCTCTTTTATATCAGCACATTTTTCATGTTTTACCCCTAATCCCTTTGCCCAAAGCCCAATTTCATTTATTTCAATTTTCTTGTTGCAGACAGTACAGGTTCCTGGAAATTTCATGGTAATTTTTAGCCAGCTCATTTTAAGTTTTCAATCTCCTTATCTATGGTATCTCTAAAGTTTTCTTCTAAGTCCAAATTCAATTTTTTATTTTTCATACAAAATAACATATAAGGAAAATAAAGAGTAACAAATGTACTTTTTGATATATGCATTTTTTTGGCAAGAATTTTTCCTAAAGAATTGATATTTTTCCCATCCCAACGTAGACGGTTAAGAAGTGGCCATGATATATTATACTGTGAATATCTCACTGAGGAATCTTTCTGGAATAATCCTATCAGTATTTCATCTAAATATCTTAACAATCTCCATTCTTGCGTTCTCATTATCCTACCAAACAAAATATCAGCTTCTGAAATAACTTGTAACATCCTATCTATCTCACTGTTTGAAATATTGCTTGTAATTACACTAGAATAAAACGCATCGATTTTTTCACGAGGATCAATTCGCATTGAATAAAGTACGGTTCTAGCTTCATCAACTGAATTTGCTTTGAAAAATGCATTAACGCCAGATTCAATATCCAAACTTTCAAATGATTTCTCGGTGGCAGGTTCAAATCCTGTTACAAGAGCTTGTGCAGAGTTTATCATTGACCTCAAATCACCTCTAGATTCGCTTACTATTTTGATTAGAGATCCTGGACTAAGTTTTGCTCCTTCTTTTTTAAGAATTTTTTTTAGAAATAATTGTACAAGCCGAGGAGGTAAAGGACGAATATGAATAGTTTTAACTACTTTTTTAATACTTTTCATTTTAGCAGACAGATCAGAATTGGCAGCTAAAATAATTGGAACGGTAGGCTCTTTTAGAATATTGATTAATGCTTCTGCTCCTCCAAAATCTGCTCTTCCATAAATTCCATCAACTTCATCAACAAATATCATTGGACACCCAAGTATGCTAGTATTTCCAAGGACTGGGCCAAGAATTTCTTGAATGCGTTGTTTGTTTCGAACATCACTTGCATTAAGACTAATCATATCATAACCAAACTGCTTTGCAGCAAGATTTGCAAGTGTAGTTTTTCCTGTTCCAGGTGGTCCTACTAGTAAGAGAGGTTTTGTTCCCTTTTTCCATTTTACAAACCATTCAACAAATAAGACACGGGCATCTTCATTTCCAACCATATCAAAAAGGGTTTGAGGCCTATGTTTTTCTGACCACATCAAGATGTATCACTTTGGAAGATTTGCTGTTAGAGTAGACCAGATATTCGCTTTTTGTAATTGATTAAACCAAAATTGATTATAATGTTCCACTGTAAGAAAGAGAAATTCTAAAAATTCTTTATGTGAAAATTTATCAGGTAATAATTCAAGTGCTAAACGTGCATCACTAAGATAAAGATTACTTTTTTGCAATGTTAAATCAAATCCCTTTTTTACATCATTTGCAAGGAGAGAATAATAAAGTGGCCATGAAGGTACTTTGACAAATTTATTTTTAATAGTATCTTCAATCTCGTTTCCACATCCAACACATTCAGCCGCACGAGCCATCCCTAGGTAGAATATTTCTCCAAGAGGTCTTTTCGCAAGTGCCATGTTTCTTCCAGCTGTTCCCATAACTGCCCGATATTTGTTATAACATTGATTCATTTCTTCTTCGGTGATAGAAAGGGGTTTTGTTTTTAATTTAGTGTCTATATACTGACCCAATCTTGCGTCCTTAAAACCATCTTCGAATTCTTTTAGAACCTCCTCGCCTCCCTTTGAAATCTTGTCGCGAGCAAGTTTCAAAATGTAAGGGTTCATTAACTTATAGTCATCAAGATAATCCAAGTCTTCATCTTTATCGACAATTCTATCCATAGGTTCACTTAGATCAATTGCAATGATATGGCCATCAACCATGTTTTGTCGCATTTGAGGATCATGATTTTGTAAAAAATCAGCTGCTGCGTCATAGAGTGCATTAAAAACAGGAAAGGTCATTTTTACAAAATTAGAATTTAATATTCGCGAGACACGATCTTTAAGAACCTCACGATTCTCAAGTTTAGATTTAATATCAGCAATTTGTGATTCTTGTAAAATAATTTCTGGAGTGCCTATTTCTTCTGCAAATTTTTGTTGGGTAGCATTTGGTGAAAAATCTGACTTGATTTCTCTTAGTAAATTATCGGTAAATCGTTGAGCAAAATTTGGAAATTCATGTTCAGCTTCTTCTTTATATTTATTGAAAAGTTTGAATCCTTTAGATTTAAACAATCCTTGTTTTATGATTTGTTTTCCTGGGCTAGTTGACATTAATGCTTCCTTACTAACAACAGATAGATCCTTCCCACTCACACACGCACAACTCCATTCTAGTTATTTATGCTTTCAAGTAATTTTTGATTCCTTCACTTAAATTACGAAAAAATAGAAATTGAGTATGGAAGTAATTGATGTCCTCAAGGAAGCGTCAAAAAGAATATTTGATAAAGTAAATGGGTTAGCAGGAACTAGCGAGGCTGGAGGAGATTTCGGAAGAGGTGCTGGAGGAGATATTTCAAGAAAGATAGATATTATTGCAGAAAAAGCTGTATTAGATTATCTTAAGGAAATTGGTTTTGAGTGTGTTGTTCTTGGGGAGGAATGTGGTCGTGTTGAACTATCAGATAATCCTAAAGGATTTGTAATTATGGATGCAATTGATGGTTCTGCAAATGCCGTTAGGGGTATATCCTTTTTTTGTTCATCTTTGGCATTTGCTAAAGAAGAAAAAATTAGCTCAATTACAGATGGGATTGTAACTGATCTTTCCTCTGGTGATATGTATTGGGCGTCAAAAGGAAAAGGATCTTTTTTGAATGATAAAAAAATTCATGTACAAGAAAATGAACCCATTTGCAGGATTGTTGGAATTAATCTTTCAGGAGCTACGCCGGAGCAAGTAAAACGATTACAACCAATTCTGAAAAGTCATAATCATACAAGACATTTTGGTGCAAATGCACTTGAAATGGCTTTATTTGCTCGAGGATTAATTGATATTTTTATTGATATTAGGGAAAAAATTAGAGTTCAAGATATTGCAGCTGGGTATTTGTTAATAAAAGAAGCTGGAGGTTTAATTTTGGATGCAGAATTACAACCGTTAGATGCAGATCTTAGTTATAAAACAAGATTATCATTCATTGCAGCAGCTAATAAAAAAATTCTAGATGATGTTTTTGTTCAAAAGAAATAATGATGGCGCCCTTGGCGGGATTTGAACACGCGTCTCAGCCGTGACAGGGCCGAATTCTAGACCGGGCTATACTACAAGGGCGCAATTTATCAAAATAAAACTGCCAGTTTAAACTTTCCTTCAAAACAAAAAGTGCTGTAAAAGACTAAATTATACACCTCGGCAAGTTGGCAAGGGGTCTGTGGCGCAGCCAGGTAGCGCACCGGACTTTTAATCCGGTTGTCGTGGGTCCAAATCCCACCAGACCCGCTTTACTTTGTTAATTCTTTAACTTTTTTTGAAAGATTTTCTAATGCAATTTTGACATATTTTTCTCGTTTAGTAATGCCTTCTCTGTATGCATTAATCTTTTTCATTCTATTCTCAATCATTCGTTTTTGTTCTGAAATTCCTGATGATCCCTGAGAAATTCTATTCTGAAGAGATGAGTTTATTGTTGTAGATTTTATTATCTCTATAAGAAATTTTGAATCAACACTAGTTCCTTTAACTGCATTTTTTACATCAAATGAAGTAAGTTTTGATAATGGTTTTTTTGAAAAGCTTGCAGTTTGAACCAGCTGCCCAATAATTTTGTGAGAGGTTCTAAATGGGATTCCTTTTTGAACTAGTTTTTCTGCCAAGTCTAATGCAATTAGATATCCATTTTCTGTAGCCTTTTTCATTTGTTCTTTGTTTACAGTTATGGTCATGAGCATGGGTTTTATGATTAAAAGTGCACTAATGGAAATTTTAGAGGTTGACCAAATTGAGGATTTAATTTGTTGCAAATCTCGATTATATCCTGAAGATAATCCTTTCACTGTAGATAGGATTGACGTAAGATATCCAATCACTTGAGCTGTCTTACCCCTAGTAAGTTCGAGTATATCAGGATTTTTCTTTTGTGGCATGACGCTTGAAGGGGAAGTAAACTCATCAGAAAGCTCAATGAATGAGAATTCTGAGGTAGACCATATTGCAAAATCTTCAGAAATCCTACTCAAATTTGTCATAAGAATTGCCCCGGCAGCTACATATTCAGCTGCAAAATCCCTTGTACTAGTTGCATCAATTGAGTTTTCAATTATCCCACTAAATCCAAGCATTCTTGCAGTACTTTGCCTATCAATTGGAATACTGGTACCACCAATAGGCCCAGCTCCTAACGGATTCTCATTTACCCTTCCATAGGTTGCATATAGGCGGTCAAAGTCCCTAAATAGAGAATCTGCATAAGCCAAAAGATAATGAGAAAAGACACCAGCTTGAGCTTGCTGTAAATGAGTGTAAAGAGGCATCACAGTTTTTTGATGAGATTGAGCTAAAGAAACAAGTGTTTCGATTGTATCAAGTAAACATTTGCATAGTATGTTGATGTCATCACGAATTTTCATTCTAATATCAAGTGAGACTTGATCATTTCTTGAACGTGCAGTATGGATCTTTCCTCCACTAGCAAGTCCAGCGATTTTAATAACAAGAGATTCAATTAGTTCATGAATGTCTTCAGAATCTGATTTTTTTTCAAATTTTTCTTTTTTTAATTTTTCCAATGCTAAAAGAATTTTTGTTACTTCGTTTTTAGTAATGATTTTATTTTCGTAAAGCATGATACTGTGAGCTTGACTTCCAATAATATCATAAAATGCAATTTCTGCATCATCTGATACTGATGAAACATAATCAAGAGTAATGTCGTCTAAGCTTTTACTCATTCTTGAACGATACATCATCATAGGATCAGAATGATTATATATATAGCATAGATGCTTTTGCACCCATGACTCAAGACGTGAAATTGTTGCGAGTAAAAATTTTTGATGAGTTATCTAAAATCGTAGATCCTGAAATTAACACTACTATCACTGAGCTTGAATTAATTGATGAAGTAGATATTAACAACTCAAATGTAAGAGTTGATCTACATCTTACTAGTCCCTTCTGTCCGGCTGTGTTTGGTTTTAAGATAGCTCAAGATATTCATGATAACCTTTTGAAAATTGATGGTATTGATGATGTAAAGGTTAATGTCTCAAACCATTTTATGGCTGAACAAATTAACAATCAAGTAAATAATAGTCCAAATCCTAAAAAACAGAATTAATCACGGAAACCTAACAAATATCCTCTCAGAAGCTGAATACCCATTGCAGGATCTACCCCTTTGGGACACACTTGGCTACATGAACCAGCAAAATGACACCGAAATATTCCATGTGAGTCATCGATTATTTTCAGTCGTTCATCTTTTCCTTTGTCACGACTATCAGCAACATAACGATAGGCTTGAGCTAATGCTTGAGGCCCAATGAATGAAGAATCAGTAGCCATTGTAGGGCATACAGAGTTACACAAACCACACTTTATGCAGTTTGCAAATTGGATATATTTTTCCACATCTTCTGGAGTTTGCAAAAATTCTTTTTTACCTGGTTTAATTTCTGATTCTTCATTAATTATGTATGGTTTTAGTTTCTTATGAGTTGAAAACATTCTTTCAAAACCCACTGCTAAATCTCTAATAATTGGAAAATTGTTCATTGGCTCAACGGTAACTACATTAGATTTGAGTTCACTAAGTTTTGTAAAACAGGCTAAAGAAGGTCTTCCATTAATTTTCATTCCACATGACCCACATGATGCTTGTCTACATGAATAACGGACACCGACAGAGTGATCCAGATGTTTCTTCACTTCTAAGATAGCATCTAAAACTGTTGTCCATTTTTGATATGGTATCTTGAATTCATCAAATTTTTGTTCAGCGTTTTTTTTCGGGTTTGATCGAGAAATTCTCAGCGTAATAGTTTTTGTTGGTGAGATTATATTCTTTGATTCTGTTTTTGATGTTTGTAATCTTTCATCTATCATTTTATACCATCCCAAAACTTGTCATAAATATTGTTCTTGAGCCATACAAAATAGTTAATGCCATGGCTGCTAGACATCCATAAGTTACAGATTTTTCATATCCAGGTCCTTGCTTTAATTCCAGAAGAATTACTCTTAATCCATTAAATCCATGAATTGAAAGCAATATCAAAATTATTTCTAACATTCCAGCATATGGTAAGAATTTGTAGTTTGCAATTACACTTTCATATTGCAATGATTCAGCAAACCCTTGAGTAAGCCTAAACAAAATATGAACTGCTACAAGTGCCACTGATGCAAGAGCAGTTCCATAATGAATTTTCATAATTAAGCTTTCTCGCATTTTATTCTCCAAACATAACAGCTAGACCATACATCATTGCTAAAGCTGAAAGAACAATTGCTGAGTAAATGGCAATTTTGTGCCTAGCATTCTGGGATTGTGGAACATAAGGATAATCAGGTCTTGCGGGTTTTCCTACACCAATACCGCCATGACCAAGCATTACACGTATTCCATTAACTGTATGAAAAACACTCATTCCAATTACAATTGCGAGGATTATGTGGCCTTCAGGGGTTTGTGTAATTTCTAAAAATTCTTCCCACCCTACTTTTCCTTGTAAGATATTACTTGTTTCATAAATATGGGCAACAAAATAGGCTAGTAATCCTAGTCCAGTTAATCTCATCAACAAATAAGCAAATCTTTCAATTCCATATCTGGTAGGATTTGCCATTCCCTTGATTCCTTCTTTGTTTTCATCCACTTTAGCCATCTAGTACTTCCTCTCCACTGGTTTGTAATTTGTGATTGTAACAGGATGTTTTTTCATTATTGGTTCCTTTGGATCAAAATATGCAAGTGTATGATGTAGAAAATTTGCATCATCTCTTTTTGGATAATCTGTTCGTGCGTGACTACCACGTGATTCTTTTCTGTGGATAGCACCAAGAAGAACAACTTCAGCAACTCTAAACATGGAATCGAGTTCCATTACATTTGTAAAGTTTGTATTATATTCTTTAGCGTGATCATCTACATGTTTCCACGATTTGGTTCTTAATGCTCGCAATTTTTTTAATCCCTCTACTAAATCAGATTCATTTCTATAAACATAGGCTTTATCATTTAGTGTATCAGTCAATTCTTGTCTAATTTCATATGGATTCACATCACCTTGTCCACGGAATATTCCATCATAGATTCTTTTTTCTTCAACTTCTACAAGATAATGAGGGAAAGGAGTTGAATGCTGTTTGTTTAAAATATAATCTACTGCTAGTTCACCTGTAATTCTACCCCATACAATGCATTCTGAAGTAGAGTTGGCTCCTAATCGGTTTGCACCGTGAACGCTATTACAAGCAGCTTCTCCAGCAGCCCAGACTCCTTCAAGTTCTGTAGCTCCATCAATATTAGTATGAATTCCACCCATCATATAATGTGCTACTGGCCTCACATCAATAGGTTCTTGGGCAGGATCAATGCCTGAAAACTTGATTGAAATTTCTCGAATCCCACCTAATTTTTCCTTGATAAGAGAGTCTCCCAAATGTCTTAAATCTAATTTCAAACACTTTACTCCAGTTTCGTTGTCAAAACCACGATCTTCGTTAATCTCAGTCATCATAGCTCTAGAAACAATGTCACGTGGAGCAAGTTCCATTTTACCTGGTGCGTATTTTTTCATAAATCTCTCTCCATCTTTGTTAAGAAGATAACCTCCCTCACCTCGAGCTCCTTCGGTTATTAAAATTCCAGATGGTAAAATTCCTGTTGGATGAAATTGTACAAACTCCATATCTTTAAGTGCCATTCCTGCTCGATATGCCATATCGATTCCATCAGGCGTTGAAGTAAGTGCATAGGTTGTAAAGCTATAGATTCTACCAGCACCTCCTGCAGCTATTATCAAAGCCTTCGCCTTGATAGTATAGAATGTTCCACTCGAAAGTTCAATTGCGGTGATTCCTAAAAATCGTTGTCCATCATGAATTATGGAAGTTGCAAACCATTCATTAAAAAATTCAATATTGTCAAATTTTTGACAAGTATCATATAGTGTTTGCATTTCAAAAAATCCCACCTTGTCTGCTGCATATGTTGCTCGTGCAAAGCTATAACCTCCAAAGTTTCGTTGACCAATTCTTCCATCTTCTCTTCTTGACCAAGGCATTCCCCAATGTTCTAACTGATAAACTTCTTTAGGCATCTCACGACAAAGTCTTTCTGCAACATCTTGGTCAGCCAAAAAGTCACTTCCCTTTATAGTATCATAGATATGTGACTCAATTGTATCACCCTCATCTTCAAAAAGAACTGCTGCTGTACCACCTTCAGCAGAAACCGAATGAGAACGCATAACTTGTACTTTAGAAATTATCCCAATCTTTATCTTTGAACTTTTTTTTGCAGCAGCAATAGCTGCTCTTAGACCTGCAAGACCAGATCCGACAATAAGCAAGTCGGATTCAATAGAATCAGTCATGTCCCTTCAACTTAGCTCTAAAGTTCGGTTAAATATGTATTCCATAAGATCGGCTTAGAATAAAATAATTAGAATAATTAATATGTATCACTAGTGATATCTCTAGTGATGATTTCTGAATGGTTTCAAAGAGTTGGAAGCTCAATTCCAAGAGGTTTTTCAAGATATTTCATTTTAGACTTACTCAAAAAGAAACCACATACAGGAAAAGAGATTATTGATGCAGCAGAAAAACAGAGCGAGGGAATTTGGAAACCGTCACCGGGTTTGATTTATCCTCTTTTAGGCAGATTATTAGATGAAGGGTTAATTGAAGAAACTCAATCAGGAAAGTATCAGATTACTCGGAAGGGTAGATCTACTGCAGATGATTTAGAGTCTGTAAATGATATTGTTAAAAAACAACTCGATGTTCTATTTAGACTTGGAAACATCGGACGATTTGTAGCAATAGATGTTTTGGAGAGAGTAGCTGCTTTGGGAACATTGCTTAGCTCTAACATATCTAACATGACAAAGGAGGAGACTGTAAAATACAAAAAATTCCTTGAGTCTGAGCTTCGAAAGATGGAAAAACAAACTAGCAAAAAGGGTAAAGAGATCAAAATCGATTAAATCATAAATAATTCACTTAATCTACTTCAAGTGTTGAATAATATCAGACAATTATTGAAAAACAAAAAACCACTTGTTATTCCCGGGGTTTTTGATGCAATAGGCGCTAAAATTGCTCAAATGGCAGGATTTGAGGCTATGTTTCAAACTGGATATGGTACATCTGCAACCCTTTTTGGTATGCCAGATTATGGTTTTATTGGTTCTACAGAGACAGTAGAAAATGCTCGTCGGATATGCAGAGCAGTAAATGTTCCTGTAATAGTTGATGCAGATACTGGTTATGGGAATGCTCTATCAGTATGGAAATTAGTTAAAGAATTAGAGGCAGCTGGTGCTTCAGGAATGTTTCTTGAAGATCAGAGATGGCCTAAAAGATGTGGCCACATGCAAGGAAAAGAGGTTGTGAGAAAAGAAGAATATGCAGAAAAATTACAAGCTGCACTTGATGCTAGAAAAAGCAAAGACTTCATAATTGTAGCAAGAACAGATGCAAGAGCAGTAGAAGGATTAGATAAAGCAATTGAACGTGGATTATATTACAAAGATATTGGGGCTGATGTGATTTTTGTTGAGGCTCCCAAAACAATTAAGGAGATGAAAAAGATTGGTAAATCTATCAAAGCACCACTAGTTGCCAATATGATAGAAGGTGGGGCTACTCCAATTAGTTCTGCATCTGCATTAAGTAAAATGGGATTCAAAATTGTGTTATATCCGTTGTCTGTTCTTTTTGCAAATACATTTGCATCGTTACAGATTTTAAAAGAACTCAAAAGATCAGGGACTACCACAAAGCTAAACAAAAACTTAGTTAGTTTTGATGAATTCAATAATATTGTTGAATTAGCTGAGTTTAGAAAATTAGAAAAACGATACGATATCTCAAATAAAAAGAAAAAATCCAGGTAAAGAGACTTATTTTCTCTTTACTTCGATTTCAATTGTGGATACGTTTCTTGTCTTGCCGTCTTTGGACTCTAATGATTCAGAGCCAATTTTGATATCTCCAATTTGATATCCAGCATTTTCAGTTTTTCTTGAAATGATTTGTGCAACATCGACTGCGCGACCAATGCTCATTCCTCTTGCTTTGATGTTTACGGCAGGTAAGTTTGCCAGCTGAATTAGCGTTGATGTAACATACGCCATTAGTGGTTTCTTGCCAATGTATATTGTGTCTCTGTTACCAGGAGACTGTTTGCTTTCTGTAGTCATGCGAGAATGAGACATTAACGATAATTTAAATCTAAGATCGACTATATTGCTCAAAATATGGATTTAATGAAAATTTTTGCTTTCAGGATTAATTGAGAAATGAGTTTATCAGCTAAAAAAGTTGCGATGATTTTTGAGTTTGGAACTAAGGATGAAAAGATTTCCACCTTAGAATCATTGGCAAATACCAGTGATCCCGAAATTATAAACAAGATAATTTCTAAATTAGATGATGTTGATATTAAGGTAAGGGGGGAGGCATTTAGTTCATTAGTTCTTAATGAAAATAATATTTCAAAGTTCTTAATTCAAAATCTAAATTCAGAAAGTAAAAACATTAGAGGTTATTCTGCACTAGTTCTAGCTAATAGAAGAAATACGGATGCCATTTCAGAAATAATTAATCTTACAAAAGATCAGAGTGGAATGGTAAGAGCTTGTGCATTAGGAGCCTTAGGATATCTCAAAGCAAAACAAGCGAGTAAAGTAATTCATAGTTGTTTTTTTGATTCAAATCTGGAAGTAAAAAAAAGTGCTCTAAAGGCAGCAATTGACATTGGAGATAAAATATCTAGTGAAGAAATCAAAGAGTTGTCAAAAGAAAAAGATCCTGAAATAGAGAAATTATTAGTTCAAGTAAAAGTTAATTCTTAATTTCTATCCGTATGATTCATATTTTACTTCAAAGCTTCCATCCGCACGTTTTTCGTGTTCGGTGACAAAGCCTTTTGGTCTCATATAGTCCATTACACCATCAATTGTCCCTTGCCAACCACAGACGTAAAAAATTGTATTTTCCTTGGTAATTTTTTCTCCTACAAGTTCCTCCAATGGTGACAAACCTCCTTCTCTAGGTCTCAAAAATGTTTCAACTCTTCCTGTTTGACCTCCCCAAGATCTGTTAAACCATTCTTGTGGACGACTAATTGACGCTCTATATTTGAAATTCCATTTATCTTTTCCTTTATCAAGACTATCATATTCTAAATCAGTAAGCAGGTCTTTGTAACTAAGCTCGTCTACATAACTTGCACCGTGCAATACAACAATTTCTCTTTTATCACCTACGACGTGAAGATGTTGAGCAAAGCTAACAAATGGTGCAAGTCCAGTACCACCGCCAATACACACAATTCTTCTTTCATCTTTTCTTCCATCTGGTAGTTTTTCATTTATTCTGAGAGCGGTTCCTGTAGGTTTTATCCAACTAATTTCGCTTCCAGCCTTTGCATTGAAAAGCTGCGTTGTTAAACGGCCAGGAATAGGTTTTCGTACCCATCTAATAACCAATTCAATATACTTTCTATTCTCAGGATGAGAAGCAATAGAATAAGCCCTCCTAACTATCTTGTTTCCTTCATTTGGATTTGGCAAACCAATTGTAATAAATTGACCAGCTTCATACTGTGGTACTACTCCGTCATTAGGAACTAGTCTCATTATCACTAAGTCTTCTTTAAGTAATTGAACATAAGTAACGGTAGCTTTGTTATCTACGACCACTCGATCTTTGAAGCCTGATGTGGTTAAATATCTTATGTTGATTATTCTTCTATATTTTTCAAGCCTCAGCTAAACGTTAATAACCATTTGTAAAAATCTTAAGCGGTCAGAGTTTAATTCTGAAAATGTGGGCCGGTAGTCTAGACTGGTAGGATACGCCCTTGGCATGGGTGAGATCGAGGGTTCAAATCCCTCCCGGTCCATTTCTTTAATTCTAAAAAAATAATACTGCACATGTCTGCCATACATCGGGGACGTAGGTTAGCTTGGTGGACTGCCAGCCTCGGGCGCTGGATGTCATGGGTTCAAGTCCCATCGTCCCCACATTAATTGAGTTCATTGAAATAGGACAAAAAACTAGATTATTTTAATTGACAGTTTCTATCTATCTTGCACATCTAAATCCTGTAACAAATGCCCATGTAGAGATAATTGAAGAATTAAAAAAAGAATCACAAGTCAAAGTAATGCCTGTGATTTTTCTTAAAAATGGAATTGAGATTAATAGTCGTAGCTTTCCATTTCGTTTTGAAATTAGAAAACAAATGCTAGAATCTGTTTTTGGAATGTCAATAGAAGTGTCTAAGAATTATACATTCCAAGCGCCTTTTTGGAGATATCTTCCTCCATTATTATCTCCTAAATCTTGGATGCTCCGAAGGCAGATTCTCGAAGGCATAACTGAAGACTACTTTACGTATACTGGAAACAAAGCGGAGGGTTTAATCCTCAAAATTTATCGTCTAAAACCTAAAATAGGTAGACGAAAAAATGTATCCGCCTCATCTGTGAAAAATAAATTGTATGATGAAGTAAAAGGAAAAAATACAGGGTGGCAGGAGTATGTTCCTTCTCAAGTTGCAGAGATAATAAAGCAACATTGGAGTATAATTGAGAAATATGCCAATGCTGATAATGAGACTATTAGGGTAGCTGGTATGAAATTTCCTAAAGATGGCTATTGGTTCAAATAGATTAATTTACAAACTATTTTTTGGATTAGATTTAGATAAGAATTTTAAGGTAAATTGGATTTAAGAGTAATTCAGTAAGAATCATATTCTTTATCAACAACTCGTTGTTGGTTATTAGTAGAATTTGGAACTTTTCGATTTATGGATTATTTTTATTGCAATAGTTTCTGTGGGTTTAGCTATAGATCTTTTCTCTGATCACTTTCATAGGATTTTCAAATTTAGAAAACAAACTAATGGAAAAACTTCCTATCCTTTTGGTACTGACGTACTTTGGACAATAGTTTGGTTATCCATAGGAGGTCTTTTTACTCTTCTAATCAATTTTGTTCTTGGAACGCCAAAAGCTCTAGAATACATTACAGGTTATGCTTTAGAAAAATCTCTTAGTGTTGATAATATGCTTGTTTTCGTATTAATTTTTACTTCTTTGGGAATTCCACACATAAAACAACATCGTGTTTTGATTTGGGGAATTATTGGGGCAATATTCATGAGAATTGGATTTATCATAGCTGGAGTTTCCTTGCTTGAAACATTTCATTGGATGATCTATGTTCTAGGAGGTGTATTACTATTTACTAGCTATAGAATGATTGCAAAAAAAGAAAAAGAGGCACTAGATATAGAAAAACACATTGTTGTAAGAATTTTAAGAAAGTTTATTCCTATAGATCATAAATCCGAAGATCATAGTTTTTTCAAAAAGACTAATGGCATTATCTATGCTACTCCTATGTTAGTTGCGTTGATTGCAGTTGAAACAACGGATGTGGTATTTGCGATGGATTCTATCCCAGCTATATTATCAATTACCACAGATCCGTTTATTGTAATTACATCAAATATTTTTGCAATATTAGGTTTAAGGAGCTTGTATTTTTTGATTGGAAATGGAATTGAAAAATTACGTTATTTAAAATACGGACTGACAGTCTTACTTGCTTTTATTGGAATAAAAATGCTCATTTCAGAAATAATTCACATAGATGTAGTTTATTCACTAATTGTTATTTTTACAATATTGGGGATTACATTCTTGGCGTCTATCTTTAGAAAATCGAAGAAATCAGTATAGATTAATTATAGATGATTTCTCTGATTTTCTGTGAAATTTTCTCTCTCTAAGTATGTATGGTTTGATGGAAAATTTGTTACATTAGATAAAGCAAAAGTCCCAGTAACTACACATGCTATTCATTATGGAACATCGGTGTTTGAAGGAATACGGGCATATTGGAATTCCAAAAATCTTTTCATTTTTAGACTAGAGGATCACATTAAACGATTTAGAAATTCAGGAAGATATTACTCAATTTCTTTAAATTTTAGCAACAAACAGATTGAAAATACAATAATCGATTTATGCAAAAAAAATAAGATGAAAAAATCCTGTTATATTCGACCATTTTATTTTATTGGAGAATATGGAATTAACCTTCATGTTACTGAGAAAGCACCAACTATCATTGCTATCTTTATGTTTCCTTTTGGAGATTTATTTAATAAAAAAGGTATAACCGCGGGAGTTTCGTCATGGAGAAAATTTAGCATCTCCACCACTCCACCTCAGGCAAAAATGGGAGGAAATTATCTAAATTCTATATTAGCCACTCAAGAAGCAAAGAGGAATGGATACGATGAAGCTATTCTTTTGGATAAATTAGGAAATGTAAGTGAGGCACCAGGAGAAAATATTTTCATTGTAAAAAATAATCAGATTATTACACCTCCTCTTAGTTCATCAGCATTAGCTGGAATTACAAGAGATTCTATATTTCAATTAGCTAAAGACAGAGGATATAAGGTAGTGATTAGAGAAATTTTACGAAGTGAATTATACATAGCTGAGGAGGTTTTTCTTTCGGGAACTGCTGCAGAAATAACCCCAATAATTAGAATTGATAAAAATAAGATTGGAAATGGAAGAGTGGGAACTATAACAAGCGAGCTAATGTCAGATTATACAGATTTGGTAATGAACAGAAATGAAAAATATTCAGAATGGTTAACAAGAGTGTATTAGAATGAAGGTAGTACAAATTGGAACTGGGGGTTGGGGGAAAAACCATATAAGAATTTTGTCACAGTTAGGAGTTCTTACTGCAGTTTGTGATACTAATAAAGAAAGGAGCAAAGAATATGCTAACAAATATTCCGTAAATAGTTATGAATCTGTCGATGCATTATTAGATTCAGAGACATTTGATGCTGCGTTTATCTGTACTCCAACTTCAACTCATTCCCAAATTGCATCTAAGCTAATTCAAAAAAAGAAAAATGTGTTTGTTGAAAAGCCTTTGACTTATCATTCAGAAGAAGGCGAAGATCTACTTAATCTTGCAAAGAAATACAATGTTCTATTAACATGTGGATATATTGAGAGATTTAATCCAGCAGTAGGGTTAGTAAAAGATTATGTAAAAACAAAAAAATATGGTGAACTTGTGATGCTTGAATTTCATCGTGAAAATAGAATGCCTATCCACATTAAAGATGTTGGAATAATTTACGATACATCAGTTCATGATATAGATACTGCAATGTGGCTTTTTGATGATACACCTGAAGTAGTTTTTGCTAGAGCAGGAAGCATCAACCATGAGCATGAAGATTTTGCAAGCATAATGTTAGGATTTAAAGATAACAAAGTTGCAATTATTTCGTCAAACTGGATTACGCCCACAAGAGTTAGGAACTTTAATGCGGTTTGTACTGAGGGAATAATCTCCTCTGATTTTATTTCACAGGAGGTACGAATTGAGACTAAAAACGATACTGAGATTCCGAGGCATGAGAAGCAGGAACCGTTACTACTTGAGATCCAGAATTTTCTAGGTGCAGTAGAAGGAAAAAATGAGTTAACGGTTAAGCCAGAACAGGCTGTTAATGTTACAAAAATTGCTGAGGCATCACTTTTATCTAGCCAAAAAGGTACACCAATTTATCTAGAGTTAAAATGAATAGAAAAATGATAGATATTCTTGCATGTCCTATAGATAAACATCACCCACTTGAAATCTTTGAATCAAAATCAATAGACGATAAAATTGTGGAGGGAGCATTATATTGTACTGATTGTTCGAGGTTTTATCCCATTATTGAAGAAATTCCTATAATGCTTCCAGACGAATTAAGGGACAAAAAACAAGACATTGATTTTCTTAACAATAATCAAGAAAAATTACCTGAAAAAATAATTAAGCAGGCTTCTCCATGGCATCTTTGAAGTATTTTGGTTACAAATTTCATATCTGATAAGGCAAAAATTGGAAAAAATGTCAAGATTTGGCATTTTACTTACATTGGGGATAATACGGAAATTGGAGATAATGTAAAAATTGGTTCACTTGTTCACATTGATTATGATGTAAAGATTGGTGAGAATTCTATGATAGAAGGTTCAGTTTATATCCCACCACTTTCGCGAATAGGAAAAAAAGTCTTCATTGGTCCTGCAGCTTCACTAACTAATGATCCCTACCCACCAAGCGGAAAAATGATTGGAGTTACTATTGAAGATGGTGCCATAATCGGTTCTCGCGCAGTTATAAAAGCTGGTGTGACGGTGGGCAAAAATAGTGTGATTGCTATGGGAGCCGTTGTTACAAAAAATGTTCCGGATAACACAGTAGTTGTTGGTATTCCAGCTAAAAAGAAATACTCCAGAAAAGAATATGACAAAAAACAAAAGCAGTGGATAGATAACTAAACCTTAAGAGTGGTCCTGAAAATCCAATTCTTAACTTTGGAGAGAATAAAAATCCAAGAAATAACCAAAGCAATTGAGATAACTGCCTTAATTCCAGAAGAAATTATCAAATTAAGCTCACCATAATCAGTAATTGAAATTGGTGCAAGGATAAGAACGGCTATGCCTCCACCGATAATAATTAGAATCCACATTGCAAAGATAAATACAAAAATCGATGAACCGATCATAGAGAAACTCCCATCATTAAAGCTGTAATTATAGATAAGATTCCTGAAAATATTGTGAGTCTAAAAATTACAAAACCAATCTTTTTTTCTGAAAGAGGTTTTCCTCCGGCAAGAATTAATCTTACCAAGGTGACACTTGCATCTCTATCAGAGGTTGCCTTTAGCATAAAATCTTCTGTTAAGGTAATTGGCTTTGCTTTAATTTCTCTATGTTCTACAATTCTTTTCATACTTGATAAAAATAAGAAAGAGTTGATAATTGCTGGACCAAGTGCAACTGCAGCGATTACTTCTACTTCACCTACTATTGCAATCGCACCATACATCACACCAAGAGTTAGAGCACCTGAATCCCCAGGAAAAATTGTACTTGGAAATTTATGATATTTATAAAAAGCCAATGATACGAAAACAAGTGAAAGACTCAGAATCGCAATTTCATATTTTTGTAAGATAATTAAAGAAATTGTTAAAGCAGTTGCTGCAATTACCATAAAACCACTTGCAACTCCATTTAAAACATCAATTGAGTTGATTGTGTTACCAGTTATTGAAATCATTATTACAACTACAGCAATGTAAAGAAGAGGAATCTTAACTTCACCAAATAATGGAAAAGCAAGATCAGAATCATATACTCCAAGTACGAGTATTGGGATAGCTGTTGCTGCAAGTGCTAATGGTTTGAACCAGCCGCTCATGATTTTTTTGTCATCTACTAATCCAACAAAAAACGCAAGGCTAGTAGTAATTAAAATTGCTGTAATCTCCATCATTGGAAAAAAAGAATAAAGAACAATTCCTGAAATTATGATTCCAGCAATCAATGATGGGCCTCCTGGTCTTGCAATCATCGCTCCACCTTTTCGATGATAATCTTTAACAGTACTATTTCGGTTTTCCAATGCTTTAATTAAAAATGGAGTAATTAGAAATACTGTAAAAAATGCAGTTGCTGGGACAATTATGGCTGCTATGATTTGTTGTTCCAATTATGTACCTTTTTGTAACTGTGACTTGATGTTATCTGCAAGTGTTGAACCAATTTTATCAATTTCTGCTAATTTTTTAACCGGAATTTTAGAAAGGTCATCTAGTGTTTTGACCCCATGATTGTACAATTTTCGTGCACGAATTCTTCCTATTCCCTTGATTTTCACAAGGTCAAGTAGTTCCTCTCGAATTCCATAAATTACCCTTTTTCTTAATATATCTAATTCCTCAAGCAATTCTGCTTTTCCTGCCTGTTTAGCTAGCTCATGAAGGCAGTAAAGTAACCATTCTGCAGTTTGGACCATTCTATGCATGTCGCCAGATTCAATCTTTAGATTATCTGAAAGCGAAATTTCAGATGATTCGGTTATCCATGATTGCAAGGCCATTAAACTTCGTGAACAGTCGTATTCTGAAATTGGTTGTATAAGCTCAGAGGAATTATTCTCAAGTATCACCCCAAGAGCTTCATAGTCTTTGTTTCGCAATGCGAATTTTGGGAAAAATTCTTCACAATTACTAATCAAATGTAAAATGCCCAGAGTATGTTTTTTTCCTTCAGTTATAAGATCAAGTGAATCTCTGAAATAAGTAGCAGTTAAGGGATCAATGTATAGTTTTGAAACTTTTTTACCAAAATCAGTTCCAACAAATCTCTCCCCTTTTTTTATGATAAAATTCTCAGTCAAAAGAAATTTTGTTGCAATGTCTATTCCAAATTTTATCGAAGGTTTACTTGATTGTAAGCCTCCCAATGTTTGCAAAAAGAAATCTAGAATTTCATCTTTTTTTATACCTGGGCTAGTAACAATTAAGCTAAGAACATGAGTTCTTAGAGATTTATCATCAGTTATCTTTGATATTATTGGTTCAGGTTCTCCGTTAACATAGTAATCAATTAACTCGGAACCATTATAATTTCCAACTATTATTGCCTCTCCATAATCATCATATTGAGGTCTTCCAGCTCTTCCACAAAGTTGTTTATACTCTAAAACACTAATTGGTCGATTAGCTCCTACGCGTGAGTTGTATCTACTTATGCTAGATATTACTACTCGTCTTGCTGGAAGGTTTACACCTGCTGCAAGTGTAGGAGTTGCTGCTAGAAGTTTAATTCTACCATTTCTGAATTCGGTCTCCACTGTTTGTCTACAATTTGAATTTAGACCGGCATGATGAAATGCTACTCCTTTTTTCACTAACTCTGCAAGTGTTTTTACTAGTTCAGTATGTTCATTGTGTTCAAGAATTTTTTTTGAAATTTTTCCAAGCTCTTCTAGTTCTGATTGTTTCAATAAATTTAGGATTGCATCTGAAGCCTTTGCAGCTAGGGAAGAAGATCTTGTTCTTGTTTCAGCAAATAGTAATGATTGGCCTCCTCCCTTAACTGATTCTATTCCCAAATCAACAGGTTTACCTCTAATGCTTGCCTCAACCTCAAATTGTCTTCCATCATTCATAATCACTGAACCTCCATCATAAACTCCCTCATAAAGTGGAACAGGGCGCCAATTATTTTCTACAGTTTTGCATTCTAACCATTCAGATAGTTCATCTACATTTGTTATCGTTGCACTAAGTGCAACAATCTGTGGTTTACTCTCAAGAAGTTTTAATTTTGTCAATACCACTTCCAAGGTTTGACCTCTGTCTTCATCACCAATCAAATGTACCTCATCTGCTATTACTAGCCCAATATCTTCAATCCATTCAGGACTGTGGCGAATAATAGAATCCATCTTTTCGTTTGTTAAAATGAGAATATCACTTTTCTCTAATCCTACATCAACTGATTCATAGTCCCCAGTTGAAATTTGAACTTTGATCTTTTTTCCAAAATCTAATGATTCTAATTTTTGAAATTCGGAAAATTTTTCTGCGGCCAAAGCTCGCAGAGGGGTAAGGTAAACTACCTTACCTTGCTTGTTTGAAAGATAATTAATCATAGCAATTATTGCAATGAGTGTTTTGCCGCTAGCTGTTGGTGCAGAAACTAGAATGTTTTGTCCATCTAATAGACCTACATTAATACTATCTTTCTGTGGCGGATACAGTTCTGAATATCCTTCGTTTTTTAGAAAATCAGTTACTTGTTTTGAGAGTTTTAATTCCGATATCTTCATACTCGGTTATAATGACCGGGTTTTGATTCATAAATAGATGCCTCACGAAGCATCCTTCTAATGAAGTTTCTAGCCTCTTCCTCAGTAAATTTACTTGATTTTACAAGTTCTTTAACAAATAATTTTTCTTCAACTGCCATCTTGTTATCACCTTCAAGTGATTTTAGAACATCCATGAATAGTTGCATTTTTGAAACCTCACTATGAGCTCTTCCTTGAAGTACTCCAAGATCCACTTTCCCCGTGTTTACATCCACTCCTGCATCTCGAAGCATACTCTCAATCAAGAATATTGCCCGTTCTGCATCTTCTGCCTCTACCTGGTCTTTCATCAAAAGGCGTGCTCTTGCTGTTGCAAGTCTGATTAGACCTTCTAATTGTCGAGGAGTGACAGTAATCATCTCTTCGGATTCTACATTCCTCATTTTCATATAGTATGCTAGAATTTTTTCTTCAGATTCTTTAGTAAGTACTGGATTGATTCTCTTAGAATATGCCAAGTATTTTGTAAGTATATCAGAATCGATTAAAGAACGTGTATCATTTCCAGTTGGTGTATGTAAATTAATAATATGTTTTGCAATTCTAGAGTCTTTTTCTTTTGATGGAATGTCTCTAACTACAAAAATTAAATCAAATCTTGTTAAAAGTGGGATTGGAAGATTTACATTTTCTGTAATATTTTTGAATGGATCATATTTTCCATACATTGGGTTTGCTGCTGCAAGGATAGACGTTCTTGCATTAAGCGTTGCTACAATTCCTCCTTTTGCAATACTAGCGGATTGTTGTTCCATTACTTCATGAAGTGCACTTCGATCTTCTGGTTTCATTTTATCAAATTCATCAATACATACTAGACCTTGATCTCCAAGAACTACAGCACCTGCTTCAAGCATCATGATTCCTGATTTATCACGAACAACAGCTGCAGTGAGTCCAGCAGCGGTTGAACCTCGACCAGAAGTGTAAAGACCTCTTGGTGCTATTCTTGCACAAAACTTAAGCATTTCACTTTTTGCAGTACCTGGATCTCCTACCAAAAAGATGTTAATGTCTCCTCGAATCTTAGTTCCATCTTGAAGTAATCGTTGCGTCGAACCAACAATTAACAACAAAATTGCTTCTTTTATCAAAGTATGTCCTTGAATATGAGGTGCAAATGAATCAATCAGTCTTTCATAAATGTCAGCATTTCTTGATAAAGATTTAATTATTTTTTCTTCTTCAGGTGAGATTTCTTCTCTTTCGGTTTTTCTAGAGGTTTTAGAGCCACGTCCCCCAAGAAACTCTATATTATTTCCATCAATTCTTAACCGGTATAATCCACTTGTAGTTCTCGCACCTACAAGTGATTCTTGTTCAATCCTTACTATGCCCGTTAGAATAATTCTATCCCCAGGTCTTGCGTTGTCAACTAGGTCTTGTTTTATTGTCACATCAACATAATGAGGCAATTGTCCGGGAGGTAAATCCTCAGGTAACTCTTGTAATCTAGCAATTTGAAAATCGATAAATCTGCTTTTCTCAGGTTGAATTGAGAATTCCTTACTAGCACATTTTGGATCACTACCACATCTATAAAGTGGAGGTACTATCATGCCTTTTTCTAAAGTAATATGAAATTCATGATTATTGCTACATTTGTAGGTGATTTCTTTTGCCAATGGTTTAACTTCAGATGATCTAACAACCATTCCTGAAACACTAGTCATTTTGTTAATGATTTCGGCATTAATTTGACGAAGACTTCGCTGAACTGGATAGTTTACAATTCTTGCTCTTATTTGGTCTTTAATTTTTGCAGCATATTGTGGGAATCTTTCTTGAAGAATTTCTTTGATTGCTCTTGTAAATGCATGCAGTATTTCATCTGGATTCTCATTAAATTTTGATTCTATTTGTGGATGTGAAACAAGATCATTATAATCAATTACAATATATCGAGAGTTTTTTGGCATCATCTGATCTATTTGCTCTACATACTTGAATGAGCCATCTTTGTCCTTATACTGTTTGAGGAATTCCTTTACCTCATCAGAGAGAGCTGATGTTGTCTTAATTTCTAGTGCTGTCATTTTTTATCACCTAAAATTTGTCTTTTAAAATCAACAGAGGTATTGTAAATTTTTTCATAGAAAGAACGTTCTTCCAAGGTCAGCTTTTGACTCAGATCTGCAGTTAATTTCGAAGAGTCAGCTAAATGGATAATTTTTCCCTGTCTTTTTCGAACAAGAGAGTTTAACATACTTTCGACTTTGTCATAGTCGTCTTTTTGTAATTTTTTCATATATGAAATCAATCTTACGTAAAAGTGTGGATCTAATGTTGCAAGCTCAAACTCGCCTTGTACATTTTCTTTAACAGTAGCTTGCTTTAGCTCAACTACCATATCTTGTTCCTCAATGTTAACATGTTTTTCAGATTCAAGGACATTAGCTATCCATCTTGGAATATTGAGAATTTCACCTTGTTTACCTTCAACGTTCACCCCAGCAACGTTTAGTTTGATATCATGAAGAAAAGTGACTTTAACATCCTCTAGGCCAAATCCTGTTGCATGTACCTTTGCTAGCTCAGCACTATTAAGCATGTAAGATCAGTGATCCCAGCCAGGATCCTGAAGTATACGATCGATCAAGATCTTTCACCCTTTTGTGAGATCAATTGATCCTGTAAAAAGTCAACTATTTAGTAAAGGTTGAGCATTGGGTAGATTGGAATGTCAGTTTCTGATGTAATGTGGGTGGAAAAATATCGTCCACATAAGATAGCGGATCTTGTAGATCAGAAGGAAATTGTAGGTAGTATACAAGCATTGCTAAAAAACCAATCTGAGATGCCACATCTGTTATTTTCTGGCTCAGCTGGAGTTGGGAAAACTACGCTTGCTTTGTGTTTATCTCATGAGATTTTAGGACAATATTGGAAAGACTATACTCTAGAACTTAACGCATCGGATGAACGTGGAATAAACATGGTAAGAGATAGAGTAAAGACTTTTTCAAGATTTGCTGGACTAGATACAGAAATTCCCTTCAAGATAATTATTCTAGATGAGGCTGATGAGATGACGGCTGATGCTCAAACTGCTTTGAGGAGAATTATTGAAGATACTGCAAAATTTTGTAGGTTTATCCTGATCGCAAATAATATCTCAAAAATTATTGATCCAATTCAGAGTAGATGTGCAGTTTTCAAGTTCTCAACTATTCCTGAAAAAGATGTTATTGAACATCTCAAAGAAATTGCAAAAAAGGAAAAGATAAAGTCTGAGGAGAGGGGATTAGCAGCAATTTATGAGTATTCAGAAGGGGATCTAAGGCATGCAATCAACTTGCTTCAAGCAACAGCAAGTTTGGGTGCTATAACTGAGTCCAATGTTAAAGCATCAGCTGGCCTTACAAAAATTAGTGATGTTGATGAGGTACTAAAGCTTGCACTAGGTGGAAAAATTTCTGATGCGAGAAAGAAGATGATTGAGCTTATCAAGGTTTATGGAATGTCTGAATCTGACTTTTTAAAGTATATCAATGCAGCAGTATACAAAACAAAGAACAAGAATTTGAGCGACATTGTACAGACTATAGCAAAATATGATTTTAGAATACTTAGTGGTGCAAATCCAGAAATCCAGCTATCTGCACTTTTAGCAGAATTAGCTAAATTTGGAAAATAAAAGCGCAGAGAGAGGGATTCGAACCCTCGGGTTCTTGCGAACACAGGCTCTCAAGGCCCGCGCCCTACCAGGCTAGGCGACCTCTGCGGAATTTGTTGAATTTAACTAATTAAAAATTGTTTTATTGAATAATTTTTGATAATTGTACCTGTGATAAGGGTCTAAAAAAATAAAGAAAAAAAGTGATCTAGTCGTGAGCGTGTGGGTTTGCTTGACCAGAACCTAGTTTTTGGTAAGTTCCAAGTGCCTTTTCATGCCACTCTTGCTTTGATTGATCTACTCCAACAGCTAGTGGAGGACATACAGAAACACAGGCCATGCACCAGATGCAATCGTGTTCTCTGATTGGATCTGCTTTGTCTGAAAAGTCATGGCGTTCTTCTTTAACAGAGCTACCAGTTCCAGCAAAGGTTTCAGTGATTGCCTTTTTGGCTGGAATGTCTTTTTCTGTTCTGTACCACTGGAAAACTTGTACAGGACAAGCCTCAATACATGCACCGTCACCTACACATGCGTCCCAATCTACTGCGACCATTGTTCCACTAACTCCTAGCTTTTCCATTTTTTCGCCATTTTTCTTGTAGGCTTCTAGTACTTTAGGATCTTTGGATGCTTCTACTAATCCTTGAGAGGGCCAGACAAAGTGAAAGTGTTCTCCATCTGCATGATTGATTCTACCAATTGGTTTTTGATTTACACAAAAGTCTTCTTTAATTGGCATATAGATGTCATCTTTAGTATATTATTTAAATCTAGACAAAATTAGTATGAACTAAAAACTGTTTGTCAGAATTTTTTTTAAATTATAACAGTGTTTTCCCTTACGTTCATATCGTTTTGGATTGATCGGTGTTTATTGGATATTATCAAATATGATGTTTACAGAGGCCCAAACATTGGGTTGTATGCTGCTGTCAATGACTCTCATGTCTTTGTTCCAAATGGATTTGCAAAAACAAAGGCAAAAAACTTGGCTGATTATCTTAAGATAGATTCAGTTTTTACATCAATTGCAAATACAAGATTAATTGGTGCTTTGATGGTTGTGAATAACCAAGGAGTATTGCTTCCCAGTAATGCTTCGCCATATGAATATGAGCATATCAAAAAATCGACGGGTCTAAATGTTGATGTTTTAGATTCAAAACATAATGCCCTTGGGAATTTAATATGTACAAATGACAAAGGTGCAATAGTTTCTCCAATGATTCCAAAAGAAAAGATGAAACAAATTGAAGATGTTTTAGGGGTTGAGGCAATTCAGAAAAAGGTTGCAGGGTATCATCAGGTTGGTGTGATGATTACTGCTACAATGCATGGTGGTGTGATTCATCCTGAAACTGATGAGGATGACATTAAGACAATATCAAATGTTTTAGGAGTAAATATTGAACCCGCAACAATTAATGGGGGAGTTCCTTATGTATCATCAGGAATTTTAGCAAACAATTATTGTATTGTGGTTGGTAATCTCACTACTGGCCCAGAAATAATGATGCTAACTAGGGCTTTTTCAGGATAGTTTCAGCATTTTGTATTAACTCATCAATTGAGATCTGTTTTTCAGTATGGTCTTGCATGTTCCTTAAGACGACCTTGCTTTCTGCAAACTCTTTTGGCCCTACTATAATTGCAAATTTAGACTCTACAGCAGACTCAATCTGTTTTTTTAGTGGTTTTCCAGGATAGAAATCAATTATAATTGGAATTTCTTTTTGTCGTAGCTTTGTTGCAATAGCTTGTGCTTCTTCATGCATTTCATCAGCTACGTAAAGCACACTAGTCAACTGGAATTCTGTTTTTGGCATTACACCTTTTTGTTCTAATGATAGAATAATTCGTTCGACTCCACCTGCAACTCCTGTTGCTCCCAAGTCATCTCTACCAAATGCCTTTGGGAGTGTATCATATCGTCCTCCACCAACCAATGCTCCAATGTCAGAATCTATATCAAATGCTTCAAAAACAATTCCAGAGTAGTAATCTAATCCTCTAACTATACCAAAATTGATTCGAATATTTTTGATATCTCTATCATCTAGTGAGAAATAGAGTTGCTTTAGTTCTTCCCAAGCTTGAAGTCCTTTTACATCAAATCTAGATTCTATTTCATGTGGATTCCCTTTGATTGCTGATAACTCTAAGATTTTTTCTAATTTTTTCTTCTCAAATCCCTTTTGCATGTATTCCTTTAAGATTTCATCATGTCTTTTCTTTTGGGCCTTATCCATGGCTCTAAAAATTTCTGATATTATTTTTGGATCATCGGAACCAAATAATTTGGAAACATATGATTCGACTAGCTTTCTATGTGAGATTTCAATAAGTATGTTTTTTAGATTCAATTTTTCAAAAAACCTTGAAGTAAATTCTATTAGTTCAGAGTCGGCTGCCAAGCTAGGTTTTCCAAATATTTCGATATTCCATTGATGAAAGAACCTATATCTGCCCTTTTGTGGTTCATCATATCGAAATACCCCACCAAAACTTGCTAGCTTTGCAGGCAGCTTGAGGGATTTTTGTGAGACTATGTATCTAGTAAGTCCCATTGTAAAATCAAATCTTAGACCAACTTCTCTGTCATGCTTGTCTTTGAAATAGTAAATATCATCTTTAATGGCTGGACCACTTTTTGTTTCTAATGTTGATAGAAGTTCAATTGGAGATGGATCTAGAAAGTGGTAGCCAAAAAGATTGGCAGTTTCAATAAATTTTTTGCGTATATAATCTATCTTTATGACTTCATCGTTATCAAAGTCTTTCATTCCTCGTGGAAGATCCATTTTACTGTCACATCAAGAACTGCTGATTTAGGCTTTGCGTTAATGTGAATCCTATGATTAATGAATTTATTAAAATATATGATTCCCCGAAATTTTCTCTGATAACAGAATAAAAATACAGTGAATCTTTCTATCTATTAATACCAGAAACTCATTCGAAAGATAATGAGCTACAAACTTCTAGAACATGCAACAGATGCCTTTATTGAAGTAACCGCTTCTGATCTAAAAGAGGCGTTTATTCAAGCAGGAAATTCAGTGGTTGAGACTACAATTGATAGAAATTCAGTGAAAGAAAATCAGCAAAAAAAGCTTTCTGTTACAGGAAAAGAAATACGATATCTTTTGTTTGATTGGTTAGAAGAGGTAATTTACCAGCTTATTACTGAGGGTTTTGCAATTCATAGATTCGAGTTAGATATCAAAAAAAATGAGGAATACAGACTTGAAGCTACAGCTTTTGGTGAGCCTATAGACTTGCAAAAACATCATTTTAAAGTGGAAATTAAAGCTCCCACATTTCATATGATGGAGCTTTTAGAGGGAAAAGAAGTTAAAATGAGATTTCTATTAGATCTTTAGGTTAGCGCTGATTTTATCTTTTCATTCCGATCTTGCACATTCCAATTTTACAGATATGGCATACAAAGTCGTCGGCTTGATTTTGGCATCCACATGAGCAAGTACAAGTATAATCATTCATTTTATCACGTTGCTGGAAGAATCTCGTTATTCTTTTCTAAAATTTTTCTTTCTTTTTCAAGTATCTTTTTCCTAATTTCTTCTCTTTCTTTTTCACTTAACATGCATACTATAGTACGTTATAATATTAAAATAAAAATTGAAATTTATACAGATTAATGTATAAATATTACAATTTTTTTGAGAAAAATTGGAAATTTGAAGGATGTCTGAAGGATATTACATGCAAATGTACTTAATAATTTTCGTACATGTGTAAGGTATAGTAATGTCATATATTGTATGCCATAAGGAATCTTGTTAAAAGCTGAGTCAATGTAATGCGAAGTCGTGAAAGAGCATTAAAGTGTAGATATTCTAAAAAAGGCAATAGAAAAAATGCAAGGACGAGCCAAAAAGTTTCAAATTCCGTTTGGCTATACAATACTCCATCAAGAAAGGTTTCAGATTCTCTTTTTTCATTAATCAGTTCTCAAAAAATAGACCTTAATTATGGAAACAAAAGGCAATGCATTATGGAAAGAGATGTTACTAGAAAAAGTTTCAAGTTCTGGGGATTAAACGCTAAAGGTACAGTTTTATGAGTAGAGTAGGAAGAAAAATTAGATAAATATCATGTAGAATATTCAAATTGTATATTTCAAACATACAGTAGGTTTTAGCCCATGTTTATGTACCTACTATATGCCATTAGATCAAGATTTTATCTTAAGGCTAACAAAGTTAATTGGAGAATATGTAACTAATTCCTCATTAGAAAAAGCTTCAAGCGAGCAAAGCTACTTCTGGGGTTGGGATGACCAAAAGAATTTCTCCCATGGTTGGTTTGTAGGTTTTTTGGAAGGAATATGTTTAGTTCACTTTATCAACACTTTCAATAGAAAACCAAATGAAGAGGAGGAATCTGAAATGGTCGTTTTGGTAAGAAAATATTGTTATAAGATAAAAGAAATGGTTGATAGAAAATTCGAATTAACAATAATTCAATGATTTAATATTTTAGATTTATCCAAATAGGTTAGAAGTAAAATATCTTAATTTAGAATGGAGTTTGTACTATAGAAAAGACTTCATGAGGCTTATTAGTTAATAGAATGTTCGTTTTCTAAAGTTTGTATACTATGGAATCACATTAGATACATTGAGTAAGCATAATGAACAAAATGAAGATGAGTACAACTCTCAAATTGAAAAAATAGCATCTTTAATTACTAAAGATAATATTTCTTTAGATGAGCAAGATCCAACAAAACTCGAAAAATATTATCATTATGTAAAATCTAACTTTAAAATGGAAGGAGAGCAAGCAGCGCAGTTAGTTAATGAAGCCTTTTTGTATTTGAAATTACAAAATGCAGAAGATGTAGATCCTATCAAAGAAGGAGAACAATTTGGAGCTGGTTTTAGTTAAGTTAGTAGTTATTTTGATTAAAAATTAATATCGTATGTTTAAATCAAACACCAATGAACTATTAGCACCTCAAATTATTCTAAATTGAACACATTGAAGCAGTATAATGTAAATGTAATTTGTAAAAATTGTCATAGAATGAACATGTTAGAAATTTTTAAAATTGTTTCAGAGGAAGAAGTTACAAAAAATATTCATTGCCCCTCTTGCGGTGTTAAAGGTGGTATTATCTATGCAAGCTCAATTGGAAAAAAACACATCTTTCATTATTGAAATTAGTTAGAAAGTCCTAGTAAATCGTAGAATATGTTAGAGATGGCATCCTAACAAAACTATATTTTAATTCAAAGCAATGATTGTAAGCAAAAAATTACAAACACAAAGATAACTTTTCTTATATGGAATATACTATGGGTCCTCACACTGAGATAGGTGGGTGAGATTCCCCCTCTGGGCGTGAGGTTCCCATACTAAATTCTGATTTTGTTCTAGAGAGCATATAACATTGCTGCATATTTCTGGTTCAGCCTTGATTAAAATTTGTGATATTACTAAATTCTTCGACAGTTGTATTGTTTAGAATTTTTTCGTTTATATCAGATGGATCTTCGTTAAGTTGTTCAAATCCTATTTTATTTTCATTAACAGATGTTTGAGTTTCAGGAATTGTAAAAATTTGATTTAGAACTCCTGTTCCAAATAAAATTCCAATAAATATTATACTTATGGCTAATGGAGCAATTAATTTTTTTTGGAATTTGAAATAGTTTAATTTTTTCATATTTTTTATTTCATTTTCTTTTTCATCTTCTGCATGTGAAGCTAAAATATCAACGATACCATTCATGGCTTCCTTATCTGACAATTGATTTTTATCCCATTTAATTACTACTCCAATTATATCATAAATAATATGAAATGCCTTTTCTTGAATATTCATTATGCCGTTCCTAAAAAATTTAGAAAATAATTCCACATAACATGTTGTTTGTGAGTTTTTACAACAGTTTTTGGGATAAAATTACTCAAAGAGATGTTTATAGATTAGAAGCACTATCGCGATAGTTAATAATCCATTTTCTCAATTCTAGCCTGGATTCCTCTTGCTTCTAGAAAATGACCTAAGAAATTCTTCAGTTGTTCTGCGATTCTATATCCTGCAGCTCCCTCCATCATTCCTGATGTTTCAATTATAAAGGACATCTCAGTACTTAATTGAATATTAAAAAAAGTCCATCCAGCTCGTGAAAATGGTTCACTTATAATGTACCCATTTTTTACATTACAGATACCTTCAAGTTCTGCCATTGCTTTTTTTACAAGATTTATTTCATCTTTGTATTTTCTTGTACTTAGCTGAAATAATGGTTTCATTTTTTTTATATTTATTTAGAGTTTAAAAATTCTTAGTGGGGGATCCAGACACTGAGAGTTAGAGATTATATCCCCTACTTTTGGGCGTGCAGGATTCCCCCAAATTTTTGAAGTTGGTAGGTATATAACAAACGCGTAGAAATTCTATCAATAGTTCAGAAATTGAACTTTAGTTAACAGAAAAATGATGATAAAAGTAATTTATGATGAATATATTCATTTTTCTACATGTCAGATGATGAGATAGAACGAATAAAAGCAAAAAAACTTGCTGAGATGATAAAAAAACAAAACGAGCTTAGTGAATTAAATGAAACAGGTGTTATTGATCTTGATTCATCTAACTTTAATCAAACCATTGCTAGTGAAATACCAACTTTAGTAGATTTTTGGGCAGAGTGGTGTGGTCCGTGCAGAGCGATGCATCCAGTTTTTACTAGATTAGCAAAAAAATTTAAAAAAATTCGATTTGCAAGGTTAAACATTGACCAAAACTCTGAGATTGCTACAAGATTAGGCATTCAGGCTATTCCAATTTTCATCATGTTCAAAAATGGAAGACCTGTAGACAAGGTAGTTGGAGCAGTAGGTGAGCCAGGAATTAATCTAATTGCTCAAAAGTTTTCTTGATATGTTAATATACTGATAATTATCGAATATGAGTAAATGGAACAAGGTACCGTAAAGTGGTTCAACCGAACAAAAGGCTTTGGTTTTATTGAAAGAGAATCTGGAGACGATCTGTTTGTTCATAAAACAGCAATCGTTGAAGGAACACTCAACGAAGGAGACAAAGTAGAGTTTGAAGTCGGTGAAGGACAAAAAGGTCCTAATGCTACTAACGTAAGAAAAACAGCATAGTAAGAAAAATTTTATTAATTTAAGATTATATTTTTTATTTTACTTAAATTAATCTCATTTTTATTTTTTTATTTATTGTTATATTTAGTAACCATAAATTGGATTTGTTACTCGGATAATTTCCACTATCTCATTCAGTACTTTAAGTTCGTCTGAGTTGAGTTTATGTTTGAATTTTTTGAGATATTGTTTAGCATCGTCAGGTGGAGGAAGAGTATAAAAAACATCATCTTCTTTGATTTGTCGGCCTATGGTGATATTTTGTACAGAACAAGCCACTTCTTGACTAGTCTTTGCAACTTCTACAGTTTTATTTTCATGTTGTAATTGGTGAATAACACCAATTTTTTTTCCAGTCTTATTCATAAAAGCAATTTTTTGTCGTAAGGAACCCACATCAACTCTAATTCCAAATACTGCAGGATTACTATTTCGAAAGATGTATCCTTTAAGAAACGTAAACTTACCGATTGGAGTAAGTTCAGAAAAGACAGCATTTTCAAGATCTGCGTTATCATCATCAACCCATTGGGTATAGGAATCAATCAAACTATAGATAATTTTATCATCAAATATCCGAATATGATAGTTTTCAGATTCGGTTTGAGCTTCAGGTGTAATTTTAACATTAAACGCAATTATTACTCCTAGATGTCTATGATTTTCTTTTACAGCTTTTGCTTCCATTACATCACGTCTAGTAACAGGACCAATATCTGCAAGAGATATTGGGATATTTTTTCTTCTTAGCATTTCAGTTAGAGCTTCGAGCGAACCGATTGTATCACATTTTAAAATTATTCCCTTTGTTTCTGTCTTGATAAAAACTGATTTCATCTCAGATTCTAATGATTTTTTGAGATTCTCAGATTCATCTTCATTATCAGTTACATAAACGGTACTTCCTGGTAACACCCCATCCAGATCAGGTGATGCAATTTTAACTCCTGCCGCAGCATATACCTCACTAATTGGTTTGAATTTATCACGAGGATCTCGCATTTCGTCTAAGGGTTTTGGTAATAACAAAGACTTTGGTTTAGTAACAACAATAGAGTCTCTTTTTGCAATTATTAGATAATCATCTTTTTTCAGATGTCCATCAATGAGAATGATATTAACAGTTGGTCCCAATCCCACTTCATCATTTACCTCAAGCACAATTCCATGTGTTGATTTTTCTTCTTGGGTTAGTCTTTTTTGTAGAAATTGTTGTGCTAAACCAATTAAAACTGCCAAAAGTTCTGGGATTCCAACTCCTGTCCTAGCGCTAACTGGTATGATGGATATCTCTTTCTTAAAATCCTGTATTCGGTAAAAAGCTTCTGATTGATATCCTAGTACAGAAAGAGCTGCAACTACATCATATATTTTCTCATCAATTGATATCTGCACAAAAGGATCCTGTTCTTTGATGGCTTTTGAGATAAAAGCAGTATCAGTACTTTTCCATCCAGAGATCATATCTGTTTTGTTTAGTGCTACAACAAATGGTACTTTACGACTCTCTAGAATCTTAAGACTCTCATTTGTTTGTGGCTGAAAACCTCGATTTGCATCTACTACTAGAATGGCAATATCAGCGGCAGAACCACCGCGTGCTCTAAGATTTGTAAAAATCTCATGTCCTGGAGTGTCAATTACAAGCAAACCTGGAACAGTGTGCTCTCCTACACTAAGCTTCTCATAGAGATGTCCTGTCATTTTTTTGATTGTTTCAGTTGGAAGAAAACTTGCACCAATATGCTGCGTAATTCCTCCTGCTTCTCTTCCTTGAACTCCTGTACCACGAATCTTATCTAGAATTGATGTTTTACCTGAATCTACATGACCTAGTACTGCAACTATTGGTTGTCTTATTCGCAACCCTAATCACTCGAATACTACCTTCACTTCCTTTTCAAAGCTTTCTTTAGAATCAGAAGCATGAACAATATTATCAGTTAGTCCTAGACCAAAATCACCACGAATCGAACCTGGCGCTGCTTCAAAAGACTTTGTAGAACCAATCATGATTCGTGTTGTAGCAATAGCATTATTTCCTTCAATAACTGCTACTACCACTTTTCCTGATGTGATAAATGAAACTAGTTCTCCAAAAAATGGTTTTGAACTATGATCGGAATAAAATTTTTGAGCCATCTCCTTGGTAAAGGTGAGCATTTTTAATTTGATAATCTTAAACCCCTTTCTCTCAAAACGTAAGATAACTTCTCCTATCAATCCTCTATTTACTGCATCAGGCTTTACAATGAAAAGTGTTTGTTCAGTCAATTTACTTCTTGACTTTTATTCCGCCTTTAACGTACTTTTTTGTCCACTTTAATTTTCTTGGATCACGCTTTAGTACAAGCATATTTTTTTTGCATTTAGATGAACAAAACCATAGGACAGTTCCATCGTTTTTAGCTAGCATTGTACCTGAGCCCTTGGCTACTGGTCTATCACAAAAACTACATGGCTTTACTAGTAGACTCAATTTTCAGATCACCTAATCTTCTTAGCTTCACGTTCTGTTTCACGAAGGATCAAAATATCTGACATTCTCACTGAACCCTTTACATTTCTTGTAAGAACCCGTCCCTTATCTTTTCCATCCAAAATTTTTACTCTAACTTGAATAACTTCACCTGCAATACCTGTTCTGCCAACAATTTGAATTATTTCTGCAGGAGTTAGTATTTCGTTTTGTGAAGTGCTCATTTAACTGACTTTCCACCCTTTACTTTAGAAATTGAATCAATTACTTGATCAACTATGTGTTGGGCGTCACCTGAATCTAAAATTGCTGCAGCAGCTGATGTAACATCAATACCAAGAGCTTTTCCAAGTTCTTGTTTACTTGGAACAAATGCATATGCTGCTCCTTGTTCATCACAAATTATTGGAAGATGTGCGACTACCTCTGGTGGTTCAACGTCTTCAGCAATTACTATAAGTTTGCTAATACCTCGTTCAATTGCTTTTGTAGCCTCATTGGTTCCCTTTCTTACTTTACCACTTTGAGAAGCAACTCTAACTGCCTCTAAAATTGGACTTACAAGGTCTTGTGGTGTCTCAAATTTTACGTAATAACCTTTAGCCATTTACATCACCCAATGGGATCATCTTCATTCCAAGAATGGAATCGATTCGTTTTAAAAGTGTTATCTGTCCAAAATTGATTTTATCTTTTGCAAATACTCCGAAATTAGCTTGTCTAGTTTTTCTTTAGAGCTTGCCTCGGCATAAACTCTTATGATAGGTTCAGTTCCGCTTGGTCGTATCATTATCCAGTTTTGAACATCAAAGGTGATTTTAATACCATCAGTATTATCGGAATTTGGTTTTTCTTCTTTAAGTTTGTTAATAATTCTATATGATTCCTCTTTTGAACATGAAACTTTAGTCTTAGATGTAAAAGAGGTAGGTAAAAGACTAACTAGTTCAGACATAGTTTTTCCAGATTTAGCAAGCAAGTTTAATGCCAAGGCCAAAGTCATTGCACCATCTCTGACTTGGTTATGTTTTCCATACATGAATCCTCCATTTTCTTCAAATCCGATTAAGGCGTTTGTTTCAATCATCTTCCTTGATACTTCAACGCTTCCAACTTTTGTTCTAATTACAGTTGCATTTGAGATTCTAGCGATTTTTTCTATGCTAGAACCAGAGTTAAGACAGGTGACAACAATCTTGTTGGGGTTATTTTCTAAAATAAACTTTGTAAATAAAAGAGCAGAATTGTCACCAGTTAAAATTTTCCCTTCATTATCACAAAAAAGACTTCGATCACCATCGCCATCAAACGCTACACCAAAATCAGCTTCAGTTTTTTTTACGGTATTAGAAAGCACAGACAGATTTTCTGGAGTTGGCTCAGAACCACGACCAGGAAAAGATCCATCAATTTTTTCATTAATTATAATTACTTGACATCCTAATTCTTCGCAAAGTTTTGGTGCTGTAACTACTTGAGCTCCGTTTCCAAGATCTAATACTATCTTAAATTTTTTTTGAGCAATTAGAGAGGAATCTATTTGAGATTTTATTCCATCAAAATATGTTTCAATAGCAGAGATCTCATCCTGAGTGTGACCCCATTTTGTTGATTTATTATCCCATTTCTTTTCAAAATAATTCTCTTCAATTACTAGCTCATCCTCTCTGGATATCTCTACGCCATCACCTCCCACAGGTTTAATTCCATTATATTGTGAAGGATTATGAGAAGCTGTAATCATGATGCCACCTGCATATCCAAGTTTTTTTGTTGCATATTCAAGACATGGAGTCGGTACAAGTCCTGCATTTTTACAATTGAACCCTGCATAGTTTAATGCAGAACAAACAACTTTAGCTATTACATGGCTAGATTCTCTTCCATCATACCCAATGAGTATTGGACCTTCTTTGAAGTATTTTGCAATACAAAGTGTAATGTCATGAATAAATTCTAATGTGAGATCTTCTCCAAAAATTCCACGAATTCCATTTGTTCCAAATAATTTTGCCATGTACTATCTCTCAATAATAGATAAATTTGTGTTTAAATGGATGTGGGATGCGGGAGTTGCCAAGCCTGGTCAAAGGCGCAGGGCTTAGGACCCTGTCTCTTAGGGGTTCGTGGGTTCGAATCCCACCTCCCGCATTAATTCTAAAAATTATAAGTGTGACATTTCAACAACGTTTGTGAAAAAGACAATAGTGGGAATTACAGTTGTTGGAAAAGATAAAGAAGGAATAGTTGCAGCTTTTACGAACTTTGTGTTTCAACAGAAAGGAAATGTTGAGAAAGTAAATCAGAATGTTATCAAAGGATTGTTTGGAATGTATCTAGAAGTATCATTCACAAAAAAAATTGATATTAAAAAATTTGAAACTGAACTTCAAATTGTTGGAAAAAAGCAAAAAATGGATGTTAGTACACATCATGAGATAAATTCACAAAAAAATATTGCGGTTTTTGTAACAAAAGAGAGTCACTGTCTCAAAGCAATAATTGATTCAAAAAGAGCAATTAAAGGAAAAATTTGTGTTGTCGTAGGTACAGAGAAAACTTTATCTTCAATGGCAAAAAAAATAAAGATTCCTTTTGTTTTGGTAGATGATAAAGATCAATCAAAGGCAGAAACAAGACTACTTGAAATTTGTAAAAGATATTGTATTGATCTAATTGTTTTGGCTCGTTATATGAGAATTCTAACACCAAATTTTGTATGGCGTTATCCAAATAGAATTATTAACATTCATCCATCGCTATTGCCTGCATTTCCAGGCTCATTTGCATATGAACAAGCATATGAGAGAGGAACAAAGATTGTTGGTGTGACTGCGCATTATGTAACAGAGAATTTAGATCAGGGACCAATTATCTTTCAAGATTCCTTCGCTGTAAATCCCGAAGATAGTCTTGAATCTATCAAGAGGAAAGGCCAAAAACTTGAGGCAGACACTCTTCTCAAAGCAGTGAAGATGCATCTTGTAAATAAATTAGAAGTCCGCTGGAGAAAGGTTCACACCAAGTGAATTGAATGGTCATAGTAAGAGATCAACTTGATCCTGACTTAAGAAAAATTATTAAAAAACAAAAAGCGGCAATTATTCCTGTAGGTTCTATCGAACAACATGGCCCTCATTTACCAGTCTCTACCGATTCAGATATTGTATCAGAGATAGCAAAACGTGTGTCAGATAAATGCCATTTTTTGTTATTACCGACTATTTCATATGGAGTTTCATTTGAACACGCACCTTTTTTCAACTTGAGTCTTAAGGAGCATACCCTTGAGCTGTTGTTAATTGATATTTGTTTATCTCTCTCAAGCAATAATATAGATACAATTTTCATTCTTAATGGGCATCACGGAAATCAAAAATCCTTAACAAATCTAAGACAAAAAATTAAACGACTTGTAAAGAAAAAGGTTAGAGTTTTTGTCTTTTCATATTGGCATTTTATGAAACAAGAGTTTGACCATGCAGGATTTGTTGAAACATCGCTAATGCTTACAATATCCAAAAGAGTCAAAATGAAGCTTGCTCAAAAAGGTTTGATTACAAAGAATATGTCAAAAAAACAAAGATTAGGTTTAGCAAAACGTGCTTCAATATCATTTCCTTCTGTGGCTTTGAATGGGGTATGGGGAGACCCAACTAAGTCAACTGTAAAGGATGGAAAGAGATTGCTTGCAGAAATTGTCCGTAATTTGGCAAAAAAGAGTCAAACATGCCTTACAGAAAAAAGCCCAAAGTTACACCAATGAAATTTTAATATAATCCCCTATATCAGACGTAATAAGTGAAGTAAATGTCAGTTGACATGGCAGTAAAAGTATTGGATGAGAGTATCAACAAAATTGTATTGATAAAGCTTAAAGGCGGAAAAACTATACGAGGAAACTTACTCGGCTTTGATCAGCATATGAACCTGCTACTCGACCAATCAGAAGAGATCCCTTCTGATGGCGATTCAAAGAGTCTTGGAACCATTGTTGTGCGAGGAGACAATGTGGTCATGATTTCACCACCTCCAGCCAAGGCGTGATTTGATATGGTAAAAGGAACAACTTCAATGGGCGGCTATACAAAAAAGAAGCCGCATATAAGATGTAGAAGATGTGGAAAAAATTCATTTCATAAGCGTCACCATAGATGTGCTAGTTGTGGATTTCCTGACTCTAGACTAAGAAAATACTCTTGGATTAAATGGTATACTTAGTCACATGAAATTACTTTTTTCAAAACCCAGCGCTGTGCCAATAGATGCCAATTCTCACATTAAGAGTCAGTTAAATTCATTGCATATAGAAAAAGATATTCTAACTAAGACAATTTCAAGACTTTATCAAGCTGATATGGATTTATCAAAAATTCAGCGTGATAGATTACTGATAAGGTATCAACATCAATTGGGAATTGTTTTATCCAAAATTGACAAACTTGATGCTGCAAGTAAACACCCTGATTTGGGTCCTCTAGGGGATGGATTGATTACATTAATGGATCAAAAACTATCCCAACTTGATAAGAGGTTATATGAGATAGCCTCAAAAATTAACATAGCAAATTCGCTACTAGAAGAAACAAAACCAAAGATAAAAGAAGCAAAACCAAAAGATGAAGAAAAAAAGATTGAACAAACACTTGAAATAAAAAAAGAAATCGAAAAAGGGATTCCGTACACACCAGGCACTCTCCCTAAACCACGAACGGTTGAAATTACAACTCTTACGGAATTACCATCAAAAATTTCAGATTTTCCATTAATAGAGCAAAAACCAAATGGCATACAAATGGAGATAATTAAAGAACAGATCGAGGCACCTCAACCAAAAGTGGATGAGAAGACTGAGATTCTTCAAACAAGTAAGAATTCTTTTAATTTAGAAAAATCAGAAACTGAGAATGGTATAAAACATGAAACTCCTATTGCATTAGAAAATAAACCAAAACAGATCATAAAGCTTCCAGAAGAAGAAAATATTGAAGATGAAGATGATGATCTTGACAGAATTAAAGGAGAGATTATGAAAACACTCTCCAAGCTAGAGCAAGCAGAGGTAGAGTAATTGTCATTTGATGATGCCATTACGGCATTGTCAACAGATGCATTAAGATTTGTTAAAGATGGTTATATTATAGGATTAGGAAGTGGAAGGGCTGCAACTGCATTTGTAAAATCACTTGCAGTATTATTACATGAAAAAAAGATCAAGGTACGAGGGGTTCCAACCTCACTTCAAATAAAAATTATAGCTGAAGAGGGTGGAATTCATCTAATTGAAGCAGATCAAGTTGATAAAATTGACGTTGTCTTTGATGGTGCGGATCAGATTGATCAGCAAAAAAATTTAATCAAGGGAGGTGGAGGAGCACTTCTTCGTGAGAATATTCTCATCAATGCTGCAAAAAAAGTTATTATTATGGCTGACAAGTCAAAATTTGTTAAAAATTTTAACAGAAAAGTACCGGTAGAAGTTCATCCACTTGCAAGAAATATTGTTCTAAAGTCCATTCAAAAACTAGGTGGAAAACCAGAAATCCGTACAATTGAACGTGGATATCCTTTCATTACAGAAAATGGTAATGTGATTTTTGATTGTAATTTTGGAGTAATAAAAAATCCAAAAGATCTTGCTCAAAAAGTAAAACTAATTCCTGGAGTTATGGAAGTAGGAATATTCACACGAAAACCTGATATAATTTACAAAGCCAAAACAAATGGGAAATATGAGATAATTAAATAAATTGTGTTTCTAGCTAGTACTTTGAAAAGGTTTAGTGTGATTATTTTTAGATAAGTATTCAAGAGATATTTTCTAATTTAAAATTAGTTTTCCTTACAACCATCTTTCCAAATCCACGTTTTCCAACAACCTGAAAATCTTCTGCAATAAGTTCTCCTCGAACCAGAGTCTTTACAGGCCAACCCTTAAGATTCCATCCATCATATACAATATAATCAGAAAAACCACCAAATAATTCACTTGAAACTTTCATTTCTTTTTTCAAATCAATCATTGCAATATCAGCATCACAACCCTTTTTCAATGAACCCTTCTTAGGATACATTCCAAAAATTTTAGCCGCATTTGTACTAGTAAGATGTGTTAATTTTTCTAATGTGATTCTGTTCTTGTTTACGCCCTCACTCAATAGTATAGGTAATAACGTGCCTATTCCAGGAAATCCAGCTAACGCGTCCCACACATTATTTCCTCCTAACTTTAGATTTAGCCTGTTTGCAACGTGATCAGTACCAATAGTATCAATTTTGCCATCGTGAACTGCCTTCCAAACACTTTCAATATCTTTTGACGTTCTAATTGGAGGCATGACTTTTGCCAAATAGCCATTTTGGTTTTCATAAGACAAGGTAAGGTAATGAGGACAAGTTTCAACAAAGATTTTTGTCCCATTTTTTCTTTCTTCTTGAATCTGATTTAGTGCTTCAGTGGAACCAATGTGCACAAAGTATAGTGTACATCCATATTCTCTTGCAAATTTTGAAATTATTTTTATTGATTTAGATTCAGATTGAGGAGATCTACTTTCAGACCATGCAGCAAGACCATCTTTGTTTTTTTCCTTAGCTGATTTTATTCCAAAGGCACAACTCTCATAGTCTTCTGCATGAACTAAAACTGGACACCTAAGAGAAGCAGCATTTTGTACAACCTTCTGAACTATTTCAGATGTGACATCAACCTTGGCTTCGTGCAAAGAATTTGTGCCTGGTTCCATATCCATGTAAACATGACCCACCTCACCACCAAGGTTCATGTATAGTTTGAATGAGGTAATCCATTTCTCAACACAAAATTTCATCTCCTCAATTTGTTGGTTATTGAATATTGATGCATGAATAGAATAATCTACATAGTGACTACGGGAGCTTGCAATGAGTTGTGGAATCAACGAATTTTTGTAAGAAGAATCTAGCCTAAGCATTCTCATCATTGTTGTGATTCCACCAATTGCTGCAGCATGAGACTCTGTTTCAGCTGCTTTTTCTATTGCAGAATATACACCATAATGTACATGAGTATCAATAACTCCTGGAATAGTGACTAAACCATTTCCGTATATTTTTTTATCACAAGATGGAATATCTGAGGTAAAATCAACAATTTTCTCCTCATCAATGACGATGTTCTTGTTGATTATTCCTTGAGGAAGAACTACATGTGAATCAACAATTACAGTGTCATAGGTAGTCATCTTTTTCTAAAAGTACATCCCTGGGTTTTATTCGTTGAGTAAATGAATAAAAACAGATTCCATAGTGGTAAGAAGAGGGCCGGTGATTTAGTGGTATAATGCCGCGTTCGCAACGCGGAAGTCGAGGGTTCAATTCCCTCCCGGTCCACTACTAGAAACTATTATACATCAACCATGATACTATTTTTCATGAAAGTTTTCAATGGAAAACAAGCTGCGCAGGACTATATGTCAAGTCATACACTTGCATTTTCCACTCCAGAATTGACCCTAATGCGATTTTCATTCTGGTTAGGAGATATGGTTCCAGATCCAAGTAGTAAAGAGAAAAGCATGCCAAGATTAATGACATTTGTTGAAGAAAAAGACTTTGAGCCTGTTCAAATTATTGATGATGAAAAATATGAACCAACTGGAGCTGTGAGGGTTTCTGGCATGTATGGAAGTACAACCACACAAACTAGTTCTGATACAAAATTTTGTTCTGAATGTGGAAGTAAAATTGCTTCATCTGCAAAATTTTGTACTGAATGTGGCGTTACACAAGTATAAGTAATAATTACATTATTCTAAATTTTATTTCCACACTTGGTACAAAACTTTGCGTTAGGTCTTAGTTCAGCACCACAATTTGTACAATGCATTCCACTATTCATGTGTCTAGATATTAACGAAGGATCTGGAGTTGGAAGAGTTCCAGGTTGGCTAAAGCCTTGTTGAGCTGAAATTACCGAAGGTGGTGCACCTACAGGATTTTGATTAGAACCCACACGTGCAGCATATGACGACATTCCCATTCCTCCCATCATCCCTGGTGAACCCATGCCAGGCATTAATCCTGGTGAATGAGTACCTCCAAATGATTTACCTCCAGAAACTTTGTCAAGTGCTTTTTTAATTTCAAATATTACTTTGATTGAAAGAAATTCAAGTGCAGAATATGCAACAACATAGTCACCCAATTTTTGAAAAAATTGTTTATCAGTTAACTGTCCATTTTTGTAAAGATTGTTAGCATCAAGAAATGATTCATAGTATCCCTGTGATTCTTCAAATAACGCATTCAGTTTATCAGTAAGAAGATTAAGTGTATCTACTTCACCTAATGACATATGTCCATAATCGCTACCTCGAATATTAATTACTTTAGATTAAAAAATAGAATCAGATTAATGCTATATTTTTTCTAGTGTTCTTTCAATCATGTTTTTGTATGATTCTTTTGATGCAGCACCAACTTGTTGAGCAACGATCTGACCTTTGTTAAAAATTGCTAAGGTTGGAATGCTAAACACGTTATATTTTGATGCCAACTCGTTTGCTTCATCGACATTTACCTTTACAAAATCTATTTTGCCACCGTATTCATCTGATAGATCTTCTATAACTGGGCTTACCATCCTACATGGACCACACCACTCAGCCCAAAAGTCAACAAATACAGGCTTTCCAGAATTCATTACATCGGTTTCCCAACTGTTTCTGTCAGATACTTGCTTCACTGCCATTGTATGCTTGGTCATTCAAACATCCCTAAATATGTTGACCATGAATTGAGAACAGCTAAATACTCGAAGTTGTTCTCAAAAAATTTGGAGTGTTTTCGAATTTAATGAATATATACTTAAATGACCTTTTGGGAAATCCCAAATATGAGCTTCGAATTAAGGTTAAAAAAACTCAGAGGTTCTGGAGGATACATTATGGCCTCAATAAATGATGATCAGCAAAGAAAAGGTAACTTGGGAGGACCAGACTTGTTCTTGGCCCCAGTTGGGCGAATTGATTCAGAAAAAATTTCAAAATTTTATTGTAATACTTGTGAAAAGGACTACGAAGGAGCTCCTAGAATTCAGTTTGAAAATCCAAATGAAGAAGTTGCAGAAAATTTAATTCTCGTAGAGAAGGGACAATACGTTTGTACAACATGCAGTTCAACATTGGCAGAATATAGAGAATTCAAAAAACCTAGTGAATCAATTGATGTTGGCAAAGCAAGACCATTGATGCCTCAGTATGAGTCAAGTATACCCACATCTGAACCAATGAAACAATCATTTGGATCACCTCGTTCAACCATATCTATTCCTGATTTTGATACACAAATATTTTCAAGTTCCATTGCACAAGAAAATATTGCAAGCCAATCACAACAAGCTAGTTCTTCGTTTAGTGTGATCGTAGGGATGACAGTTTATGATGAAAATGCCAAAAAAATTGGTACTGTGAAACAAGTTGGTGTTGATGCAACTCAGAATGTAGTATTAATTATTACAAAAAATGATGGTAGCGATACAAGTGTTAAATGGAATCAAATTAAAAAAATAGGAGAAGTAATTTTGTTAGGTGAAGGTCAATCTGGAATTACAGGTATAACACAGTCAACCTCAAAATGTTCTAGTTGTGGTTTTAATAATAAACCAGGTTCCAAATTCTGCCAAACTTGTGGCTCTAGAGTATTGTAGGTACAAACAAGGTTTTTCATGAAATTTAAGGTTGGAATGTAAATGGCAAATGTCAAGATACCTAAAGGAATTCTTAAGGATATCATAATTGTTGTAATTGGGGTTCTAATCATATGGATGGGTCTTCGTATTGTCTTTGGAACAGAAAATCCTTTCTATGTAGTTTCTAGTGGTAGTATGGTACCTGTGCTTCAAGTATTTGATGTACTAGTTGTTCAAGGAAACGATCCTTTCGAGTCAGTAGAAATTGGTGATATTATTGTATTTAATCGGCCAGCTGGTCAAGATCGTGTGATAGTTCATAGAGTCACGGCAATAATTGATGACGACCCTTATACAATTAGAACAAAAGGAGATGCTAACCCTGCCTCAATTCCAGGAACTGATTTTCCAATAACAGATGAAGAATACATTGGAAAGGTAGCGTATGTAATTCCCCAGATAGGATATGTAACTAGAATCCTTACTCCTCCGATAAATTACATTATTATTGCAGCGATCATTGCTGTAATGATCGGAAAACAATTAAGGAAAACTAAAAAAGAACATGGTTTATCGGATTCATTTGATTTTGATTCTATGAAAGAACAAAATCAATCACTTGAAGAATTTGATATTCCAGATGATAAAGAATATTCTAGGATTGTTAAACAAACAGAAAATTCAGATCCTAGGATGAATACAGATACAAACGAAAACTCTAAAAAAATATCTGATTTAACAGATAATACCGATACTAAATCAAAAAATAATATAAAATAAACTAGTTTTTTAACCATTCTGCCATGAGTCAAACAAGCATTTCATAAGATCATTTATAATTAGATTAATTTCCAACGCATTCAATGACCGCAATCGATAAAGCAGCTATTGCATGGACTATTGCCATTGTTGCAGTAGGAGTAGGCATTGCATCTATAGGTGACCAATTTCAATTACCTTCGACTCCTACTCAGACAGTACCTCCGGTAATAGAAAAAGAATCAGCTGCCACAACGAAACCAATTCTTGAAAAAGCTTCCATACTAGGTTGGGATAGAGTTGAATCAATTCAGGATCCTGGAATCGGGCATGAGACACATCAATTAGCAGTGATTTTACCTCCAAGTGACAAAGTTTACTCTGGTACTATTACATATGACGCATCAGAACCAATTCAACTTGTCTCTTTGAAGGGACCTTTAGGTCCAGGTGAGGATAAGGGACAACCAATATGGACCCCAGATGGAAAAACCAAATTTGAATTGACATTAGTTGATCAAAAAAGTGCTAAAGGTACATGGAAGTTTGAAGGAAATGCTCTTGCATTACATACAATGAAGACTACAAAATTCATTGCTGATTACAAACTTGATTATAAGGAATCTGCTGCACCTATGACAGAAACTAGTACACCGTCTATGGAAAAACCAAGTGCAGGACCAAAAACAGTTGAGGTGACAATTCCATCAGGAACATCAGTTCCTGGATGTGAAGAGACCAACAAATGCTTCATTCCAGCATCAGTAGCTATTACAAAAGGAGATACAATAACTTGGGAAAATATTGATTCTGCTGCACACACTGTAACCAGTGGCAGTCCAGCAGATGGACCTAGTGGAATTTTTGACAGTAGCTTGTTGATAGGAGGAGGTTCATATGAGCATACCTTTGATTCATCAGGAAGTTATGATTATTTCTGCATTGTTCACCCATGGATGACTGGAAACGTTCAAGTTTCCTAATCTTTCATTTTTTATTTTTTCTTAAAAAGTAATTCAAAAGTAGAGTTTTTGAATTATTCTTCTGAGTTTAATTTGAATACACGTTTAAAGTAGTCTGAAGGTTCATTAATTTCTTCATTATCATCCTTAACTCCGGCCAAATGTTTAGCTAATTGTCTCTTGTAACCAAGTTGCATCTGGCGTGCAATCTGAATTCTTTGAGCTTGAGGAGAACCAGCACCATGCATTGACTCGGTAAGATATCCTACTGCATTTCGTCCTAGAGTCATATTTTCTATTAATCGTAAGATTCTCATCCTGTTTTCAACATCTACTCCCTTTCTTCCTGCAAGGTATTTTCTCAAGAGTGGGCCAGCTTCTGGATGTCTAAAGTCTTTTTCAGAAGGCATCGTTACTACGAGTCCTCCGGCTATGTCTTGTGCTAATCTACCAATTTCATATGGGAATCTAGTTACATTATGTTTGCATACTTGTGCTAACATGTCGTCATTTAACCAAACTCCTGATTTCAATTTTTGTGCTTGATAAGAAGACGCTATACCCGCTGCATATATTGATTCATTAAGATGAGTCATTTCCACCAATTTATCTTTGATATGAGAAACATTAGGTATGCCGTTGTAGTCAGATATTGTTGATGCTGCACCAATTAATACATCACCCAATCCTGTTTTACACACATAGCTTCGTCTATGGTAACAGGTGAATCTTTCAATTAGCATTGCTGCAAATTCGTATTCTCCATCCATGAAGATTTTATCCCAAGGAATAAACACATTATCAAGAATAATCATTGCCTCCTGGCCTGCATAGAGAGCATTTCCAGAATCTAAATCGCCTTCTTCCATACTTCGTGTATCACATGACTGACGACCGTAAATGTATGTAATACCTGGAGCATCTGCTGGAATGGCACCTACTATGGCATAATCTTTATCGGCTTCTGTAAGTCTTATTGTAGGCATTAATATAATCCAGTGAGAATTGATACAACCAGTTTGGTGTGCTTTAGCACCAGTAACATAAACTCCCTTGTCATCTCTTTTGACTACATGTAAAAACATATCAGGATCAACTTGTTCCGAAGGACCCTTACTTCTGTCTCCTTTAGGATCTGTCATTGCTCCACCAATTACAAAGTTTTCCTTTTGCATGATTTTGATAAAATCAATTAGTCTTTGATGATATTTTGTTCCATGTTTTTCATCAATTTCAAAAGTTGTTGAGTGAAGTGAGTTTAATGCATCCATACCTACACAGCGTTGGAAACATGTTCCTGTGTTTTGTCCCATTTTTCTTTGCATTTTATTTTGAAAAACCAAGTCTTGTGCGCTTTCAGCTATGTGTAAGAAACGATTAACACGTTGGCCGGTAATTGATGAATGGGCAGTTGCAAGTTCATCTTCTCTTACAGCCAAATCATATGTTTCAGCTACAGCATTAATTGAGGGGCGAATCATAGGATGTTCTACAGGATCTTTTACCTCTTCTCCGAATAGGAAAATTTTGAGTTTTCTTCCACGCAGACTATCGATGTATTCTTTGCCAGTACGAATTGGCATAAAAAAGGTTCCTTGAAGTTGTATAAATATTCAGATCATACCATGTATAATTTTTTTAATCTAGATAGTCATAGTCCTATTCTAACATCTAAAATCTTGCATCCTTTGCCATTCTCCATAACTAAAACTGGATTCATATCCAACTCTTTGATTTCCTTAAAATCTGTAACTAGTTGGGAAAGTCTTTGTATGCACTCAGATAATTTAGCTTTATCTGAAGGTTTTTCTCCTCTAACACCTTCAAGAATTTTTCTCATCTTAATTGAAGATATCATGTCATCAGCTTCATTGTCAGTAACGGGAGCCAATTTGAAAGTCACATCCTTTAAAACTTCAACATAAATTCCACCCATTCCAAGCATTATAACTGGACCCATTCCTGGCTCAAGTTTTGAACCAATGATCATTTCTTTTCCCCCTTTAATCATTTCAACTACTAAAACTCCTTTAATCTCAGCTTTTTTGTTATATTTTTTGGCGTTTGTAACAATCTCATTAAAGGCAGATTTTATTTCATTATCATTAGTTAGATTGACTTTTACCCCACCTGCATCAGATTTATGGATTATTTGTGGAGATGCAATCTTCATTACAACAGGATATCCAATCTTTTTTGCAATTTTTACTGCATCGCTTTCTGTTTTAGCAAGTTCACTCTTTGGAAGCGGAAATCCATATGCACGTAACACTTCCTGTCCTTCTTCTTCAAGAAGGTTAGGTTTTCGTTCTTTTTTGACTTTCTCAAAAATTTTTGTGGCCTTTAATTTATCAACTTTGAATTTTATGATTTTTCCAGCTGGAGTTGATATCCAGTTTGCAAATCTTAGCATTGCTTTAAGCGTCCGTATTGCACCTTCTGCATATGTATAATACGGAATTCCACCCTCAGCAAGAATCTGACGATTTGTTATACCTTCATCAAGACCCATAAGACTTGCAAGCATTGTTTTTTTGTATTTTTTAGACATTGTAACTATAACTTCAGCTAGTTTATCATAATCGAGAGTTCCTGAAGGAGTACACATTACGATAACAGATCCAACGTTTGGATGAGCTAATACTCTATCAAGTACATTACTGAATCTATTGAAATCTGCATCACCAACTATGTCAACAGGATTTCGTGAGCTTCCCCAAGGAGGAATTACTGCATCAATTTGTGGTCTAATGTTTTCAATTTTTGCCATTTTAATGCCATTTTTAGAGCATGCATCAGTTGAAATGATTGCAGGTCCACCAGCATTTGAGACAATCACTAGATCACCCTTAGTTGGAAGAGGTTGTTTTGAAAATGCAACCGCATAATCAAAAAGTTCTTCCATAGTATCTACTCGAATTGCTCCAGATTGTTTTAGTAACGCATCATAGATTTCATCAGAACCCATCAGAGCTCCTGTATGAGACATTGCAGCTTTTGCACCTTCAGGGCTGCGACCTGATTTTAAAACCAGTACTGGTTTCTTCAAGTTCCGTGTAATGTGTTTACAAACTTTAAGAAATTCCTGCCCATCTCCCATGTCTTCTAGATACATGACTATTACCTTGGTTTGTTTATGATCAGCTAACATCTTTAGAACGTCTATTTCACTCATCGCTGCTTTGTTTCCCATGCTTATCACAGCAGAAAATCCAATTCCCTGTGCACTAGCATCTTCACAAAGTGCAGCACATATAGCTCCACTTTGAGAAACTAAGGCAATTTCGCCAGACTCTGGTGTAATTTTCAAGAATGTAGAATTCATCATTGTTTTTGGATCAAGATTCATTACTCCAAGACAGTTTGGTCCAATGATTTGGATATTGTATTTTTTTGCAATATCTTTTAGACGTTGTTCTAATTTTGCACCTTCCTCATCTACTTCCTTGAAACCAGCTGTAATGATAATAACCCCCTTTACTTTTTTCTTACCGCATTCTTCAAGAACATCTGGAACGATAGTATTTTTTGTTACAATGACTGCAAGATCAATTGGTTTAGGTACATCAAGAACCGATTTGTATGCTTTTTTGTAGAAGACTTCTGGTCTTGTAGGGCTGATTGGAAAAACTATACCTTTGAAACCATTCATAATATTTGATGTAATAGTACGTCCAACACTACCCCTTTTGTCAGAAGCTCCAATAATTGCTATAGATTTTGGAGAAAGGAAAACAGATTCTGGCATGTTAATGAATTTGGATCAAATAATTTTCCATAATAAAGGTTTCATAAAATTTGGTCATCATTAATGTATAATGGAAAATATTCTAACTGCCGAGCATTTTTCCAGCTAAGTTTTCCTTTCTAGGAATCCATTTAATCTTAAGGTTAGAACACTGTGCAATTAATTCCCAAGCTTCTCTAGCAAGCAGACGCAATGGTTCATTATTTATAGCAAATTCATGATTAAGTTGAGATACTGTATTCTTTGAATCACTAAAAATTATTACTTCATCATTTGCTTTAACAAATTTTTTGAGCGCAGAAATAATTGCAAGGTATTCAGCCTGATTATTAGTTATGTCAGGTTTCTTTTCGTAAAATGATTCGCCTGTTTCTTTGATATAATAACCATAACCAGAATTTGGGCCTCCAGCGCCATCGACATAAATGCTAATGGACATCTTTGTACAACCTCGTCATAATAACACTTAGATTTACCACAATCATGTATACAATAGTGGATATACTTTGTGATGTTATTGATGCAATGTATGGATCATAATTTATTATAAGTAAATAATATTGAATTATCCATCTAACAATTGTATAAACAACTTCTGCAATTCCAAGTGAGGCAACAATTTTTATCATGTCCCTTCTAAGCGCAATCTTGTCTGTTTGGCCAGATCCTAGTCGATATTTTTTTCTGTTATCAAGATAATACAAACCACCAAAAAAAGAAAAAAAAACAAAATAATCTACTACAAGGGTATATGTAGTATTCAGATAGTCTTCTTGTTCTACAAGCAATTGAGCAAAAATAGCTGAAATTGTAATTGAGGCAGCAAAGCCGATTAAAATATTTTTGTTAAGTTTAAAATATTCTTTGTATTTTTGCTTCAATAATATTTTAAAAAATTATCTAACAAATAAACTAGTTTATTCCAAAGTAATTTTCAAAAGAATCAATACACCGGCAAGCTCTGCTATAGTGACACCAAGCATGTAAGGAAATACCTCACGAGAAAATAGCTGTTCCATAGAAAAATATGCAAAAGCTCCAATGATGTTATGCAAAAATAACATGCCTGCAAAAATTATCATTCCTAGTGGAAGCTGTGCTTTTGTTTTAGCAAAGATCTTTCCAAAAGATATCATTAAGATTCCAAGAACAACCATATTTGCAATTGAAAAAATTGATAGAATAGCACTAGTGGATTCCAATTAAAAGTCAGCTCCTATACAATACTTATTTACTTTTTTCCAATTTTTGAGCGATTTCATCAAAAGCCTCCATATTTACTTCTAGAAATGTTGAAACAAAGTAAGTCGCGCCATATTTTTCTCCAACTTTGGTAATTATGTTATTTTTTTCAAGAACTCTTATGTGATGCTGAATTGCTTTATAATCCAGATCTAATTCTTTGGCAAGCTGATTAGCATTAAGTGGATTTTTTTTTAATACAGATACAAGTTTTAATCTATTTAGACCTCCTCGTGACCCGACAAATAAAAACCACAAGAGCCGTTTTGAATGTGGGTCATTTGCCATATGAATACAATTTTGGTGATTTTAGACTACTAAAAGATTTCAGAATTTTTTGATGTGTGGGCTCTATAATTTAAGTGAGCAAAGCTACTAGAAGTTATTGCAAAACGACCGTCTTTCAGAATGGTTTGTTCCAAAATTTGGTAACAGAAAATTTAGAGTGGGAATTGGGATTCTCTTTTTGCCGTATACTGGTATGGTAATATCGTTTGCAGCGTGGGGTTCACTTGTTGTAGATTATTCTTTAGAAAGACTTGTAGCAATTTGCATACTATACTTTTTAGCACTTGGAGTATCAGCTCATTGTCTTGATGCAATAGGAAGTAAAACAAAACCTTGGGGATTTTTATCAACAAAGAAACTTTGGGTCATTTCTTTGATTACCTTAGCTTGTGCATTTCTAATTGGTTTTTACTATGCTTTCTTAGATTCTTATCTACTGATACCTATAGGAATTATTGAAACATTTTTTCTTCTTGCATACAATTTAGAATTATTTAATGGTAAATTTCATAATAATTCATCATTTGTAGTATCATGGGGGGTGCTTCCTGTTCTTGCTGGAACAGTAATTCAAATTAATTCAATTACTATAGAATCAATTGTGTTATCTGTGGCAGCTGGTTTTGTGAGTTATATTTTGATTAAGACATCACAAAGATATAAGAATCTTAAAAGACATTCAGTTGAAATGTCTCTGATATACAGAAAAGAATTGACTCTAAAATTAGTAAGCTCAAGTGTAATTTTTAGTACAATTTTGTTTTTTTTGATAAGACATCTTTAATTTGTTTCATTTGGTAAATATATTATAGTCTTAACTTTGGATCCTTTACTAAAGAAAATTCTAGATGCTCCTGTAGGGGAGGTAGAAAAAACTCTCAGAGATGTTTTAGAGTGTGATATACGTCTAGACATTATAGAGCAAAATCAAATATCAGGAGGTAATTTTGTAAGAAAGATTACAATTACTGCAAATGAGATTCCAGTTATTTGTGCAATAGTAAATTTTGACTCTAAAATTCTTCCTACAAATGTAATTTCAGAGATTTTACAAAAAAAAGATGGAATAGGTACCATACTCTCACGAAATAAAATCAAAGCAAATAGGAAAATTATTTCCATTGATTATTACGATAAATTATCAAAAATAACTAGAAAATATCAAATCATTAAAGATAATATGACCTGGTTTGAAATAATTGAAGAAATAAGATTAGACTATATTATTTCCTGTAAGAATGGCTGAGCAACCAATGTCATTGGTTGTAATTCTACTTTCAATCCATGATTTTTCATTACTTTCTCATATTCCTCAACCCATTTAGTTGACCTTACTAATTTTGGAAGCTCTAAAAAGACTTCTTTCCAGTTTGGGATAAAATATCCTATAAATTTCAATAAAATAAAATAGAGATTCCAAAAAAAATTAATAAATTTATTTTTTGGATAAGTAAAATCATGTAGTATAATTTTTCCACCAACATTCAAATGTTTCATGCATACATCTATCAGAATTTCTGGATTACAGTATTTGGGAATATAAGAGGAGGTAATACAGTCAAACTTTTCTCCTAAATCTAATTTCTCTGCATTTTGTTTTACAAATAAGATGTTTGTTTTCAACGCAAGTTTCTTTTTTGCAATTTCAAGATAACCTTCTGTGATATCTACTGCCACTATTCTTGCTCGAGGAAGTTTGTCAGAAATTTTTTCTGTCAATATTCCTGTTCCGCATGCGAGATCCAATACTGAATTGCATTGGGAAATTTTTTTGATAATTTCTTTTTTCCAATATTTGTCCTTGCCAAAAGTTGTTTGGGTTACAATTTTGTCATAAGTTAATGCGGTTTTATCAAAAAATCTTGGAACGAGATTCTTGTAATACTTATTCATAATTAACATAATGTCAGAAACCATCCTTTAAGGAGTTTTATGATTAGATTCAAGTTATAATAGTAAAACGATAAATTAGATTTAGTTCTATAGAACATTATAATGTTAAACTACGACTATCCATTGTATAGACCTCCCTCTGAAGCCAAATCACTAATATTTCAGGTAACTCTTGGGTGCTCCTTTAACCAATGCTCTTTTTGTGATATGTACAGATCTAAGGAATATTCTGAGCGACCTTGGGAGGAAGTCAAGAATGAAATTGATGTGATGGCAAATAAGCTACCAGATACACCAAGAATTTTTCTTGCAGATGGTGATGCACTTAATATTCAAACAGATAATATGATTAAGATTATAAAGTATATTTATGAAAAATTTCCAAATTTAGAGAGAATATCGTGTTATGCAACTCCAATGAACTTGCTCAAAAAAACTCCTGAAGAATTAAAAAAAATGTATGAAGCTGGCCTTAAAATGATGTACATAGGAATTGAAAGTGGTTCTGATATTATATTAAAAAAAGTTACAAAAGGTGCTACATCTAAGACAATCATAAAAGCTTGTCGTAAAGCAATTGATGCTGGATTTACCATCTCATGTATGATTATACTTGGATTAGGAGGTAAAACCTACACCAAAGAACACATTAGAGGAACTGCTGAAGTACTTAGTGTTGTATCTCCGCAATACTCTGCTGCTCTTACTTTAATCATGGAACCCGGCGTAAAAGATGAGTTCATGGCAAAGTTTGGAGAGCCATTTGTTCCAGTTTCAGATTCAGAAGCACTAGATGAGCTAGAAGATTTAGTAAGTCATATCAAAACAAAAAATGAGATTATTTTTAGAGCAAATCATGGTTCTAATGCATATACTATCAAAGGAACCTTTCCACAAGACAAACAAGCAATGTTAGAAAAAATATCATGGATGAAGCAACATCCAGAAACAGTAAGACCACAAGGTCTTCGGGGATTTTAAGGAAATAATTTTATAATTGATCAAGAATTGGTTTTAGGCTTTCAGGTAGTTCAGGCAACTCAGTATGACTTTCATTGTTTTCTAAAACTTCAGTTCCAATTCGTCTTAGCTTTTGAGTTCCTATAAGAGTGTCAATAGTCCTTTGAATATCTTTTTGAGAAAAAATGGAAGTTAGTTTTGAAATTAATTTTTCTTCATTTTCATATTTTTTTATAGCATGTTGTATTAGTATCATTTTTTCATCACTAGATAGATCTATCATTTGTAGATTCATAATTTGTGCAGAATAAAAAACATTTCTTATTTCAGATTATTTTTCAAGATTTTGCTATGAAAGAGAATTGATTCTTCCACCATACTTATCTTTGTATAATGTTCGACATGAAGTACAACAAAAGAATCTCTCATACTGACCAAACTTCAAAACTTTCGGTTGGCTATTTATCTCGCCATCACAATAATCACAGCTAACATTTACTGCAAGACCAGTTTGAATATGTGATTCTGGAGTTTTTATTACAGAGTCTTCAGATATTTGTTTGTGAATTTTTTTATCAATCTTTTTCATGTTTAAGATTGGTGATACTGACTTTATCAAACCCAAGTTAACCAGTCTTTGATATCTAGACTTTATTGTTGGGGTACTAATTGACAATTCTCTTGATATTTCTCGAAAGGATTTTCTCCCATCCTTCATCAATGATTTGATTATTGCTACGTCTGTTTCATCTAATTTATGAGGCAATGATTTGGTACACCATATTTGATATTTAATGATTAGACTTCAAATTGCAACTTAGTTATTGTGATAGAGTTTGTTGATCAATTCCTTTTTTGTTGAAACTCCTATGAACTCCAATTTGTCGTCTATTACAATTCCAGGAGCGGTAAAGATTGGATATTTTTGAAGGTATTCTGGTGTTTCTGTAACATCTATAGTTGTATACAAGACATCGAGCTCATCTAACATTTTTTCTACTATATTACAACTTGAACATACAGGAATTGTAAGAATTTCAACTTTCATAATTTCTCAAATTGTTTCGGATTTCTCTCAAAAGCCCCTTTACAGCTTGCACAACAAAAATAGAATTTCTTACCGTTATAGTCTAAAGAATCGTGTTTTTCATCAACTTCCATGCCACAAACAGGATCTTTCATACAGTTACCTTTACCTCCCTTTTATTTACAAAATACCATACTATTGGAAAGACCATCAATCCAGAAAATATTATTGGAACAGTCTCGTAAGGTATGGTAAAATCAAACATTTTTTGATGAATGTGTTCTCCATATGAAATTCAACTGGAAGTCCTGTCATCGACACTAGATTATTCCAACCGATATGTACTATTGTGCTCTCATACCAATCATGTACTCCAGGAAGACCATTAACTATCAAAAATGAACCAATGAAAATTAGCATCCATCCTGTAATTTTCTCAATTTTGATTCTGCTAGTGATCAAGCCCTTTGTTGCATTAATTCCTAGGATAGCAAGTAAGGAAAATAAAATTAATGGTATTGCTCTTCCAACTCCATGTACAAAGCCAAGTGAAGAACCAATCTCTAAACTTCCGCTTCCTGCAATGTATATCAAAAGCCAATAAAACATTGGATTGGGACATCCAACACCTGCATTGCCAGGTAAAACCCCCATTAGATAAGATTTTGAATATTCGCCTCTATTCTGGATAAACTTTAGAATTCTTGAATACGATGGCATCTTTAATGTGATTAATTTTAGTTGTGACAATCCAAAAATGAAGCCAGAAAGACCAGCTATGAGAAATTATCAACCAGGAGGGATAAGAAAAATCACTTCCAGCTTTTACAGAAATATCGTTAGTTAATGAAACGATTATTCCAAGAAATATGAAAGAAAATAAGACAAATGCTATTAAGATCCCTGATTTTTTAGCAAGTACTGATTGTGACATGATTTGAGATCTATTCTCAGATACGTAATGAATAGACTTTACAAATGTAAAAATCCAAGAAGAGTAGATGGGCCCACGGGGATTTGAACCCCGGATCTTCGCCGTGTAAGGGCGACGTCATAACCGATCTGGACTATGAGCCCAAAAAACTACCTCGTTGAAAACCATTTAAACTTTGAGAATATTTTTGAAAAATCTAGAAATTAGATGAAATTTGAATTACAACATGACAGATATTACATTTTTTTCTAGTCCAATTGGTCTAGGTCATGCCACAAGAGATTCAGCTATTATATCACATCTTCAAAAATTAAATACAAAATTTGTCACAGGAAATTATGCGGCTGAGTTTCTAAGACAATCTGGATTTGATGTTGATGACGTGTATAATCCACCACAGTTTATTGTTAAAAATGGTAAGCTACAAAACTCACTAATGTGGCTTTGGAGATATTACAAATATTATAAAGATTGTAAGAATATTTGCTCGCAAATCATAAAAAAAGAAAATCCCCAAGTAATTGTAAGCGATGAAGATTTTGCATCACTTGTAATTGCTCACAAACAGAATTTACCTTCAATTCTAATTACAGATATTCTTGAAACTAGATTTACGAATGGATTTAGCTCAATTATAGAGAAAAAAATGAATCAAACAATGAGAGCTATTATGAAAAAATGTGAAGTTATAATTTTGCCTGAAGAAGGAACTGACCAAGGCAATATTAGACGGGTAGGACCAATTGTGAGAGAAACTAATTTTTCTAGAGAAGAATTAAGGAAAAAATTTTCCTTTAACAAAAAAACAATTGTTGTTAGTGTAGGTGGTACAGATATAGGAAAATTTTTAATTGAAAAAACTTTGAAAACGTCTATTGTAAATAATGACGTTGAACTAGTAATTGTTTCTGGACCATCACTGAAAATAGATTACGGAAAAAATATTCGAAATTTAGGATTTGTAAATAATTTGCATGAAATTATATTTGCAGCAGATCTGATCATATCTCTTGCAGGCAAATCTACTATTGATGAATCAAAAGCATATGGAACACCAAGCATCTTCATACCCATAAAAAATCATTTTGAACAGGAAGATAATGCTAAAGGAGAAGGATTCTCATTTGAAGATGTTAATAGACTAGATTCTTTGATTTGGAAAAAACTTAATGAAAAGCGAAATCCTCAGAATTACAATGGGGCAAAAAAAGCTGCAGAGATAATAAAAAAAGTCATTTCAAAATAGGGATGTCTTTAATTCTAAACCAATAGTTAATACAGGAATGTAATTTTTATTACAAGAGATTGGCCAAATTAGTAATAGCAAAATTCGGTGGAAGTGCAATTGGTGCAGATGGACTTTCAATACCAATAATCATACAAAGAATCAATTCTTTAAAAAAAGATTCAAAGGTAATAGCAGTTTTTTCTGCACCACTTACAATACAAAATGGGAAAATAAGATCTTTAACAGATATTGTACTTGAAATTGGAAAAAATGTAGAAAATGGAGAAACTCCAAAACTTGATGTACTGAGAAACACTTATGAAAAAATTCTTGAATTAGTGAGTTCTGATTATCAAGAAAAATGCAAAGAGGTCATTAATTCATTTTTGGAGAAATCTAGAATGGCTTTAGACGAAACAAGGCATAAAGGAGAATTTGCTGATGAGTTACGTTCTAGAGCTCTTGCACATTCAGGAGAGCTTTTAATGTCTCAGGTAATGAATTACATTTTCAAAAGCCAAGGAATTAGATCAAATGTAGTCGATTTTGAATTATGGCCAATTATAACCGATAATAACATTGAATCAACCAACTTCCTTTATTCAAGATCTGCAGAAAAATTACAATCTCTAGAAAGATTACTAAATGAAAGTGATGTTGTATCAATGGGTGGTTTCATAGGAAAAACAGTAGATGGGATCACTACTACCTATGAGAGAGGGGGTTCAGATAGAACTGCAGCAGATCTTGGAATACTTCTTCACAAAAAATATGAAATAACCATTGACTTTGAAAAGGATAGTGCTGTTGTTTCGGCAGACCCTAAGATTGTGAGTGAAGATCTAGACGAAATAGAAGAGTTATCCTATAACGAGGCCAGGTTAGCTGGCATGTTTGGTATGAAGATTTTAGATCCTATTGCAATAAAGGAAATTGTTGAACATGGAGTAGATATACCAATTATCATAACTAATATGAAAAACCCGACAAAAATCACTATAATTAAGAGAAATCCTGAAAATAAGGATGGTCACCCATTAAAAATAATTACAGGGAAAAAAAATTGTGCAATTCTAAGAATTGAGTCAGAATATGTGAATAAATTATTGGCATCTTTCCAAAATGAAAAACGTTATAGCGAATTTATTATTTTATCACCCTTTACTAAAGACGGAATTGAATTTACTAGAATATTGTTTCTAGATGGAGACTATGTAAAACGAAATGAGAAGTACATCTTAGGATTTGATTCAATTGCAACAATTACATACAATCGAGGAGTAATTACTCTAATTGGTGACGAAATGTGGAGGGTTCAACAGATTGCATCAAAATCAAGTGCAAAGATAGGTGAGGCAGGATTGAACATTTTGAATATGGATGCTCAGGAAGAAACCTCAAGAATAATTATTATAATTGAAGATTCTGGAGATAATATCGTAAAGGCAATTAAAGCGGTTCACCAAGAAAGATCTAAAATAAAGTTTGTTTAAAAATGAAAATCACTTTTTGGCGCTAAAGGTTTGCACCAATAGTGCCAAAGTGGGTTTGTTCTTGGACCATTGTCTAGAATTAGTCCGGCGTTACCCAAAACACGCTTACTTTCTATAATTCTAATCTAGTATTTAGAGCTGATCTATATAGTCTATTAAGGAAGGCCACCAGCAGAATACCAGAGAACTATACCTACGCCTATGAGAATATACCATTTGTAATTTCTTTTATCTGTAAAGATTCTTGCAGAGCTAAGCTCTTCATCATTTTTTATTGAAACACGAATCTTTCTAATCTCAAATCCTTGACCAATTAATCCAAATGTAACTAGTCCAATGGCAAGAGTTGGTATAATCCATTCATCCATACAAGATGTAATTAGATTTGATATTTAGGTTCTGCCAAATTTTTCTATTGAAAAATACCCAGAATAACAAATGATGTGAAGAACGGAAAAACTGGCTAATTCTTTAAATTACTAGAATTAATTCACTTTCTTATGAAGGAAGTAGGAAAAATTTGGATGAATGGAAAACTTGTGGCTTTCAAAAATGCCAAAGTACATGTATTAACTCATGCGTTACATTATTCAACAGCAGTTTTTGAAGGAATTAGATGCTACAATACTCCAAATGGTTCTGCAATTTTTCGCTTACCAGAACATGTTAATAGATTTTTCAATTCTGCAAAAATGTATTCAATGCAGATGCCATATAACAATAAACAGATTACAGACGCCATAATCAAGACAGTAAAAAATAGTACTCTCAAAGAATGTTACATCCGTCCTATAGCATACTATGGTTATGGTGAAATGGGACTAACCCCTACGAACAACAAAGTAGATGTTGCAATAGCTTGCTGGCCATGGAAAATGGGCGAATCAAAGGCTGGAAAATTTTCAGGTGCTAGATGTAAGATTTCCAGTTGGATAAGAATAGATTCTGCAGCTCAACCAATGAAAGCAAAAGCAGCATCCAACTATGCAAATGCTGCTCTAGCTAGAGTAGAAGCCCTAAAGGAAGGATATGATGAAGCAATTATGCTAAACAATCAAGGAAAAATTGCAGAAGGTAGTGCAGAAAATATTTTTGTTGTAAAAGACAATAAAATAATTACTCCTCCTCTAACTTCAGGGGTTTTAGAAGGAATTACCAGAGATAGTGTAATTAAGATTATTGAAGAAAATGGTGGAGAAGTTATAGAATCAGATCTAGATAGAGAGGACCTCTACGTGGCCAATGAAGTTTTTATGACTGGAACGGCAGCAGAGGTAAAATCAGTCACCGAAATCGATCATACAAAAATAGGAGATGGTAAACCAGGAATGGTTACAAAGGCGCTTCAAAAATCATTTATGGATGTAGCTATGGGAAGAGATGAACGATTTTTATCCTGGCTTGAATATGTTTAGAATTAGGTTTTTTACTGAAATAATCCATAACTGCTATTATGGAATCTTGTTCTAGTGGCTCAAACCAAGAAATTTGCTGGTTCTGTAGGAAAGGCAGACATGAGGAATGTATGAAGCAAATGCCAGTGGATGCAAAGTCAGAAGGACCACACGACTGTGCTTTTGATACCAAAATGGTTCCCTGCAAATGTTCTCACTAGTAACAAATACGAGTAAAATTAGATTCCATCATGGATTATGATACCGAATTTTGGAACAAGTATACTGATGAGAATAAATCAAACTATAATGAAGAGTTTGCAAAATTTATCCGAGATCTAGCCGTGTCTCTTAGAACTACTAGTGTTTTAGATGTGGGATGCAATGTTGGTAATGATTTACGAGAGTTTCCTGAAAATTTTGAGGTTTATGGCGTAGATCTGAATGAGTATGCGTTAGATTTTGCTAGGAAAAAGCTTCCCACATTTAAATTCAAAAATGGTTCCATAACGGATCTACCCTTTGGGGATTCCTCAATTGATTTTGTATTCACACATAATGTTATAAATTATATCCCTGAGCAAGAAATGAATAAGGCTATACAAGAATTGTATCGAGTTTCAAAAAAATACATTCTTAATTGTGAATTATTTGATGAAAATGAAAATATTACAAGTGATACAAGTGTCGTTTCCTGTAAAAGAAATGTACACAAGAGATGGTTGAATTTCAAAGTTAAAATAATTAGTAATGTGGATATGCACGAAGACATTGAACCAAAAAAACCACGATTCACTTTGGTTAGAAAAATTCCATAGAGCGGGTCTAGAGGAATGCTGGTAGTCTAATACTGGAATCTTTCCACTATTCATGTTCAATTATAGTATGATCTTCTGAGCTTTATACTTTTCTATTGAAAAATTTTAAAATTTTGAATGCTGAATGAGCAACGATTTTGATAGAAATATAATGCTGGAAATTGATAGATTCTTAGATTTTTTAAAGTTTTAAGTTAAGACTTTCCAAGAATTTTCTAAATTTGGGTTCAATAATAGTTCTAATATCTTCGGAAATAATGGTCATTTTAGTATGAACACCCGCATCACCGAAAAATTTTACAGTTTGTTCAATATCGTTTTTTAAATTATTTGTAATTAATTTCCTTGTTACCATAACATCTAGTTTCTTTGAAAGTTTTAACTCGTCACCTTGTTTATTGTACAAAATTTCAATTGGCAGATCAGTTTGTTGTACTTTAACTAGGATGGAGGATTCTAGAGCTTTTCTAAACATAATCGCCGATTGTCTATTATGTCCACTTAGGTAACAATCATTAGCATCTTTAACATCTTCAAATATTATGTATGGAATTTTATTTTTGAATAATTCTACACTTGGTAAGTTATCTAATGCATTCATTGACATTTGTGAAGATGAATGAAGCTTAATTCTTGTAGTAATAGTTTTACCTTGCAGTTTAGAATGTGTGTTATTAAGAACCCAAGCATAAGATACATTATTTTCAAGATCAAATTCCCTATCAACTATATTCGTTCTTAGTGAATAAAGATAACTTAGTTTGGGTTCTGTGGGCATACTAGCATAGATACCACGCGGATTTTTAGGATTTGCAGGATGATTTTTCCAAAACTCTTTGAGTTTTTTATAATCTTCAACAGTTAAAAGATAAAAATATAGATCAAGACCTTCTTGCTCTACTTTAGAATAAATCGAAATTTTGGATTTCCCAACTCCTTGTGTTTTGAATGAGATAGCAGTCATCTCTCTATTACTGAGATAATTTTCATCCTCAATTACAAATGGATATGTTAGAGATTCTTTTGTTTTAGAAATTATTTTTGAGGTAGGTGGTTCTGTGATCATCTCGTCAGTCACATCTTTTCCTTTTTTTGTAACATACCATTCATCTGATATATCTACAACTACACTAGAACTTCTTCGTTCTTCTCTTATTGATGGTAACAATTCATGAGACATCTCATTTGTTTCATTAATTCTAATTCTCTCCAAATCATCAATAGGTATGTATTTTCCACTAATCACAATTGATTCCCCTTTCCTGTAAACTTCAAGAATTCTTTTAGCTAGTTGATCTTTTGTAAGGTCTAACATAAGCTCGTCGTGAGTAGGGTTTGATTTTGTGGTAATTCTAACGTGATAAACCATATAAGAGAAAATTAACTAGCTCCTAAAAATTCCTTTCAAAAACGAGCCCAATAGATGATAATTCAAGGGGATTAAATCATGATCATGGTTTAATATTTGAAACATAATATTATGGCATTGCGTTATACGGGCTCTGTCCTAAACCAGCTACAAAATTCTAATCTTCATGCAAGATGTCCAAATTGTGATAATGAGTTTAAACTGTCTTCTGCAATTCTATTTGATGGGTTTGGAAAGTTTCCTGAAATCGCAGAAAAAAAGAGAAATGAATGGTTAGACGAACTTAAAGTAAGAGCGGAAGAACTTATCAAACGAAAGGTATCAATGGATTTAGAATCTGAGAAAAAAACAATTGCTACTGGTGTTGGAGACATCATAGAACAAATTCTTCCAGCATACAAAGAATTCAAACATCCAATACAAGATTGTAGGGCTTTGTTCAAACCTGTCGATCTAATTATTTTCAAAGGATGCCATGAGTCAAAAGTTGACTGGATAACATTCTTGGATATAAAGACAGGAAATGCCAGGCTAAATGATCATCAACGTATGATCAAAGATGCAGTAGAAAAACAAAAGGTAAACTATGAGGTAGTCTGAGAGTGGATCTAATCAATCTATTTCAATCATTTCGAAGTATATTATGTGTATGTCCATGTTGTAATAATATTGTTCGTTTTTCTGATCTTCGTATTGAGTATAAGGGAAAAACTTCCAAGACTTGGTTGGATTCTTACGAAACAAAGGTGAGTAAATTAGATGAGAAAGAAGATGAACTAGACGAAAAAGAAGAAACATTACGTGAGCAAGCTCGTCAACGAGGTAGAAAAAAAGTTCCATTAATAGTTCAAAAATCAATGCACACTGAATTTGCCAAATTAAAATATGATCCTTATGACATCAAAGCCATTCTTCATCCAGTAGATTTTGTAGTATTCAACGGAATGCATTCTAAAAAAATGAAAGACGTTGTATTTCTCTCAAAGCAGACAGATAATATACAGTTAAACAACCTACGTTCTTCAGTAGAAAAAGTAATCGACAAAGCGTCGTATGACTGGCAAACGGCTCATGTTGATATAACTGGAGCAATAAAATTCGAGTAGATATGAACAGAATACCGGTAGAATCTAGTAATCTAAGTTCAGTTGGATATGATCCCGATAGAAGAGTATTGGAAATTGAGTTCAATAGCGGAGGAATTTATCAATATTCCAGCGTACCTAAAAGTGAATATGATGGATTAATGAGTGCATCATCAAAAGGTTCCTATTTTGTTCAAAATATCAAGAATAACTATAGTACCACAAAAATTAGATAGGCACTAAAGTTATTGGATGTGGATCAATTAATCTCAAACCTTTTATCAAACGAATCAATTTTTTGTTACAATGGCAAAAAGTAATCGTTCATCAAATGAGCAACGATCAGATGTTCATAATCCAACAAGTTCTGATTACAAGGCATCTGTCAATAATCGTACCAATCAGATGAACCCAAATAATCCAGCTTATCCAAAATCAAAAACAAAGTAATGTAAACTTGGAGTTCCAGTTTATGGATTCTGAATAATTTCTTTTTATTTTTTCAAATCATTCCATTCTTTTTTGCTAAAAATATTAATTTTCTAAAATCAGCATGAGGAATAAATGGTGCAAATTGACCAAACGTCCATTTTCCTTTCATTCTAGGCTTATCTCCAATTATATAATATCTTAACCTCAATTCTGTTTTTACATCTGAAAGTTTTATTTCATCTAATACAATCACTTTATCTTTTTTTCTTGATTGTTGAATCCAAACTAATCTAAGTATTGGGCTTTGTCTATGCTTTCTATCGTTGTAAAATCTCTTGAAATGCAGAGGGGGTAACGATTTTAATTTAATAGTTCGATCTTTCTCATTTAACTTGTAAACATTTTCGATAAATCCATATTTCATAATTCTGGGAGTTAAAACGTCTTCAAATGCTTATCTGTCACTACAATAGAATTTTCAAGAACGTATGAAGATAATCTCTCTTGATATTCAAATGGTTAAATTTTTAAATTTATTTTAGAAAAATTAACATTCTTAATATGATATTTCATAGTTGATTATATTAAAAGTAGAAAAACCGAAGCTGGAATAATTGCATATTCAGATTTTACATCTAAATCAGATTTAGAAATAATCACTCCGCTTTTTTTACCAGTTTTACTTAGGAAATTTACTACTCCTGCTAGCTCCTTGGGGTTGATTCTGTTCCTAAATTTTACCTCTATTGGGACTTCGATAGAGCTACCATCATATAGTATAAAATCAACTTCGTGTCCTTTATCGTCTTTCCAGTAGAAAATATGGTTATAGTAATCGAATGTTTGCTTCTTATTACTTATTGCAAAAGCCCAACGAATGAGATGATCTGCAATAATTCCCTCTACAATCTTGCTTTGATTTTCATCATCTTGGACATAAGCCAGGCTAGTTTCAAAATTACCTTTTGCACTCATCCATCCATTGAATATATGCAAAAAGAACGGATCATGAAAGTAAAATTTCCTATCTTTTTGTATCATAGGAATTTTTTTATCACTTCCATATTGATGTACAATTGATAAAACAAATAGATCGTGTAACGTATATGCATAATCTGATGCAGTATTTGGACTTCCTAGTGCAGCTTCTTTTGCAAGACTATTCCATGATATATGACTACTTTGACTTTTTATTATTGCACCACAGAACTGTTTTAACATAGTTTCATTTTTTGATAGTGCACTCCATTCTCCAGTAATACTTTCTAAATAATTAGTATAGATGCTTTCTGATATTGTATTTGTTTTAATCTTTTCATTGATTACCCTTGGCGTACCACCTGTTAACATGTACTCGTAAAGTAAATTATTAAGTTCATTTTGATATGCATTAATTTTATCAATTTTATCGTCAATTTCCAAATTAATTAGTTTGTTAAAAATTGATTTTCTATTTGCTAATGAAAGTAAATTGTTATCATCTATGAATGCATCTATTTCATTATTTAGTATTGATGCGTACTCTGCAAATTTCATTGGAAGTAAGATTTTATCATAGCTATCATCTAATGTTCCCTTTCTTCCTGGAAGGCGTTCTGTTGCATTCTTAATGTTAATAGCTTGTGAGCCTGTAGCCATCACTGTACAGTTTTTTAATTTATCATTATCTACCAGCCATTTAATCCCTTTTTGCCAATCATTTACCGATGATGCTTCATCTAAAAATAAATAACATCTTTTATCACCTCGTTGTCTTGTGCTTATTTTCATGTAAGTTTCCACTACATCAACAACATCTTGTTGGGTGTTAGCTAAATCAAGAGAATAGTACAAAACATTCCATGGTGAGACATTTTTTTCCAAAAATTCTTTTATCTGTAATTTTACTAGAGTTGTTTTTCCTACTTGTCGTGGACCTCTTAAAGTATAAACGACTGTATTCTCAGGAGCAAAATCATAAGTAATCTTGTATTTTAGTCTAGGAATGTATTTTATTGCCGAATCTTTCCATTCTCTGATTTTTTTATCTTCATTTATTTTGGAAGGATCCTTCCACCAGGGATTCAGGTCTCGTACATCACTTTCTTTTATCATATTTGATATCATTGAAAAGTTCTTTATATATTGGAAAATGTTTCGCTGAAAGGTTCTTTATATATTAGAAATTGAGTCGATGAATAGAATTGTCTTACGAATGAATTAATCAAGTA
>Ga0187892_10000192_pt1 | contig 159887 bp, 162 predicted proteins | sample MA1701073metaG_FD_139345 | JGI IMG/M metagenome (GOLD analysis project Ga0187892, IMG submission 139345) | Bio-ooze microbial communities from a basaltic lava cave in the Kipuka Kanohina Cave System on the Island of Hawaii, USA - MA170107-3 metaG ...
CACTACGCCGTACGTCATCATTCCAATCCAAGAGTTTCTCAAGCACTTTCGCCAAATTCCCTTCTGTGGCATGCTCAGGTTTTGCTTTCACAAATTCCTCGATTGCTGAAAGAGCTCTACTCCATACGTCTTTATTCTTATCCGAGAGTTGCTCAAGCACTTTCGCCAAATTCCCTTCTGTGAATGCCTCGGGATTGGCCTTCACAAATTCACCGATTGCTGAAAGAGCTCTACTCTGTACGAACCTATCCCGATCCGAGAGTTTCTCAAGCACTTTCGCCAAATTCCCTTCTGTGGCATGCTCAGGTTTTGCTTTCACAAATTCCTCGATTGCTGAAAGAGCACTACGCCGTACGTCATCACTCCTATCCGAGAGTTTCTCAAGCACTTTCGCTAAATTCCCTTCTGTGGCATACTCAGGTTTTGCTTTCACAAATTCACCGATTGCCCAAAGAGTGCTACTCCGTACGTAATAATCCCTATCGAGTTTCTCAAGCACTTTCGCCAAATTCCCTTCCGTGAATGCCTCGGGATTGGCCTTCACAAATTCACCGATTGCTGAAAGAGCCCGCTGCTGTACGTCATCACTCCAATCCAAGAGTTTCTCAAGCACTTTCGCCAAATTCCCTTCTGTGAATGCCTCGGGATTGGCCTTCACAAATTCACCGATTGCTGAAAGAGCGCTCTCCCGTACGTACTTATTCCCATCCGAGAGTTTCTCAAGCACTTTCGCCAGGTCCTCTTCTGCATTTGTCCCCAAACTCGCTCCGTTAGAAATTCCATTTGGCTTTTGAGAATTCGCTATTTTCTTCGACAAAATTCTCCTCGCGTTCGCCTCACCCCGCTTCGACAGGCTGATGAGGAAATTTTTCAATCTCACTGAAACATAAGGAGGGGCATGGGCCAGGATCCCGGAAAGCATTTGGGATATTTCCGTTTGACCCAGCATGAACATGGATTTTCTTAAAGTTAAAGTCATCTGGTTCATGACGGCGATGGCTTCGTCTTTAAGTTCCGGCGCCTTCAATTCATTCAAGCGTCCCGCGAGGCGCCTGAGCTCCCGCAAGTTCAAGTCAATGACCTGCTCGCGTAGCGCTTCGGCATCCTGGGTCCTGCCTAGCTGTTCCAGCAGATTGGCCCCCACCATCAACGTGGGCGCATTTCCAACAACAGGCGCGACCTGGCGAATCACGAGCAGGCCCTCGCCCGGACGTCCCATTTGACCCAATAATCCCGCCAGCTGAGTCTTCAGAAACGTGTTGTTGGGATATCTCTTGACGGCGCCGCTGAGAAGACGGGCCGCGTCTTCCCGCAGGCGGCCGCGTTCTACGGAACTTTTCACAGAGCGGGCCCTGCGGATCATCTCCTTAGCCTTTTGGGAAATGATTATTTCTTCACGGCTGTGTTCCGTTCCCAGACTCGCGCCCGTAGCATCTGTTTTCTTTGCTGTCTCCCACACCGGCAGCTTAAGCGACGCGGCCTTTCTCATTAATTCGTTGAACACCGGCATCTGATCGTTGAACGGAACGGAGCTGATATACAAAATGCCGCGCAGGATGTCGTAGAGACGGTAAATGGCTTTTTCAGATTTTTCCTTGTCGAATAGATTCGGGCTCATGAAAATAAATTCGCCGCGCTCGCGGCCCAGCTCGCCCAGATAGGGAATATGTCTTTGATCTTCTGCGCCTTTCTCGACAGTTTCCTCCTCTTCATCTTCATCATCTTCCCAGACAATGGCTCCATGCTGTTTAGCGTCGATCACCACCGTGGCTTTGCCTCTATCGAGCGCCATCTGGATTTCCATTTTGAGCAGTTTCACGTTTTCATTGCCTTTGGAGGGCGTTCTCATGATGAGATACAGCGCGTCGCGAAGGTTCTCGAGAATATTCTTTTCGCTATATTTCGGGAAATTGCGGATGGTCAGTTCGATCTTGAGTTTTGAGATCTGGTCTCTCAGATCATTTTCACCCAGCGACGCGCCGGATGCAGATTCCGGCTTTTGAAGGAAGGCGTACTTCTGAAGCGCGCTTAGCTGGGCTTCCTGAACGGAATATCCCTCTTTCTTAATAATCGCTGCAAGAAACGCCGTATGCGGCGTCACCAGGATGCGGGCTCCGGGCCCGGAAACCGAGTCGATGGAGCGCAATGCCGAGTGAATTTCCTCGGGAGCGGCGAGGCCCTGCCGGATTCCAAAGAGCCAGGGAACAAAAATAAAATCAAACGAGCGGCCGGCGGAAGACCAGGCCGCCAGACCGCGGATATCCGAAGTTTCAAAAGTGATGGGCGCGTCCCAGCTCAAATTACGGGCTTCTTCTTCTGGAAGCCGGATCGCCTCGCCGATCAGGGTCAGGAGATATCCGATGGAGCTTTTTCCCCACTCGGGCTCGCCGGCCTCAGCCAGGAAAATCTCGCCGATGGAATAAGTGCCGGGCTTCCGGCGATAATGAAAGTATTTGTAAATTGCCTTGAGCCAGGCGAGAGTGACCGGGTCTTTGTCGGTGATTGTGACGGATTTCGGGGAACCGTGTTTTGCCAGGAGAAAGCCGTTGTTGGCATAGCCCGGAATCACGAGCACGTCTTTGTCCTTCAGTTCCAGATTCAAACGGCCGTCACGCAGGGCCTCCGCCAGATTAATTTCCGGCAATTGAGGGAAAAGAAAAACTTGCTCCCGGTCAGTGGCCCGCTCCAGATGATAATCGCGGATCCACGCTTGCTCCTGTTCGCTCAGTGACACTGCGTCAACCCTCACCCTACCCTCTGCCTTTAAAAGGGAGAGGAGAAGGGGTGAGGGTTCACCCAGACTCGACGCCGCCGACTTTTCTGCTTTTTCCCCCTCCCGGTAATCCACGAACTCCTGCTTGAATTTTGCCCAGAGGCCGATTTCCTCGCGCTTGGACTCGGCGAGAAGATGAAGCGACCAGGACGCAAACGCGGCCAGTCCTGCGGCGGAAGGATTAAAAAGGAAGAGGCCGAACGCACCGATTGTCTGAAAGAAAAATATCGGATGGCGCAAATAGCCATAAATGTCATCGGTGATGAGCCGGCGTCCCAGTTCTTTTTTTACGAAATGCTTCTCGGCATAAATCAGCGCCGCGGCGCCGAATCCGAGCGTCATGAACGCGAGGCCGGGATATTGAAGGGCATGAAATTCAAGAATTTTCGTGCCGGCGGAAAGAATTCCGTGAAAATAAGCAAAAAGCGAAATTACCATGGCGGCAAGCGTCGCGCCTGAGGCAAGAAAATAATATTTTTCGAATTTTTGGCGGAAGCTCTCGCCTGCCTCCACCGGAAACACGCGCCAGGGGCGGGAAACGGTTTCGAGCCGGCCGGAGATTCCGAGGCTTGAGGCCTGAGCGGTGACATCTGCCGCAGGCTGCTTTCTTTCGTAAAGATACGCCCGGGGGTTCGGCTCATAGTCGACAGGCCCGTAACCAAATCCTCCGTAGCGGGGCGCTTCGTCATGCGATACGTTTTCAAGGACGGTTCCGACGATACGGCCGGAAGGTTTTCCGTGCTCGGAGTCGACCATCACGAAGCCTCCGGGCTTCAAAAATTTTCCGGCAATGCGGTCGGTGACGGAAGCGGCCTTCAAAAATCCTTCCGTCTCCGAAAGAGAAGTTTTTGTGAACGTGTATTCGCCGGCTTTTAAAATCAGGAAATTAATGCCGCCTGAAATCCAGCGCTCATAGTCGCGAATTTTTCCGGCATCGGTTTCGCCCGCATAAATGAGCTGCCGTTTTTTCCCGCGCCATTCGAATTCCACCTGATAAACAGAGCTGAAAAATCCCGTCTGCTTCGGCGGCGCAAGCACGCGGGCTCCCAGAATTTTGAGTTCCGCTTCCAGAAAAGGCCACGCGGCCAAACCGCGCAAATGATTTCCGCGGCCGTAGCCCATCTGCGATTTATACGAAAGATAATTTTCCACGTAACGGCGCACGCCCGCTTCCGTGAGCCCGAAGCCGTTCCAGGGAAAGCGGATTTTGTCGACGAACACGAGCGTCGTCGCATCCGTGGCCAAAAGCGCCGTGGAAATGTCCGCCCCCGCGCCGAGATAAAGCGCGGTAGTTTCTTTTTCCTCTCTGTAACCCGCTTCCCGTGCTCTCCGCTTCCATTCCCTCTGAATCCATTCCAGATATTCCAGATTGTACGCGCCGCCGACGAGGGCTTCGGCACCAAGCGAGGCGCCCTCTGAAAAAGCAGGCCCGCGGGTTGACATCTTTTGTATATACAGATACAATTGCTTACGGCTAGGGAGAGCGAATTGAAGATCACCGGTTTTGAATGGGACGAAGAAAATATTGATCATATCGCGCGTCACGGGGTGAATCCCGAAGAAGTGGAAGAAGCGTGTGATGAGCGCCCTTATATTCTGAAGGGAAGAGACAACCGGTATCTGATTTACAGCCAAACCAGTGACGGCCGCTTTCTTTTCACGGTTCTGGTTTACAAGAGCCGGGGCCTCGCCCGGGTAATCACCGCCCGGGACATGACCGATTCGGAAATCAGGCTTTGCCGGAAATGGAGGAAATAAACGATGAAAAAAGCGAAATTGCCCAAGTTCAAATCCTATAAAGAAGAAGCCCGATTTTGGGATACTCATGATTCGACGGAGTTTCTTAAGGAATTCAAGCCCGCGAATCTCAAGTTCCCGAAGCCGGCGAAACGGCTCGTTTCGATGAGACTGCCCGAGCCGGAAATCATCGGCCTGAAGCGCATTGCCGCCCGGAAGGGTATCGGGTACCTCACCCTGATCCGCATGTGGGTAACGGAACGCTTCTTCGAAGAAATCAAAAGCGCCTGAAGAAAAAAGTACCCCCAGCGATCTTGCCGTCGCGCGGGCTTTCTTCATGCCCTCGGATTCTTCCTTCGTCAAAAATCCCGTTTCGAAATAAAGGCCGGGAAAATCCTGCCATAGCAATTCCACGGCCTGCCTCGCTTCTTCGGCTTTGCGAATCAGTTCCGCGCTTGCTAAAAAGGGGTCAGACCCCTTACGCGGCCCCTTTTTAGCAAGTTCTTCGTTAAAGCGTTCGATTTCCTGCTTCACGGACTCAAGCTGTTCCTGGGCCGCGCGGAATTTTTCGGCAAAACGCGCTGCAACGCGATCAAACGAGTTTAAGAACCGCTCTTTTTCCTCCGGGGCAAGAGCCACTGACTCAGCACCCGCCATGCGCCGCACCAGTAAATCCGTAAATTTCAGCGCCTCCTCGGTGTCGGTAATGCCGGCCCCCGTGATCAACGATTTGAACAAAAACCAGCGCAAAAGATCCGTGCGGTCGAAAGACGCGCCGTTTCTTTGACTGTGAATGAGCCGCGCCTCCGGCAGATCGGCGAGCGGCGCGCCTTCTTCAATGAGCCGCGCCTGTGCATCGAACAAAAGATCGCCGAGCGCCTTCTGATTGTCGTCGCGGATGAGGTAAACCACTTTTCCCGCTTCCCGGCTTCGCCGGAGAAAGTCGTTCACCTGATTCACCCGCTCGATTTGATACTGGGTGTAATTTTTCGCGGACCGCTCAAGGGCGGACCAAAACGATTCTTTCTGGTCTCCTGAAAAAAATTCGGACGCCTCGGTGAAGGCAAGAGCGGCTTCGAGATAAAGCTTCACCGTTTCCGGGCCGGACATTTCATCGACGATTTCAATATCTTCGTCGGCCAGGGCCAGAAGCAGGTCTTTTTGCGCGCCGCTTGTGACAATCTTTTCGGTGATAAATTCGCGCGTGTATTTTCTTGAGCTAAAATCACTCTCAAGCCAGCTATAGAATCGATCGAACTGCGTCCGGTAGCGCTCCCAGATTTCCCGGTCGGACAAGAACGCCGTGATTTCGCCTCTTGTCTCAAGGTAGCGGCGGAAATCATGGAACGTCACCTGCGCAGGCAATTGAGCGACGACCGGCTTTTTCCACACAAAGAGTGAAACGGGAAACGGCGGGCGGACCCACGGCGTCTGGCGGTCAAAAAATTTCTTCGCGGATTCGAGGTCAATGCGGCTTGAGGTGGAACCCCAGTAGACAAAAGTGTTGGAGCGGATTTTTTTGTAATCCAGAATGAGATTGAACAGCACAACGCCCAGCACCACAGCGGAGAAAACTCCGAGCCGGACTTTTCCGCGCCTTGAAAGAATGGGCCGGGGCTCGCGTTTTCTGCGCTCTTTTTTCGCCGCCGTCGTTTTGTTTTTTTGAGCCGGCGCGGGCTGAGTCACCGCTGGCGCGGACTTCGCCCCGCCCCCGGTCACCGCTATCCGCTGGCTGCGTTTGGCTTCCGCCTTTTCTCTTCTCGACACCCTTCTTGTTTTTCGGGCAGGCGTCTGAATTTTTTCAAGCGCCAAGGCTTCAATACTTTTCGTAATTTGTTTCTGAGTCCGGCCGAGATCTTTCCCAGGCAATTGATTCAACTCTTCAATGGCTTTTTTAATCTGAAACAGAGCCGCTTCCGGAAAGATCCATCTCTCCGCGTCCGGCGCACTGTCCTGATTTTTCTGCCGTATCTCCGATCTCAGCGATGAAATTTTATTTTTGAGCAGAGCACGGAGCTCGTTGCGCAGAGACTTGGCATTGAGCGCCGCTTCAATTCTCGGCGTGCCCTGAGGCGGGGTTTTGTCCTTGACCTCATCTTTTTTCACTCCGAGTTTTCCGAGCGCCATGAACAAAGCCGCTTTTCTCTTTTTCGTGTCGGCGCGGTCCCGGCCTTCGGAGGCCGGATAAATCCAGCGCACCGCGTTTTCCTCAATCACCAGAAGTCCGCGGGCGACGAGCGTGTCGATATAAGATTCCATGTTCGAATTTTCAAGCTGTTTTTCCCCGAGGCGCGCGAGCAGTTCTTCCACCGAAATGGATGTTTTGTCGGAGGACGCGGCCTCAAGCACCAGATACAGAAATTGGGGGCCGTTTTCCTTGTCTTTTAACAAGTCCGCTGATAAAGCGAGCGCAGACGCGATTTTTTCTTCCGTGACAAACTCATCCTCTTCGATCTGCGATTCATCCGACACAGAGCTGATATCGGACGCGCTGTCTCTCATGTAGCCCCGTTTGAAATCTTTGAGTGTGGGGATGCTTCTCAGCCCGCTGCGATCGGCCATGCCGGCCTGACGCCACATTAAGTCGAAGTACGCCGCTGCCTGCTCCGCAGTCATGCGTCTGTTTTTCTGCTGATGGGCGCCGAATTTATTGGCAAGGGCCACGTGAAGCACTTTCAGCGTGGCATAGGTAAGGTTCTCGATCTCTTCTCCTTTGTAACCCAGAAGCTCGAGTTTTTGTCTTCTTTCCGCGAAGAAATTTTTCATCCCTTCCGCGGCGGTGACGGACAGTCTCGGCACGCCTTGGCGCGGTGTGTTTCCTTTTTTGCCGTTTCCGAGACTGGAGGCTGTGATTTGTTCAACGCTCGATTTGGCGGCGGATTTCAAATGATCTTTAAAGGGTTCCGCCTCCGGACTGCCCAAAGCGGCAGCGACGGCGAGCGCGGTTTGATTCACCCTCACCCCTTCCCCTCTCCCTCCGCTTTCCGCCGAAGGACGGATCCGTCTAACGCTGTGCGGCGGACGCGAAGGAGAGGGAACAAGCGTCATGCGACTGCGGTAGTCGAGCTTGCGGTTCACATCCCGAATCGCGGGACTGATCACGGCGTAGCTGATCGCCTTCTCTTTCAGGAACGCAGCCATATGCTCCGAATGAAATCCGCCGATGATGACGGCGGCTTTGGAGGCCTTCGATTCAGACAGACGTTCGGCAAGTTTCGCGGCGAGAATCGCGTCGCGGCGCTCGACAATTTCGTAATTCGATTTTGCGGAATTAAACAGGCCGATGATTTTCAGGGCGTTCCACAAACTGATCCCGGGCCCGCGGCCGAAAGTTTTTTTGTAAAGCACCGTGAGATCTTTGGAAAGTTTTTTGAGGTCCGTACCCGAGCTTTTGATCTCGAGCCAGTCTTTCCGGGTGATCTCAAGCTCCAGCAAATTCTTGATATGCTCGTAGTCCTGTTCGAGTGAGAGAAAAGCTTTGGCTTCTTCAGAAAGTTCCATCCGGCTGAGAAGGATTTTCTCGAGGCGTCCGATTTCAGCGAAAAGACCGCGGGCGGAAAGCTCGTCCTGAAGCACGTGAAAGCCGATCCAGTCTTTAAGGACAGTGCTGAGTCCCGCCTGCCCGCCGGCGCTTGAGCGGCGGGAGTCCTGAGTGCCGAGTGAGTCGATCCAGCGTTCGAAATACCAGCGCAGGTGGCCTCGCGCGCGCCAGTGCTCAGAGGGAGTCCAAAGAAACGCAGGCGCTGCCTGCCCGCCGGCGCTTGAGCGGCGGGAGTCCTGAGTGCTGCCTGCCCGCCGGCGCTTGAGCGGCGGGAGTCCTGAGTGCTTTAATTCTTTTTGAACTTCCGCTTCATTTTTCTTGAGTCTCGTCTCCAGTTCCGCCATTTTCATGAGGCGGGCAAGCTCGGGCCAGTCACGCTGATCGAGTCCGGCGTTAAACGCTTTCGCAAGATCGCGGGCATAGCGCATCAAATCGATTCTCCGGCCGTCGAATGATTTTTTCAAATCGCGCAATTTTTTCACGTCACCGGTAAGGAGACGGCCGGCAAGCTCACCAAAAACGCTCTCGATTTGCGCCAGAGTGCCGTTTACTTTTTCCTCTTCCGCGTAAATTTTCCGGATCGTGCGAATGTTGTCGAAATAGGCTTTTTCATCTTCGATGCCGAAAAACCGCGTTGACTGAGGCAAATCAAGCGCGGACCGCTCAAGACCGGAAATCTCTCCCTTTTTGAAAAGCTCATCCCAAACCTGCCGGTTCAACTGCGCATTGCCGGCAAAATCATAAAATTTCCGGTCGAGTTCAAGGCTTCCGCCTTCAAAGCAGACGAGAGAGATTTTTTCCTTCGCGATCAGTTCATCGAGAATGCGGCGGATATTTTCCTGGGCGTCGAGGCTTTCGTGAGCGTCCTGGATCACATAAACAAAGAGGGTTCCCTGGGACGGCGTGGTAAATATTTCATCAATTTTTCCAACATCAGGAATGGGGGAAAATGCAGGCAGTTTCAGATAAGGCGGCGCGGAAAGCAATTCCCGGGATTCTGCAACACGCATCGGCGTCTGGTAATTAAGCGGGAAAGGATTCGCGTAGAGAAGGGTCTCGCTGGTAAACAACACTAATGTAACGAAGGCAATCAGCCTTTGAATCATAAAGTCAATTATCAGCCTTTCTAAAACTTCTTAATTGTAAGTCAAAAAAATATACCCATCCTGCGCCGGGTAAACGAAATAAGAGCAAATTTAACATATCTTGGTGAAATATCAAATGAAGTGAAGCATGAAGGGGTCAGACCCCTTGTTAACAAGGGGTCTGACCCCTTCATGTCACTTCAATCGGCGGGTTGTTTCGAGCCTCTTATCCCAAGGCCAGGACTCAACTTGCGTGCCGAACTGGTCTACGGCACCCAAGCGCGGAAGTAAGCCTGCCCTGTTGGCCAGCTGAATGTTCAGGCCCGGGCGGGCATTGAGCTCCAGAATCAAAGGTCCCAGCACCTGATCAATCACAAAATCGACGCCCAGATAACCCAGCGGGAACACGTCGTAAATCTTCGCCGCGATTTCGAGAATATCATTCCAAAACGGTATTTTCAGGCCGGCAATAAGCATATCCGTGTCGGGATGATGCTCGATCAATTTATCATGATGCACCCCGCCGAGAGTCCTTCCCTCCTGCATATCAATTCCCACGCCCACGGCCCCCTGATGCAGGTTCGCACGGCCGCCGGATTCTTTCGTCGGAAGACGGAGCATCGACATCACGGGCACGCCGCGGTACAGCACCATGCGGATGTCGGGCACACCCTGATAGGCCAGCGACTTGAACACCACGTGGCTGTGCACGCGGTATTCGATGAAAGCTTCGTCATTAACGCCGCCCAACGCATAGAGGCCGGCCAGAATATTCGACACATGATATTCGATGTCTTCGATGGAAATCCGCTCGCCGCTCGCTTTTTTCCATTCATTGCCGGTTTTGTCGACCATCACCAAAATGCCTCGGCCTTCCGCCCCGCGCGCCGGCTTGATCACGAATTCCTTCAGGAATTTCAGCTCGCGCAGATATTTGAGCTCGAAGTTATGCTTGATCGTGAAATAAAGTTCGGGACAGGGAATTTGATGGGCCTCGAGAATTTCTTTCGTCTTGAGTTTGTCATCCACGAGCGGATAAAGCCGGCGAGGATTGCGCGCGAGCGTGTAGCAGGCGTTTCGCCGGTTAATGCCGAGCAGGCCAAATTGTTTAAACACAGTGAAAGGATTGATCATGTTTTTAAAATAAAAAGTTACCTCTTATTTCTTACTTCTTACCTCTTGATTTTAAAAATTTCCTTAAACCGCACGATTTCGGTGAGGCGGATGCCTGTGTAGCGCCCGAGAATCAGGAGCAGGGCCATGATCACGAGCAGCAGTTCCGGAAACGCGAATAAAAATACGCGCAGCATGTGAATGCCCATCAGATAATAGGCGGCGATGGCGACAATCGCCGTGCCGAGCGCGGTCCGGAGCGCCGCGCGCGTACCGTCTTCAATCTGGATTACGGAATAGCGCTCAATCGTCCAGGTCATGATAATCATCGGGAATAATGTGATGAAAAGAATTCTCTGCTGGCCCAGATGATAGAACACCACCACCATCACAAGCACCAGCATCACCACCAGCGTGACGATCAGCGAAAGACGCGGAATTACGAGAATTTTCAGATGATCCAGCACGGTGCGGAACACCCAGCCGAGAAAAATAATCCCGACCAGGCACAAGAGCCCGAAGAAAAGCGAGATTTCCTGAAACGCGAGCGCCAGAAGAATCGGCGCGAAAGTGCCGAATGTGGGCACGCCGATTACGGAGCGGAAAACCGCCACGACCAGCGCGCCGAGCGGAATCAAAAGCAGCACTTTGATGAAATTCTGAAAATGAATCGGCAGGACGTAAAGCGACCAGGGATTGTCCACCGGCGGAATGCGCTCGGGGCCGATCACGAAAAAATACTGAAATTTGGAAAGCCCCACATGCTTGAAAAGCGGATAATCGCCGCGGTAAAGCTCCACATAATTGGCCGGCGTCTCGGCAAAATGATTGTTCACGGTGTCGAACGGAACCCACTCGCCGGCAATATAATTTTCCACCCACACATGCGTTGTGCTTTTAATGCCGGACTCCATGATCAATCCGCCGACAAGACGCGACGGAAGGCCGGCCGCCCGGCTGAGCGCCGCGAACAGACGCGCCTGGCCCCCGCAGTCGGCCTCAAGCTTCTTCAGCGCTTCCTTGGCATCCTTGCTTCCTTTTTCGGAACGGTATTTCACCTCGCCGCGCACGAAATCAAAAATATTTCTCATGGCGCGCGAGGCGTTGCGCTCCTTTCCGACCGCGTTTTTGAGATGCTGCTTGACAGCAGGGTCCTGCGACTGGATCAGCGTGGACGGGTCCACCCACACCTGCATTTCTGCGGGATAAGTTTTTTTGGGGCTCTTCGGGATATTGTATGAAGGCGGAATCGCATAAACATTTTTCTTGAGCTGGGCGGAAAACGAGTATTGGATGGACTTGGAACCTTCCAGAAGCTCGTTGCGCCAGAAACCGATCCGGTTGCCGGTAAGGGGCCTTTCGCGGATGTAGAACACCATTTCCGCGTTTTCGAAATGCTCGTTATAAATAATCTGATGAATATTATCCTGGGGGAGCGTCATGCGCACTTTCGCGCGCTCGCCTTTGCCGGTAATGTTGATGACGGTTTTGACGCGCCAGAGATGCTTGCTGACTTCCGGATTGATATTGTGGCCGCCGTAAATCACCTTCGCGGCGATAATCGCGCCGGCGAGCACAACCAGGAATGCTGAGATGAAATAAACTTTTTTATTCATCGCTGTCCCAACGTTACCCCTTCCCGTTCCACTCGCTGTAGAAGCGCGTCAAAAACTCTTCCATAAATTGATGCCGTTCCCCGGCCAGCTGCCGTGCAGTTTCAGTGTTCATCAAACTTTTAAGCAAAAGCAATTTTTCATAAAAATGATTGATCGTGGGACCCGAATTTTTTTTGTAAGATTCAAACGAATCATGATGCTCCGGTTTTACCGCGGGATTATACATTTCGCGCCCTTTGCTTCCGCCGTAGGCGAAGGTGCGCGCGATTCCGATCGCACCGATCGCGTCCAGACGGTCCGCGTCCTGGACGATCATGCCCTCTTTCGTTTTCATCGGAATTTTGACTCCGGCGCCTTTAAAGGACACATCACGGATAATGTCACAGACATGCCGGATCACCGTTTCGTCCGCACCAAGGGACTCCAGCCATTTGCGCGCCTCGCGGGGACCGGCTTCGTCATCGCCGCTAAATTTCCAGTCGGCAATGTCATGAAGCAGAGCCGCCAGTTCGATGACGAATGAATCGGCGTTTTCTCCTTGAGCAATCCGGCGGGCATTCTGCCAAACGCGGTAAACATGCCACCAGTCATGCCCGGAACCTTCCCCGGCCAGAAGACTTTTTACATGCTCGGATGTTTTTTGAAGGATGATTTCACGGTTCATAAAGACGGGTATTTTAGCATGAAAAAAGAAAAAAGGGGCCAGGCCACTTAGCGCTTGTAGACGCTAAGTGGCCTGGCCCCTTTTTTTCGCCTCCTTATTTCTTACGTGTTCGACGATATTTTGTGCAGCAACGCCAGAAACGCCATCGGACTGACTAAATCCTTAATGTTCTTCTCTTTCTCTGAAGGAATCTGAATCTCAGGGTTTTTCTCCTGTTTTTCTTTTATTTCATTTTTCACTTCCATGGACTTAACCTCCTTTGCGAATCAAAAGGCCGCGCCCATCGAGCGTCCCTTCCACGTTCATTAGACGGCGGCCTTTGATTCTTCATTCACTGACAACGCTCACGTTTCCTTTCTCATCCACTTGAAACGTAATCCACAGATCATAGGCCCCCTGAACTTCAACCAGCAGATTGCCTTTGCGCGTTTCCACGGTCATATTCACCGGGAGCCGCTGAGCTTCGGTAATTCCTCCGTCCGTGCTGAACAGCTCGATATCCTGCATGTACTCATGCATGCTGGTCGGAGACATCGCCAGGAAAATAAGCACCCAGGGACCTTCAATTTTGAAAATATCCAGAAAGTATTTTTCGTGTTTCATGTCGCTCATCCACGACGCAAGATCCATGCCGATTGCGGCCAGGTACGCGTCCATAAACTCATCCTGCTTGAGCGCCGCGAGGCCCTTAATGTTGTAGTTGATGAGAGCTTCCGCCAAAACTTCCAGTTTCTTCGCGATGTCACCTCCTGTAAGTGCGGTTTTGGAAGTTTTGGCGGAAAGCGGTAGCGCGCCGGTTTTTGCCGGAAGAACTGTTTTCGCTTCCTGAGCCGGAAAATGATGGGCACGGGCACCTGAAATGATTCCCGCAAGAGGCCGTCCCTCCAAGGCCCTGGCGGAATCACGTTCATTCAAGGAAGAAGCAGGAGCTGTCACGGCGGACATGTTGCTTGAATGAGGCGGCAAAGCCTCCGGTATCCGGCCCAAATTTGTGTTGGACTGTATGGCCCAAAAATCCTCTTTTTGGGCGATCTTTTCAACGATTCCGGCTGACTGCTTCATTCCGGGAAGCGTTGAAATCGACTGGGCAAATGCCGGTCTTGCGGGAGCGATCAAGGAAAAAATCCAGGCGGCTATTAACAGAATTGCGATAGCGCCCCTGATTTCCTTCTCATGTCTCTTTTCCCAAAAATTGATTTGCTCGATTACGCTCGGCTGCGCCAGGTATTTCATTTTCGTGCCCCTTTCATTCATCTGGTGATACTCTCGCAGGGTGAAATGAAAAGAGCATTAAGGCAGGATGTAAAGATGTTAATCTAGGAGCTAAAAAAAGCAGACCCCTTTTTCAGAGTTCCGAGGCTTTTTCGGCTTCCTGAATGCCTTTGGCCACTTCGGGAACAATCCCCTTTTTGACATATACAGGGCGAATCAACTGGCGAATCATGGGCAGCTTCAGGGTGAAAAACACCCCGCCGGCCACGCAAATCAAACCGGCCATGAATAGAGTGGCCATGGTACCGATCAAATTTGCCAGCCATCCGGCCAAAAGGCTTCCGAAGGGTGAAACACCCATCAGCGCCACGATATAAAAGCTGAGCACGCGCCCCCGCTTGTCATCGTCCACGAGGGTTTGAATGACGGTGTTGGAAGCGGCCATTTGAAGCATAATGCCGAACGCGGTGACAAAAATCGTCACAATCGAAAGCCAAAGATCCCGGGAAAAAGAAAGCGCGATTAATCCGGCCCCCGTAATCACGACGGAAACAGCGATATGTTTTGCCAGGCCCCGCACGGTTTTGCGCGACGCCAGATAAAGCGCTCCGGCCAAAGCGCCCGCTCCGGCCGAGGAAGTCATGAAACCGTAAACCCCCGCATCGCCGCCCAAAATGTCGCGCGCAATCACGGGCATCAGCGTCAGATAAGAAAGCCCCATCATGCTCACGAGCGCCACGAGCAGAAGAATAGCGCGCACGGGAGGAAATCCGAACGCGTAGTCAAAACCCTCTTTCAGGCCTTTCAGCACATCCATACCTTTTGTAGAAACGGTATGCGGCTTGATTGTCATCGCAAGCAATGACGCGATAACCGCCAGAAAAGTAATCCCGTCCAGGAAAAAACAGATTCCCTCACCCAGGGCGGCGATTAAAATTCCGGCAATAGCCGGTCCGACGAGCCGCGTCACGTTAAAAAGCGTCGAATTCAGGGCGATGGCATTGGCCAGGACCTCTTTTTTCTCGACCATTTCGGACACAAAGGACTGACGCGCGGGAATTTCAAACGAATGAATAATGCCCTGAATTAGGCTCAGCAGAATAATTTGCCAGACCTGAATAATCCCCGTAAGCGCAAGAAACGCCAGAATGAAGGCATGAATCATAAGAAGCGCATGTGTCGCAATCAGCATCCGGTGGCGGTTCCAATGATCCACCAGCACACCCGTAAACGGCACGAGAAAAAATGTGGGAATCTGATTGGCAAAATTCACCACACCAAGGACAGGCGCCGATCCGGTCATCCGGTACACCAGCCAGCTTAAGGCGATGCGGGATATCCAGGTGCCGATCAGCGAAACAGCCTGACCGCAGAAGAACAAGCGATAATTTTTGTGCTGCAAAGCCCGAAGAAGCATATAATGGTTCCGATTTCACGGTAATTTAAACCTCTATTCTACCTCAAAATGAAAAAACTGCCGCTAACTCTATTTTTGTTTTTATTAATCCATCCGGGAGCAGCTATGGCAGATAAACCGCTTACCATCGTCGCGCTCGGAGATTCCACCACAGCCGGCACGCCCGGATTCCGCTCTCCGGCGGAAGCGCCTCCCGACGGCGAGGGAAACCCCGAAAGTCAGTATGCCTACTGGATGATCGAGCGTCATCCCGATTGGCGCGTCATCAACCGGGGCGTGGCAGGTGAACGGTCCGACGAGATTCTCGAGCGTTTTGATTTCAACGTTCCGGAATACAAGCCCGATCTGGTCATTATCCTGGCGGGGGTAAACGATTTGTATCAGGGACGGTCGGCGAATTCCGTCAAAGAAAACCTGATCAAGCTCTACGCAAAGGCGCGCGAAAGCAAGAGCCGGGTGATGGCCTGCACGATTCTCCCCTATAACGGTGCCAGCCCAAAAGTGCTCGAGCGAATGAATGACGTGAATACGTGGATACGCAAATATGCGGAAGGAAACGGGTTTTTATTCTGCGACACTTCGAAAGCCGTAGAAAATCCTGACAAATCCGGCACACTGCTTACCGCCGCCGACGGCCTTCATCCCGACGTGGCGGGATACCGGAAAATGGGAGAAGCGATTGCGGATGTGATAGATAAAAACAAAAGGCCATAAGTCCGCCGCGAGTTCCCGAGGATCCGCGAAGACGGACCGCAGGGCTGTTTGAGCGCCGGACTTATGGCCTTTTGTCTTTATCTATTCTAATTGGTCTTCCAATTTTGCGACGAGCTCCGACATCTGCTTGATCAGATAATCCGGAACCAAACGGTCACTCGACAACTCATTTTTCACATTGCCGATAAAGGTAATCAGCTTCTTGATGGCCGTGTTGCGCTTGGACCGGCGGAGCTCCTTGGGGTCCTGCTCGGCTTCTATTTTTTCCGTCGCGATTCTTTTCACCTGGGCCCGGACTTCTTTGGGCTCGCTCACCTTGCCGATGACAGATTCGCGCACGTCCTTATAATCTTCCTGGGTAAAACTTTTGTTCTCTCTCGCCAAGCGCAGAAGATTCACCGATTCATAGTTCGGAATCTCTTTCGGCCGGACGTCGGGAGTCACGAGCTCATTCAATATTTTCGGCTCTTCTTTTTCCAGGAAATAGTACGATTTGAGAAGTTTCATCGCCGTCGTCTGCTTTAGCGCGAGCTCTTTCCAGCAATACGTTTCAAAACTTAAATAGCCCCAATCTTTATAAAACTTGTCGGAATAAATTGTGTACAGATATTGTCCGAGCTCAAGCCAGGAGGCTTTGTGCCGTTTGGCTACTTCCAGAACTTTTTCGCGCAGCGAATCTTTGTCGACAGTTGTTTCGAGGGACATGAGTTTTTCTCCGGAATGACGGTGAATAAACAAAAATGGCGGAACCGCACATGCGGCTCCGCCATTCGAGTGTTTGAACTTAAAGAAAGGAAACTGGCTTAGGACCGTTGCCTTCTTAAATTACGCACGCTTCACGTTGACTGCCTGATCGCCCTTCGGTCCCGGCACAATGTCAAAAGTGACGGAATCGCCCTCTTTCAGGGTCTTGAATCCGTCGCCGGAGATCGCGGAATAATGCACAAACACATCTTTTCCGTTCTCAGGGGTGATAAAACCATATCCTTTTGAATCATTGAACCACTTGACTGTACCTTTTGCCATTTTCTTGTTCCTTTCTTATTGATGTTGAACGAAGACACAACGAGCGTGTCTTTTTGCCGCTTTAAAATAAGTAGAAAGACGGAAACTAACGGGTTTTGACGCGTATCTGGAATTTAAATCAGGTAGGGAATTACAAGTCATCAAAAACATTTGCGGCTTTAACTGCGAAACCGGCCTTTCTTCCAAATGAATGAATAATTCATCAAACAAGTGACTCAAGACTAATCCTACTTTCCCGTTATGTCAACCCTTTTTCTCATGAGAAACCCTTCCGGTGGGTCTCATTTAAAGTATGCCATAATTTTTTGTTCCAGCCACAGCTCCTGCCGCCATGGCCAGGCGCCGCTGACAAACCCCAAGTGCCCGCCACCCGCCGTTACAACCGCATTTAGAAATGCTGAATTGCGCCATTTCTCGCGAGGCAGGAGATTTGCGGGATAAAAGGGGTCGTCCTCGGAATGAACGAGCAGCGTGGGCACGCGGATCTTCTCGAGGAAATTAACCGCGCTCGCACTTTTCCAGTACTCGACGGCATTGACCAAGTTATTCACTTTCACGGTGACCAACTCGTCAAATTCCATGAATGTATTCGCTTTTTCCACTTTTTCCCGGTCAATCATTCCCGGGAAGAACCGTTCTTTATGAAGCGCTTTCTGTTTCAGCGTTCTGAGCATGCCGCGTGTGTAAATTTTCCGGTTCAATCCCCGGTCCAGAATTTCAGTGGATTTGACCAGATCATACGGAACGGAAACCGCGGCGGCTTTCACGACTTGTTTCGGCACTCCGGAAGAATGCTCGCCCAGCCATTTCAGAATGAGATTGCCGCCGATGGAAAACCCTGCCGGATAAATCTCCGAGGGATGGATCTCACGGATCAAATATTGAATAATGCACTCGAAATCTTCCGTCTTTCCGGCATGATAGGCGTAGGGCTTCCGGTTCAGCTCGCCGGAACAGCCGCGCATATTCGCGGCGACGGCATTCCAGCCGAACCGATGAGCCTCGCCGATCAAACTTTGAACGTACCTGGCCTGAGACGACCCTTCAAGGCCGTGGATGGCAACCAGCCAGGGCTTTCCGGGAGAATGGTTGAGAATATCCAAATCCAGAAAATCGCCGTCCGGCGTTTCGATGCGCCGGCGCTCGAACTGGAGTTTGGGAACGGGACGGAAAAATTGCGCGAATATTGACTGAAAATGCGGGCCCGGACACCACCAGGCCGGTTTGAAGGAAGGGGTGTTATTCATCAATATATGTGTCGCCCGGCCCGCATCTTTCTTACGGGGATTGTGTCCTTCAATCCAAAAAAGACTGGGCTTCGGTGAGAAACGGCAGAATGGCAGCCAGCTCTGCCTTCGTCAGACGTCCGAGTTTCGCAAAGCGGGGATTTCCCTCCGCGTCATAATTTTCACGGGAAATCTGAAGTTTCTTGGCGCCCTTATTGTAGGAATAGACGGTCACGCTCACGCGCGTTCCCTCGCCCTCCCAGGCTTTGTTGTACAATTTTTCGTCTAATGTTGCGTCGTATGGCATCACTTTCTCCTTTGTGGTGAACTCTAGGAAATATCTAGAGCAAATTTTAAAGCAGTTTCTACATGTCTCATTTTTATGGGATTCAAAATAGAAATAAACTTAACAAGAATTTGTTTAGGAATTGTATTAATCACGTCAAGATTCACAACACAGGACTTCGGAAGCCCGTCCTGAATTCCAAGAGAAACTTCCACAGGAATATCGCGAACCGTTCTTGTAATTTCGGCGATCGTGACAAACTCTCTAACTTGAGCCGCTTTATCCCGGGAAAGAATTAGAACAGGTCTCCTACCGTCGGGCTTTGGAAGCTCTGCCCACCAGATTTCTCCTTTTTGCATTACCATTCCTCCGGAGTAAAACTGGCGAGACCCGTTCGATAGAGAGCTTCAACATCTGCTGCCCGTTCCGGAATTTTTTTATACCCCTGAACATAGCGTGCCTCAAGCTCTTCTTTATGTTTCTCATCCAGCCAAAGCAGAATGGCTTCTAAAATGGCGGAACTGCGATCAATATCCAATTGACCGCGTACCAATTCCACTTCCTTCAGCGTATCCTTGGGAAGACTAATTGTCACTTTGGCTGTTCTGAGAGCCTGACGTTTCATACTTTTAATCCTCTAAAAGTAATACTTAATTACCATCTGAAGTATGACATATTAAGCAACTCTATTCAAGCGCTATTTTTGAAAGGAAATTTGCCAAATGAGGAATCCACCAGCTTCTGATACTTCTGAAATCGCGGAAGAAAATCTCCCGAAATAAACGGACATGTCGGCACCACCTTATAACCGTTTTCCCCGGCATATTCAAATGCTTCGATAAGGATACGGCCCGCCACTCCCCGGTTGCGGAACGGATCGGGGACATAGATGTGATAGAAATCGAGCACTTTTCCCCGTTCAGCATAGACGAGGCTGGCCTCGTATTCACCCAGTTTTATGAAAAACTTATGTTTCTCCAGGTCATGTTCCACTTTCATAGTACAAATCTTAACACAAAAAAGGGGTCAGACCCCTTTTGTTCCAAAAGGGGTCTGACCCCTTTTTTGCTGTTTTCTGGTATACTCCCTCGCTATGTTGAAACTGAAAAACCTTACGCTTAAAACCAATATCATTCAGTCCCCCATGGCGGGCTGCACCGACCTGGCATTCCGTCTCATTGCGCGGGATCATGGAATGGAAATGGCCTTCCTCGAAATGGTGAGTTCCGAAGCACTGGTGCGCGAGGCGCGCCGCACGGCGGACCTGATGAAAACCGTCGAAAAAGACCGTCCTTTAGGCGCTCAAATCGTGGGCTGCCGTCCGGAAGTCATGGGCGAAGCCGCGCGCATTGTGGAAGATCTCGGATTCGATTTAGTGGACATCAATTGCGGATGCCCAGTCCCCAAGATCACAGGTCCCGGCGGCGGATCGGCGCTTCTGATCGAACCCGATAAAACGAAGCAGATTTTCGAAAGCGTCGTCAAAAACGTCAAGAAAATTCCCGTCACCGTGAAAATGAGAAAAGGCTACACCGACCCTTCGGGCGATGAGGCCGTGCGCCTGGCAAAGCTCGCGGAAGACGCGGGGCTTTCGGCCGTCACCGTTCACGGACGCACGCGCGCTCAAGGCTACAGCGGCACCGCCGACTGGGAAGCCATCCGCAAAGTGAAACAGGCCGTAAAAATTCCCGTGTTCGGAAACGGAGATGTCACAAGCGGCGAAGATGCGAAACGTTTGCTGGAAGTGAGCGGCTGTGACGGCGTCATGATCGGACGCGGGTCGCTCGGGAATCCTTGGATCTACAAATCAATTGAATCCGTGCTCAACGGGGGCGCTCCAGCCGGAAAACCGGATCTGGAAGAAATCAAAATAGCGGCGCTGAAACATTTTGACCTGGAAATTGAAACGGAAGGCGAAAAAATGGGCGTGCTGAAATGCCGGAAAATCCTCTGCTGGTATTTCGCCGGACAGCCCGGCGCCGCCGAATTCCGCAACAAAATCAATACCACCACTTCCGCCAGCGAAATGCGGCGTCTCATCGAAGAGTTTTAAAAAAGCTGGCCCCTTTTTTATTCCCATGAACTGCGGTAACCGCCCGCGGATTCGGCATATTTGATGAAATCGGCATAAAAAGGAATGCTCGCCAAGGTGGCGCTGTCACCGATCACGAACAGTTTGCGGCGCGCACGGGTCATGGCCACGTTCATGCGGCGCGTATCGGCAAGAAAGCCGAGTTCGCCTTCGAGATTCGAACGAACCAGCGTGAGAATTACCACTTCTTTTTCCCGCCCCTGAAAACTGTCAACGCTGTCGATTTCGATTTCGGGATTGTTGATTTTGCTGTTGAGAAGCCTCACCTGCGCGCTGTAAGGGCTGATGACGGCGATTTCAGATGCGGGCACTCCGGCGGAGCGCAATTTTTCAAGCTCCGCGATCACCAGCCGGGACTCGTCTTCATTGAAACGGCTCTGGCTTCCCACCTCAAGTTTTTCCTCGAATCCGCGTCCGGCTGTGTCCAAAAACACCAGTACTTCCTGCGTTTCCGGAAGTTTCTTTACATCCGGTAAATCGGCCAATGTGTGAGACTTCACCGATTTATCAGCAATGAGTTTTCCTTCGTAAAATTCTTTCGATGAAAAATTCATGATTTTCTCGTTCATGCGGTATTGAACACGGAGCATGGTTTTAAATTCTTCGGGAATAATTTTGTGAAGCCGTTCAAAAAGCGTGACTTCAAGCCCCTGCCGGGCCGCCTTCTCCGAAAGAATCGTCGGCGGCAGCTGAAAATGGTCCCCGGCAAGCACACATTTTCCGGCAAACAACAGCGGCATCCAGGAGCTCGGCTCCGTGCCTTGCGTGGCCTCGTCCATCACCACCAAGTCGAATTTTTTTCCGCGAATCGCGGGGTCGAGCGAGCCCGCATGCGTTCCGACAATCACCGGAGTTTCGGAAAACACCTGTGAAAGAATGCTTTTCTCGAGTTCCTTGATTTGGTTCTTGAGCTCTTTGGCATGCTCCTGAATCTGGGACCATTCCGCATCCGGAATCCAGACGCGCTCGCCCCGGCGGTCGCGTTTTTTGTAAAGCTCATGAAGCTCCTTTTCGTATTCATCCACCGCTTCGGCGTACGGATGCTTGGCCAGCTTGAAATCAAGCGTATGATCGCGCAAATGTTCCATGATGCGCGCCGGATGCCCGAGCCGGAACACGGGAACCTGAGCGGCCACAAGGCACGCGAGCAAATGGTCGCAGGCGGCATTCGACGGAGCGGTGACGAATACCGCGTGTCCGAGCCCCACTTCCTGCCGGATGATTTCGATGAGCACCGTGGTTTTTCCGGTCCCGGGCGGTCCATGCACCAGCGCAACATCGCCGGACTCCAGCGCCATCCGCACGGCCTCTTTTTGCCATTGATTCAGGCGCGGATTGAAAAACGGCATTTTCTCAAGCGGCGGAAGCGTCAAATCTGCGTGACGGGTTTTCCGGATGCCGAGACTGATATCCCGGAGCTGGGCAAGACGGATGTCTTTTGCCGATTGTACGGCTTTCAGCGTGCCGAATATTTTTTTGTAGGTGGAACGGTTGCCGGCAATGTTCAGATGAAAAATGCCGCTTTCATCCACCCATTCGGGCAGTTCAAAATCAAACGCCACCGTGATTCGGTCATTTTCTTTTTCATAAACGGTGCCGACGGGAAGATCGAAAGAATCCCCCGCGCCTTCTTTTGAAAGCGACACGACATTTCCGGAATCGGGGGAAAATATGGGCAGTTTGCGGCCGTCCGCGTATTCAAAAGTCACAAGGCGGTGGCCGGCAGGATTGTAATGAAACTCGACGGCGCGCAGGCGCAGAAGCGCCTTGCCGATGAGTTCACGCTGTTCCGGGGTTTTTTCGGTAAATTCGAGGCGGAAGCGGTTGATTTCTTCCGCCTCTTCGAGTTCGACAAGTTCCTTGAGGCGGGTAAAATGTTTTTCCGGACTAAGAGGTTCTTCTTCTTTCTTTTTGCTCATTTATGCTACGGGTTCGCCCTCTTCATTAAATTCTTGAGCCCTCGGATCGGATCTGAGCGAAGCAATGACACGCTTCATGTCTGCCACCGCGGTGGGTTTCCCATCCGTGGTTTTGGCTCCTTCATACAGATAAGCCTTATATTTATTGCCGTCCTTGAATAAGGTTGCAACACCGTCCGGCCAGGAAATTTGAATCCTGTCTCCGATGATGGACCAATTTCCTTTTTCATTTCCTTTGGAATCATAAATCGCGGTGTCATCGATCTTGATCGTGAATTTATAGGACCGCCCTTTCACATCCAGGCCTTCCCAGACGCCGAGATAATCGAACGGATTGATGCCGACTTTTTCCGCGTTCCATTCTTCCGCAGGTTTACTGTCGGGATTGGATCCCGGCGCGTAGCCGAAATCTTTGAAGCCGTCCCCCTGCTTCACCATCACATCCGCCCACTCATTAGACCATTCCATGCGGATTTCTGCTTCATCCGGATGATAAAGCCAGGTGCCGTTTGCGCGGCGGTCGAAGGTGTTCGTCGCTTTTTTGCTGTTATAGAGGTTTATGTAATTGATTTCGCCCTTATCATTGGTGAGTTTCCAGGTGCCGATATACTCTTCGGGCCATTGATCCGGCGTTTGGGCGTTTAAAAACGAAATTCCGGAGATTGCGATAAACGCAAAAGAGATTGCGGCGATTTTGAATGATAATTTCATGGCGTCCTCCTTGACGGTAATCAATTTAATATTAAGTATACTCGTAATTTCCCGTCTTTGCTAATAGACGTTAAATTGCGCGAATAATTCAATAGTCCCGGTTTTTTGAATCACATAAATGTCGAAAATTTCTCTGTCCGGACCGGAATTCCTCTGTTTTTCAAGCAGTTTATGGAGCCTTTCCGTTTGATCGGCCAAACCAAACTTAAATACCGGTTTCGCGCTTAAATCCAGAATCACAAGAATTTTGGGACCCTGAATCTCAGAGGAAACTTTGATCAGGCGGTTCACACAAAGATCAAATTGTTCCGGTTCCTTCCCGAACACCTCCACCGAAGTATGTAAATCGATTTTTCCCCAGTCTTCCTTCACTCTTTTTTTCAGGATACCGAAAAGCGAACCGTATTGGACAAGCACGGACCCGCCCACTTCCAGCTTGCGCGATTTATTCACGAGTAGCGCGGCAAAATCCGTCCAGTTGAAATTGCCGATACCCGCCCCCAGATCGAATGAAATCAGATCGAAACCGAAAAGGCCCTGCATGCCGGCCGCCGCCGTCTTCACCGCATGATCGAGCAAATCCTCGCAGGATTTCCAGATCAGACCTTCGTCCTTGCGGATAATCGTGGTGACAATCAGCGAAAGGCCTTCGCCTTCGCGGCGGGCATCAAACCGCTGAACTTTTGACGCGATTTCCCCGCGGTATTCAACGGAATCAAACCGGAAAAGCCGCGAGATCACCGGAGAGGCCTGAAAATTATGTTCAAGAAGATTCAAGAGCGTTCTCCTTCAAGCGCCTTTTTCGCGGCACTCCGCCCCGCCAAATAGCCGGTGGACCAGGCCCATTGAAAATTGAATCCCCCGATGCGCCCGTCGGCATCGAGAATTTCACCGGCCAGAAAGAGGCCGGGCTTGAGTTTGGATTCCATAGTTTTATCGTCAATTTCCGAAAGATCCGCACCGCCGGCCGTCACCTCCGCTTTTTGATAGCCGTACACGCCGGTGACCGGCAGCGGAAAATGAAACACATTCCGGATCAACATATCCCGGTCCTCGCGCCTCAGCTGATTGAGAATTTTGTTTTCCGGAATGTCCGATTTTTTGAGCAGAACCGACACAAACCGTTCCGGGAATTTTTCCGATAAATAATTTTTAATCATCCGGGCCGGGGATGCTTCTGAACTTTTTGAGAAATGGTTCCGGAACTCCTCTTCTTTTTCACCCGGCAAAAAAGGGGTCAGACCCCTTTGCAAAAGGGGTCTGACCCCTTTTTTGCCGGGCAGAAAATCGGCCGTGATCACCGGATTCTGCCCTGAATTTTTTGCGTCACACCAATAGCGGCTGATATTTAATGCCGTCGGCCCGCTGAATCCGAAATGAGTGAACAAAAATCCCCCTTCGAATGAAATATCCTTTTTCTGATTGACCCAAAGCGCGAGGCGCACGTTAAATGAAATCCCGGCCAGGCTTTTCCAGTCTCCATCCTCCGTCATGAGCGGAGTCAGAGCCGGAAAAGTCGGAATAAGTTTATGCCCGAGCAATTTCACAATGGGGTATCCGGATCCGTCGCTCCCGGTGGCGGGATGAGAAAGGCCTCCGGTGGTGACCACGACTGTCTTGGTCCGATATGCGCCGTTTCCGGTTGAAACGATAAAATTCCCATTTTCCGGCCGGATAGAGGTTACCGCGCTCCCCGTTTGAAGCGTCACACCTAATTTTTCGGTTTCACGGATTAAGGCATCGAGCACGGTTCTTGCGGAATGAGTGACGGGAAAATATTTTCCGCCCGGCTCCAGCATAAGTTCCACGCCGATTTCTTTGAAAAATTCGATGGTTTTTTCGGACGGAAACGCGCGCAGGATATTCCTGACAAAACGTTTGTTTTGAGATTCATAGTCTTTTTCGCTGACATTAAAGTTGGTGACGTTGCACCGGTTGCCTCCGGACATAAGGATTTTCGCACCGATGCGGTCTTTGGCGTCAAGAAGCAGAACTTTCACGCCGGCCCGCGCGGCCGTAATCGCCGTCATGAGCCCCGCCGCTCCCGCTCCCACAATCGCCACATCCCACAAACTTACCACTTCAGAGTCCTTTCATTGGAGCGGAGCCATTCGCGGCGGACTTTGTAATCCGGAATGAAACGCTCGATATGCGCCCAAAACCGGTCCGAATGATTATGATGCGCGATATGGCTGAGCTCATGCACCACCACATAATCAATCACCTCAACCGGCGCCATCACAATCCGCCAATTAAACGTCAGCCTGCCTTTTAAATTGCAGCTCCCCCAAACACTTCTCACATTCTTAATATGCACTTCCGAACTTTTGATTTTCATCACCTTCTCAAAAAACGCGACGCGTTCCGTCAAAACCTCAAGCGCGCACCGGCGGCCGAATTGAACAAGCCGCGAGCTGATCAATTTCGAATGGTCGAAACCCGCTTCGGGAAACGGAACGCCTACAATCAACCTGCCGTCTTTTACCTGAACCGGCTCGTTCGATTCATAATGCGCTTCAAGCGTGAGATTTTCACCGAGAAACGGAAACACTTCCCCGCTTTCATATTTTTTAAGCGCCCGCAGATGAGACTGAATCCATACGGATTTTTGCCGGATGATTTCTTCCACCCGGCTATCGGGAATTCCGCGGGGCACAATGACGGAAATCCGGTTATCTTCACTGATTTTGATCGTGGCGTTTCTGCGGTAGGGTTTTCTTACTATGGTGTAATTGAAATTCATCGCATCAGTTCTTGGACGGCCTGGGTCAAAGTTTGCCTGCATTCTTTCATCAGGCAGGCATTATACCCTGCCCCGAGGCGGCGGAAAATAACATCGTCGCCGGTCTCCGCCATTTCCTTCTCGCGGGCATAAACAATTTGCGCCCGGACGAGCGGCGCGTGCGGGCAAATCCGCTCTTTCAACGACGGATTCCGCGCGGCAATTTCGAGCACATCCCGGTACCTGGATCCGTATTTTTCCATTAAAGACCGGACAATATCGGGATCTAAACCAAAATCCCGGGCGGCGGCCTCAGCAGACCCGATGACCGCTCCCCCGCCATAAATCGAGTGTCTGCCGTCTTTTTTAACCGGAATAATCCGGGCCAAACATTGCTCAGCCATCACCCGGTACGTCGTGTATTTTCCGCCAGTGATAAAAATCACGCCTGAGGCCGTATTAAAAATTTCATGCTCGCGCGAAACATTAGACGGCGAGCCTTCATGACGCACCAGCGGCCTCAGTCCCGCAAACGTAATCATGTCCTCACGGTTCACGGTAAAACCGGGAAAAACCCGTTTTGTCTCTTCGATCAAATAACGGATATCCTCTTCATCCGCCTTCACGTTATCCGGGCTTGAGAAATAATCCGTATCCGTAGTCCCGATCAGGGAATTTCCGTTCCAGGGAATGACAAAAAAGATGCGGTTATCCCGCGAGGAAGGAATTAATAGCGCGTTCGCGGAAACCGGATGCGGAACCACAAGATGAATGCCTTTTGTCGTGCGCACGCGGTCCGGCGCCTCGCGCTGATCCATTTTAATAATTTCATTGGCCCAGGGCCCCGCCGCCGCGACAATGCGCTTCGCCCGGATTTCAAACTCGCTGCCGGCACCGTTTAAAACATCGCACGCCTTTACGCCTGCCGCTTTGCCGTTTTCTTTGATAAAAGAATTCACACGGACATAATTCTCGACGACCGCGCCCTGAAGCCGCGCCTGAAGGGCGTTTTCAAGGCACAGCCGCGCATCGTCCATCTGCGCGTCATAATAAAGAACGCCGCCTTTCAGGCCTCCGCGCTTGAGCGACGGCTCCATTTCCAGCACTTGGGCCGCGCTCAAATTTTTATGTCTGCCGAGTTTCATTTTGCCCGCGAGCAAATCGTAAAGAAAAACACCCGCCCGCATCATCCAGAGCGGACGCCTGTCGCCATCGTAAACGGGAATCATGAACGGAATGGGACGCACCAGATGCGGGACTTCGCGCACATGAAAATAACGCTCTCTGAGCGACTCGCGCACCAGATGAAACTGGAATTGCTCCAGATAGCGGATGCCGCCGTGGGCGAGCTTCGACGACTTACCCGAAGTGCCCGAAGCGAAATCCCCTTTTTCCAGAAGCACCGTGCGGAGTCCCTGCCGCGAGGCGAGATTCGCGATACCCGCGCCGTTAATGCCGCCGCCGATAATCAGCAAATCAAATTTTTCTTTTTTAAGCGATTCAAGGTTTCGGTTCATATCATGCCTAAAAAGGGGCCTGGCCTCTTTTTTTATTTCTCCAAATCCTTCAGCAATTCCCGGAGCAATTCTTTCGGGAGGCCGACTACGTTCGAGTAGGAACCTTCGATTTTCTTCACAATTTTCGGCCCTTCCTGAATGGCGTAGGCCCCCGCCTTATCCAGCGGATTCACTTTGGCAAGATAATTTGAAATATCCTTCCCGGAAAGTTTTTTGAAAAATACTTTTGTGACGGCGCATCCGGTAAGAATTGAATGCGTCTTGTGATCAAAAATCGAAATCGCAGTGAGCACAAAATGCGCCTTCCCGGATAAAAGCCCGAGCATGCGCCTGGCATGCTCCATGCTCTCCGGCTTCCCTAAAATGTGCTCGTCCATGACGACAATCGTATCGGCGCCGAGCACGAAACGGGCCTGTTTAGGAGCCTGCGCGTACCGCGCCTTGGACGCCGCATGCCACATGGCCAGCTGATCCGGCGACATATTTGAAACGATTTTTTCTTCGTAAACGGAGGGCACCACGCGGAAAGGAACTCTCATTTCTTTGAGAATTTCGCGGCGCCGCGGGGACTGGGACGCAAGATAAATCACCGCCGCGGATTTTTTAGGCATGGACTAAACCCACAAGTTCTTCTTTTTTCTTCCGCGGCAATGCTTTCACGGCACACTCCCTCACCAAGGCCTCTGTCCTTCCTGCGCAGGATTCCTGGTAAAGGAGTTTTACGGGACGTCGGGTCCGGGTAAAGCGGGAAGCTTTTCCGTCATTATGCTTCTTGACGCGGCGTTCTAAATTATTGGTGATCCCCGTATAAAAGGAACCGTCCGAGCATTCCAGGATATAAAGAAACCAGGATTCCGCGGGCTTTTTACGCGACTTTTTTTCCTTTTCAACCATCACTTTGAGCATACGGCGGTACTTAGCGTCCATATCTCTATATTTACGGCAATATCCGGCGGGAGTTTGGCGGAAAGTAAAAAAGCGAAAAAATGGGCCAGCCCCTTTTTTCGCTTTTTTACTTTTTAAGCGGCTTTCTTTTCGGTTACCGCGGCGTCTATTTTGGGAAAGGTGATAATGAATGCGGAACCCTGCCCCTGAATGCTCCTGGCGGAAATTTTTCCTCCGTGCTTGAGCGCGATGATGCGGCATTTCGCAAGCCCCAAGCCGCTTCCGTCCCGGTCTTTGCTGCGGTCCGGATGCTCAAACGGCTTAAAAATTTCCTCGGCATACTGCATATCAAACCCGATTCCGTTATCCTCCACAATAATCTCCACAAAGTCTTCCCCGGATTCTTCCGAACGGATAATAATGCGGGGCAGCTCGTCCGCTTTTCTGAATTTAACGGCGTTCGAAACCAAATTGTGAAACATATGATGGATTTGCTCGGCATCCCCGTTCACGGTCGGCAGCTTGCCGACTTCAACGAGCGCGTTGGATTCCTTCAGCTGTTTCTCGAGCCCCGAGAGAACTTCCTCGACAACTCCTTCAATTTCAACGGGCTTGAATTGTTCATTGCGGGAAGCCACTTTTGAAAATTTAAGGATATCTTCGATGAGCTCGTTGATTTTCAGCGCGGCCGCCTCCACGCGCCCCAGATATTCAATTCCCCGCTCATCCAGGACAGGCCCGTAGCGCTCTTTCAGGAATTCCCCGTACGCGACAATCTTCTCCAGCGGCTCTTTCAAATCATGCGATGCCGCCACAAAAGCAAAAAGATCCAGATGCTCTTTTTCCGCCTTCGAACGCGCCAGTTCCGCCGTTTTCTTCATCAGCTCGCCCTGCATTTTTCTGATCTCGGTCATGTCAAACACCATGGAGCGGCTCATGACAAATCCTCCGGAATCATCCACCACGGCGGATGAGCTGAGCACCACGGGAATATAAGACCCGTCTTTACGGCGCAGGCTTAGCTCCAGATCCGCGCTTTTCTCGTGCACCTTCAAGGCGCCGAATTGTCCCATAAATTTCCGCCCGTCGGCTTCCGAGAGGAATTCCGTGATTTTTTTTCGGTGAAGTGTTTCATCTTTCGTAAATCCCAGCCAGGAAAGCAGCGTGTCATTAATGCGCACGACAACTCCCTTGACGTCAACGGAAAGATAACCGCAAGGCGCGTTGTTATACAGGTCGCAGATTTCGTGGGAATATGCCTTGAGGTTTCTTTCAACCCATTCTCGTTCCGCAATTTCTTTTTGAAGCGTTTTATTGATGCAGGACAGCTCCTCGGTTCTCTCCTCCACTTTCTGCTCCAGCTCATCGTGGGCTTTCCTGAGCTCTTCCTCCGCTTTTCTGCGCTCCACAATCTCGGCCACCAGGCTTTCATTCAGCCGGGCCAGCTCCCGGGTGCGTTCGGCGACCCGGTCCTCCAGAATGTCATACGCCCTTCTGCGCGACTCTTCCGCTTCTTTCATTCCGGTGATATCCCGGCCCACCCAGACATAAGCGATCACGTAACCCAGCGGATGCCTGACGCAGGACGCGGAAACGGACAGTACGATCGGCGCGCCTTCACGAAGTGTAAAAGACATTTCGCATCCGCTGATGGAACCAGTCTCAAGAAGCTGTTTGATGAGCGTTTCGTCAAACAGACGTTTGTCAAACATGTTCATCGGCTTGCCGATCAGTTTTTCTTCCGGCAGGCCGAATATCCGGCAAGCCGCCGGATTCACCAAGCAGATGTTCCCCGAACAATTGAGCACGAACACAGGATCGGGAATGGTCTGGATAATTTGATCGGGCATCAGCATGGGAGAAACGTCCGTTAAATGATAGCGCCCGATCGCCATAGCCGACATAATAATGAAGGTATAGACCGCCAAATAGCCGAAGGGGTAAAAAGGCACCCCGAACGAAGGAAGAAAATCCACGCAAAGCACGGAAGCCACGGCAATGGAGAGAAACAAATCGCGCATCCGGTTCTGCCGCACTCCGGGCAGGGATTTTGCCGCTTCCTGCCAGAGCATTTTGAGACTCACAAAAAATACCCCGGCGAAGAAAACAAGAAAAGGAATGCTCAGCATTTCATAACTTTTATGGAAACCCCAGAAATAACTTTCCACACCCGAAACAAACCAGTCCGTAAATAAAATCAGAACTGAAAAAATCCCCGAAAGCGCAAACGCGCCCGCAACCGTTTTTCTCCTGGATTTCAAATGGCCTGTCAGCCCGGTGACAAATAATAGAAGAAAGCTTGGGACAAATACCAGGCCCAAATCCTCCCCGCGCGCCCACAGTATGCCGAAATGAACGTTGGATGAAAAAAGGAGAATACCGTGGCAAACAAGCGAAACCATCATGCTCGCGGTGAGGGCAAAAAAAGCCCATGTTTCGACATTTTTCTTTTCCCGGACTAAAACCGAAAGACCGAATAACCCTGAAAGAATGCCTACAAATAGCGGCAAAAACGCGTTGGTGTTAAACACATAATTGGTAAGTTGACTAATTTCCGAAACCATCACAGCACCTCCCAAGAACTGCTTTCACGGCTCCCAAAACAATGCTATCACGTAGTTTTTCTGAATTGTGAGGGTTCTAAAAGATATTTTAAAAGAATTTTTCAGGTGCAAAAAATCTTTCTATTGAAGGAGGAAAAAAGTAAAAAAGAGGCCAGGCTCCTTTTTTAGGCCGTCTGTCTTTTCAGGCGTTTTCTCTGGGTGGGGTCTAATATCTTCTTGCGCAAGCGGATGCTTTTGGGGGTGGCTTCTACTAGCTCGTCCGGGCCGATATATTCAATGGCCAGCTCCAAAGTAAGCTCCCTGGGAGGGGCCAGCATGATGGCTTCATCGGATCCCGTAGACCGCATATTGCTGAGTTTTTTGGTTCTGCAGGGGCTCAACTCCAAATCTTCCGGACGGGAATTCTCACCGAGAATCATCCCTTGATACACGTCCACACCGGGGCCGAGAAACAGCTCCCCACGCTCCTGGGCATTGTTCAGCCCGTAAGGATTCGTCGTCCCCATCTCGGATGAAATCAAAGATCCGTGGGATTCGTTCATAAACGCCGCTTCTTCTACCGGCTTATATTCGTCAAATACATGATGCATGATCGCTGTGCCGCGCGTCTTGGTCATGAGCGCGCCTTTCAGTCCGATCACTCCCCGCGTGGAAATCTGATACTCCAGATGCAGCTCTCCGGTCGGAGTCTGAACCATATGCTTGAGCTGGCCTTTGCGGCGTCCTACCTCTTCGATGACCGCGCCCTGATATTCGGAAGGCACGTCGATGACGAGAAATTCAAACGGCTCGGTTTTTTGACCGTCTTTTTCATGGAAAATCACTTCGGGCTTGGACACTTGAAGCTCGAAGCCCTCGCGGCGCATTTGCTCAATCAAAATGGCCAGATGAAGCTCGCCGCGTCCCGCGACCAAATACGTGTCGGGACTGTCGGTTTCGTTGACGCGCAGCGAAACGTTGGTCTCCAGTTCTTTGAACAGCCGGTCACGCAGTACACGGCTGGTAACATATTTTCCTTCACGGCCGACGAACGGACTCGTGTTCGTGCCGAATGTCATCTGCACCGTCGGCTCGTCGATTTGCGGCGGCGGAAGCGGCTGAGGATTTCCCGCGTCGGTAATGGTGTCTCCGATACCGATGTCCGGGAATCCCGCGACGGCCACGATTTCGCCGGCAAACGCCTGCTCCACTTCAACGCGCTCAAGGCCCTGGTATTCGAGAATACTTGTTATTTTCGCCTCGCTTCGGGAACCGTCCCGTTTTGCGAGCGCGCAAGTGTCACTTTTTTTCAAATTTCCGGACGTAATTTTCCCGATGCCCATGCGGCCTTTGTAATTGTCCGCCTGAAGCGCGAGCACGAGAATTTGAAGCAGTCCGTCGGGATTGACTTTCGGCGACGGCACTTTCGCAAGCACCGCATCGAGAAGCACGCTGACGTTATCGGTGGGCTTATGCGGATCGAGCGTGGCCCATCCGTTCAGCGCGGAGGCGTAGACAATAGGAAAGTCGAGCTGATCATCGTTGGCATTGAGCTCGACGAAAAGATCGAAAGTGCGGTTGACGACATCTTCGATTTGAGAATCGGGACGGTCGATTTTGTTGATGACGACAATGGCTTTGTGTCCAAGCTCCAGCGCCTTGCGAAGCACGAAACGCGTCTGAGGCATGGGTCCGTCTTTTGCGTCCACCACGAGCAGCACGCCCTCGACCATGCGAAGCGTGCGTTCGACTTCCCCGCCGAAGTCCGCGTGACCGGGAGTATCGACGATATTAATCTTGGCGTCTTTGTAGACAACACTGGCGTTCTTCGCGCGGATCGTAATGCCGCGTTCGCGCTCCAAATCCATGGAATCCATGATGCGTTCGCCCAGCTCCTCGATGTTCCGCTGAACATGAGTCTGCCGCAGAATGGCGTCGACAAGCGTAGTCTTCCCGTGGTCAACGTGGGCAATAATCGCGATGTTCCGTATCTTCTTTTGCTCGGACATAAAATTCCCCTCAAGGAAAAACGTCAAACATAACAGTATTTTAAGGATTTGTCAAAACTCAAACGTGAATAGCAGGGTCCACAGGCAGGGGCTTTTCCATCACCAGAATCTTCCGTTGGAAATGGCGGAAGAAGGGCATTTTCATAACGAGAGGAAGGACATACGGAAGAATCCAGCGTAAATAAACCGGCGCAAACACCAGGTTTTCAGCGACTTCTTTCTGCAATTTTTGAATTTCAAGGACCTCCGCGCCCCGGATTGCCTGAACCTGATCCAGAAAGCCTGCTGAAACATCGTCTGCCTCCAGTGCCTTCCGGATCACATCAGCCGCGACAATCGCCGTTCCCACCGCCACCGAAACCCCGATGGCTCCCGCGGGCGAGCAAGTATGGGCCGAGTCGCCCACGAGCAGACAGCCATCTTTGGCCCAGCGCTTGATGAAATTGGTGCGCGCCTGGAGCACGACGAACGGGCTCATATCTTTCAATGACTTTGCGAAAGGATGAAGAATACCGTAGGCGTTCAAGAGCTCGCGGCGAAGCTCTTCGATGCCTTTCTCCCCCGCTTCTTTGAATTTACGCAGAGTTCCTTTGGGAACGATCAGCCCGCATTGAAGCAGATCCGGATATTTCGGCAGCACGATGTAGTTGATGTCCGTCGCGAGAAAGGCGCGCACGGTGTGCTCATAGCCTTCCGGCCTCGGAATCGTAAACCACATGACGTCGAAATCGTAATGCTCATATTCCGTTTCGAAATTTCCGGCGCGGCGCACGGTGGATGCGCGTCCGTCTGTGCCGACCGTGATTTTCGCGCGCACTTCGATGTGTTTGCCGTCCTGTTCGACGCGGACGCCGGCGACTTGGCCGTTTTCCTCGATCAAATCATGCGCCGAAGCGCCGAACCACAGATCAAACGCGGGATACTCTTTCGCTTTCCGGGCAAGCGCGTCGAGCATCACCGGCTGAGGCATCCAGAGCGCGAACGGCACTTCGGGCGCGATTTTCGAGATTTGGAACCTCGTGATCACTTTGTTTTTATGGATGAATTCGATATTGTCGAGTTTCAGATGAGGGAATTTTTCGATGTAATCGAAGAGGCCGATTTGGCGGAACATCTGCACAAAGCGCGGCATCAATACTTCCCCGCGGAATTCGCGGTCAAAGTTGCGGTGCCGCTCAAGTACCAGCGTCTTGATGCCGAGCTTGGCGAGCAGCAACCCAAGCACCATTCCCGCCGGACCGCCGCCAACGATGCAAACGTCTACTTGATGCATACACACCTTTGAAATGAAAAGTGCAAAATTAAAAATGTAAAATCACAATTTAAAATTAAAAATTTTTGAATTTTGCATTTTTTATTTTTTATACTTAATCATCGTTCCCTTCGCGGAAACGGTGGCTTTGGTTGAAAAGGATGCGTAAGCGGGCACGTACAAATATTCCGCATTGATCACCGCGTCGGCGCCGTACTCACGGGCCTTATTCGATAATTTATCGAAAATCATTTCTTTATACTTGAGATTCTTTACCTCGAGGGCTTTTTTCATATCGGCGGGCATGGAATCGGAAATCCGGCCGTCTTTGGAAATAAATCCGGCGAGCCCCTGAATGGTATCTTCGGTTTTTTCCGTCATATCTTCCGTGACGGAAACAGGTCCGAGTACCTCATAAGCGCGCTGAGGAACGGCGTCTTCCCAAACAACAATTTTAGGCTTTGTGCTAGCGCATCCGGCCGCAAAAATAAGAATCAAGCCAAGAAAAAATAGTTTATGTCTCATGACAGATCTCCCTTTAACGCAGCCATCCCGATTTTGAAATAAAATAGTAAGCCAGGTAAAAAACAGCGACACACGCTAAACCAGAAATAAACGTGAGCGCAAAATTCATTTTCAGCCATCGATTCAGAAGGAACGGAACGAAAAACGAAAGCGAGAGCGGAACCGCCAGGAATATAGAAACAGCGAACTGATTGATTTTTTCCATGTCACGGTATTCCCAGTAAGAAAGAATGATGGAGAGCATGGAGATAATCGGAATGGCCACGATGAATCCGGCAAGAACGGGTCTACGCCCCGCAAGCCAGGAAGTGAAAGCAATGATGATTCCAGAAAAAATGACTTTTAGAATAAAAACCACGGAAACCTCCGAAAGTAAAAAACCCCCACGCCAGGTTTTGACGTGGGGGTTAGTTTACGACAATGTTCGTGAGAATTACAGACCGAAAAGCATGTCGGCGTAGGTTGGAACGGGCCACATGTCTTTCGGCGTAATGGCCTCCAGCGCATCGATGTCCGCGCGAAGCGCCGCCTGCGCGACGAACACTTTGTCGCGGTAGGCCACCGCTTTCGCGTGGGTTTCGCTGATTCCTTGAGCCTTTTTGAGCGCCAGCTCAAGGGCTTCCAGCTTTTTCACGGCAGAAGCGAAAAGCGACTGCACTTTCGCAAGATGCTCTTTCTGCACCGCCGCAGTCACGCCCGCAGATTTCATGCTGGCAATGGTCTGGGCCAGGCAGCCCGTGAACCTCTGAACCGCCGGGAAGAACTGCGTCTTGGCCATCGCAATGGAAGCCTGCGCTTCGATATTGACGTGCTTGATATAGATTTCCAGATACACCTCATAGCGGGAATGAAGCTCCTGCTTTGAGAGCACCTTGTACTTTTCGAACAACTTGATGGCTTCCGGCGTATTCATCGCGGCGAGGGCGTCCACTGTCGAGCGGACATTCGGAAGACCGCGCTTCTTGGCATCTTTCACCCAGTCTTCGGAATAGTTGTTCCCGTTAAAAACGATTTTGCCGTGTTTGACGATGGCTTCTTTGACAATCGCTGCGGCTTCTTTGTTAATGTCTCTTGCTTTTTCAAGACGCGTCGCGATTTCATCCAGAGCCTCCGCCGCAATCGTATTCAGAATGGTGTTCGGCCCCGAGATAGACGCCGATGATGCCACCATGCGGAATTCAAACTTGTTTCCGGTGAACGCGAACGGTGACGTGCGGTTACGATCAGTGTTGTCTTTCGGAAGCGAAGGAAGCGTGTCCACCCCGATATTCAGGAAATGCTGGCCTTTGGAGGCCGCTTTCTTTCCCTTTCCGAGATTTTCAATGATGTCGGTGAGTTCTTCTCCCAAGAAAACGGAGACGATCGCCGGCGGCGCTTCGTTGGCGCCGAGGCGCAAATCATTTCCGGGATTGGCGGCACCGGCGCGCAGTTTGTCCGAGTGCTTGTCGACGGCCGTGATGAGCGCGGCGAGGAACAACAGGAACTGTTCGTTGTCATGCGGGGTTTTGCCCGGCTCAAGCAGATTGATACCGTCATCCGTGGCAAGCGACCAGTTGTTGTGCTTTCCGGAACCGTTCACTCCGGCGAAAGGTTTTTCGTGGAGAAGACATACGAGATCATGACGGAGCGCCACTTTCTGCATGGTTTCCATCACGAGCTGGTTGTGGTCAGCCGCGATATTGGTCGTCGAGAAAATCGGCGCCATTTCGTACTGCGCGGGGGCCACTTCGTTGTGCTTGGTTTTCGCGGACACGCCCATTTTCCAGAGCTCGGTATCGAGATCTTTCATGAAGGCGGAAATGCGGTCTTTGATCGCGCCGAAATACTGGTCTTCCAGCTCCTGACCTTTCGGTGCCGGAGCACCGAACAGCGTGCGGCCTGCGGTGATCAAATCGATGCGCTGATCGAAATATTTCTTATCAATGACGAAATATTCCTGCTCGGGACCGACGGTCGCGGTCACGCGCTGAGAGATTCTGTTTCCGAGAGCGCGAAGCACGCGGATGGCCTGCTTGGAAACGGCTTCCATTGAGCGCAGGAGCGGGGTTTTCTTGTCGAGCGCTTCTCCCGTGTAAGAACAGAAAGCGGTCGGGATGCAAAGCGTGACGTTCCCGGCTGCGTCTTCTTTCAGGAAAGCCGGCGACGTGCAATCCCACGCGGTGTAGCCGCGCGCTTCAAACGTGGCACGAAGTCCGCCGCTCGGAAATGACGAAGCGTCGGGCTCGCCCTGAATCAGCTGACGTCCGGAAAATTCCATGACGACTCCGCCGTCTGTAGTCGGAGAAATAAAGGAATCGTGCTTTTCGGCGGTTTTGCCGGTAAGCGGCTGAAACCAGTGGGTGTAATGCGTGGCGCCTTTTTCGATGGCCCAGTCTTTCATCGCGTTGGCGACGACGTTGGCCACTTCGAGTGTAAGCGGCGCGCCCTGTTCCATCACTTTTTTGAGGGCCTTGTACGTATCCTTGGGAAGCCGCTCTTTCATGACTTTGTCGCTGAAAACGTTTGAACCGAAAATTTCGGTCACGTCAATGTTCATATTCGATTTCGGTGTTCTTTCCATTGCTGCTCCTTCATTCGTTAAATTTCTTAACAGTGTGTCGATTGACGCCATAACCATTCCCCTTTTCAGATGATTTTGATGGTGTTAAAAAAACAAGGACACGTATGTTAGTCCTATCTTATCCCGCAGGCAAATAGAATTTTGTGGCTGAATAGACTTCAAGACAAGGAGAATTAAGCAAATTGAATGCCATATGGAGGAAAGAGGCAAGGGCTTTATTTTGAAGATGTTACGGAAGCGCAGGCTTTTCACCCAAACTACAAAATTGTAGAAAAAAAGGGACAGTCCCCTTGGGAGACAGTCCCTTTTTCTTATTATCGTTACTTCTTTCCTTCGCGGTAAATTTTCGCGAGTGCTTCAGAGAGCTTCTGCTTTGCTTCCGCCTGAGCCAAAGTCGTGCTCCAGCAAATGCCCGCAGCTTCAAGCACCGCGTCGGCCGCTTTGTCCATGTTCGCGCCCCAGGCTTTTTTAATTTTCTCTTTCAGGATGTCGGCCTGCGCTTCTTTCATCGCAGCATAGAACGAGCCAAGCCAAAGATCTTTGGCTTTTTCAACCGGGCAGCAATCTTCTTTGCCGATTCCGGACGGACATTCCTGTTTTTCGGTGTCACAGCATGTTCCCTGATCACAGCATTCTTCGTTTTTCATTTTCTTTCTCCTTTTTGTTGTTGTTACTTCACCTATAAACCAACCGGTTGGTATGGTTTAAAAGCAAAAAAATGACGTTACTTCTTAAATAACATCTTCACGTATTGCTTAAAATGCTCCATATTTTCTTCCACGATTTTTCTGTCCTTATGCACCTTCACCAAAATGAGCGAGCCTTCCAGCACCGCGATGAAATGTTCCGCAAGCCCCTTGCCCGTAAAGCCCGCTCCTTTGGCGTACATCTGTTTCGCCGCGTCAATATCCTCGGCAAGTTTTTCACCCATTTTCAAGAAACCGTCGCAGCAGATTTTCCGGATTTCAGGATAAGTGTCGGAAAGTTCCTGAGCGAAGGTGCCGAGAAGGCACCCTTTCATTTCAGGGTCGCGCGACAATTTGATCGCGAAATCGATATGCCCGTAAACCCGCTTCAGCGGGTCCTTCTCCTTTTCGATTGACGACTTCATCTCGCCCATTTTTGAGCAAACCCGGTCAAGCAGGGCCTTGGCCAGGGCTTCTTTGCTCTCGAAGTAATGAAAGAAGCTCCCCTTGGTAACATGCGCCTTGTCACAGACGTCGTCCACGGAAGTGGCAACATATCCCTTGGAGAGCATCAACTCGTAAGCCGCATCGAGCAGCTTTTCTTTTGTTACCGGATGTTCTTGTGCCGTTCTCATAGTTATACCTACCAGTCGGTATAATAATAACTCATTTCACCAGATGAAGTCAAATATATTTTGTGATAGCATGCCTTTTCTTTTTTACGCGAAGGATTTCCATGAATAAGAAAGCGGCCCTGTTTACGGTGTTTCTTGCGGTGCTGATTGACCTGATCGGCTTCGGCATCGTGCTTCCCCTGCTTCCCTTCTACGGATCGGAATTTCACGCCACGCCGGTTGTGATCGGACTTCTTTTCAGCATCTATTCTTTTGCCCAGTTGATTTTCTCGCCGATCTGGGGCGGCCTCTCCGACCGGTTCGGCCGCCGACCGATTATGCTTGTGAGCACGTTTGGCGCCTGCGTGGCTTACCTTACTTTCGGATTCGCGAATTCGCTGGCCGTGCTTTTTTTCTCACGCCTGCTGGCGGGAATCATGGGAGGAAATATTTCTGCTGCCCAGGCTTACGTAGCCGACGTCACCACGCATGAAGACCGGGCCAAAGGCATGGGACTGATCGGAGCGGCATTCGGTATCGGATTTTTGATGGGACCCGCCCTCGCGTCGGTTTTAATTCATCCGTCCTTCCGCGATATCTTCCGCATTTCTTACGAACACCGTTTTATGGTTCCCGGATTTTTCGCGGCGTTTTTATCGCTTGCGAGTTTTCTTCTCGTTTATTTCAAACTTCCCGAAACGGCGGCGAAATCCGGAGCAGCCGATAAAGAGCGCGTCGTAAAACTCAGCGTGTTTTCAAAACATTTCTGGCAGTTTATTTTTCAGGCGGGACGGCGCGGAGGAAAATGGATTTTTCCGATGCTGATCGGATGCATGTTTCTGTCGTCATTCGGCCAATCGAGTTTGTACAGCTCTTTTCCGCTTTTCAGCGAGGAAAATTTGAACATCCCGGCAGAAAAAGTGGGGTTTCTTTTCGCGCTGATGGGACTCGTCGGAGTCATCGTTCAGGGGATTCTCATCCGTCCTCTGCTCAAAATTTTCCGCGAGGAAAAATTATTTTTCGCGGGAGCCGTTTTGATGACGCTCGGGCTCGGGTTTGTGTCCGTCACGCATTCCACAAATCTTCTGATGTTCTTCCTGACTGTCATGGCCCTGGGCTGGAGCCTGGTCATTCCCACGCTCTCCAGCATGATCTCGAAAGAAGCGGACCCGTCACAGGTCGGCGCAACGATGGGAGTGTCTCAAGGCATGGGCTCGCTCGGACGCGTCATTGGCCCCACGTGGGGAGGATTCCTGTACGGAATCGGCCATCGCCTGCCGTTCGCCGCCACAGGCGTGCTGCTGCTGTTAATGGTTTGGGTAGGGCTCAGACTCCGGCCGGGCGTTATCCCGAAAAATTAGAAAAATTTCAGAATAACGACAATGAAAACTGCGGCGGCCAGGACTGCCATGATCAAATCCGGCATGACACGCTTGTTCTTCAGCCACGTCCCGAAAAATCTTCCGCCAAGCCCCAACGACACGATGAGGCTCGCAAAGGTCGCAATCGGACTTCCCTGAGAAATGCCCCAGGCACAGGCAAGAAGAATAACTCCCGAAACTGCTCCGGTCACAAGTGAAATCATGCTCGCCGCCTTCGCGAAACCAATTATGCCTCCGGCAATGCAGAACAGCCCGAAAACCGCTACAACGATAGTTGCGTAATCCATAAATACCTCCGAAGAAAAGTCAAAAAGGGGTCAGACCCCTTATCTTTTTAAATTTTCGTAATCGAAGCCAGCCAGGCTTTGCCGCCCTGCGGGTGAAAATTGGTTTCAAACACTGCGTCCCGGATGTAATTAACAGTCCAGCCCGCGGAAAAGGTGTCGCGGATTTCTTTCTGCGTCACGCGCCGGGGACCGCCCCACTCCGCCGGCTCATTTTCGCTGAAGCAGAGCATGAAAAAATTCCCGCCCGTCTTGAGAGCGGAAGCCAGGCTTTTTGAGTAAACCTGCCGGTCCTTATCCGAAAACACATGAAACAGCCCGCAATCGATAATGGTGTCGAATTTCCTGTTCAGATCCGAGAGCTTTAAGGCGTTGGCTGCGCGGAACACGGCCTTGATTTCACGGCGCATTGCTTTCTCCTTCGCCTTTTCAATCGCCGCAGCCGCGAAATCAACGCCCCAGGCTTCATGCCCGCGGGTCGCGAAATAAATCACATGCTCGCCCGTCCCGCAGCCGGCGTCGAGCACGCTTCCCGTAATTTCCCCCTTTTCGTCCAGACGGATGAATTCCTTTTGCGCGCGGCCGATATCCCAAGGTGGAGTGCCGGAATACGACTCGTTGAATCCGGATTGTGTCGTGTCTTTCGGCCTTGTCGGCTGTGTCATAGTTTCTCCGCAATTTTTCTGGCTTCCCGGAAAACCGCCGGCTGAAGCAAAATATTTTTGATCAAGCTCCAGGCTTTGTTCTTCATCCGCACGGCGGCCGGATTCACCAGCGTCTCGGGTGCCTTTGTCTGAACAGCATTTTCTTTCGCGATCACGCCCACGGTCAGCTCGCCGTCAGTGAAATACCAGTCACCCTCGCCGTTCCGCCCGTCGATCGTGGGACCGATTCCGGTCACCTGATAAATTTCGACGAGCTGGCCGGCCGACTTGAGATCCTGGATCAGTGTATCACGCTCCGAATCAATGTCCGCAGAAATATGATGCGTGATCTGGCCCGTGTAGCGGCTGACCCCGACGCTTTTGTCAAAGGTCGCCGAGCCGATCCAAAGCGGACGGCCGTCCATGCCCAGCTGCTCCGATTTCCAGAGCCTGACATGATGCCTGCGTTTTGCGCTTTCGCCGGCCGGCCTTTCGAACGCCAAATCCTGCTTGCGCCCCCACAAATACAAATTGCTGACCGGCGCTTCGGGATCGGGACGGTGAAGCAGGACGCTTGCCGCGATGGCAAGACTGCTTTTCAGGGTAATGGGATCCGCAGGGTACCATTTTGCGGCCAAAAGCGCGCGAATCACTTCGGCCTCAGTGCCGACGAGGGCAACGTTCAGCGGGTCGCCGGGAATGCCCGCGCTCGTGCGCGCGCGCTTGGGCGCGTTTTCCATCTGGGGATGATGCTCATAATGTTTCCAGAAAAGAGGCAGGACAAAATAGGCGGTAGCCAGATAAATAATGAGGAGAACGCCGAGAATACGCAGGAGTTTACGGAGCATAAATTGCCGTTCGTAGTAGCGGCTTTAGCCGCTTTTCTTTCCGCCTGAGGCGGATCCGCCTTTGGCGGAAGCGACTGAAGTCGCTACTACAAACATCATTCACCTTTCTTAAATTTCAGCGACGCGGAATTAATGCAGTAGCGCATGCCGGTCGGCTTCGGCCCGTCGGAAAACAAATGGCCCAGATGCCCGCCGCACACCGAGCAATGCACTTCCGTGCGCGTCATTCCGTAGCTTGAGTCACGGTCTTCCCCGATATTTTCTTTCTTTGCCGGCTCGTAAAAACTCGGCCAGCCCGTCCCTGAATCGAATTTCGTTCCGGACTTGAATAGCTCCGCACCGCAAGCAGCACAAACATACATTCCCCTGTCATGATTGTTCCAGTACTCGCCCGTAAACGCCGGCTCCGTTCCTTTTTGCCGGAGCACTTTGTACTGCTCCGGAGTCAGCTCTTTTTTCCATTCCTGCTCGGACTTTTCGATTTTTTTATTGGACATGGATGAGTTTCCCTCCTTTTCCGGCCCGGCATAAACACCGCCTGCCGCGGTAAACAAGATAATGAAAGTGTACATGAGAAGTTGATTTTTCATGACATAAAATTTCCTTGCCTGAGACTGCGCCAATTTGTAGACTTCTCTCCTCTTTATTGAAAGGAGCCGTTCATGATCTCAATTTCCCGCTGTTTAAAAGTCGTCATATTCCCGCTTTTCCTGACATTAATTTTAGCTCCCTTCTTGTTTGCGCAAGGCAGCGAACCCGCAAAAAAATCCCTCTTTGAACGCTTGGGCGGAACCGAAGGAATCAAGGGAGTCGTCGATGATTTCGTCAACCGCGCCGCGTCGGATCCGGCGGTGAATTTCACCCGCGAGGGAACGGACAAAAAATGGGACGCCGCGCCCGAGAACGTGACCCTTCTGAAAACGCGCCTCACCCAGTTTATCTCCGTGGCGACGGGAAACCCCGACGGCGTTTACGAAGGAAAAGATATGAAAACCGCACATGAAGGCATGAAAATCACGAACGCGCAGTTTGACGCGCTGGCCGCGGACTTGAAAGCTTCGATGGAAAAACTCGGCGTTCCCGCCGTCGAACAGCAGGAACTTCTGGATATCGTAGGAACAACGCGGGGACAAATTGTAGAAGAATGAGAAAAAAAGGGGCCGGACCACTTACGGTAGCGCCGTAAGTGGTCCGGCCCCTTTTTTTCTTTATCTAAATCGCTTTTCCCTGTTTGATCTTCAGTCCGGCCCGGAACAAAAAGGGGATTGTAAAGGTTTTCGCGTTTTCCGCGTGCTGGAAAAAACCTACCGCCGTCAGATAATTGATCACTTCCAGCGCGTTGTCCTGAAAAAGCCTCTCGAGCGCTGCTTCGCTGTATTCCGATTTCTTCCCTCGCAGCATCTCGAAATATTTGCGCATATTCGGAAATTCCGCGTATAAATAGGTATCGCGCTTTCTCTCGCTCAGCAGTTCGAACCCTTTTTTGAACGCCTCGGCACTGATCAGATGTTTCTGGTCTTTCTGGCTGTTGTTGAAAATTTCTTCCTGCTTATTGCGGGCGAAACGCAGCAAATCAATCACGTCGCGCGGCGTCACAATACCGTTGCCGTCACTGCACCGCTTGTAAATCCACTTGATCGTCCACGACTGATTCGGCCCGCTTTCCACCTGAGTCGGAAAAACTTTATAGAAACATTTCTCGCGGTATTTTGGGTCGCGGTCCAGACGCTCCAGGTCCACGTTAAAATAATCCGCAATCATTTTGGAAAGAAATACGCGCTTGACGATCAGCTTCAGGATATCCTCTTCCGTCCATCGCATCGGAGGGGCCATGCGGTCTGTGATATGCGTGAGGCCCGCGAATCCTTTGTCGGTCAGGTCGTGGAAAATGTCGTCGCGCAGGAAAATTTTGATGCGCACTTTGGAGTCGTGAAAGCTCCGTATCGTCTGAAGCAGAGCCCTGAGCGCTCGTTTTTCCACCCCGGATTTCCGGGGAAAAATTTCGTCAAGCCGGTCAATCATCACCCAGATTTTCACTCCGGCCTTTTTCATCAGCTCAACCAGCCTGTCATGAACATCGTTCAGAAATACCGGAGTCGCCGTTTTCCCGCTTTGCTGATAATACTCGATTTCGCCCGTCGACGAGGACACCTCGAACGCGTAGGTGTAGCCTGCCAGGTCGGTCACGGCCGGGCGCAGCCTCAAACCCTTGCAATAATGGATAATTGCGTCCATCGTGTCGCGCAAACTTTTCTTAGTCTCAAAGAGCGGCACGCGCGCCTTACGGCAAATTTGCTTGAATTCGCGCACTTCTTTCGGAAATTTCTTTTTGATAAAACCGTAGGCTTTTTCCTCCAGCACAAAACGGTTGATAAGCGAGATCAGATAGATGCGCCAGAAATTCTGGAACTGCGCTTCGTTCAATTCCTCGAACGTTTTGCGGTAGGCCTCGAACACCGGGTCGCCCTGCGGCTCGACGCCGCTGACCACGATGACTTTCTTTTTTTCGTACAGATAATTTTTGAGGTATTGATTGTAGGTGTAAAAAAGCGCGGTTTTTCCGGAGCCTTTCGTGCCGAGAATCAGGTCCACGCGGTCCAGCAGCAATTCCATGAACACCGGCGTTTCAATGCGTGCGGCTTCCAGAATGGAGTCCTGCTCGGCGGTGGACTGGCCCACCTTGAAATTGAGGATGAGTTTTCTGAAGTCTTTTTTGGGGATCATAAAATAATAGCGCCAAGGGTCATGTACCAAGTGCCAAGATTTTTTACCCTTGGTACTTGGCCCTAAGCACTTTTTTCCTTTAACAAATATAGCCTATTATCTTCCACTTTATACAGCATGGGAGCAACGGTGATTTTGGGGTATTTGGCTCTGAGGCGGGACGCTTCGCTCAGGATAAAATCCGGGGCGTTCACGATTTCATGCATGGGCATAAACGTATTGAAATGCTCTTCCGCTTGTGCCGGAGTCCAGCCCGCCCGTTCGACGAGTCCTTTGATAAATGCTTCTTTGCGCGGAGCGAGATTCACCATGCCGCATTGCGTGTGCCCGATCAGCGCAATGTGGGAAACGCCCCCGATCGCGATGGCGAATGAAACTTTGAACTCGCTGTAGCGCAGATTGGCCCCGCCGGTGCGGATAATGAACGCGAAATTGTCGGGAATATGCATGTGCTTGCGGTTGTCCATGCACATGCCGATCAAAAGTTGGGCTTGAGAATAGGACTCAAACGACCTGTCCAGATTGTGATACTCTAGAAACAAGCCGATGGGAGTTTCGCGGTAAACGGCCGGAATGTCGTTTTTGGCATTAATCGCAATGAGTGTATCCATAAGCCTCTCGAATAAAAGTGCTGTATTATGTTAAAGGAGCGGACAAATGAAAAGAAAAATTTTTGCTATTTTCGCGGTACTCGTGTGCATCACAAATCAGGTTTTCGCGGGTCCGGTTCAGGTTGCTAAAGTCACCCCCGAGGAAGCGCTCGCAAAACTCAATGAAGGCAACAAACGTTTTGTCGAAGGCAAAATGATTCATCCGCATCAGGACGCCGCGCGGCGCACTGAACTCACAAAAACACAAAAACCGTTCGCTACCTTGGTGAGCTGTTCGGATTCGCGCGTTCCGCCGGAAATTGTCTTCGACCAGGGCGTGGGTGATCTTTTCGTCGTGCGGATTGCGGGCAACGTCGTGGACGAAATTGAACTGGCGACGATAGAATATTCGGTAAAACATCTTGGCGTCGAATTGATTGTGATTCTCGGACATGAAAATTGCGGCGCCGTCAACGCGGCCATCGAAGGTTATGCCGAACCGAATTATATTCAGGCGCTTGTGGCTAAAATCGAGCCGGCCGTTGAAATCGCGCGTAAAGAACCCGGCAATCTGCTCGAAAATACCATCAAAGAAAATATCCGCCTCGTGGATTCCGAGCTTGAAACGCGGGGAAATGTGCTTCCGGCATTAATCGCGAGCGGAAATTTGCGCGTCACCGGTGCTTATTATAATTTGCACACCGGCGAAGCCGAGTGGACGGAAAAATAAAAAAAGGTACCAGGTCTCTAATCGACCTGGTACCTTTTTGTTTTTAATACTGTTGCTGCTGCGGCGGCCGCTGCTCGCCGTAATACGGCGGCGGTTGAGGTTGCTGCTGAGGCTGGCCGTAATAAGGCTGAGGCGCGTAACCATAATAAGGAGGAGGAGAATAATAGTAAGGCGGCGGCGGCGCAGTTTGAATCACCGTCGTCTGCGGCTGACTGTGCGAAGATGAATCCAGCACTTTCCCGAGAAGAAGTCCTCCGAGAAGTCCCCCCGCAGCTCCCCAGCCGGCATCCCCCTTTGAATCGATAAAAATCGATGCCGCTTGAAATTCAGCGGGCAAATCCCCGTTCATAACTTTTACCTGATATACGATATCTTCCCCTCTCAGCTCGGCGTCACGCAATTCGATCACCGCTCCGTCCGGCTGTCCTCCCGAATTAAAAATGGAAAGCGCCGCGTTGGGCGGATCCTCTTTAAAATTATTTTCTCCCTTGTCCCAGTCCGCGATAAACACATCGTTGGGAACATGTCCGGCAATGCGGAACGGCCGGTCGGAAAAATAAATGGTGGCATCCACGCCTTTCAGCACCAGCTCTTTACCGTCGAACGTTCCCGACTCCATACTCTGAACGAAGAGAAGCGGAATATTGATGGCATCATTCACCACAGCGCCGGGAACCTGTTCCTGAGTTCCGGTTCCGGCCTGCGCGTCCTGCTGAGCGGGCACTACGGCGTCGGCCTGAGCAAATGCCGTTTGTCCCAAACTGAAAAAACATAAAGTGAAAAGAAAAATGATGGATAAAGCACGGATTTTCATGGCTTACTCCTAAATTTGATGTCACAGTGAAAAAAGAATGACAATCAATTATCGGCTCGGTACTCCTGATTCTGAATACGGTGCCGGCACGGGCAGCTGAGGCGCTGGCGCGTCCGTATATTTCAGAAAAAAGGCGATGATTCGCAGGTCCTGTACATAATCGGTTGACGCAAAGCCCGACCCGAATCCGGGTCCCCAGCCTTCATAAAATCCTCCCATTCCGACATCGCCCCAGCCGAAACCGTCATAGTCAGTGTTCGCTCCCACCTTCACTTTATTGAAGCTGGTGATCAGAACGCCGTCGGCGCCCTTGCTTTCCGCGGTCGTCTCAATTTGATCCTGGATTTTTCCGGAATCCGTCCCGGGGTCGGCATCCATAATGAGTTTACCCATCACGGTATAATTCGGACGGATGTCTTTCTTCGCGAAATAAATATCCGCGTGGTCGGTCGGCGCGTAGCTGTTGCCGACATAATTTTCGGTCATTGTTTGACAGCCGGCGAGAAGAAACACGGAAAGAATTGCGGGAAGTATTTTTTTCATAGTCACTCCTTAAAAAGGGGCCTGGCCCCTTTTTTGAGCAATGTAGCATATTAATTCTTGTGAGGAAAGCGCCATAACCTGCCGTTATTTGATTGATGCCGAAAATCCGTTTTTCCGCCATTTTATTTCTCGCGCTTCTCCTTGCCGGCTGCGCGTCCACCATTGACGACAAAACACGTCTCATGAGTTTCGGAAACGAAGGCGTGTACATCCCGAAAAATCCGTATCTGTTCATTCCCGGCCTCGGATTCACGGGGGATTTCTGGGCAAAGAGCAAAGCGTTCGATATTCTCAAAAAAGACGGATGGATTTACGGAGGCGACGTAAAAGTGATCCGTGAAAACGGAAATATCAAAATCAAGCCCGGCAATTACAAACCCGGCCAGTTTTACACGATGACCTTCTCCGGCACGCAAATGGCCATTATTCAGCAGGGCAAAGAGCTCGCCGTAGTCATCGATGAAGTTCAGCGCCTCAACAACGCAAAACAAATTATTCTGATCGGACACAGCATGGGAGGCCTCGCCGCACGCGAATATCTGCAGTCGGATTATTACGGTAACGACGTCCGCGCTTACATGTCGGTCGGCACCCCGCATCTCGGCAGCAATTTCGATTTGAAGAAACCGATTCTCCGGCTCGTCCCGAAATTCATTCAGAACATGTTCTGGTATGTGGATCAAAAAAGCGATGCCGTCAGGGATCTTCGCACCAATAGTATTTACTTAAACGGCGGCTACGAGGGCAACTCGCCTTCTCAATACCGTTCGAAAGATATTAACGGAAACGGAACGATTACCGACACGATCGTGGGACTGAATGAAATCGACAAACACCCCCTGCCCACCGACGTGTTTTATATATCCGTCATTGGAGGCGGCAACGCTCCGATTTCCACCATTCGGCAGGCCCGCATCTCCGACGGCATTGTGGACATTGACAGCCAAGACATGAACGAGGTGCCGAAAGTGAACGTGCTTTCTTTCGTCATCCTGAGCTCTTCGGACCATTTCGGCGAAGCCAACGATGTGCTGATTTTCATGCAGGCCGCCCGCGTGCGCCAATACATGACCCGCCTGGCCAATGCCAAGCAGATTTCCACGAATGCGCTCCTCCAGGTCCCGATCGCCCAGGTAGAAGACGAAGCTCCGTTTTAAGACTTCGTTTTAATCCTTTAAAAAACCCGCATTTTCCACTAAACTTTCTTTCCCCTTTTACGTCTAAAGAGGTGAAAAAAGGAGAAATACCCATGAATACCAAATTGATAATCGCAGTCATGACCCTAACCGTTTTAACCCTTTCACAATCCGCTTTTGCCGACCAGACAGACCGGGACGCCCGCAGACAGTTCCGTCAGGAACAGCGCGACACCCGCCGTGCCCACTTTGGACAGCAGCACCAGGAAAACCGCGAGTTCCGCAAAAGCCTTGAAGGAAAAACTCCCGCGGAAAAAGCTTCGGCCGTCGCCAGCCACCGCGCGACCCAGCATTCCGAGAACACCGCTCACATTCAGGAAATGCACGATAAAAAAATGTCCAAGCTCGATGAGCGTCTCGCGGCCAACACGAAATTGACGGACGCGCAGAAAACCGACATCAAAAATCAGGCGGAATCGCAGTATCAGGAAGTCAAATCGCACCGCGAACAGCAATTCACAGAAAATCAGGCTAAATTGAATGAACTGGCTTCGAATCCGAATCTGACGCGGGAAGAAGCGCGCACAACGATGAAAAGCCATCTCGAAACCCAGCACGCTGAAAACAAAGCCTTCCGCGAAGAACAGAAAACCGAAAGAAAAACTTTCTGGGATTCTATCCGCTCCACCTTTGCGCCGAAAGCTTCGAATTAAATCTGACCCGGTACGTTCCGTGTGTCATAATTAAAGTATGATCACGGAACGCATCAGGGTATTCAAATCTCACACGGACGATTACACGCACGCTTTCGAGACATTCCTGCATCACACCAATCAGAAAACAAAAGCGAAAGAGCGCCTCAAGCAAATTGTGGCCGCCCTTCCCTCCCGCAAACTGTTCATTGACGCGGGCGCGGGAAACGGTCAGGTCACCGCCTGGCTCACGGGTGACTTCGAGAGAACCATCGCCTCGGAACCTAACGAATCGCTCAGAAAAGAGCTGAAAGCCGTCTGCCCGAAAGTGAAAATTCTGGACGGATCGATTATGGAAACGAATCTTTCCGAGCGCGGGGATTTTGTGCTGGCCTCGCATGTGATGTATTACATCGACTCAGGACATTGGATGGAAAATCTCGAGCGCCTCGCCTCGTGGCTGTCACCGGAGGGCACACTCACGGTGATTATTCAGAACCACGAAACCGACTGCATGAAAATGCTCCGCCATTTTTTCAAACGCAGTTTTGATTTGAAACAGCTCGCGGAAGAATTCGGGAAGAAAAACGGAAGCAAATACAAAGTGACGATGGAAACCGTGCCGGCGCACATTCTTGCGCCGCGGTTTGAGCCGGCCTACGCCATTGCGGAATTCATGATGAATCTGCTTCCGATTACGGACGCACCTGCGAAAAAAGATCTGGAGAAATATGTGAATTTGAATTTTTCGGACGGAAACGGAGGGTTCCGGTTTTCTTGCGACCAGGATTTCTTACTGGTGAAACACCTTTAGCCCCGCAACCCCGGCGACAATCAGGAAAAGGCAGGTCACACGAAGCAAGTTCGCCGGCTCGCCCAACAAAAAGATTCCGCAAATCGCCGTGCCCGCGGCCCCGATTCCGGTCCAAACGGCATAGGCCGTGCCCACCGGAAGCCCTTTCACCGCCAAAGACAGGAACACGAAGCTGAGGATGAGGAAAAGAATGACAACAGCGGTCGGCCAAAATTTGGTGAGCCCTTCGGAATATTTCAGTCCGACAGCCCACACAATCTCAAAAACTCCGGCGATTAAAAGATAAATCCAGGCGAGAGAGGGAGACATTACCGGTATTTTCGTTGTCCGCCCCGGAAACCGCCCCGGCGTCCGCCGAAGCTCTTGAATTGAGAGGAGAGTTTCGCCACCGGAAACGACTCCTTCGGAAGCTCGGGGTGCTCGGAAACCGGAAGCTGCGTGCGCAACAGCTTTTCAATGGCGCGCACTTCTTTTTCCTGATCGGGCATCGCGAACGAAATCGCGTGCCCGGGCGCTCCGGCGCGTCCCGTGCGTCCAATCCGGTGCACATAATTTTCGGATTCGTCGGGCAAATCATAATTCACCACAAGCTCGATCCCCGTCACGTCAATTCCGCGCGACGCAATGTCGGTGGCCACGAGAATACGGTACTTCCCTTTTTTGAATCCCTCGAGTGCTTCCCGGCGCTGGCCCAGCGAACGGTCGGAATGGATTTCCGCGGCCCGGTGGCCGTGATCGCGAAGAATGCGCGCAATTCTTCCCGCCCCGTTTTTGGTGCGCGAAAAAATCAGCGTGGACCCGTGGTACTGCCCCAGCAATTTCTCAAGCAATTTCGATTTAGCTTCCTTGCTCACAATGAAAAGTTCCTGCGTCACTTTTTCGGCTGCGGTGCCGGACTTGGCAATTTCCACCTGCACCGGAAGTTTCATATGCGAGCGCGCGAGCTGCATAATCGTCTCGGGCATCGTCGCCGAAAAAAGCATGGTCTGCCGCTCTTTCGGAACGGTGCGCACGATTTTCTGAATTTGCGGGGCGAAACCCATATCGAGCATGCGGTCCGCCTCGTCCAGCACGAGAATGCGCACATCGTTCAAATGGACATTTCTCTGTTCCATGTGGTCAATTAAACGTCCGGGCGTGGCGATTAAAATGACGGGATTGCGCCTGAGATCCTGAATTTGAAGATGCATCGATGCCCCTCCAATCAGCACCGCCATTTTCGTTTTCGGCGCGACCTTCACGAGATTCTGATGCACCTGAAGCGCCAGCTCGCGCGTGGGCACCACCACCAGCCCTTTTCCGGCGAGCTGAGCCAGACGCTGAAGCATGGGAATGCCGAACGCCATGGTTTTTCCGGTTCCCGTCTGAGCGATACCGATTAAGTCCTGTCCGTCAAGCGCGATCGGAATGGCTTTCTGCTGAATGGGTGTGGGCGTATGAAATTTGATGCGGGCCAGCGCTTCCATGAATTGCGGGGCGATACCGAGTCCGAAAAATCCGTTCGTACCGGACTGTGCCGGCGCAGAAATATGCGAAGGATGAGCCGCAGGGTGATGCGAATTAGGGGTAGTCATATCCCGACAGTATATATGGAGGAACGCGAAAAGCGAACTAAATTGTGGATTTCAGGGCTTCCTCGATTTTCGCGGACTGAAAATGATGCGAGCAGTAGCCGAACGGGTTTTTCTTGAGGTACTTTTGATGATAATCCTCAGCCTCCCAGAATTTGCCGGCAGGGACTACTTCCGTCACGATTTTGTTTTTGAACACCGCCACTTTGTCGAGCAGTTGAATGGACTTTTCCGCGGCCTTTTTCTGCGCATCATCATAATAGAAAATAACCGAGCGGTACTGGCTTCCGACGTCAGAGCCCTGACGGTTCATTGTGGTGGGATCATGATACTGGAAAAACACGATGAGCAGTTTTTCGTAAGAAATTTTCGACGGGTCGTAAACCACTTCCACGGCCTCGGCGTGGCCCGTACGTCCCGTGCATACGTCCTCGTAAGTAGGATTTTCGGTTTGCCCGCCCTGGTAGCCCACGCGCGTCGACATCACGCCTGGCACACCCGCGAGAATCTTTTCCACGCCCCAGAAACAGCCTGCGGCGAACGATGCGGTTTTAGTCGGCATAGCTGCGTCTCCTCGACCCGATATCATAATCAAGAAAGCCAGAAATAAAATGAATTTTGTTTTCATTATTTAGCCCCCGGTGATGAGTCGGCGGGAATGGCAAAACCTTTCTTTTCATGGGCAAGAATGGCAAATAATACGGTTAAAATACAGAGTAAAAAACCCGCGAACAAGAGCAGCTTCATGACAGCGGTCCCTTCTCCCTGCGAACTCTATCTATTAGACGCCGGAACCGGCGGGAAAGTGTTGCGCTAATTGCGCTCGGGACTGTCCTGAAAAGTGGAAAGATCGAAGGAAAACCGGTATAAAGTCTTCGGTTCGAAGGAAGAACTGCCGAACAGCGCGGCGAGAAAAGTGAACGACACAAACTCGAATTTTTTGAAGCGGTTATTGTTGATGTTATTCATGGTCTTATCCTCACTGTTTTTGGTTGTTTGAGTTGTCATGATTATCGGATATGAAGGTAAGAGGGATATTGAAACCAGGTAAGTTATGGGAAAAATGATCTAAGTCTGCCCAACCCAATCAGGCTGGGCGACTTGCCGCCACCGCTTGCGGATAGAAGCATAGATTTCAGGAGCCAGCAGACCCTGTTCGACAATGCGGGCATTTTCCTGCCACCGGCCCGGATGCTGTGTGCCCACAATGGCGGTGGAAACTCCAGGCACGGAAATCGTGAACCGGAGCGCCGTGACTACCGCATTTTCAAGATCACTTTTCAGAAAATCATAATCCAGTTTTTTGAAACGTTCCCAGTACGGAGCGAAATAATCTTCGGGCCGCGACGCGTGCTGCCACGCGACATTGGCAATGGGCCGTTTCGCGATCACTCCCATTCCCCGCTTCACCGCTTCCACGATGGCACGATCGATTGAGCTTTGATCCGCAATGCTCACGGAAGTTTGCAGCGTATCGAAAGCGCCCGAGTTCACGTTGAGTATTTCTGCGACTAAGAAATCTCGTCTGGGTCATCAACCTGTTCCCCATCGCCATTTCTACCTCGATTGCCCGAAGAATCGGAGAAACCCTTTATTTCGTTATGCCTCTGAGAAAACCCCGGCCCAGTTCGCGAAAGAATCGAAAAAGCGCTTCGCCATTCACGGAGCCGAGCATCTGGAACGCGCCTTCGCGCGCGGCCGCGGAGCCATTCTGATTATGTCGCATTTGGGACATTGCGAATTCCTGGCCTTTGTTCCCCATTTGTTGAAGTATCCCTGCACTGTCATCGGAAAAAGCATCCGCAATCCTTACATCAACACCTGGGTGCAGTCCCTGAGACGCATCGTGTCCGTAGAAACCAGCGCGAAGCCGGAGCGGCACGGGCCATGTTTACCGCGCTCAAGAAAAATCAATTAGTGGCTATTACGATTGACCAGTGGGCGGGAAACAAAGGATTGTGGATCGACTTCTTCGGACGTCCGCCCTCCACCATTTCCATTCTGGCGCACCTCGCCGAAAAAACCAGATGCGCGATGGTGCCCGCGTTCTGTATTCACCGTGGAAACGGATTTTACGAAATTCACATCAAACCTGAAATGTTCCTGAATGAAAAGAAGAAAAACAATGTGGAAAATACCACCCGGGAACTCAATCATTTGCTCGAGCAGGAAATTCTCGAGAACCCGCATCAATGGCTGTGGACCCACAAACGCTGGAAGGCGAAGAAGAACTACGAGTCCGATGCCTCGGCCAACCTGTCGTCGAAGACAAGCTGATTTTAAGTTTCTTCCTCCTCCAATTCCTCAATCAGTTTTTCGAATTCCTGCGAGACAAGCAAAATTGCCCGGTTAATAAGCAAATCGCCCTGCTCTGCTTCTTTTGGAGACAGTCCCCGTCTTGGAAAAAGTTCAAAGAGTACCTTGGGAAGGCACAGTTTGTTACCCAGAATAGCTCTTACGTCCGTTCGCAGAACAATTAACCGGTTAATCAAGCAGGTCCTGTTCATAATCCACACCCAAAACAAGTATATCCCATTTTGGGATATTCTGTTACGGAATATATGATTGAGACATGTCTCCCTGGTCCCAGGATTATGAAAGTTTCCGGTTAAAACTGAAAGAAGCCCGGCAAGAGGCCTATCTCACCCAAACCGAAGCCGCCAAGAAACTCAAAAAACCCCAGTCCTACATCGCCAAATGTGAATCCGGAGAAAGACGGGTTGACGTTCTGGAACTCAAGAAATTCGCGAAAATCTACAAGAAGAATGTGGAATATTTTTTGGAGGAGTAAAGACTTTAGGCCCTGCTTTCACGGAGTAACAACTAATCGTCATCCCCATCTGTTCCCGTGGTACCGGTGCGGCCTTCATCGGGACCGCCGGGCCTCGGCTGTCCGCCCGCGAACGGGCCTGGGTTGCCGCCGCCGGACGGCGTTGAAGCCCCGTCAGGAACCGGCGTAATTTTTCCGTTTGTGAGCCGATTCGTAATATCTTTGCCGGTGACTTGAACGGCATTGGGATCCATTTCCCGGCGTCCCATTTCACCCGGCATCGTCACCTGGCGTTTTTTTTCGGCTTTAATTTCTTCCGGAGATTTTTGATTTTTCTTGCCCTTCAAAAACCACGGCAAATGGCTCTCATCCACCGCGTCCGGGTTCGGCGTGGCCACAGTATCGTCACCGGCGGGCGCAGTGGGAAAATCACCCAGATTATCGTCGCGCTCGCGGGGCTTATCCGTTCCCTGCTGTTTATCCATTTCTTTTTCCTGCTGTTCCTGCATTTTTTTAGCTTCTTCCTTATCTTTTATGCCAGCTTTTTGAAATTCCTGATTCTCTTTAATGTAAGCCTCCCTGTCCGTCTGACTCACACCGCCCCACTGCTGTTCTGTTTCATCCGTCGCCAATCCGATCCGCGTACCCATATAATTTCCGTCGCGGTCGTATATTTTTTCCGTCAGTTTTTTATCGAGAGCATCGTTATAGCGTCCGGTATTTCCTCCCTGACCATAGCCTTGCTGTTCCTGCCGGGACGACTGATTTTTTCCGTCTCCCTGATTGACTGTGGTACGGCCCACTTCAATGGTTCCATCGCCGCCGGTGAGACCCGCTTTTCCACGCGGGCGATCTTTTAACTGGTCGCCTCCCAAATCAATGGGTTTGCCGCTCGCGTCGGTGAGGCGCGACGTGGGATCGGCCAATTCTTTCAGCTGGGCCTCGCGGCTTAAATCGGCTACCGATCCTTTTTTCTTGTCGTCCTGTTTTTTCATCCACGAGGGCCCGGAAGGCATTTGGCGCCCGCCCTGGTTTCCGGAAGTTCCGGAGGAAGATCCACGTCCAGTTTGAATGGTGTTCATGCCGCCCTGTGAGCCCATAAAATGCGTATTCCGTCCCGGAACGTCTTTGGGCATATTGCCCCGTCTGTCTCCGAATTTGGGGCCCTGATTGCCGGTGAGCCTTGCGCCCGATGAGGACTGGCTGCCCGCAAATTTCATCTGGCTGTCGGACCTGGCCATGGACATGCTTTGCTGTTTCATGACTGCCTTTTTGTCGGAACTGTCGGCGAAAACAACGGGAGAGCATAATAAAAAGAAAATAACGGTCATCCATGAAATGAGTTTCATAACGGCTCCTTTTCGTTTTCCGGAACGGCCCTTTGAGTCCCCGTTCCGGCGCTTCTGTCCTTAATTCAATAGTAACACTTTAAACCTTCCTCTTTGGTCAATCCAACGGCTCAGCCCGAAACACAGATAGTAAAAACCCAACGCGCGCAAGTCGCTCCAGGTAATGTAGACGGCCAGGGGCCGAGAAGGTCGAGAATGCTGGGATCATCAGGCTTATGGGCCAGGTATCCGAAATTCGTTCCGAGCAGCCAGTTGATGAGCATCGTCAAGGCGATATAAGCATTGGTGATAATCCTGACGCGCCACGCGGAAGCCTACTAAAGAATAATTGATTTCTCCGTAATCCATACACACTTCTGCCAGATAAGTGTCCGGGACACTTATCTGCGGCCCGTTTTAAAATTATTCCCCGGCGGCAAGCTTCGCGCGCCGTTCTTCCGGGTTCAGGTCCGCGATGGACAAAACTTCCTCCTCCCTGCTTTGAGCGCGTGCGATGGTTTGCCCGGCGGTTTTGGGTTCATCCGTGTCCTTCACTTTCGGGCCTTTGTTCGCAAGCAATGTGGTGCGGCGCGATGTTTGCGCATGGGTGAATTTTGGATTTTCATCGGAACCTTCGTCCGCGAAAATAAACGGCGTGAACACAAACGCCGGAATAAAAAATAAAACTGAAAAAAGCGCTGATTGTTTAATGATGTCTCTCATAACAGCTCCCGAAAAAAAGGAGCCTGACCCCTTTTTCTCACAATTTTCCCTGTTTCATCATTTTGGCGATGGTTTTGTTGGTTTTGGCGGCGATTTTCAGCCACTGGCGGCTTGAAAATCCGTAAAGAAGAACCCCGGCCGCGGCGGCGGCGTTCGCCGCTCCGATCACCGCGATCGCGATCATCTGCGTTTCCGGATCCCGGGTAGCGAGAAACACAAGCGTAATTTCGGCCGTCACCAGCCCCGCGATCAAAAACACCGTGAGAAATGTCAACGCGAAAACGCCGAGCAGGGCGTACCTGAGCCCTTTCAGGAGCTCCAGGTAGCCCGCCGCCGTTTTCATTTTGACCATATCCACGCCCGTGTCTTTGAAGTGTTTGGCCAGGGCAGTCAGCGAGACGATGAAGGACAACGGTCCGAAAGCCTGCTTCATGTTCTGCGTTCCTTAACGTTAGGCCGCTTTTTTGGCGAATTTAATGTGCTTTCTGTATTTGCGGTGATTATTGGGGTTCTTATGCCCAATCATCGCCCCGAGCACCAGCGAGCTGATCGCCACGGCTCCCAAATAAGGCCACGGATTTTCGTGGACGTTAGAATCGAAATGTTTCGCTTTCGAGACGAGATTTTTCTCGGCCCGGAGCACGCCGCGTTCAGTGCCCTTGATAAAACGCTTGCCGTTGATGCCGGCCTGGATCAGGGCCCTGTTCACGTTGCGGTATTTTCCGCGCACGAGTTTCGAAAGCTCTTTTCTTCTCTGGCGGGCCGCCTGGTTCAGCACCACAAGCGCCTGCTCGATTTTGTTGATCTTAATGTTTTTCTTCATGTTCTTTTCTCCTTTTTTGGTGACGCTTCTTCTTCCTGCTCCTACACTCACGATTATTATTCGGGTTTGATTTTGTTGTATTTGGATCCCTCTAAATTTAGGTTGTACATCAGCCCTTTTTGTCCCAGCACAAAGCCGAGAATGGGCTCGTTGGTTTTCGTGGTGTCGACGGACCCGTCGGCGCCCACTTTGATGAGGGCAATAGAACCGTCCACTCCGGCTTTCCATCCTTCGCTTTTAGTGAACTTGTCGAGTGCGTCCTGGTCCATGAACAGAAGGTATTCACGGAAGGCCTGCCCGCCGAGTTGGAAGCCGATGGAAGCGCCGACTGTGTTGTAGTACTCCACGGTTTTGCCTTTGACCCGCAGGGCCCCCACTCCGTACTCGCCGCCGAGTCCGATTCCGGCCTTGATAACGCTCGGGAACACGAGCACTCCTTTGGCTTTCTTGAGCATTTCTTTGCCGCTGAATACTTCTTTTTCGAATTTTTCAAGCGCAACGTCGACGCTAGTGTCGATTTCACGGGCTGTTTTTCCGGCATAGCAGATATTCGTGAGGAGAAAACTTGCGAGAAGAGTCATGCTGAATATCCGTCCGATGGATACCTGTCTCATTGCACACCTCCGTGCTTATGTTGAAGTCTAGCACATGGATAGAAAAAAGCTAAAAAGGGGCCGGGCCGCTTAGCGCTTGCAGAGGCTAAGCGGCCCGGCCCCTTTTATGGCGAGGCTTATGAGAAGGGGGTTTCTGAGGGCAAGCGAGACGAGACGGCAGGAGAACTGGCGGCAACCGATAAGAGATTGATAAGTATGAGTCCAGCGGCGCGCAAGGCCGGGATGCCAGGCGCGCGCGCCTTCACGGGCAAGTCCGGCCGCGGCTCTCCCCGAAGCGATGGCCCATTCCATGCCTTCGCCCGTGAACGGCTCCACGTAGCCGGCGGAGTCTCCGATGACAAGCAGGCGCTCAGCCGCAATCCGGTTTCTGCGGCGTGTCAGAAGCGGAGTGCCTCTGAAATCGGAATTAGCAAGATCCGGGATTTCCGGAAAACCCGCGCGCCCTAAAATCCGCGCGACGGCATGCGCGGGCGTTGCCGCTTCAGCTTGTTTCAGCGCCAAGGCGCCGAGCGCGGCCGCGATGTTGAGGCGTCCGTCTTCCAAACGCACGGCGCCCGCGTAGCCGTCATCGCCCACCGCCATGTAAATCACTCCGGGACGGAAAAATTCCGGACCGTCCGCGATGCTGATCCCCGCTCCGAAATGCGACCTGGGTTTTGCAATGGACGTGAACTCTTTTAAATGTTTGAGACTGCTTCCGCCAAGCCCGTCGGCCGCGATCACAACACGCGCGCGAATAAAAAGGGGGCAGTCCCCTTGGGAACTGTCCCTTTCCTCCAATTCCACTTCGCGCCTGTTTCCGGACACGCCGCGCACAAATCCCTGAACGCCGTCGAGGAACACAGCCCCGGCCTCGCGCGCTTTCCGGGCCAGCGTCTCATCGAGCCGTTCGCGCGAAAGCGACACGCCTAAACGGATCGGAATTTCCGCCGCGCGGCCGCGGTGAGCCAGATGAAATTTCGAAAGCGGATGCGGATGGCAGTCGAGAACGGCCTGTTTCAGCCCAAGGGCGGCCAGGCCTGCAAGCGCGCGTTCGTTGAGGCAGGCGCCGCACACTTTTTTGCGCGGGAATTTTTCTTTGTCGATAAGCAAAACGGAAAATCCTTCGCGGGCCAAGGCGTACGCGGCCACCGAACCTGCGGGCCCGGCTCCGATCACGGCAATGTCCCACTCACTGCGGTCGAATTCAGCGGGGTCCATCGGGAATTCCCGTAAATTGGAATCGAAAAGGCCGGACTTTTTCAATCTCGAAATTTTTCCAGCCGGCGGCCCGGGCAAGCTCGCGGAATTCTTCCGCGCGGAAGGCGTTTCTTACCGACTGGACTGCGTCGAAATGAACGATGCGCGAGCGCGTGAGAATTTTCGGAATAATTGAGGCGGCCAGAAATCCGGGAACGGTGCGGTCGAGATCATTGATAATGACAAACCGCGCGGAGGACGCATTCAGGTGCCGCATCCAGTTCAGCGCGTGTTCGTGCGGCAAATGATGCAGGAACAAACTGCAGGTAATCACGTCAAACGGGGCCGGAAGCGCTTCCTCGAAAATGTCATGCCGGAAAAATTCTGCGTCGACGCGCCCGGCGGCGGCTTCGCGCGCGCTCCGGACAGCGGTTTCGCTTTTGTCGCATCCGGAAATTTTCACCGGGATTTTTTCTTGTTCGCTAATTTGCTTAAGCCGGATCACCGTGTCGCCCGCGCCGGAAGCGACATCGAGAATAGAAACCGGCCGGCCGTCGGCCTGTTTCGCCGCGAATTCGCGCACCGGACGCCACACGGTCTCCGCCGCCCGGCTCGTCCTGTTAATGCGCTCCAAGCCTTCAAGCGCGAGGCGGTGTTCCCGCGGGTCGAGCCCAGGATCATCCATTAATTCGGGCGCAAGCCGGCGCGCACTTAAATTCCAGATATCGAATGGGACCATGTGAGAACGTCTCCGTAGGTATTGAGTATACTTTAATTATGGACGTAAGGTAAGGAGAACGGCCCGTGAAAAAAGGATTTTCTTATATTTCCTGCATATTCTTTCTGACCGCCTTTCTTATTTCAGGCTGCGCCACCACTTCGAATCTCACTCTGGACTATGACCGCGACACGGATTTCGCCCAATACCGCACTTATGCCTGGGCGCCGCCAAGCGGGCCGGGACCGAATCTGTCGCTCTCGCAGAATGATTTGATCGAAACGCGGGTGAAAGATTATGTGGACCGGATTCTCGCTGCAAAAGGCTACCGCGAGGCTGCACCGGAGCAGGCGGATTTTTTAATCACGTATCACAATATTTATAAAGAAAAACAAAGCGTGCGCACCGTCGGGAATTATTCCTACGCGCCCGGTTATTACTGGCGCACTGAGTGCAGTTTCGGAAAACGCAGACATTCCCGGTGGGCGCGCCCTTACTACGTTCAGCCCAGAACTTATGTGGAATATTATACGGAAGGAACTTTTGTGCTGGACGTTGTCGACCGGGACTCACAGAAACTGGTTTGGCGAGGGAGCGCCGTGAGCATTCTTCAGGACACTTCACCGGACGCGCAAGACCAAAAAATGCAGGAGGCGGCGAATCAGCTGCTTGAGAAATTTCCTCCGCCTTCCCCACCCAAGGACGTACAGGTGGAATCGGCTCCGCCAAAATCAGAGGGATACTGATTTTTCCTTCATCTCAAAATTCCATTTCCACATCGCATAGAGAACGGGATAAACAAGAAGTTCAAGGAGAAATGAAGTGGCGAGTCCGCCCACCATGGGGGCCGCGACACGTTTCATCATGTCGGCACCGGTACCCATGGACCACATAATCGGCATCAAGCCCATAAACGCGGCCATCACGGTCATCATTTTCGGGCGCACGCGGCGGACGGCGCCGTGAACAATGGCTTCTTTCAAGTCCTGATACGTTTTCATGGTTCCCTGGCGCACACGATCCTGATATGAAAGATCGAGATAAAGCAGCATGAACACACCCGTCTCGGCGTCGAGGCCCATAAGCGCAATCATGCCCACCCACACAGCGATGGAAATGTTGTAGCCGAGAAAATACAAAAGCCACACCGCACCGATCAGAGAAAACGGAACCGCGAGCAAAACAATTGTCGTTTTCGCCGCGGATCTTGTGTTGGCGTAAAGCAGGAAAACGATAATAAACAGCGTGAGCGGAATCACCATCTTAAGCCGCTCGCGGACGCGGAGCATATTTTCATACTGCCCGCTCCAGATCAGATAATAATTTTTGGGAATCGTCAGCTTATCCTTCACCAATTTCTTCGCATCCCGGACATAACTTCCAACATCCCGGTCCGCGATGTCGACATAAACGTAGCCGGCCACAAGCCCGTTTTCGTTGCGAATCATCGACGGTCCTTCCACGCGTCTGATATCCGCTAATTGCGCAAGCGGAACCTGGGCTCCCGACGGCGTGGGCACTAATACCCGTTTCAACCGTTCCAGATTATCGCGAAAGTCCCGGGCGTAGCGCACGTTGACGGGATAACGCTCGCGGCCTTCAATGGTTGTCGAGATATTTTCCCCTCCAATAGCCGAGGTAATAATTTGCTGGGCATCGGCCACGGAAAGTCCGTAACGCGCCAGCTGTTTGCGCTTCAAATCGAAGTCGATGAAATACCCGCCCGCAACGCGCTCGGCGTAAACATTGCGCGTTCCCGGAACTTCACGGATAATTCCTTCCAGCTGTTCGCCGATTTTCTGAATTTCCTTTAAATCATTGCCTAAAATTTTGACGCCGACCGGAGTTCTCATTCCCGTTGAGAGCATGTCGATGCGGTTTTTGATCGGCATCGTCCAGATATTCGGAATTCCGGGAATGCGTACTTTGGAATCCATCTCATCCACAAGTTCCTGATACGTGATGCGCCGCTTTGGAAAAATGGCTTTCAAAAAATCCCGGACGGGAGCCGGAATCCATTCCGGGTAGTCCCGCGGAACTTTTCTCCACTGGCTTTCCGGTTTCAGAACAATCGTCGTCTCCACCATCGAAAACGGAGCGGGGTCTGTCGGCGTCTCCGCGCGGCCGGCTTTTCCGAAAACGCTTTCCACTTCGGGAAATTGTTTCAGCATTTTGTCCTGAAGCTGAAGCACGCGTCCGGCTTCTGTGACCGACATACCCGGAAAAGCCGTGGGCATATAAAGAATACTGCCCTCATTCAGGGGGGGCATAAATTCGGAGCCGAGCTTGAAATAAACCGGAATGGTCGTGAGCGTCAGAAGAAGCGCCGCAACTAAAGTTGCTTTCGGAAATTTCAAAACCAAATTGACGCAGGGCTCATAAACGGCAAAAAGGAAACGGCTAATGGGATGATGCTCTTCCGGATAATATTTTCCGACAAATAGTTTTGTAGAGATCCACGAAAGCCATTTTGGCCGGAACGCAAACGGGTCCATGCGGGTAAACAGCATGCGAAGCGCCGGGTCAAGCGTGATGGCAAGAATGGCCGCAATCGCCATCGCGAAGTTTTTGCTGAACGCGAGGGGCTTGAACATACGCCCTTCTTGGTCAATCAGCGCGAAAATCGGGATAAACGCCACCGCAATCACAAGGAGCGAGAAAAATACGGACGGCCCGACTTCTTTGAACGCGTTCAGGCGCACTTCATGATAATCGCCTTTGCGTCCGCCGCGGTCCCATTCCTCAAGCCGTTTATACGCGTTCTCCACTTCCACAATTGCCCCGTCGACGAGCACACCGATAGAAATCGCGATCCCGGCCAGAGACATGATATTGGACGTGATTCCCATCAAGTACATGGGAATGAATGTCAGCAAAATAGCAATGGGGATGGTAATAATCGGAACAATGGCGGACGGAATATGCCAAAGAAAAATTAAAATGACGAGACTGACGATCACAATTTCTTCGGAGAGCGTGTGCTTGAGCGTATCGATGGCGCGTTCAATGAGTCCCGAGCGGTCGTAAACCTCAACGATTTTGACGCCTTCGGGCAAAGTGGATTTGATTTCTTCCAGCTTCGCTTTCACCCTAGAAATTACGTTCAGCGCGTTTTCGCCGTGGCGCATCACAATGATACCTCCCACCGCATCGCCCTTTCCGTCTAAATCCGCTACGCCTCGGCGTATTTCAGGGCTGGTTTGCACCGTCGCAACATTTTTCACTAAAATCGGTGTTCCGGTTTTCGTGTCCGTTCCCACGACAATATCTTCAATATCCGCAATCGATTTCACATACCCGCGGCCGCGAACCATATATTCCACACCGGAAAATTCCAGGAGACGTCCGCCGACGTCGTTGTTGCCGCTTCGAACCGCATCGATCACTTTCGTGATGGGAATGTTGTAGGCAAGCAAGCGGTTGGGATCCACATTCACCTGATACTGCTTCGTGAACCCTCCGACGCCGGCGACTTCCGCAACGCCCGGCACGGCCTGCAAAATATAACGGAGATACCAATCCTGAATGGAATGAAGATCCGCCAGATTATGTTTTCCGGATTCATCCACAAGCGCGTATTGATATACCCACCCAACACTGGTCGCGTCCGGACCCAATTCGGTTTGAACTCCTTCGGGAAGCTTGGGGAGAATTTTACTCAGGTATTCGAGAACGCGGCTCCGGGCCCAATATAAATCGGTGCCGTCCTGAAAAATCACGTAAACGTAGGAGAACCCGAAATCGGAAAATCCGCGCACGGCTTTTACTTTCGGCGTGCCGAGAAGCGCGGTCACGATAGGGTATGTGACTTGATCTTCCATGATGTCGGGACTGCGGTCCCAGCGGGAATAGATGATGACTTGCGTGTCGGAAAGATCGGGGATGGCGTCGAGACGGATGTTTTTGGTGCACCAAATGGCGGAAATCACGGCAACCACCGTGAGGCTGAAAACAAGAAACTTATTCTTCGCTGAGAATTCGATGATTTTGCTGATCATGTTACGAACTCTCCTTCTTCCCTCCAAACCCTCTCGCGGCCGCGCGCAAACGCGATTCGGAGTCAATCAGAAAATTAGCGGAACTCACCACCTTCTCGCCTTTTTCCAATCCCTCCAGAATTTCGGTGTACTCTCCGGCCGTGTAGCCCGCGCGGACTTTCCGCGGCTCAAAATGTCCGTCCCCCAAATCCACAAAGACAATCTGTTCTTCTCCCGAGTGAAACAACGCGTCCTCCGGAACCGCCAATTTCACGCCCAGCGGGATTTCGATCGCGACATCTACGAACATTTCGGGCTTCAGAATTTTTTCCGTGTTGGGGACCAAAATCCGTACCCGCAACGTGCGTGTCGCCGCGTTTAAAATCGGATCCACCGTGCTTACCTTTCCTTCAAATTGCGCGCCCGGAATTGCCGGGCTTGTAATTTTTGTCGTCTCGCCCGGTTTTACGAGTCCGCTCTCATATTCATAGATGTCCGCGTAAATCCAGGCGGAAATTTCCGGAAGCAGCAGGCTGGTCCCGCTATGATCCGATTTCAGAAGCTCATCAATATCACCGCTTGCGATTCCGAGAAGTTTTAACTTCATCTCGGACGAGCGCACCAGCGCTTCGCCGCGTTCGCGCACTCCGGGAAGCGGGCTGGTTTTCACTTTCTCAAAATTCGAAACCGCTTCTTTATATTCCGTGAGCGTGTTGTAAAGCTCGGGGTCATACGCCACGCGTCCCACTGCGTGAATGACTTGCGTCAAAGGCCGCTCCGTTACTTCGGAGATCTGGACTCCGATCAACTGTTGGCGATCGGGACTGATCATGACATCGGCATGTCCGGGAACTTTGATATCCGTTGCTCCCGAGGCTTCCCCTTCATAAACAGGAATATAGTCCATGCCCATTTGATCTTTCGCGGGCTTCATGGAAGTGACTTCGGGCTGCATCGGATGGCGGTAAAAAAGAATTTTCTTTTTCGCCGGACTGGGTTCAACGCGCATCAGCCTCATCCCGCAAATGGGACAGTCGATGGGTTTCGTGGAAACAATCGACGGATGCATCGAGCATTGATACAGGGTTTTTTCTTTGGGAGCTTCGACGGAAGATTGCTGTTTCGCTTTACAGCCGGACTGAATCAGGAAGAAAGAGAAAACACAAACGAGACCGAGAATAATCCAAAAGGGTAATTTTTGAATACGCATTGTTCATAAACCTCATTTTCCCTCAAACGGTACTAAATCCTCGCCCACTACGCGTTCCAAAGCCGCCAAATAAGTCCAGTACTGGGCCAGGTACTGATAATATTCCATTTGAAATTGAAGCCAGGTGCGTTCGCTGTCGAGCAAATCCAAAAAACTGATACTGGCTGATTCATACCCTGCAGTGGAAACTTTAAGAGACGTTTCCGCCTGCGGAATGACGCTGGTTTTATAAAGCTCCACGAGACGGCGCGCGGTCTGGGCTTTGACGAGAATTGATTTCACTTGGTAATAAGTCAGATTTTCTTCCGAGGCCAAATCGGCTTTTGCTTCCTCCAGCGACAGCTTCGCAGACTTGATAAACGATCCTTGTTTCCACAAATATGCGAACGGCACGCTGAATTTCACAATAAAAATATTGTCGTCTTTTTGGCCGTCACTGAACGTTCTGCGGCTGTATTGAAAATTGGTATCGGGAAGAAGTTCCGACCAAGCCGAGGACGCCAATGCCTTTTCGTGTTCCACATGATGCCGTGCGGCATGAATTTCGGGACGCTTTTCAAGAGCGGTCTTTACCAGCTCATCATAGCTGTTATCAATCGGCGCAAGTCCCGGTTCCAGCGGCTTGCCGAACGCGGTGACAAAGGGCTTGCGGTTTAAGAGCGCGTTGAGCTCCGCTTCCGCCGTTTCCTTGTCCTGTTCGAGCGTGACAAGCGCGTTCAGCGATTTGAAATATTCCACCTGCGCTTTCAGCACGTCCGACTGGCTGGTGCGGTTCACGGAATATTTATTCTCCGCCACTTTCGAAAAACGTTTCAGCAAATTAACGCTTTCCTGAAAAATTTCAATCTGGCGCGCGGCAAGAAAATAGCTGTAATAAGCCGCTTTTACTTTCTGAAGGATTTCATTTTCTTTGGCCAAATAAATTTCCTGGTAACGTCGGGCTTCATGTTCCTGGGCCTTTCCTTTCAAATGCAGTTTGCCTGGAAAAGGGATTTTCTGTCCGATGTCATACCATTTTTCATCCGTGCCCCAGTATTCAAGGCCAAATTCAGGATCCGGAAGTTGCTTTACCCCCACAATAGCCGTCTTCTCGGACAGCCATTTTTTCTTGGCGGCAAGAATTTCAGGATTTTGATTGCGCGCTTCTTCCAGTGCATCTTTGAGGGAAAACGGGGTCTGAGTGGTTTCTATATTAAGAAGTTCGTCATCGGCAATCGGCAGAGAGCCTGTGCCCGCGCCGGCGTCCTGGGCAAAAACCGGTGAGGACTGCACGATCAGAAGCGACAAGAACAACATGATTTTTTTCATGCGAACACGTCCTCTACGATTTCAGAATATCGCTGTAGCCGCATTGTTCCATGGATTTCTGGAGCTCTTCATCGAGACGCGTCACGTAAGCTGCGGACTGCTCTTCGTTCAGGCTCTTTTTTACATCCAAAATGTGATTCGCCACTTTCTTTTCAAGAGCGGTCTGAATCGCGCCAACCTCGTCGATCTTTTGATCGATTACCGTCTGAGCGCTATTTTTATCGGCGATTAAGTCCATTAACTGCATTTTTCCCTGACAGACCCGGGTGCACATCGCGTCCGCTTCTTCTTTAAATGCGGCGTCAAGCTGTTTCAGGTTTGTTTCCTGTTCCGCGCTCAGATTAAGGCCGGAATACAAATTCATAGGCGCTTTCGACATCATCATGCAAACCTGCTTTCCGCACCAGGAACTGGCCAGCGTGGCCCCCGAAACAAGAGCGGCGAACAAAATTAGAAACAGGATTTTTTTCATTTTAGGTTCTCCAATTCAATCAATTTCAAATAATTGCTTGCGACGGAAGCAGAGGATATTCCTTTGGTTTCGGGAGCGTTCATCGCAGAAACCACTCCGCCCGCTCCTCCGATTAAAACAGCGACGAGAAGCACGGCCGCCGCTTGAGCAAAACTGGGTATGGGAATCCACTCAAAAGCGCGCGCCCACTGAGATGCGCTTTCACGCTTTCTCATTTTCTGCCAAAAATGGGTTTCAAAATCAGGAGAGGGCTCTATTCTTGCGGGAGCCGCTTTTAGAATCAATTTGTCGAGATTATCGTTTTGCATGAAATTTACCTTTCGATAATGAAACGGACAGCCTAAAGCAATCCCCCCAGTTTTTTTCTGAGCGCTTCCTTGGCCCGGGAAATCCTTCTCTCCACGGCTTTTTCGGTAATGCCCAGAACGGAAGCGATTTCCCTGTGGGACATTTCTTCGAATTGAAACAGCAGAATGGGCGAGCGGAACTTTTCAGGCAGGCTGTCGATAGCCGACTGAACCATCGCTTTGATTTCCTCTTCCGCCGGATGATCTTTCTGTTCAGCGGTAATATTGGAAGGAATTTCAGAAAATTTCCTGCGGCGGATAAAATCAATGGAAGCATTTACCGTAACCCGGTAAAGCCACGTCGTGAATTTTGCGTTTGGGTTAAATTTCGCTTTGCCTTCGTAAATTTTGATAAAAATATCCTGGGCGATATCTTCAGCGGCTTCTCTGGACCGTGTGAAACGGAAAGCAAGATTGATGATATTGGATTTGTGGCGGTGGAAAATCTCATGAAAAGAGGATACGTCGCCGTTTTGAATCTGCTGAATAATTTGCCAGTCGGCGTCTTTAATTTGCGATAAATCCATTCTCTCCTCATTCTTCTTCCGGCTCTAATTATAGGCCTTGCCGTGAGACACCGATACTGCTAAAGTGCCTCTGCCCTATTATATAGAAGGGCCTTAAAGATCGATGGCTTCCTTGGACGGGCGAAAGGTTCTCACATGTACAAAATTAAGTCGACTCAGGGCACTTATCCCCTTCCCACATCACGCATTAACTGGAACGGGCTGATATTTTTTATCGTCATCAATATCATCGGGATCATAGGCACTCCCCTTTATATTATTTACCACGGCGTTTCCGCGGCCGAGTGGATTCTGTTCATTGCCTACTTTTTCCTGACCAGTCTGGCCATTACCGTGGGCTATCACCGCCTGCTGTCCCATCTGACGTTTAAGACGGTTCCTTTCATCAAATTTCTTCTGCTGTTTTTCGGCGCGGCGACATTCGAGCAGTCGGGGCTAAAATGGTCGAGCCAGCACCGCCAGCATCATCAATATATCGATACGGACAAAGATCCGTACAGCATCAAAAAAGGATTTTTTTACGCGCATGTGGGCTGGATTTTGTTCTGGAAGCATCGCGTCAATTACGACAACGTGACGGATTTACGGCAGTCGAAGCTGGTGATGCATCAGCATCACAATTATGGATTGTGGTCGATCGCGAGCGGGATGGTGTTTCCCATGATTATTGGATTTTTGATCGGACATCCGCTTGGCGCGTTTATCATGACGGTGTGCCTGCGCCTGGTGCTCGTGATGAATACGGCGTTCTTCATCAACTCTTTTGCGCACAGTTACGGCGACCGGCCTTACGACAGCAGTTTCTCAGCGAGAGATCATTGGATCGGGGCGTTCCTGACGAACGGCGAAGGCTATCACAATTTTCATCACAAATTTCCCACCGACTACCGCAGCGGAATCCGCTGGTTTCATTTTGATCCGAGTAAATGGATTATTTTCACGCTGTCCAAACTGAATCTCGCCTGGGACCTCAAGAAAACTTCGCGGGAAAATCTAGATACCGCCACCGAACAAGTCTTGTCGGAAAAGAAATCAATTCCGGCTTAACAGGGCGGAAACCCATTCCAGTCCGTCCGGCAGTGGGCTGGCATAAGGGCTGAGCAAAATTCCTATAATTAAGGCGGCGAAAAGCGGGGCGGCTGTTTTCCAAGCTGGCAGTTTGCCCGCAAACCGGTTTCCGGCCAGCAGATAATACGCTGAGGCGGCAATCATTCCTTCAGCAATTCCAATCAGCATGTGAATACTTAACATTGCGGGCAGGGTTTTCAAAAACGAAAAAGTTCCGGCAGCCGCAATTTCAGCGCTGCACACGGCAGCGGATGTGAGCACCGAGGCGAAAGACAAAATTGCGATCGCGAGCGCCTTCGGCATCGATTTGAAAAATCCGCGGTGAAGCAGCGATCCGGTTCCCGCGCCGAGCACGGCCATGTTCAGCACATTGGCTCCGAGCGCATTCACTCCTCCGTCAGCAAAAAAGAAAGTTTGCACGGCAAGCACAATCGCCATGGAAAGAATTCCGAACGGTGTTCCCATAAGAGCGGCCGCGAGCACACCGCCGAGAAGGTGCCCGGAAGTTCCGGACTGAACGGGAAAATTCATCATTTGCGCGGCGAAAATAAAAGCGGTAATTGCGGCGAAACGCGCGGCGCCCGGTTTTTGTTCGGATTTCATCGCAACGGCTGCGGCTCCGGCAACTCCGGCGGCGGCAATCACTGCGGTAACCGGACAAATCGGACCATTCAACATTCCCTGAGGAATATGCATACACTCTCCTATGTTTAATAAGGGGCCTGGCCCCTTATTCGTTTTTTGCTTTTAACATTAAACCGCGAAAAAAACAAGCGAGCCGAAGAGAAAAATAAACGCGGCCATGAGCCTGAGCGCCAGGTCGGATTGAGATTCCCAGAACTCAATTTCTTTTTTCACCGGTTCCGCGCCGAGCACGTAAATAACCGATCCTCCCAGCAGAAATATCAGTCCGAGAATCACGGCCGTTGCGGCCTGCGTCGAACTGCCCGATGCGATGAGGAGAACCACACCGATGGCGAAGCGGATCACTCCGCCGTAATAAAAGCGGTTGTCCTGTTTCCAGAACGCCATCATTTTTTTCATCCAGTCGGGATACACCGCGGAAGCAATGCCGAGAAGGGCTATCAGAATTCCGATAATTTTAGCGAGCACAACCATAACAACACCTCCTTGTGTTGAATAATTAAAAGGATAACACAAAAAAAGGGGCCCGGCCCCTTAGGGGCCTGGCCCCCTTTTTTTATTTCAATGACGCGGTGTCGATGACGAAGCGGTAGCGGACATCGCTTTTGATCACCCGCTCGTATGCCTCGTTCACCTTCTGAACCGGAATCGTCTCAATGTCGCAGGCAATATTGTGCTTGCCGCAAAAATCGAGCATTTCCTGCGTTTCCGGAAGTCCCCCGATCAGCGATCCCGCCAGCGCGCGGCGAGCGCTGATCAAAGAAAACGGCGCAACCGTCGGCGATTTTTCGGGAATCCCGAGAATCACGAGCGTGCCGTCGATTTTCAGCAGATTCAAATATGCGTTCCAGTTAAGCTCGACGGAAACCGTATTGAGCATGAGATCAAACGTGCGCGCGAGTGTTTCAAAATTTTTGAGATCCGACATCGCGTAAAAATGATGCGCGCCGAAACGCTTCGCGTCAGCCTCTTTTTTATTGGAATGACTGAGCACACTCACTTCGGCCCCGAGCGCACGGGCGATTTTCACGGCCATATGCCCAAGACCGCCGAGTCCCACTACCGCGACTTTCTTGCCCGGTCCCGCCTTCCAGCGGCGAAGCGGCGAGTAAGTCGTAATCCCCGCGCACATAAGCGGCGCCGCGGCGTCGAGCGGAAGATTTTCGGGAATCCGCAGAACGAATTTTTCATCGACCACGATTTTCTGCGAGTACCCGCCCTGAGTCAAAGTTTTCCCGTCTTTTTCCGTGGCGCCATAAGTCCAGATCGGGGTTTTGCAATACGGCTCAAGCCCCGCACGGCACTCGTCACACGAGCCGCAAGAGCCGACCAGGCAACCGATTCCCACCTTGTCGCCCTTCTTAAACCTCTTCACATTCGCGCCGGTCTCGGCCACGACCCCGGCAATTTCATGGCCGGGCACCATCGGAAAAAGAGAAAATCCCCATTCATTCCTGGCGCAGTGAATGTCGGAATGGCAGATGCCGCAGTATTTGATATCGATCAAAACGTCATTCGGCCCCACGGCGCGGCGCGTAATTTCAAACGGCACAAGCGGCTCTTTCGCTTTTTTCGCCGCGTATGCTTTCACGGTTTGCATGAGCTCTCCTTATGTTCGTAGTCGCGAATTTATTCGCTGTGATTAAGCGACTGAAGTCGCTACGACAAACCCTTCTTTAGCAAACGGCTTCCTGATTTCGAAATCTATAGGGATTGATTCTACCTATTTAACCGGTCAAGCAACAACATTAAATTTTTCGCGCAGAAAAATCGCGCGGAATATTTTTAAAATTTCGAAATTAAATCTTCCGCCGAGCAGTTCATGAACTCCGGTCAGGCTGGCGAAACCGATTTTGGAAAAAGCTCCGGAAACCTGCCTCTGCTCTTCAGGGGTGAGGAAACGGTCCGGATCAATATCTTCTCCCCCTTCGATCGCTTCGGTCAAATGACCGTAAATGGTCCCGGTCACGAGCCCGCGGGCGCCGGCAATTTCTTCGACAGACGCTCCTTCGCGGAACCGCCGGAGAGTTTCGCGCTGTGTGGCGTTTAACCCCGCACGGACCGGAAGTTCGCGTTCAGCCGGCGGACGGGATGAAAAATCACGGCGTGAATTTTCTCCAAGATACACGGCAATTTCGGCGAGAAATGCCGGGCCGAATTCCCGCAACTTCTTTTCTCCGACCCCGTTTACGCGGAGAAACGCGTTCGAATCCTTGGGATAATCCCTCGACATTTGCCGGAGCGAAACGTCCGAAAAAATCATGTACGCCGGAACGCCGCGTTCATCGGCCAGTTTTTTTCGAACACCGCGCAGACGTTCGAACAAAATTTCATCGTAATCCGCCCCGTCGTTGCGAGAAGCAGATCGACGAAGCGATCCCGTTGAACTCTCCAACGATGCGGGGTTGCTTTGCTCCGCTCGCAACGACGGGGCCGGGATAAACGCCTCGGTCAGCATAATCTTCTGCCGCTCGGTCAAAACCCTGCGGCCCTCCTGCGTCAATTCCAAAATGCTGAACTTTTCTGAAAGCTGGCGCAAGAGGCCAAGCCGCACCAGCTCCCTTCCGATCACGGCCCAAGCCTTCCGGCTTGTGTCTTTGCCGATGCCGTAAGTAGACAGCTCGTCATGCTGCCAGCGGCGGATTTTTTCGGTGGCGGCGCCCGTCAGCACTTCGATCACATGTTTCGCGCCCACCCCGAATCCGCTTTTCTCGTAAATGCGGTAAACACAGGACAAAAACTTTTGTGCCACCTCGGTTCCGTCATAGCTCGAGCGCGGCGACAGACAATTGTCACAAGCACCGCAACTTTCCGCAGCGAAATCCTCCCCGAAATACTCGAGCAAAACCCTGCGCCGGCAATGCGGGACTTCGGCGTAGCGCGTCATCCGCTCAAGCTGTTCCCGGGCCGCCCTGCGTTCTTTGGGATCGGGCTTCTGATCGATAAAATAGAATTGCTTCACCAAGTCGCCCGCGCTGAAAAGAAGCAGGCAGTCGCTTGCCAGCCCGTCCCGTCCCGCGCGGCCCGTTTCCTGATAATAGCCTTCCATATTCTTCGGGATATCGTAATGAATGACGAACCGGACATTGGACTTGTTGATGCCCATTCCGAACGCGATCGTCGCGCAAATCACGCCGATTTCATCCCGGATAAAAAGGTCCTGATTCGCGGAACGTTCGTCCGCGGAAAGTCCCGCGTGATAGGGTCTGGCCTTGACGCCTTGGGCGTTCAGATATTCAGCGACATTTTCCGTCGTCTGACGGCTTTGGCAATAAACGATACCGCTTGAGCCTTTGTGCTGTTTGATAAATTGAAGCACTTGCCGGTCAGGATTTTCTTTCGGGAACACGCGGTAGGTCAAATTCGGACGGTTGAAACTGGCGATGTAGACCGCCGGTTCGGCAAGCCGCAGGTGACGGATAATATCCGTTTGCACGCGGCCCGTTGCCGTTGCCGTGAGGGCGATGATAGGCGTTTCGGGAAAATGGCTGCGCAGTTCGGAAAGTTTCCGGTATTCCGGACGGAAGTCATGTCCCCATTCGCTGATGCAATGCGCTTCGTCAATAGCGAAACAATTTACATTCCAGCTTTTGAGCGTTTCAAGAAAACCGTCCAGCATGAGCCGCTCCGGAGCAACGTAAAGCAGGCGGTACTCCCCCTGATGCAAACCGCGAAGCCGCGCACGCGACTCCGCGGCGTCGAGCGAAGAATTCAAAAATGTCGCCGGCACGCCCGCAGTCCTAAGCGCCTGCTCCTGGTCTTTCATCAGCGCGATAAGCGGAGACACCACAACGGTGAGCCCGGGCCGCACCAGCGCGGGAAGCTGATAGCAGAGGGATTTCCCGCCGCCCGTCGGCAGAAGCACGAATACGTCCCGGCCGGCGAGCGTATCGCGGATGATTTCTTCCTGCAGCGGACGGAACGAATCGAATCCGAAATATTGTTTGAGAAGCGGTAACAGCGGAGGATTATTGGAAGTCATATTTATTTAAGGTTTTTCCATTTGAAAGAAAACTTTGATGCCGTGAATGACGCGATCGGAGTCGTCACCTTCCGCCTCAATTCAACGGAATAGATTGCCCGGTGCTGTTTAATTATTCCCGAATGCCGCGGCCATGTCCGGCATCACGAACTTCTGATAGCCGCGCGGAATCTCGAAAAGCGAGGCGGCCTGCGCCCCGGTTTTGATATTGGTGTATTCCATGGACCAGCTGCCGTCCACCGCAGCGATCTTTACCGGCATCTCGAAAGCAGAGTCTTTCCATTCATAGACGGAAACGGGCGCGCCTTCGCCGGCGTAAGTGACTTGAAACTTTTTCACGGTTTTGCCGTTCACGGTATCGGTGCCGAGCGGTTCCCGCTTCACTTCCCCCGCGTTTGACGCGGAACCGGACAACGCGGTGTCTCTCGGCGTAACGGGCTGTTCCAGGTACATGCGTTCCGTAGGCATCAGCAGCCACACCACTTTTTTGTCGGAGCGCGTAATCGTAACGGCCTGCGGCATTTCCATGCGCACGTTGCCGTCCTGCATATAAATTTTCGCCCGGAATATTCCCTCCGCGCTTTTGCCCGTAACGTCGGCCGAAAAATTCTGAGGAGCGGCGGCCTGCGCGGCCGCGCCGGTAAAAACAGCGGTGACAAAAAAGAGGAAGCCGAGTTTTCTAATCATTCTTTTTCCTTTCATTTATTTATCTGCGTTTCAACCCAATCCAGAATCAGGCTGACGATTTTATCCTGCTCCGAGTCACTGAGCGAACGGTTTTTTGGAATTTTATGCCATTTTGCGAGGCAGGAGCGGTAGCAAGTCGCTGTCGCATGCTGGGCAACAAAGACGGGATGTCCGCGGAAAGGCGTCTGACGCCCGTCTTTTGATGGCTCGGCCGGTGCCAGCCGCGCGCGGACAAAATCGCGTGCGTGCTCTCGCAGCGTTTCGCGTCCCTTTGAGCGCGCGTAGTCCAAGTCCTTTCCCTTCAGCTTGAAACACGCGCGAAACTTAGACCGCGCGAGCGCTTCAAGAGTGGCCGGCACTTTTATTTCTTCGCCATTTGCGCGAAAAAGGCTTCAGCGCCTTTCTTGATTTCGTCATTCGATAAATCGCGCGTGTGCGTGGCAATCATCCACGAATAGCCGAACGGGTCCTTAAGACTGCCTGCACGGTCGCCCCAGAACATGTCGGCAACCGGCATCACCACCGCAGCGCCGGCCGAGACGGCCTGCTTGAATGCCGCATCCGCGTTCGAGACATAAACGTAGAGGCTAATCGGCGAGCTGCCGAGCGTTTCAGCGCTTTTGCATTGCGGCATTTCATCGCCCATCATGATGATGGAATTTCCGATCTGAATCGTCGCGTGCATGATTCCTTTCCCGTTCAGATTCGGAAAAAGATCCATCACTTTCGCGCCGAGCGCTTTTTTGTAAAACTCGATCGCTTTCTGCGAGTCTTTGAACGTCAGGCTGGGCGTGATTGAGTGATATCCTTGAGGAATGGGTTGAGTCATGACTTTTCTCCTTATTTATGAGGGACAAGTATATCTCGAAATTGAAAATGAAGGGATGCCTATTTAGGAAACACTTCGGTCGTCAGGCGGTCCAGGTTTTGCTCGTTGGCGGGTACGACGATATGTTCAATGCGCCCTGCAACTTCCGGACTCTCGAATTCCTGCGACCAGGATACAACCGTTCCCGCCGCCGACGCAGCCAAGCCAATCGTTAAGCGGTACTTCGGCCCCGAGACATGCTGAATCACAATCTTCTTCGGTGATTCTATTTCGGAAAACACACTTTCGTTTTTATAATTTTTTCCGTCCGGTCCGTGCATGATATAAGACCAGCGTCCGCCGGTCTTGAATTCGCAGAGATTAAACGTATTGGTGAAACCGGCCGGCCCCCACCAGCGCGCCAGGCGTTCCGGATTGCTGATCGCGGCAAAAACTTGTTCCACGGTTGCCGGAATTTCGCGGGATGTGTTGAATGGGTTCATGGATTTCTCATTCAGGAATTTCGGCCTCGACAAGTTTCGCGAGAAGTTCCAACGATTCCTGCCAGCCGAGATAGCAAGCCTCGGCAGGTATCATTGCGGGGATACCTTCCTGCACGATGTTTACTTCCGTTCCGACAGAAACTTTGGTGAACGTATAAGTAGTCCGCATTTCCCCGGGAAGATTGGGGTCATCAAACACATCGGTCGCGACAATACGTTTTCCGGGCTCGAGTTCAAGATACTTGCCTCCGAAAGAATGACTTTTCCCATTAGAAAAATTCGTGAAAGACATTTTGAATGTGCCGCCCACTTTGGCGTCCAGATGATGGACGGTGCATGTGAAGCCGTGCGGCGGAAGCCATTTACAATTCGCGGCAGGATCGAGGACTGCTTTATAGATACGCTCGGCCGGAGCCTTGAGTACGCGGTGAAATCGGACGGTATTTGTTTTAGTGTTTGTGGTTGTCATGGCGGGTTACCTCCTTTTCAATCAATGAAGTTTGTCTAATCAAGAAGTCCGGATTTTTTTAGAAGATCGTTAGACCAAATGCGGACCGTTGAGGCTGTAGCGTGAACAGATTCCTTATTTTCGATCCAAAATGGCCATTGAATTTCTTTTAGTGCTAAAAAACTTTGTGCCTCGGATAGAAATTGTTGTGTTTCCAAATTAACATCGGGGGCAATCCATTCTGCAAACCATTTACTTTCCCTGATAATCGGTTTTGCCTCATTAGCACAATCGCTTTCAATAAAATTCGCAATACGAAGAAAATCAGCCGCAAGATGCCCCAATCTTCGCTTAGGTTCTTCCCGCATCAGTCTTTGTTTTATTGATTCAAGATCTTTCATATGTCCAGCCTTTCAAATACAATTGCTTCTACTAATTTGCGTATTCTAGGATCTTGAATTTCCATAGAAGGATTATTCCTTCGGGTAGATATATTGAGCATGGCTTCATAACCAACTTTTTTTTGTAACGGAATCCAATTTGCTCCCCAAACATTTTCCTGCTTACTGCCATCGTTGAGGAGCACGGCTTCGCAATCTGCGTGCAGCTCACCGCCGCCAGCAAGAATTTTACGGTCTACATCGACAGCAAGCTTGATGTAAGTTTCTAAGGTAGTCAGCATTTCTGTGATTTGCTGTCTACTTGCTTTGTTTTTAATTAAGTGAATATGCATATTTTTAATTTTATTAAAGAAAAATGCTTAATGAGAATGCGCTCCCCGGATCACACTCTATCACGAAAATTCTTCGAAGTAGAGTTCCCAATTACTCTATACAGAGTAGCTAGAGGAGCGTGGAAAATTCGGGACGCTATCGCTTTCGAATTGTCGAAAGAACAAACTCAAAATCCGCCAACCTCTCTGGGGCAATCGCAGGTGTAGGGGCAAAAAGGTCTACACCTGGAAGGGCTGCCCCAACTTATGTCAAACTCAACGATAAATCCTTAGATAAATTATAGGATATTTTTTCGTTGTCTTTGGTCACTGAGTAAGCTTTTTCATTGTGAGAATACCGAGAAAGTTTAGCGGCGCTGAATTTTCTGAATTGACTGATAACGAAATCCATAATTCCAATCTCATCCTTAGTGAAATATTTCAAATCCGGCTTCGCCTTTGCCTTAAACTTTTCGCCCGTAACGCCATTACTAAATTCGATTTCCTCTTTTTCAATAGTTTTTTTTGACACCATTAATCCTAAAATAACTTCATAATCATTAGGAACTGGCCCGTAAGGAAGATGAACATAATTACATCCGCTAATGGATACCGAATTCTCCTTAAAATATAAAAAATCCATATACCACAAATATTTATTGATTGCTGTCGTATAAACTCCCTTGAGTGAATCTGTAAGATAAATAATCATCTGCTTCATTTTTTCCAAATTAAATTCCCGATAACCTGAATATTCATCAATCCCTTGGCTTTGCAGCAAAAACTCATTTAAATCCATTGACAGTTTTTCTTCCGATGAATTTTGAACGAGGATATCGATTCTTTTCTTTAATTTTTCTCCTTCGGAAGAAGACGAAAACTCGATATTCTTCTCAAATAGCTGTCTCATATTTCGCGGATCGCCAATGAGGTCCAGTACTTCATTGTGAACGCTATCCTGTATCTCTCCCGACTCGTAACGGTTAATAGTGATCTCCCCCCATCCGAGAAAGCGGCTGAGTGCTCTTTGGCTCAGCCCATATTTCTCTCGGATTTCCCGAATTTGAGAAGGAAGCAACAGACGATGCCGATTTCGATACTCGTTATAGGCAGAAAGCAAATTTTTCTCATCGAGATCTTCATCGAAGATTTCGTTTTTGCATTTTCCGCAAACCAAGACCGAAGAAGTGACCGGCATCTTTTCTCCTTTCACATTAAAAGTTTCCTTTTTTTGAACAACATCCGCCTTAACGTTTTGTTCGCATTCAGGGCAAAATGTATTTTTCATCGCTTTATCCTCCTGTTTCTGCATGCGGCTTCTTTAAAGGAAACTCTGCTTTGTGAAACGATATGCATTTCGCCTGATCCCCCTTGAAATCATCCGAAAGCTTGATGTAAATTTCTTCGCCATTAATTTTTGTACTAAACGTCCAAACATTAATTCCTTTTCGATCATAGTCTTTTTTGGGTCCAGAAGAGTAATCACCCAGAGTCAGCCCCAAAATCACATTTTTGGCTTGCTTCACCGTAATGCCTAACTCTGCTAATGAATCCAAGTTTTTCTTCCTTGGAATTAAAGTCCAATTTTTCTGAGCAAAGGACTTGTAGTTTTTTAGAAAATCTGTGATTTTGTCTTTGTCCACTTAAGCCCCACCCTGTTATGGACTCCTTTGCATTTGCAATGATGTCTTTCATCAAGAGAATGTTATCATATGATAACAAATATTACAAAGGAATATTTCATATTATTTTGTTATAATATCATAAAATATATTAATTATAGTAATTTTAAGAAAGGGGATTTAACTAAATGAAGTGCATAATCTTAGGTTTTAAAACTGAATCCGGGGACACAACCCAGCAAGAGATTTATGGCAAAAGCGTGTTTGTAACACGGTTAGGGAAAATCAATATCATTCATTTAGACAATCCATCCGAAAATAAAATCCGGAAACGAATCGAAGAAACACTCAGGGAGGAAATAGACGGAGAATCTTTTGAAGATAACTGCCCTCTTTGTCTGGAAATGAAAAACCATTCCTACGATGTGGTGTATTACAAGGAAGAAATCTGAATAAATTGATTCGGCACCAAACCAATCTGATCCCCTTGTGTAAATCGCAGACACTGTCTGCGATTTCCCAGACTCCAGCTGGCAAATTAAAAATTCTCATCTGATTTATTATTCAATAATTAATGAACTCCTTCTATAAAAGAAAAAAGGCGCTACGCTAATCGAAGTGATTTTTCGTTTTAGCGTGCGCCTTGAATTGGCTCGCGAGTGTGGGTGACTTAGCTACTTGGCTAAACGATCCCACCGAGATGCAGGTTTACCGCACCTTGATTCAGGAAGCTGGCTTGAAAGGAGTCAGCTAAATGGATTTTCTTATCGTCCTTGCGATCGTCGGAACTCTCACCGGATATCTTTACGGAACCGATCAGGCCATCGTTGTCGGCCAAAACATCATGGAATGGTGGATGTTGGCTGGTCTGGCTGTCACGATCCTCACGCCGATCTTCCGGCTCATCGGTATCGGCCATGCCGTAACCATGATCCTGATCCGGTTCGCTAGAAGAGTCCTCCGCAAACAGTAATCACCCTTGCGAGGTCACTGTCAGATACCTCGCGGAGCATATTGCGAGCATTTTTATGGTGCGTGAGGGTTACGAAACCCCATCAAAGTGCACCCAATATAAGGGAGGGAAAATATTTTTTCCGAGGGGGCTATAAAACACCCCGAAACTGCACCCTATACATGAGAGGAGTCTAACTATCGCAGGATTGAAGTATCAAGTAGCATGAAAATATTCTTGACATTCCGCCGAAATTGGGTAGAATTTGCAGTATCGCGTATGAGTAAGTGTTACTGATCCGCGATAAAAAAAGCCCAGCGCGCTAACGCTGGGCTTAAATCAATAACCGAGCTGATACGCCCGGTCAGAGACTTGTTAATTGCAGAGGTATTCTACTCGTCTTGTGGCCTGCGGTCAAGAATCAGCTCCTTAACAGCAAAGGAAAGACGAGGATGAAGACAATGAAGTCTGCGCAGGAAATTGTTCGGGATATCAACGACCACATTACCAAGGAAGGAAGCGGCTATAAAAATTGGTATTGTGGGGTAACCGAAAATCCAAAGCAGCGCCTTTTTGAAGAACATCACGTGGCGCAAGAAGGCGGCTGGTGGATTTATAACGAATGTGCCAGCGATACGGTTGCCAGGACAATCGAACAGCATTTTCTCGATTTGGGATGCAAGGGGCATGGTGGCGGCGGTGATGATGACGCCCGCTATGTCTATGCATACAAGATAACCGCGAACACAAGGGAGTGAAAAAGCAGCCAGGGGGAGCGCACGGCTCCCCCTGGCATTCTTTCGATAAAATGGATATGAGAATATGAAATTATTAAGAGATATCGTAGAAATTCAAATCGGCTATCAGAACAGGGAAAAAGGCAGAACCATAGCAAAAGACATCCCCGGTACGCACAAATTTATTCAGATTAAGGACATCGTAAACTCACAGCTGAATAATGAAAATCTTTTTACTGTCACTCCAAAGGGCGATGCTGAACGATATCTCGTAAACAAAGGCGATGTTCTTTTTCTTTCACGCGGCCAAAAGGGGTTTGCAGTATCAATCCCGGAGCCACTTAGAAATACAATCGCGGCTTATTACTTTTATATTTTGCGTTTACAAAGCAATGCTGTGCTTCCGGAATACCTGGTGTGGCTCATCAACCATCCCAAAAGCCAGGCTTATCTTACAGGTCACCAACGGGGTTCTCATATCAAGGTTATTCCTAAAGGCGCCTTTGAAGAATTGCCCGTGTGGGTGCCGTCGTTGAAAGAACAACGGCTAATCGTTGGATTGGAAGCTCTGCGAAAGAACGAAGAACAGCTGTTAAATGAACTTATTTCTGCTCGAAAGAAGCTGATCGACAATCTCATTTTGAAAAAGACACGGACGCATCAAGAATGCGCATAGGAGGACTTATATGAACGATCCCATTTCACAAAAGGAAATCAACGACATTGCCTGGCGGGCATGCGATACGTTTCGCGGCACACTGGACCCTGCGCTCTACAAAGATTACATTCTGGTCATGCTTTTCATTAAGTATATGAGTGACCTATGGAAAGATAAAAAAGAACAATATGAAAAACAATACAAAGGTGATAAACAGCGGGTTGAGCGGGCCCTGGCGCGTGAAAGATTCATTATGCCGCCCAAGTGTGATTTTGACACCTTGTATGAGAAGCGGCGTGAGACGAATATCGGCAATCTCATCAATATCGCCTTATCCAAGATTGAAGATGCCAACAAAAGCAAACTTGAAAACGTCTTTCGCAATATTGACTTTAATAGCGAACCCAACCTTGGCCAGACAAAAGACCGTAACAGACGGCTCATTCACCTGCTGGATGATTTCAACAATCCCAAGCTGGACTTACGCCCCTCGCGAATCGGCAATCAGGATGTCATCGGGAATACCTATGAATATCTCATCGGCCGCTTTGCCGCGGATGCCGGGAAAAAAGGCGGCGAATTCTATACCCCGCCGGAAGTCGCTACATTACTTGCCCGTCTCCTAACGCCAAACGCCGGAGACAAAATCTGCGATCCTACTTGCGGTTCCGGTTCACTGCTTATCCGAATTGCTAAAGAAACTCACAGCACTAATTTCGCCCTTTTCGGTCAGGAATCCAACGGCTCAACATGGGCCCTCTGTCGCATGAATATGTTTCTCCATGCCATGGATAACGCCCGTATCGAATGGTGTAATACCATCACAAGCCCCCGTCTTGTCGAAGGCGATAAGTTGATGAAGTTCAATGTAGTCGTAGCCAATCCCCCCTTCAGCCTCGATAAATGGGGCGCGGACTTTGCGGAACACGATCCCTTTAACCGCTTTTGGCGCGGTATCCCGCCCAAAAGCAAGGGCGATTATGCCTTTATCAGTCACATGATTGAAACCACGCTTGAGGAAGACGGTCGCGTGGGCGTCATTGCGCCTCACGGTGTTCTTTTCAGGGGCGGCGCAGAAGGCAAAATTCGGCAAAGGCTTGTGGAAGATAACCTGCTTAAAGCCGTGATCGGTTTGCCCGCCAACCTCTTTTTCGGCACAGGCATCCCGACCACCATCCTGATCTTTGACAAAGCCAAGACAACCAAGGATGTCCTCTTCATTGATGCCAGCCGGGAATTCATGGACGGCAAGAACCAGTCCTATCTGCGTGATGAAGATATCGCCAAAATCGTCAAGACATTCAACGCCTTTAAAACCGTTGATAAGTACGCCTATCGGGCTAAGTTTGACGAGATCAAAGAAAATGAATTCAACCTCAACATCCCCCGTTATGTGGACACCTTCGAGGAAGAGAAAGAAATCGACATTGCGGCTGTTCAGAAGGAAATTGAAGGTATTGAGAAAGAACTTGCAGGCACCCGGATCAAAATGGCCGGTTATTTAAAGGAGTTGGGGTTATGAGCAAGAACCTGCCTGAGAAATCTCAATTTGTTCTCTACCAGACGGAGAACGGCAAAACCAAGGTTGAGGTGCGTCTTCAGGGAGAAACCATCTGGCTGACACAAAAAACCATTGCCGAACTATTCGGGGTTAAAACGCCTGCCATAAGTAAGCATCTGGCAAATATTTATGAAACGTCAGAGCTTCAAAAGGAGGCAACTGTTTCCATAATGGAAACAGTTCAAAAAGAAGGGGCTCGCCGCGTCAGCCGGAAAGTCGAATTTTATAACCTGGACGCCATTATTGCCGTTGGTTATCGTGTCAATTCATACCAGGCAACACAATTCCGAATTTGGGCCACCAAGACGCTCAAAGAATACATCATTAAGGGTTTTGTGCTCGACGATGAACGCCTTAAACAGGCCAATCAGGTCTTTGGTAAAGATTATTTTGATGAGCTGCTTGAGCGCATCCGGGAGATTCGCGCCAGCGAACGCAGATTTTATCAGAAAATCACCGACATCTATGCTCTCTCCGCAGACTATGACCCGGAAGCGCCGCTGACCCAAGATTTCTTTGCTACCGTGCAAAACAAACTCCACTGGGCTATCACAGGCAAAACGGCCGCAGAAATCATCTATGCATCCGCGGACGCCCGGAAAATATTCATGGGCTTAGCCACATGGAAAAACGCGCCGGACGGCAAGATACTAAAATCTGATACCACCGTCGCGAAAAACTACCTTAACGAAGCCCACATAAAAGAATTAAACCGTATTGTATCCGCTTATCTTGACCTTGCCGAAGGCAGGGCCTTGCGCCAGCAACTCACAAAGATGAGTGATTGGATCAAGTTTTTGGATGGTTTCCTGAAACTTTCGGAGTACCCCATCCTCACGGACAAGGGCAAGGTCTCAATGCTTGAAGCCAAACTGAAGGCCGAAGGCGAATACGAAAAATTTCGTGTGGAGCAGGATAAAAAATACGTGTCCGATTTTGACAAAGAAGTGAGACGCCTTACGGGCATTGAGAAAAAAGACAAAAAATAAACCATGAATAAGATTAACGAAAACAGACCGGGATATAAAAAAACAAAAGTGGGCTGGATTCCTGAGGATTGGAGTCAAGAACCCTTTAGAAAAATTGCCAAGATTCAGGAAGGCCAAGTCGCACCGCTGAATAAGCCCTATTGTGATTATCGCCATATAGGACCGGAAAACATCGTTGAAGGATCGGGGCACTTGGTTAATGTCCAAACAGCTAAAGAATTAGGCCTGAAGTCAGGGAAATATCCATTTGATGAAAATGCGATTGTTTACAGCAAAATCCGCCCCAATTTAAACAAAGTATGTCTGCCAAGATTTCCTGGCATTTGCAGTGCCGACGCTTATCCCATATGGACAAACGGTTCTGGGGTATTAACCGAATATCTCTTGTATTTCATGCTCAGTCATCTTTTTGTCAAACAAGCTGTGTCGTGCTCAATGCGGACAGGCATGCCAAAAATAAACAGGCCGGATTTAAATCAATTATTAACAGTTTTTCCTCCACTTGCTGAACAAAAGAAAATCGCGGAGATTTTATCCACCTGGGACGACGCGATCCAGGCCCAGGAAAAACTCATCGCCGCCAAGAAAAAACTCAAAAAAACCCTCATGCAGCGACTCTTAACACCACCTTCCAAATCTGCATGGAAAAAGATTAAACTCGGTAAACTGTTTAAAGAACGTAGTGAGGGAAACCGGGAGGACTTGCCGCTTTTGGCAGTAACGAGAGAACGCGGCATTATTCCGGCTGACGAAACCGGCCGAAAGGACTCATCCGCGGAAGATAAGTCAAAGTACAAGCGGGTCGCACCTGGGGATATTGCCTATAACACGATGAGAATGTGGCAAGGCGTCTCCGCCCTCTCAGACAGTGAAGGGATCGTAAGCCCCGCTTACACCGTTTGTATCCCCGGCAGAGAAATTTATGGGCCGTTTGCGGCCTATCTATTCAAACACCTTCCGGTTGTCCATTTGTTTCATCGCTATTCACAGGGTCTTGTTAGCGACACGCTGAATCTTAAATTTCATAATTTTGCCGAAATCGTTGTTTCTATCCCTGAAATCCCTGAGCAAAAAAAGATCGCCGCTGCCCTTGCTGCCGTAGATTCTGAAATAAATATTCTTCAATCGCTTACAGATGCCCTCAAAAAACAAAAGCGAGGCCTGATGCAGCAACTCCTGACTGGCGCAATCCGGGTGAGAACAGCAAAGGTAACGGTATGAGCTATCTTACAAAAGCCATGCTTGAAGAACCTCTGTACGAGGTCAAACGCTTTGAACAAGCGGCAGCTTATAAAACGGTCAGTGATTATGCCAGCTTTGATATCTTTCTTTCACATAGTTACGATGACAAGCAGTACATTCGAAAACTAAAACAGTATATTGAGGACAATTTCAAATTGACATGCTATGTAGATTGGCTTTGTGAGCCCACAACCTTAGATCGCAGTGCCGTTACAAGAGAGACGGCTACTATCTTAAGAAAACGATTGAGACAATCTAAAACGCTTATTTTTTGCACTTCGAAAAATAGCCCTAATTCGAGATGGATGCCTTGGGAGCTTGGCTTCTTTGATGCGTATAGAGGATTCATCTCTATTTTGCCGATTACAGATCGCGAAACTGATAGCTTCAAAGGGCAGGAATATTTGGGTTTATACCCTTACATCGATAAGACGGATAGCATTTTGTGGGTTAACGGAATTGATGGTGGCTATGTCAAGATATCGGATTGGGTGGCTGGAGCGCTGCCAAAGAAGGGGGCTTAATATGGAAAAGAAGATGAAACATCTGGATTTTTTGCAGCTCATTATTACCCGGATGAATGCGAATTCGTTCCTGCTTAAGGGTTGGGCGGTGACGCTCGTAGTGGCCCTTTTTGCTTTAAATATTTCCAAGACAAGCATCAACTTTATCAAAATATCTTTCCTTCCCATATTACTGTTCTGGGTCTTGGATGGATATTTTCTTTATCAGGAACGGTTATTCCGTAGTGTTTACGACGAAGTACGACTTAAAAAGGAAGAAGAGATTGATTTTTCCATGAAACGGGATAGCTGCCCCTGCAATTACCTGGCCTCGGTATTTTCCAAAACGCTCTTGCTCTTCTACGGGGCTTTGGTGCTTACAACCGCGTTTATTCTATTTAAAGGAGGATTTTGACATGGCTCGTCGTGTTTTCTTCAGCTTTCATTACGAGAGAGATATTTGGCGAGCAAGCCGAATACGAAACAGTTGGGTGACAAAACCGGATAGAGAATCAGCCGGATTTTGGGATGCAGCATCATGGGAAGAAGTCAAAAAGAAGGACGAGGCTACGATTAAGAGCTGGATTCTCAGACAAATGGATGGAACATCCGTAACCGCTGTTCTGATAGGGACGGAAACCAATGATAGCAAATACGTTGATTATGAAATTGAACAGAGTGTTAACAAAGGCAACGGGCTCCTTGGAATAACGATTCACAATATGAAAGATTCCTCGGGCTATACAGATACGGCTGGAAAGAATCCTTTCGATTATTGGTACAAGACGGTTAATGGTCAAAAGGTATATTACTCTTCCATTTACTCGACATATGATTGGGTTTTGGGTGATGGATATAACAATTTAGCCACTTGGGTAGAAGCCGCAGCTAAAAAGGCTGGAAAATAAGAAATGAAGCAAGACACGCCCGTTTTCAACGAAGACTTTATCTCTCAGATTCCTGCACTGAAGCTCTTGCAGAATATGGGTTACGCGTACCTGTCGCCGGAACAGGCGGAGGCGGCACGGGGCGGCCGCCTGAGCGAAGTCATACTGGAAGACGTTCTTATCAGCCAGCTTAAGAAAATCAACCGGATTCATTACAAGGAGAAGGATTATCCCTTCAGCGAAGGCAATATCCTTTCAGCGGTTCAGACCTTGAAGGACATTCTTTATGACGGGCTGATCCGGACGAATGAAAAAGTTTATGACCTGCTATGCCTGGGGCGCAGCCTTCCCCAGTCCATTGAAAGCGATATCAAGAGCTTCCCGCTTCACTACATTGACTGGAAGAACTGGAAAAATAATATTTTTCATGTGACTGAAGAATTCAGCGTGGAACGGACCGGCAGTCACGAAACAAGACGGCCCGACATCGTGCTCTTTGTCAACGGCATCCCCCTAGTTGTGATTGAGTGCAAACGCCCCGACACCAAAGACCCGATCACTGAGGCTATCAGCCAAAATCTCCGCAATCAGCGGGAAGAGGAAATTCATAAACTTTTCTTTTTTGCGCAAATCCTTTTAGCCATTTCCAAGAACGAAGCCAAATATGCCACGGTCGGCACGGCTTTGAAGTTCTGGTCCGTCTGGCAGGAAGCCGAAGATGCGGATGCTGCCGAAGCCAAACTGAAGGAACTTGCAAACATCAAGCTATCCGAGAAACAGGTAGATGAAATGTTTACTCACAGGGCTATGTGGGTTAAGGAAGCGGCGGCATCTTACGGTACACTTCAGAGAGAAATCACAGAGCAGGATCGCGCTATTTACGCGCTTTGCCGCCCGGAACGACTGCTTGAAATGATGTATCGCTATACCCTTTTTGATGCCGGTGAGAAAAAGATTGCCAGATATCAGCAGTATTTTTGCGTGAATAAAATTCTGCGGCGTATCAGGAAAATTCAAAAGGACGGCAAGCGCCAGGGTGGTGTGGTATGGCATACCCAGGGCAGCGGCAAGAGTTTAACGATGGTGATGCTGGCCGCGGGTATCGCCATGGAGCCCGGCATTGATAATTTCAAGATTGTCTTGGTAACAGACCGGGTTGATTTGGATGATCAGATTTATAAAACTTTCACCCATTGCCGTGCTGACCCGGTGCAGGCAACCACCGGCAGACATCTTTCGGAATTAATCGCAAGCCACAAAGAGCAGATCATCACCACGGTCATTGATAAATTCGAGGCGGCTGTCAGCAAGAATCCTGTTCAGGATGAGAACCCGAATATCTTTGCGCTTGTGGATGAAGGCCACCGGGGGCAATACGGAGAACTGCACGCCAAAATGCGCAAGGTTCTGCCTAATGCCTGTTTTATCGGTTTTACCGGCACACCTATCATGCAAAGGGAGAAAAACACCCTTGAGCGGTTTGGTGGCCTGATCGACACCTATACCATCAGCCAGGCGGTTCAGGATAAGGCCGTTGTTCCCCTTCTATATGAGGGCCGTCATGTGGATCAAAAGGTGGATAGTGAAGCCATAGACGCCTGGTTTGAACGGGTTACGGAAAAGCTTTCTAAGGAACAACGAGCTGATTTGAAAAAGAAATTTACGACCACCGACCAGCTAAACAAGGCTGAGCAAAAAGTCATGCGGGTTGCCTGGGATATCAGCATGCATTACCGGGACAACTGGAAAGGAACGCCCTATAAGGCGCAGCTGGTGACGCAGGATAAGTCTACGGCGCTGCTTTATAAGAAATACCTCGATGAATTTGGAATGGTAACATCAGATGTGCTGATTTCCGGGCCGGACGACCGGCACGGCAATGAAGAAGTGGAAGGCGAAAATCATGAAGCGGTTCAAATCTTCTGGAAAAAGATGATGAAACGCTTCGGCAGTGAGAAAGAATACAACCGCCAAATTATCAATGCCTTTAAGAAAACAGAGGAACCTGAAATCATTATTGTCGTAGCTAAGCTTCTTACCGGGTTTGACGCACCCCGCAACACTGTTCTCTATGTCACAAAAATGTTGGAAGGCCACACCCTGCTTCAGGCAATCGCCCGCGTAAACCGGCTGTGCGACGGCAAGGACTTCGGCTTTATTATTGATTACCGAGGCGTTCTGCAAAACCTGGACGAAGCCCTTGATATTTACGGAAAATTGTCAGAATTCGATCCTGAAGGGTTGGATGATCTTTGCAAAACCTTAACGGATATTCAGGAAGAATGCCGCAAGGTGCCGCAACGGCACTCTGATCTTTGGGAGATTTTCAAAGAAATCAAAAACAAGAGGGACGAAGAAGCTTATGAATTGCTTCTGAAAGATGACGCCCTAAGAACAAAGTTTTATGACCGGCTATCGGCCTATTCTCGAACACTCGCCATTGCCCTGGCTTCGGTTAAATTTCTTGAGGAACAGCCGGAGGAAAAACTCGAAAAATACAAGAAGGACTTGCGCTTTTTTATGCGGCTGCGAAGTTCTGTCAGGAAGCGTTATGCCGAGGTTGTTGATTTCAAGGAATATGAAAACAAGATTCAAAAGCTGATTGATACCCACGTTGGGACGGGAGAGGTCGAGAAGGTTACAGAGCTTGTCAATATTTTTGACGCGGACGCCTTTTCTAAAGAAGTGGACAAACTGGGAGGCGCTGCTTCAAAGGCAGATACCATTGCCTATCGCACCAAAAAGACCATTCATGAACGTATGGAAGAAGATCCCGCCTTTTATAAAAAGTTTTCGGAGCTTCTGGAAGATGCGATTCGCGCTTTCCGCGAGCAGCGAATGTCAGACTCCGAATATCTTAAAAAGGTTAGTGAAATTGCTGAAAAGGTCAGGAATCGAACCGGGGACGATATCCCCCCGAAATTGCGGGAGCATCAGGTAGCTAAGGCCTTTTATGGCGTCATTCTGGAGGTTTTTTCCAAATATGCCGGGCACAGTTTTGATGCGGTTTCTGTAAGTGCCGATGCAGCCTTGCGAGTGGATGAAATCGTGCAGGAACACCGCATAGTCAACTGGACAAATAATCCCGACATTCAAAATCGTATGAAGGGCGCCGTTGAAGATTACCTTTTCGAACTAAAAGACCAGCATAAATTTGACTTATCATTCGAGGACATCGACCGGATTCTAGAGCTTTGTATTGATATTGCGCGAGTGAGGTATCCGGCATGATCAAGGAAGCTGCAACTAATGGCAATCATGAACTTCGGTATGGGAAAGAAATTATTCCTTTTACCATTGATTTCGGCAGCCGTAAACGCTTGAGCATCAGCGTTTACCCCGATAAAAGCGTCAAAGTTCGGGCTCCTGAAAAGTACAGTATGAATCAAATATTGCCGCGCATTGAACGGCGGGCATTCTGGGTGATTAAACAACGAAATTATTTCGAACGGTTTCATCCCCTCCCCGCACCCAAAGTGTATCTAAGCGGTGAAACTCATTATTATCTGGGACGGCAATACAGGCTTAAGGTGACTCGAGGGAGAAAAGAAGCCGTCTATTTAAAAGGCGCTTTTTTTCAGATTCAAACCCGTAACCAGACTAATTCAGCACGAATTAGACAGCTCCTATGCCGATGGTACGGTGAAAGAGCCCTTTGCAGGTTTACTTTCCGGCTTGCTGAACTGTATCAATGCGTCAAGAAATATGGGGTCAGCCAACCATATCTTTCAATAAAAGACATGAAGCGCCGCTGGGGTAGCTGCACCAAGGCAGGGAAAATCATTCTGAATTTGCGGCTTATTCAGGCCCCAGCTGACTGCATTGATTACGTCATCATGCATGAGCTCGCCCACCTGGTTGTCCATAATCACAGCTCAGAATATTACAGACTGCTCACCCGGATGATGCCGGATTGGCAACACCGCAAGAAGCGGTTGGAAACAATCATTATTTGAGGAATTCATGGAAGAACCCTGCTATCCGGATATTAACCGAGCAGCCCTTATCGTAAAGCTAAAGAAGCCTTTTATTGACTGGCTGGTTTATATGAGCGCGGAGCATGACGGTGATCATAAGCTCAAGGCCGAGCAGATCGAAACCGAGGGGTTTGACAGCAAGACGATTTATCTTATTCCGGCCTTCGAGGAAAACGAAAAGTATGACCGCTTTTTGAAAAAGAACTTTGAGGCAATTTTTATCGAGAAGCTTAGCGGCTGGTACACCGATCCCGAAATGTGGCCCAAAGACCGTTCATGGAAAGTGTTTAACGAGTGGCTTGATTACGAAATTCATACTATGGTCTTTGACACTACACCCGATAAGCCGCTGGAGCATGAGGATTGAATCTTCGGGAACCTTTATTTGAGTAGCCCTCACGCCGCACAACTGCGGTAGGGCAACTTGCTTTCATAACCGCTTTTCTCCCTTGTGCTTGGCTGCGCGCACATTCCCTGACCTCCCTCTCTCTTCGAGATAGCGAGGTCAGGTAAACGGGAGAAAAGCATTTTTATTTTCGGAGGTCATCATGATTCAGATTACGGATCGGGATATAAGTCTGATGCAGTGGATGTTGGAACAGAAGTTTATGGATGCGGGGCAAGTACGGAGGGTGTTTTGGAAAGAATCGAAAGCGGACAGCAAGGAAGTTCATAGGCGGCTTGGGGAATTGGAGAAGGCCGGGTTTATCAAGCGAAGCGGCAAGGATATTTTTAGATTTCTGCTTTATGTGGTGACGAAAGAAGGATTGCGGGTTTTAAGCTCATTGGGGAATACGCGGGGTCTGCCGGTTCTGGATGACGTGGATTATTCGGGCTACCGGCATGATTCGGAAATAACGGATTTCAGGATATGGTTTCATAACCAGGGATTCACGGATTGGTTGAGCGAGCGGGTTTTGGCAAAGCGTTATCGCCTTCGGCATTTGCCGGACGGGATGATTCATCACGATGGCCAATATCTGGCGATTGAATACGAAACTGCCCAGAAATCAAGTCCGCGGTATCGGGCGATTATTTACAACTATGAAATGGAAGATCAAATCTCCGAGATTCTCTATATTGTCAAAGGTGAGCGGTTAAAGGCCAGGCTTCAGGCAATGGCGGCTGCTTGCAGCAAAATTCATTTCAGGACGCCGGATGATCTCAAGGGGCATCTGGCAGATACGAGCCTTTCTGAATTGAATTTTTTTGCCCGCAAAGGTTACGCCTGCGCCTGAAAGTGCGGCTTATATAGGGAGAGAAGTTTTGCCCAGAGTTTCAAGGAAAACCATGGTTTCAATTTACATTCTTAAATCCAGTCAAATCTATCAAAACTTAAGAGGACGGCTATGCTCGGACGCAACAAAGGCGTGCGCAAGGTCTATCACTGTGCGCACGCGCATAGTCCCGTTTCTCTTACCCCGGAGTTTATCGAGAAAACCATCCGCGTCTTTCAGCCTTATTCTGAAACACCTCTTACAGAGGAAGATGCCCGCGAAATTACGGCAAACATGGTCACCCTTTTCCGCTATCTCGCGGAACTGGATCGGAAATATCCGGATGAATGCACGCCTAATCAGAATGAGCCGCTTTCAGCCAAACAAATGTGAGGCCAGCTATGAATAAAGCGCTTTTATATGTCCGTGTCTCCAGCAAAGAGCAGGAAGACGGCTATTCCCTCGATGCCCAGGAGAAGCTTGGATACGAATATGCCGGCCGCAAGAACCTCAAAATTGTGAGGCTGTGGAAAGTGTCAGAATCCGCTTGGAAGCAGGAACGCAAAGCCTTTGGCCAGATGGTTGATTTTGCCAAGCGTCATAATGAGATCGAGCATATCATTTTCGATGTGCTAGATCGCATGACCCGCAATGACTTTGACAAACTCAAGATTCATCGCTTGATCCGTCAGCATGGCAAAACAATTCACTTTTCCCGGTCAAACAAGATCATCAACAGCGAGTCCGGCCCGGATGAAGAGTTTATGTTCGACATTGAGGCCGCGGTAGCCAAGAAGCTTTCCAACGATATTTCCCGGAAGGCGGCCATGGGTATGCGGGAAAAGGCCGAGCAGGGCGTTTTCCCCTCCGTGGCGCCGATTGGATACCTGAATAATCCGATGACACATCAGATTGACGTTGATCCTGAAAGAGCACCCTATATTCAGCGCATGTTCGCGCTGATGGCTACGGGGAACTATTCGGTAGCGATGATCCGTAATATCCTCACGGAAGAAGGCCTCCGAAGCAAGAAAGGGTGCGTCGTCAGCAAAAATGGGGTCGGGACTTTTATCAATAATCCGGTTTATTACGGGGCCTTCCGTTGGAACGGGAAAATGTATCAGGGCTCGCATACGCCGCTCATTACAAAAGATCTTTTTGATAAGGCGCAAGCGGTCATGCATGGCCGCTACCATCCTGCGCTGAATAAGCGAGGTTTCGCGTTTAATAGTCTGCTTTGCTGTGGTGCCTGTGGATGCAAAATAGTCGGAGAAATTAAAAAAGCCCGATTTATTTATTATCACTGCACCTTTTCCAAGGGGCGTCACTATGGCAAATGGTACTTCCCGGAAAAGAAACTCGCCGAGCGACTGGAAGAACCTGTCAGAAAGATTACTCTCAGTGAGGATGTCGCGGAGTGGCTCGCGGAGGCCCTCCGTGAGGCACAGAAGGATTCAACTCGGTTTCAGGTCAAGCAGATGGAAAATCTCAAGCAGGAGTACGCGCAGATTAAAAGCCGCTTGAGCCATCTCTATGACGCGAAGTTTGACGGCGAAATCGGCGGTGAAATGTTTAAGGCCAAAGAAATCGAATACAATGACCGGCTGGTTGAAATCCGCAGCCGGATGGAAAAAGCTGAAGGGATAAACCCGAATTTCTACGACGAAGCCCGTGAAACCCTCGAACTCTCTAAGCGTCTGTATCCGCAATATGTTAAATCAACCTACGAAGAAAAATCCAAAATCCTGAAACTCGTGGCCTCGAACTACACCGTCGATGATGTAACCATAGGCTATAAATACAGAAAGCCCTTCTCGTATTTCTACGAAAAGGGCTCTCGTACTAAATGGCTCCCCGAAGACGACTCTGGTCAAAACTTTTTGAAGGATGAGTTTGACTTTAAAATCCACCTAATGGCAAAAGGACAAAAACAGCTAATTGTACAAAGATCGTGCTGAACTGACTAAGCTAGTCTAACACGGATTAAAGAGTGTAATAGTTTGTTTTTCTAATCTAAGTACTAATTATTAAACAATCTGTAACTGAAATTCGCTGCATACTTCCTGAAAAGCCGTCATGTCTGGAGAAAGAGTTATCGGCTCGTCAATATTGACTAAGACAGCGCGCCCTTCAAAGAGGGCTAAGCAATTTTGACGATCCAAGTGAGAATTAAAACTGATTCCCGCTCTTCCCTCATCAAAATATCCCCTTGCTATTTGTTGAGTTATTGATCTGTCTTTTTTTCGAAGATGTTTTATGTCAGGAAAAAGAACTCCTCGCTTTAAAAAGATCCATTTGTATTTTAATAGCAAATTAAAACGTTCTTTAATTGTTTCTATATCGACAAAATCTCCTGAATTAGTGCGAGGCTCTACATGAACTAAAGCTCGGGATTGATACCAGGCAGGTCGTACTTGAGCTAGAGGCAAATCTTCTCCCCCGAATATTTTTTCAAAATCCATTTTAGCTTTTTCATTCGGGCGAAGATCTGCTAATAACTCTCGAAAGCACGTTTTCATATCTTTGGCACAATAAAGACTCCGAAATTGACGAAAAACATCATCAAACCTGTTGGTCCAAGGATATGAACTACTCTGAGGTGAAAAGGAGAAAGGAAAGCGAATATCGCCTATTCGCCAATAACTCATTGTTATTATTAATCTCGCGCTGTTGCAAATGTCCGCGCAACAGGAACAATCGTTCGTAAATCTTCAAATGTCTTCGAGTTGTGGAAAATATAGGCAGGAGCTTCATCTTTTAATCGAGTATTCGTACCAAACAACCAAGCTTTTGCCGTTTCATCATCGAATGCGTCAACTAGCATTCTAGTAACATAATAGGCATAACGTAGCTTCATAGCAGATAAATCTTTAGGAGATACACGCCCGTTTATCCATTGACCCACATTTTTAACATCATTTAGACCACAAACATATGCTGTCATTTTTTGTCCTAAATGATTTTGTAAAAATTCTGCTATATCTTTCACAGGTGTCAGCTTACTATCAGTTTCAATCTTTTCGAGTTTCTGATCATCTAGTAACATTGGCCCGCCCTCCTATCCACGTTGTAATCCCACTAGTAATCCTACCATAAATCCATCCATTTTCAAAATTATTAACGGCTAATTATTATGTAACTTTAGATAAAAAAAGGCCTTAGGCGAAATAGAAAAAAATCTCGACAGTTTCAAAACAAACTATAACGCCTTTTTACTCCAAGCAAATTTAATAGCTCTTTCAGCTCTGCTGTGATTATCGTCAATAAATTCCCACATTTTATCTAACCCTTGAGTAATCCCCCATCCATCCAAAAAGAGCCTGGCAATGCCTTCGTCGTCCTCAAACAATTTGTATCCCTTATAATCAATTTTAGATTTATCTTTCCTCGTCATATGCGCGCAAGCATTCCTAATATCGTTAATCCCATTGATCTCTATCAATGATGGATTCGTTTGCTTCCAACTCTTTAGTATCGGTTTAAGGAGTTTCGCTTTTGCCTGAAAAGACATTCTTCCAATTTCATCCCATATTTCTTTTTTTGATGCCTCAACTTCCGCATCGGTAAATCCTAATGGTGCATTATATGTTAACAATTTATTGATGATTCGATCGAGACGCAATTCACAGTTTTGATGAATTTCTAAAATAGCGGATTTTATAAGATGCTCCTTACGGGAAAGATTTGAGGACCATGACCGAACGCATTCTAAGATTTCATTTGGCTCTTTTATCCCTAAAATTTCACTGGGCTTATATTTTTTCATCTTTTTCAGAGCCTTCTGTATTTTTATACTTAAAAGATATTCGATGATCAAATTTAGGATATGCTTGCGACAAACACTCAAAAATTTGATTTAAAATATTTTCTGCATCTTTAGTAATGCTTGGCATTAAAGGCATATCAAGAATTGGGCCTCGATGCAGTCGATGAAGTGGATTGAAACACCTTTGATAAATTGATTCTCTGACAGCTCCCCAATGTGCATGTATATAGCCTGAAGTATAGTTGTAATAAGTATCGTAGAGATCTTTAAGCCCAATATCTTCGCTTATTTTCCTAGTATTAGTTGAATCCCAATGTCCTAAATTTATGGGCACAAATTCAAGCCACTTATCTTCATTAACAAGCGTTTCCAAATCTTCATTATCAACACTATTTATTTGTTTTTCGAGCTCCTGGATTTTTAAAAATAAGAGTTTTAACTGACCAGTGCCATAACTTCGATACCCTTCCCAAATACTCGATTCAATCGCTTCTTTGCTAAGTAAATATCTAAATGTGATAAGCGTCTCAATCATAACTCTTAAATTTATTCGAGATGTTATAGAAAAAGGAATTCGATAATAGATAAGCTCTATAAATAAAGTCATAGCATAGAATGCCAAACCAAATGCTCCTTCAAGCCGGGCATCTAATGAAGAATTTTTTGCATTGTCAAAAAAGTGATCAATAAGACGATTACGAATCTCTCTTGTTTTACATAGGCATTCATTCTTTATGAATTCCATTTCCGCCGTTAATCCGACTCTTCTATTCTCAATTTTTTTACTAACTTGCTCTTCCGGAAAGCATGCGGTTTGATCATAGCAAAGTTGCCAAAAATGATTGGCCCAGTTCATATTTTCTGTTGGAAAGCTAATCTCCGCAGCTCTAATTGTGGGGCGAATACAACGCAGATCCCCATAATTGGGGTATTCTAATATTCCCCTGACTTCATCCTGCATACCTTGAGGAAAATGAAGCTTCCCCCCTATTATAATGCATAATAATTTTATCCATCTGCAGTCTGTTGCTTCCTCTGATTGATGCCATAAGGTTTTTGTTATACCTTTTGATAGGTTCTGCCAATCCTCTTCTAAAATGCAATCGTTCAAATATTTACTCCATTCCTCAACTCCTGGAATTTCTGGAAATAATTTTATGGGACGCAGCACTGTTTTTATCTGCTCATCCCATGAAAGCATAGTTGTTATTAATTCGCTCCTTTTTTCAGAATTAAGCTTGGCAATACCAGATATTGTTAAGTCATAAGATTCAGGATTCTTACGGACAAAATCAGCTACAAATCTAAAAAAATTAAGAGCTTTTTCTCGATTTAGATTTCCTATAGCCAAAACTGCCCATAACATTTCAGGTAAACGATCATTAATCCAAGAAGATGGATTTGTTGGTACTTGGAGAAATGGGGGCTTTAATTCTTTCTTGAATCTTTTGTGCTGAGATAATTTAGTTGTAATAGTTTTTCTTTTCTTATCCTTTTTCTTTGCCATATATACCAATATATTAACTTTCCACGGAAAAAACATCATATTTAGAAAAATTATCTTTTAAAGTGCCTCTGTCTATATCCCCGTCTAGCCTCCCCGCAAAATTTTTTTGAAGCGGGGAGGTAAAATCGATTTCATTTTTTCTAACTTTAATCAAATCAAATACTTCCTCACCTCGCTGTTCCGGCATTTTGGGTCCACGCCCAACTGACTTACCTCCCTCATAATGGAATTCCACTTGGATATTTGGAAGTGTGTGAGGTAGGTAAGTCAGTTGGGCTACTGCTCGGTGAGGAAATGTGGATTGGATAAGGCGATATCTGTTAATTTTAATAAAAATTTGAGTTACAAAAAAAATTAAAAATATTCCATCCTCCTTGATAACAATGAGATATGAATGATTTTCAATAGGTTCTTGCCGACTGATACCCCCTTTTACGCCTAACTATAGTGAGAGCACTCATAAAAAATATTTTCAATTTTTATGTCAACAGAAGCCCGTTTCAAACACATATTAATAGTGAGAGAACATTTAAAAAAACAAAATACGCCGAGCCATAAACTTGGGTACATAGCCGAGGTCATAAAACTTCAAGCTGCACTGTTTCTCAAAAAGAAGGATACCCTATGATTCTTGATGAGCCTTGGACCCCGGATTTCGATGATCCTCAAGACTTATTGCCCGAAGAAAGACTGGACCGAATCGTTCATCTCTTGGCTCTGGGTGCACTTCGACTGGCTCAGGAAAGAAAAGTTTTGAAAACTCGACTTGACTGTCCAATATAGATAATTTATTCTTCGCCGAAACGGCTTAACTTACGGAATGTGAGGATAAGACAATGACAAAGCCCATTCGATGGTGCGCCATCTATACGCGTAAATCTACGGATGAAAATTTGAACTCTGATTTCACTTCTCTGGATGCCCAGCGAGAATCCTGCGAATCCCTGATCAAAAGCCGGAAAGAAGAAGGCTGGCAGCTTTATCCGGAACGATTTGATGATCCCGCCTACTCAGGAGGAAATATTAACCGTCCGGGACTTCAGAAGCTTTTGGCTCTGGTAAGACAAGGAAAGATTCAGGTTGTTGTCGCGTACAAATACGATCGTTTGAGCCGGAACATTAAAGACTTCGTGCGGATTCTGGATCTCTTCGACAAATATGGAGCCGCTTTTGTCTCTGTCACCCAACAATTTGACACTTCCACTTCGATTGGCCGGATTTTTCAGACAATGCTGATGGGATTTGCCCAGTTTGAACGGGAGCTTGTGAGCGAGCGCACACGGGATAAACGGGCAGCGATGATTCAGAAAGGCAAATGGCCGGGTGGAATGCCGATCATCGGCTACGACGTTGATTCAAACACTAAGAAACTTGCGGTCAACCGCTCTGAAACCAAACAGGCAAAAGATCAGTTTCTGTTTTACCTCAAGGAAAAATCTCTGGGACGCGCGGCAAAACTGCTGAATGAAAAAGCTTATCGACTGAAAAAATGGAATAACAAAGAGGGCGTTGAAAAGGGCGGCGGCAGATATAACAAGTCGAACTTGGTGAATATTCTCAGGAATCCACTCTACGTCGGAAAACTCAGATACAAAGACAAGCTTTTTAAGGGTGAACATACGGCACTTATTGAGGAAGACCTGTTTAATCGTGTTCAGAAGCTCCTAAATCAAAATAATGGGACTCATCATTCTGCCAATCAGGACAAACACGAATTTCTCTTGAAAGGTCTTGTTCGATGCCAAGTCTGCGGCTCTACCATGACTTCCAATTTTGCTTACTCGAAAGGCGAGAAATATTTTTATTATAAATGCGTGAAAGTGAATAAATTCGGCAAGGAAGCCTGCCCGGTTAAAAGTGCTCCGGCGAAAGAATTGGAATCTCTGATCGTGAAACGCTTATCCTTCCTAGGCCAGAACAAGAAGCTCGTCGAGAGAATTGTGAAAGAAGCCCAGGAATCATCCGTGAAAGCCTTCGGCTCTCTCAGAGGAGACCGAAAGCGTATTCAGGAAGATATCCGTAGAGTGGATGATAAAGCCCAAAAGCTCATGTCGGCTCTTGGAACTTCTAAAAACCGGTTTGTCATGGAAAAACTGGATGAGCTTGAAACGTCAAAGCAGAAAGCTGAAGAACGGCTGGCGGAAATCAACCTGACCATTCAAAAACTTGAAGGCCAAGTCATTGACGCGGAAATTATCCGGAAAAATCTGAAGCAATTTGAGGTGGTAATTGAAAAGCTGACAGCTAACGAGAAAAAGGATCTCTTAAGGCTGCTGATCAAGGAAGTGATTTACGATCAAACTCAATCCAAAATCAAACTAACCTTGCGCCCTCTGCCCGATCTGGGCTTCGTGATTGAGGACGGCAAGGTCAGTTTTGATGAGCGTCAACAATGGCTCCCCGGTCAGGACTCGAACCTGAGACAAGCGCGTTAACAGCGCGCTGCTCTACCAACTGAGCTACCGGGGAAAACTGGTATAAACTGGTTGGCGGGTCCGCCACAAAGCTTCATCGGATCCGTCCTGCAATGAAAAAAGCCTCTCGCAGGCGGGAAAGTATACTGATTTTGCCCGGAAATCTCTACCTAAAAATCCGCGGTATGAATAGAAGAAGGGCGATAATAATCGCGGCGATATTGGCGATCATGACGCCCGCGGCGGAAATGTCTTTGATGGCTTTCACTTCGGGATGCTCTTCCGGATGCAGGTGATCGGCAAGCTTCTCGACGGCGGTATTCATGAATTCCGCGGTGAAAATGGCCGCGATGCCGAGCACCGTGACGATCCACTCGAGGCGCCCGAAGCCGGTGAAAAATCCGGCGGCGACAACGACAGCCGCGACGGCCAGCTCAATCCGGAAACTGAGCTCATACTTGATGACGGCAACCAGGCCTTCCCAGGCGTAATGAAATTTTTTGGGAATGTCCCAGATATCCCTGATTTTAAAATCGCGGAAACGTTTTTTCATTTTGCAGTCCTCGCGGCCTCCTCTTCCCTCGCTTTAGCCAGCCACGGCGTCTGCCAGCCTAAAAATTCCGGCTGGACGTCGTGGTCGGAAACTTTAATCACCATCCTGAGGCCGTCGGAATAAAACGGATCGTCCGTTAAATTTTTCGCGGGTTCATTTTTCGGAGCCTTAAGCGATCCGGTTACATAGCCGGCCAGCTCCACACGGTCAATCGAGGCCAGATCGGAAAAAACATAATCGCGCATTTCATCGAGGTCCGGATCAATCACATGCGTGGTAAAGCGCAGTCCCTCGAGCGTAAACTTCACGCCGATGTCGCGGCTCACCGCGCCGACCCAAACAGGTTTTCCCTCAAATTGTTCCGGCGTAAACCAGAGCCGCATATGCATGCGTTCGTTGATGGTCGAGCGGATTCTCTGAAATGCCGCGTCCTGTCTGCGCCCGTCGAAAAACAAATCGCTCACCGGCATATACCGGTAGCCTTTTCCGTGCAGAAAGGCGTCAATGGCTTTCCACGTTGTGTGCCAGGTAAGTTTTTCCGTCGCGTCCCATCCGGCTTCGGTGAACACGTTTAAAATATCATCGAGATCGCCGATCAGAATCAAATTGAGCGGATCGCCGCCTTTATTCCCTTTTTTGTTTTTGGTGCAGCACGGAAGATCCTGAAGATAGATCCGCAATTGTTCTTCATCAAGCGCGGCCGGCTTCGAGTCGCGCATCAGCGCGTAAAGCTCTTCATTGTCATAATCGGGATTAATGCCCGGCACGTCGATGACGAAATTAAACTTCAGCGTGTTCTTCTCGCCCATCAATTGCACCGGAATCGATTTCATGCCTTCATCGACGCGCGTGTACACGTAACCGGATTGTACAGCGCCCGGAACAATCACCGTATTGTTCAGCGCTTCTTCCCTTAAAATTTCGGAGGTTCTCTCGTTCTCCGGGCCTGCCTGAATAAAATTCAGCGGAAGAAACGCGGCGGAAATTACCTTGGAAATTCCCGACCCTTCAATCAGTTTTTTGCGCGCACGGAACGCGGCTTCGGCGGCCGGGTAATAATGCGGATCGACGGAATACTGGAGGAAAAGATAAGGCTCGGAACCATTGTTTTCGATTTTGATCCAGACGGGCTGAATATTTTTTTTCGCCAGCGGAACGCCGAAATATTCCTGGGATTCTTTCGGGCCCATGGCGGAAACGGTCACGGTGACGCCCTGATCGGTTTTGGACTGGGCGCGCTTCATGAATCCGGATTCGGCGGAAGGTTTGTTGAACGGCTGAGACGCGCAGCCCTGAATAATGCAAAATGCAAAGAGCAAAATGGAAAATTTTTGAGGGCATTTCATGCCTTCCATAATTTTCAATTTTGAATTGTAATTCTTCATTTTACATTTTTCATTTTGAACTTAATTTCTGTCTTCCCTCAAACGCGCGGGCCAGCGTGGCCTGGTCGGCGAATTCCAGCGGATGCCCCACCGGAATTCCGCGGGCGATGCGCGTCACGCGCACCGGACGTCCGGACATGAGCTCGGCGATATACTGCGACGTCGCCTCGCCTTCCGAGCGCGCGCTCGTGGCCAAAATCAGCTCTTCGATTCGATCGCGGTCGACGCGCTCCACCAGCTCGTGAATGCGGATATCTTCCGGGCCCACTCCGTCGTGGGGGGACAAATGCCCGAGAAGCACGTGATACAAACCTTTGTAGACTCCGGCTTTTTCAAACGACGCCACGTCTTTGGGATCTTCCACCACCAGAATTTGCCGGCGGCTGCGCGACGCGTCGGAACAAATGTGGCAGGTGCGCCCCTCGCTTAAATTGAAGCAGCGCTCGCAGAAAAACGTGTTTTCTTTCACGCGCAGAATCAGCTCGGACATGCGACGCGCCTCGACAGTTTCGCATTTGAGGAGATAAAATACCATGCGTTCGGCCGTGCGCGGTCCGATTCCCGGGAAACGCGCAAACGCCTGAATGAGATTGGAAATGGAGGGAGAGTAGCCTTTCATTAATCTTTCCTGAGAATGCGACCTTCGAATAAATTCATGGCTTCGGTAATGATGTCGGGCATTTTGTCGTCCTGAGGCGCGGCGGATTGAGCGCGGCCGGCTTCGACAACCGTAAATTTCAGATTCGCCTGAACACCGGTTTTTTCCGCGATAATTTGACGCACCAGTTCGGCATTTTCTGTTTTGTTAAATGCGTCTTTATGAAAACGGAATTCCACGGGGAAACCAATAATCAGATCTCCGCCCTCCGCGGCGACGGGCAGAGCTTCTGCGAGGAAACTGCCAACCGACATTTTTTTCGCCTTCACGGCTTCGACAATTTCAGGCCAGGCGGATTCGATGACGGAAATGTCGATTTTGTTCGTAGTAGCGACTTTAGTCGCTTTTTCCGAGCGATTAAAATCGCTACTACGAACTGTCTTTACGGGCTCAAAGTTTTTTTTTACATCCGGAGCTGTTTGCGGACGGGGCGGTGCCATAGGAGCCGGACGCGGGTTTCTCCCGTCACGCAGCGACTTCAGCTCGCTTACGAGCGCAGATACCGACTCAAGCGATTCGCGGTTAGCCAGCTCAAGAAGCGCGACTTCGGCCTGAATTCTGGGATTCGACGAGCGGCGTATTTTCCAGTTCAGGTCCTGAAGCGATTCAAGAATCATGAACAAATCTTCGCGCGAGAATTTGCCTTTCATTTTCTTCAGCTGGGCCTCGCCTTCCTCGCTCATCTCGAGGAATTTCTCGGGTTTTTCAAGCACCAGCGCGAGCAACATAGCGCGGAATGTTTCCAGCAGTCCGGTGACAAAAAACGCGAGATCCTGTCCGCGGTTAATTAATAAATCGAGCTCTTCAATGACGCGCTTTGAGTCGCGCGCGGCAATGGCTTCCACGAATGAGAAAAGAACCGTCTGCGAGGAAAGCCCGAGCGCTTCTTCCACGACCTCCCGCTTCAAATTTTTTCCGCAGAAACTCACCATTTGTTCGAACAAACTTTCGGCGTCGCGAAGGCTGCCCTCAGCCTGCTTGGCCACAAGGAACAAAGCCTCTTTGTCCACCTTAACGTCTTCTTCTTTGGCGATTTCCTCAAGAGTTCTCACAATTTCCGTGCCCGGAATGCGCCTGAAATGAAAGCGCTGGCAGCGCGACAAAATCGTGAGCGGAACTTTATGCACTTCGGTGGTGGCGAACACGAATTTTACGTGCGAGGGCGGCTCTTCCAAAGTTTTTAGAAGCGCGTTGAACGCCTCGCCGGTGAGCATATGCACTTCGTCGATGATGATAACTTTGTACGTGCCCGACATGGGCTTGAATTTTACGGTGTCGCGCAGATTCCTGATTTCATCGATGCCGCGGTTGGACGCGCCGTCGATTTCGAGCACGTCCAGGCTCGCGCCGCGCGTCACTTCTTCGCAGCTGGAACATTTCTGGCAGGGATCCTCACCCGGCTTGGCTTTCTGGCAATTAAGCATTTTGGCCAGGATGCGCGCCGCGGAAGTTTTTCCCACTCCGCGTGTTCCCGAGAAAATAAAACTTTGCGCCACGCGTCCCTGCTTGAGTGCGTTCCTGAGCGTAGTCGCAACATGTTCCTGACCGACAAGATCACTTAAGGATTGAGGGCGGTACTTCCGGGCAAATACGAGATAAGACAATTCGGGACTCCTATTAATGGAAACGATTATAGAACTTAAAGCTTAAAAGTTAAAACTAAAAACTATAACTTAAAAGTCAAAACTTTTGAGTTATTCGTTATAGTTTTGAGTTCTCAGTTTTAAGTTTTGAGTTAAATTCGGAGAGGGGGAGATTCGAACTCCCGATGCGCTTACGCGCATAACAGTTTTCGAGACTGCCGCATTCAACCGCTCTGCCACCTCTCCAGCAAGCGGAGATTGTAGCAAAAAAAGAAAAAAAGGGGGCACTCAAAAAAGGGGTCAGACAAAAAAGAAAAAGGGGTCAGACCCCTTGTTCACAAGGGGTCTGACCCCTTTTTCTTTTTTGTCTGACCCCTTTTTTGAGATTATTCATGGATTGTGTGCTCGTAATCGAATACGGTCAGGCCCATTAAAGCGCCGAAAACGTAAACCGCAAGAAGCAGAATGAACACTACGAAAGCCACCTGCATCCAGCTCATGTGGAAGGGTAAGTGGATTTTCATTAGCATCACCTCATAACTAAAGACTACCACACGGCTTAAAAAGATTAAAATTTCTTAATCTTCGCTTTATCCCCGCTCAACCTCCTTCGATTAGTCTTTCCGTTGAAGAGGAGGAGATAGCCATGAAAACATCCTGTGCGCTTCATTCAAATAATGAACGAGGCTCAATTCTGCTGACATCGATGGCGTTTATTTTCATTATTTCCATGCTGTCGGCCGTTTTTTTCCTCCGCACCACCAGCGAACGCCGTTTGATTGAAATGAGCACAAATCGCGTCGTCGCGTTTCATCTGGCAGAATCGGGCGTTGATCAGGCTTTACGGCAGTTAGCACAAAATCAAAGCTATACGGGAACCGGGTCAAACACCGTTGCGCTCGGAAGAGGCGTTTTTTCCATGGCCGTAAGCACCCCGGACCCGGCAAATAATCCGAATGTGCGCAAAATCGTTTCAACCGGATATTCTCCTTCGAATCAGACCACCGCCTACGCTTATCAGGCACGCACTATTACAACTTACGTGAATTTGAATCCGCAGTCGCCGTACACGCAGGCCGTGTTCGGAGTCAACCGGGTCATTGTTCAAAATTCTACGATTGACAGCTACAATTCTCAGGCAGGCGCATACGGAGGAGATAATGTAACCAGCCGGGCACATATGGCCAGCAATACAACGCGGGATGATTACATGTCATTTACAAATAGCGCGAAAGTATACGGAAGTGTCTATTGCGGACCGAATGGAGACCCGAAGAATGTTATCCATATTTCCAATAACTCCACAGTGACGGGCGTAAAACAGGCTGCGGCAAACTCGAAAAGCTTTTCGCCCGTCACGGTTCCGGATGGATTACTTCCGCTGGGTAATTTAAATTTGGGAGGAAGCACGATATTGCCGCTTCCGGCAGGAACATACTGGTATCAAAGCATCAGCATTTCTAATAATGCAAAAATCGTCCCGCTGGGTCCGGTGACCATTTACGCTACAGGAAATGTTTCTATTCAGGGAAAAGGCGTCCAAACATTTGACAGCAAACCGGCGAACCTTACGTTGAATGTCGTGGGCGACAAGAACGTCACCGTGTCTACAAGCACCCCGTTTTACGGCGCAATTTACGCACCCGAATCGGGAAAAAACAATAGCGGCGTGCGGGTGACCGGTTCGTCCACCCAATTCTATGGCGCGGTGATCGCCTATGAATTCAGAGCGCTTTCAAATGCCAGTTTTCATTACGACGAAGCCCTCGCCAACCCCGGCGGCGGCTCCTCCGGAAAAGGCTTCTCCATGGTTTCCTGGAAAGAAGAATAACTTTCAGCAACCCCCCTGTTTTGACGAAATATTGAATTGCATATTTAGCGGGTGTTAGCATTGATTTGAAGGCCGATTCATTAACTGAGGTTTTCCGGATGACAAACAAAGGGTTTACTCTCTTCGAGCTCCTGATTGCGGCGGTAATTCTGTTTCTGGCTTTGATTCTCGCGCTGGAAGCTTCCAGCAATTTGAATCAAAGCAATGAGCTGGCGCATCAATCCGTCACGGCGCTTCAGGACGCCCACCGGGCCGTTGAAGCGATGCGAAACGCGAGCACGCAGGGCAATTTTCCGGCGAACGTAACCACCCAGTTTCCGGCCGGGCAGGCCATCGCGGGATTCACAACCCTTACGAACGAACAGGTAGTCCCCACCTACGCCGACCCGAATGCCGATCCGCTCACGGTTACCGTCACCGTCACCTGGGATTCAGTCACTAAAACCACGGGGACAAGAACGCAGCAAACGCAGCTCGTAACGCTGATGACGAGGAGACAATGATGCGGCGAAAGAAAAACGGCTGGACACTTCTGGAAATGATGATCGCAGTGGTCGTGTTCACCCTGCTCGGCCTCGCACTGACCATGCTTTATGCGACCGGAACCACCCTGATTCAGGTGAGCGAGAATAAGCTCGCGCTTCAGCAGCAGGCACGTCTCGGACTGGACCGTGTGCTCAAAGAGCTGAGGCTGGCGCGCCCGGGATCCATGACCATCGGCGCCGGCGGCAATTCCGTCACGTTTCAGATTCCCCAAAGCATCGATCCGAATTCAGGCGCCATCACCTGGTCGCCCGTAATCACCTATTCCGTAGGAGGCATTAACAATACCCAGCTCCTGCGCGCAGAAGGAGCTGTTACTACCGTCATTTGCAACGATATCAACAATAACGCGGGCGACCCAAACCGGCTGATTATTACCGGTAATCAGAACCCCAACCCGAACCTGATCACGATTCAAATGGGCCTAAGGCGGACCACCCTGCGCGGACATGTGGCTCAAATTACGCTCACAGGGCAGGTACAAACCAGAAATCCTTAAAATCAGGTATCATTTCTATAGAAGACATCTAGGGGAGAAGCGGGGGCGGAGTTTATGCATTTTAGGCGGGTGGGCACATTCAGGCATCGGATCAACAATGAAGGGGGCATGATTTTGATCACCACCCTTCTTCTTTCTATTATCATCATCGTCTTCTCCACTTCCCTGTTTGCGCGCACCTTTTCGGAAAAAAAGATGCTCGATTTTGAGACAAACAAAATTATCTCCTTCAATCTCGCCGAAGCCGGGATCGACGACGCGATTTACCAGCTCTATGACAATTCGAGCTATACGGGCACCGGGGTCGACAATCCGGTTACGCTCGGCCAGGGTTCGTATGCCACCGTTGTCACCACGCCTGATCCCGCGAACAACCCGAACATACGGCGCATTGTGGCTATCGGCTACGCACCGAACAATCAGAGTTCGTCTTACGGCTATCAGGAAAGAACCATCACCACTTACCTGAATCTCGATCCGCAGCCATTGTACAAAAACGCGGTGTTTGCGCAGGCCAATATCAATCTTACGGGCGATTCAAAAATAGACAGCTACAATTCCGGGCTTGGGGATTACGGACCCGGCAACATGGCGGGTGACGGAGACATCGCCACAAATTCCGCCGCAGAAGCCGCGATCGATCTCAAGGATGACACCCTGGTCAGCGGAGACGCGGTGATCGGTCCTCAGGGAGACACAAATACATCCATTGCCTTGAGCGGAAATGCCGCGATTACCGGAAACCGGCTGGCCTCCAGTCGGGCGGCGAAATATGATCCGGTCACCGTTCCGGACGGATTGATTTACAGCGGCGATTTGAGCGTGTCGGGAAGCGATATCATGCCTCTTCCCGCAGGCACTTATTGGTATAACGAAATCAATATTTCCGGCAGCGGTAAGCTGGATCTTCAAGGTCCGGTGACCATTTACGCCACGGGGGATGTCGACATCACAGCCAGCGGTGTTATCACACCCGGAAATATGCCGGAGAATTTTATTCTGAATGTCGTGGGCGACAAACGGGTCGTGATCACCGGTTCGGGACAAATTTACGGCGTGATCTATGCCCCGGAATCCGGAAAATTTACCGCCGGCGTCGGGATGCAGGGAATCCCGGGCACGGGAAATGCGGAAATTTTCGGCGCCATCATCGCCCATGAATTCACGGCCAGCGATACGTCCGTTCATTATGATGAATCCCTGAAAAATTCCGGAAACAGCTCTCAGAGCAACACCGACATGGTTTCCTGGCAGGAATCTTAAAAAAGTAAAAAAGGGGTCAGACCCCTTGTTAACAAGGGGTCTGACCCCTTTTTTACATATCAATTTTCTGCTTAGACGGTGGCTGCTTCACCGGATCTTCGGATTCCTTAAAATAAAACGGTTCCTTGTTTTGAGCCCATTTGGGTGTGTACTTCTGGAACGCATAATTTTGTTCCAGCACGGGAAGCTCCCCCTGCTTACCGCCCCCTGCCATCCCGGAGGTGTCTTTCTCCGGCCGTTTCGAGCATCCGGAAAAAACCAGAGCCGTTATGAGAATAACGTAAAAAATGCGCATCAGTATTCCCTCACTGTCCGAAGCGTCGGCTGAATGGGAATTCCCGGCGGACGGTACTTTTTCAGATTTTTATCATAGCCGAATATGCGGTCAGAATAAATAGATGTGTTCGGCTGCCCGTTTGCGACAATATTGCCGTACGTTCGAAGCTGAGCTTTTGAATTGTCGGTGTTCCCGTTCAAATCCACGCTGGCATCAATCGGATTGGTGCTTCCCGACGTATTCTCGCCATAAATGATTCCGCTCACTTTTAAAATGTCGGGCCGGAAATAAACTTTATCTTTCGCCAAAAACGCGGCGGAATGCGTAGGATCCGAAGCGTACGGGCTTGAACCGGCATAGACCATATCCCCGTCCACAAAAATGTCGTCTGAGGTAACCAGACTGACCCGGCCTTTGATATACCCTTTCACATACGCATCCCCATTAACATAAACAATCGCGCTGGATGGAAGCTCATACGTCGCAACCTGAGTGGTGAATGTAGCATTTGAATATTCCACCATGCGCGTATGGTCCCCGTTTTCCTGAAAAATGAGATAACGGTTCTGTGTACCGGATCCGAAACTGGGAATATTATTATTGTCCTCGTAAAAATTGTGATCGATCTGAGTCAGTGACTCTTCGGCATGGGAATCTCCGCCGCCCACTTGAGTCAAATCATGCTGGTCCGCATAGTCACTGGAAGTAATCTGTCCGTCACCGTTGCGGTCAACGTCATCGGAAAAACCGTCCCCGACCGTAATGGGTCCTGAAACACCGTCATTGGTTACCTGGCCGCTGGAATTAGTGGCAAAATCTCCCATATACGTGTCGCCATGAATCAGTGTGGTTCCGGCCGCGTCGGCATCACCCTCTGCGTGCAAATCACCCCAGACATCCACATTGCTTCCCGTCACAGACCAGTCTCCGGTAAAATACATGGCCATGCGGTCTTTCCAGTTTGCCGGAACGCCTTCGGGATTTGTTCCGTCGTTATAGCCGAATTTGGCGTTGTTCCCGACGTTTAAATTCGTAATATTGATGTAAATCAAATATTTTGAAAGGTTCGAATCGAGAAACACGCGGCCTTCCAATCTGCGCGTCACTCCGTTCACCGTAGCAACCGACTGAGCAATCACCCAGTCAGCTTCTTCCGGATAATTCAGCGTCACATTGACATTTCCAATGCTCGCCCCCGACACCGACTGGAAATTCATTATGCTGATCGCGTTGGCATTGATGAAGCCGGTATAAGCATTGGTACCCATCTGGGCCAATGCACTTTGAAGCCCCGCCTCGGCAACGTAATGGCTTTGCAGACGGTCAAATTCCCTGTCCACAAGTTTGGCTTCATAAATTGATTTAGTGAAGGATGCGCCCGCAATAATTACCATCGCGGCCGCAAGCATGTAAGTGCTGATCAGCACAAATCCTTTTTCATTTTTACTTTTGAGTATTTTGAAAATATGCATCGGAATTCTCCTCTCCAAAAAATTCTAAACTCAATCGACCGCGTTTCGAAGCATCACCTGGTTTTCGAAATTCGCCTGAATGATGCGCGAACGGCCCTGCTGTCCGATCGTATCCGTTCTCTGAAGCGTCAAATTCATGTCCAGAATATTTTGACTCTGCGTTACGGTAAAGTTCTGGACATTATTAGCTACCACCCGGTTCAAATTGGCCATAGGATTCAAGGTATTATCCAAAACCTCCCGGTTCAGCTGGTTATTAGTCACCGAATACCGCACCCATCCGCCCAGCCGCCCGCTCGAAAATAAACCGACATCGTCATACGCGCCCCATTCCGTCACGTCGGAAGTGTTATTCTGAACCACATCCCCGTCATTGTCCCAGTCAACGGGCACCTGGAAGCGGACCACGCTGTTATTGTTCGCGTCGGTCGTAATATTCAAATGGCTGGGACTAGCCACCGGGCTTGTCTGTCCGATTTCCCGGCCGATAAAGCGCAGCGACTGCATGGCGTCATGATTCAGCTGGGAATAAATGTTGTCCGTACGGAAAATAACATAGCCCATTTCAAGAACCGTGTAAAAACTCATGAGCAGAAGCGACAGCAGCGTGGAAACCAGCAGCACTTCGATCATCGTAAAACCGTGATTGTCCGTTTTTGCTTTGCTCATTTTCATTCCCTCTTCAAAAACTGCTTCTCATCGTCGAGAGCTGAATGCTTCTCTGCCTGCCCCCCGGTCCAGTCCAAGTGACGGTCACCGTCACCGTACCAATCGTTGCATTGCTGACGTCTGCCGGATTCGTCGTGATGGCAATTTGACCGTTCGGCAAATCAACGGGAACCATTCCGCCGGTGTTAATGTTCGGCACGGCACCGATCGGGGTGTTTTTCACAGCTTCAAGCGCCGCCGAAGCCGCCGAAAGCGCCAGAATACGCTGATGCGAATCTTCGCTCAGCCGGTGTGCCGCGACAAAAATAAAACAGGTGCCGACAAGCACGATCACCAGAACAGCGAGACTCATCAGAAATTCTGCAAGGATGACGCCCCGTGGATTTTGATTTCTCTTTCTCGCAGAGTTCATATGAATCCCTCTAAAAAGCGGTTAATTACCTTTCATAATAAATTATGACCTGAAAAGAGGTTAAATTGTTAACTGGATCGAGAATTTCCGGACAGGATGTCAAAAATTTTTGACAGGAGCCTAAGACCCGTTATTTTCCCAGGTTCCGGAGTAGAAATTATTGCAAGACCATGCAAAAGTACCGGCAGGAATAACCGTTGGGCCGGCGAAAATCCGGATTTTCCACACATTTGCCCTTCGTGCCGTGAAAGAACAAATGCCTTCTGGGAGGGACTTTTCTGCTCTGAATTACGGTGAGTTCACTTCCTCATCCGCGGAAATTTCAGAGCTTTTTTTGGAAAATCCGGTTTTTCACCAGTTTCTTATGCTGCATTGCGCTTTTCCGCACCGATTTTTGTTTTTGTATCTATCGTATCACGAACAATTTTCAAAAGGTCATCCGGAGGATAAGGTTTCTGAATAAATCCTATAGCGCCTCTGGATTTAAGATAATCACCCTCCGGCCCGCTGAGACTGTAGCCGCTTGAAATGATCACAAGGGCATTCTCGTAAATGTCTTTCAAGCGCGATATCGCTTCATCCGCAGGCATTTTCGGCATGGTTAAATCCATGAGCACTATGTCGATCTCCTGCCAGCGCCTGCGGTAAATGGAAAGCATTTCCTCACGGTTCTCGGCGAGCAGAACGTTGTAGCCTTTCTGTTCCAGGACAATCCGGGTGAGATTCCGGATGGCCAGCTCATCATCCGCCACCAGAATCATTTCATGTCCGGATGCCGATTGAGATTGCTCCGGTTTAATGCTATTTTCCGCGGTGCCGAACGAAACGGGGAAATAGAGCTTAAACGTAGTTCCGTGTCCCGGTTCGCTGTAAACGGAGATCCATCCCCCATGGGATTTCATGATTCCATAAACAGTGGAAAGCCCGAGCCCCGTACCTTCCGTTTCGCTTTTTGTCGTGAAAAACGGCTCGAAAATTTTGTCCATATTTTCAGGATCAATGCCGCTGCCGCTATCCGTCACAGAAATACAGACAAATTGGCCCGGCTTTGCTCCGGGAATTTTCCGGGCATAACCTTCCTCGAAATAAACGTTGTTTGTTTCAATGATCAGGTTTCCTCCGGAACGCATCGCATCGCGCGCGTTCACGGCCAGGTTCATCAGAATCTGATGGAGCTGTGTGGGATTGGCATTCATACATGAACGCCCGGCCATTTTCCTGATCTCGATCTGAATCGTAGCGGGCAGGACATGCCGGATCAATTTCTCAAACTCATCAATGAGAGCATGTAAATCTACGGTTTTCCGTTCCGCGTCCGGAGATTTTCTTCCGATCATTAAAAGCCCTTTTACCGTCAGCACGCATTGTTCTGTGGCCTTTTCCGCTTCCAGCAAAGCTTCCCTGATTTCCATATTCAGCGCCGGATTTTGAAGGGCCAGCTTCAAATTGCCGACAATAATCGTCATTTGATTGTTGAAATCGTGCGCAATGCCTCCCGCCAGCTGCCCGATTGCTTCCATTTTCTGAGCCTGAATCAGCTGGGCCTGAAGCTGTTCACGCTCCGTGACCTCGAATGTGATGCACACGCCGAGCGCAACTTTGCCGTCTTCGTCCTTTATTCCGTAGTGAGCCGTATGGAAATACCGTTTTCCTTCATGGACATTTTTGGCCCAGTCATAAGCTTCAACCGCCTCCCCTTTGAAAACCTTTTCCACTTTCTCCCACATTAAACCTCCCGCCGTGCCGGGAAAAAGGCCCGTCAAATTTTTACGAACCGCTTTCTCGGCCTCAACACCGAATATTTCGTTTGAGCGCCGGTTCCAGAAAAGAATATTGCCCATCAGGTCATAGCTGAAAACGGCGAGCCCCGACTGTTCTAAAACGCCTTTAAACACCGATTCCGACAACTGCAGTTTTTTATGCATCTGCTTGTGCTTAAGATCCATCTCATCCTCTTTTAATACGCGCCGAATCACTTCGGGAAGGCGGAACAGTTTGTCCTTAAGCACAAGTTCCCTGATCCCCATTTTCATCAACACCACCACTCTTTCCTCTCCGATTGTTCCGGAGACGACGATAAAGGGAATGTTTTTTTTCGTCATCTGCAGGGTTTTAAATGCTTTTTCCGCGTCCCACTGAGGCAGGCTGTAATCACTGAGAATTACGTCGTAATCGTTGGCGGCCAGCAGTGACAAAAAATCTTTCTTGTTGGAAACCGTGTCGTAAACAATTGCGCCAAGCTCTTTCTCCAATTCATAGACAATTAAATTTATGTCCATTTTTGAATCTTCCACGATCAACACCCGAAGCACGGAATTCATTTCCGTTCTCCCTTCCGCTTCATCCCAGATGTATCGCCGGCGGTTCAGCAAACGAATATTCCGGTTTCGTGATACATTGATTCAGAAACCACCGGTCGATTTCATTTCTGTTAAAACGCCACTGTCCGCCCAGGCGCGTTGCAGGAATGCTTTTTTCCTTAATCATCCGGTAAACCGTGAACCGGCTGATTTTAAGATATTTACTGACCTCTTCGATTGTCAAAATGCCCTCTCCCACGGGTAACTTTGTGCTGATTCTGATTTTTCTTCTCATAAATCCTCCTTTTTAGCACCCTGCTGCGGTTCATATTTCCAACCGTTTACAATCCAAAATCCGTGCCAAGGAAGATTAAACCCCTAACTGCAGTGCTCAGTATTGCTTAAAGTTGCAAATATTTTCAGCAAATTGCAATTTATGCAACTATTAATCCGCATCGCACAAAAAACTGTGCACTGGACATGGTAGAATTTGATTGCATTCACTCTAAATGTATAGAGAATGAGGGGTTATGGCTGGATTATGGAAATCATGACAGCGAATTCAAAGGCAATGAAATATTGGGATCGACGGTCTGCTTACTATGATACCCATCAGGATGCCTCCAAAGAGGCCCTGCTTTTCGAACAGCAGGCCTTGAACAATATCCTCTCATTTCTGCCCGCTCCTTCCCTTCGCAGAAAAATTCTGGACGCCGGCGGCGGCTCCGGAAGACTGGCCGTTCCGATTGCGCGGCTTGGCTACTGCGTAACGCTGACAGATATCTCGGAAAAAATGGTAACCCTGGCAAAAAGAAGAGCGCGGAAAGCCGGCGTTGAAAAACGGATGAGCTTCCGAATTTCGGATCTGGAAAATATGCGCGGGCTTGAAGACAATTTCTTCGATTTATCCTTCAGCGAATTTTACCCCGTGAGCTACTGCTCGCGTCCCGAAGAAGCCGTGCGCGAGCTGGCCCGCGTCACGCGCAAAAATGGAATGGTCATTATTTCCGTATGCAATAAAGCCTGGCTGGTCCGTTCGCTGGCTCAGCAGCGGAATTTCAGAAAAATCCGTGAGATTGAGAAAAATTCCCGCAGTCTTTTCGACGGGGCGTACCCCTGCACTTTTTATGATGAACCCGGCCTCAAAAAACTTGTTCGCGGCGCCCGGCTGGAAATCGTTAAAATCACGAGCAAAAACAAATTTATCCCTCTTTTCGGGGAAAAAGCCCTGAAGAGCCCGGCAATGAGAAGGACCCTTCTAAATCTGGAGAAGGATTTTGCCGAAAATCCATACTTCAATGCTCTGGGAATGGATTTGACCGTTTGCGCAAAGAAATGATGAGGTGTTGACATGACCGCACAATCTAAAACCATTCTGGTAATCGACGATGAAGCTTCCGTCCATAAGTCATTCGAGATTATTCTCGGCAGTGAATATCAGATTCTGAAAGCATCCAACCCGATTGAAGGATGGCGTATGCTGAACACGCATCCCGTTGACGTGGTTTTTCTTGATCTGACGTTCCCTTCCAACGAACACGACGGTTTCTGGATGCTCGAGAAAATCAAAAGCCTGAACGGGCCAATCGACGTTGTCATGCTCTCCGCCACTGATCAGGCAAAAACCGCGGTCAAAGCCATCAAACTGGGCGCCTATGATTATCTGGCAAAGCCGTATGAAGCGGATGAAATTCAATTGATTCTCGACCGGCTCGATGAAAAGCGGAGAATGCAGAATGAGATTAATTATTTAAAGGAAGAGCAGTCTAAAAACACCCAGTTTGAGGATATCGTGGGACAGGACCCGAAAATGCGCGCGCTTTATGATCAAATCCGCAAAGCCGCGTCGGTGGACAGCACGGTTCTCATCACCGGAGAAACCGGAACCGGAAAAGAGCTGGTCGCCCAGGCCATCCGGTCGTTCGGTCCGCTGAAAGACAAACCGTTTGTCGCCATTAATTGCGGTGCTATCCCTGACAACTTGATGGAGTCGGAACTTTTCGGCCATGAAAAAGGGGCGTTCACCGGAGCTACCGAACGGCGCATCGGAAAATTCGAAATTGCCGACGGAGGCACTATTTTTTTGGATGAAATTTCCTGCATGGAAGAGCGGCTCCAGGTAAAGCTGCTGCGCGTGCTTCAGGAAAAAGAGTTTGAGCGCATCGGAAGCGCCAAAACATTCCGCATCAACGTACGCGTGATCGCCGCGACAAATTCCGACCTTCAGGATCTTATCCGGAAAAATAAATTTCGCGAGGACTTATTTTACCGGCTGAAAGTCATACACATTCATCTGCCTCCGTTGAGGGAACGCGCGACAGACACACCGCTTTTGGCTCAGCATTTTCTCGAGCATTTCGCCAAACAATTTTCGAGAACCGTAACCGGTTTTGAAAGCGACGCCTATGAAGTGCTGAAACGTTACACCTGGCCCGGCAATGTGCGCGAGCTGAAAAATGTGATGGAGCGCACCGTGGCACTCGCGGACGGAGCGAAAATCCGTAAATCGGATCTGCCCGTGGATCTGACGCTTGCCGCCGGGATGAACACGGACTCTGGCGGCGAGTTTTCTCTGAAATCAGAAGTGGAAAAATATGAGAAAACCCTGATTTTGATGCTTCTGGAGCGCAATCACTGGAATCAGACGAAAGTCGCCGAGCTCCTTAAAATTCACCGGAATACGCTCATCATCAAACTTCAAAATTTTGGGATCAAGGTTCAGGAACGAAAATCCGAGGACAAGCCAGATTGAAATTTCTTTTCATCACTTTCGTGTTGATCAGTTTCCTTTTCACGGCACCGTCCACGGTTTCTGCTCAAGAAAAAGAATCTTCCACGGCAGAAAAATCCGAACCGCTCGGCCCTCCTGGCCCCGATCAGCCGGAATCCCTGGAAAAAGCGCCTCCCGATTTTCAAGCCGATAAACAAACCATCGCCCAGCAGGACATGTTCCCCGAATATATGAAATGGCCGATGATTTACGCCTCCGACATGGTTTATACGCCGCTGCGCTCACCCGAGGGCGTGGAACATGTCGCCGACAATATTTCGGTTCTCACTTACGACGACATCATGAAACTTCCGGCGCGGGACATTGATGAGGCGATTGGGTTTATTCCGGGAGTTGTCGTTCAGCAGGCCGGCAATATCGGCCAGCCTGCCCAAGTTTTTATCGGAGGAGGACGCGACCGGCAAGTGCGCGTCATTTTTGATGACATGACCTTTAATACCGTCACGGAAGGAACCGTTGATCTTGCTCAATTTCCCATCGAAGCGGTAGGAAAAGTGGAAGTGGTGAAAGGGCCGTCCTCGAGCACCTGGGGTTCCTCGCTTTCCGGCGTCATCAATATGTTCACCAAACCCGTCGGAACCAGTTTGATCCCTCACGGGGAAGCCACTTACGGCTGGGGCGAATTTCACACTGACCGCCGTTATTTTGATGTCGCACAGAAAATCGGGCCGATGGGCTATTTTCTATCGGGCAGCTTGAATGATTCGGGCGGTTTCCGTTCCAACAGCGATGTGCATGAAAAACGGATTTATACAAAAACAGAAATAGACGTCATTGACGGTCTGAAATTAAAAGGCAGTTTCGGATATTTTGGGCAAAGAAACAGCGAATTTGATGATCCCGTGGCTCTGGTACGGCTTAAACGGGAAGTCATCACCAAATTTGCGCGCATGGGTTTTCAGGCGACTCCGAGCGATAAGATTAATATTGATTTTGCGACAAAATTCGTGGACCGTCATTTTACGAATGATTCTCTGGATCTTTTTCCGGACACGTTTCTTTTGCCGGTAGATATGACCACCGGAACCAGCTTTCTCGGCGAAATATCGCTGAAAACGGATGTCGAAATCAGCGAGAAAGATTTTCTCACCCTCGGATCCGACATCGATAGAGACATGGCTTCGGGCCGGCGCGAAACATTCGGAATCCAGGGATTCAATGTGCGGAAAGGCGCTTACGCACAAGGATATTATGGGAATTACCGCCATTATTTTAAATATCTGGATTTGATTCTCGGAAGTCGTTTCGATAATAACAACGCATTCGGCCATCAATACAGTCCCAGCGCCGGAGCAGTCGTTCATCTTCCATTCATCCGGAGCCGTTGGAAATTCAACTTTCAGCGGGCATTCAACGCTCCGCCGCTTACTGCCCGCTTTTTCTCCAGTACATTTCCGTTTCCATTCGTAGCAAATCCCGGCATTCGCGCGGAACGCGATACGGCTTACAGCATTGCCTGGGCATTTAATCCACTCGCCTGGGTAGGACTGGAAGTCACCGGTTATCAGAACTTCGTTACGGATGGCATTGAATTCGGACAGGCTCTGGGCCAACCTGCCGGGACACGCCAGTTCATAAACGTGGCCCGCGAGCGCCGCGACGGCATTGACGGAGAATTCAATCTGAAAGTATTCAAATGGGTGGATTTTTTATACGCCATTAATTACGTAAAAGTGACGGACCGATCGCAGGCTTCCCGCGTGATTCGCGACCGCGTGCCTCTGTCTCAAGATTTGGGAGTTACGGTAAATTTGCCGTTTAATGTTTTCTGGACTTTAAGAGGAAAATGGGTTCAAACGAACCGGGATCCTGCGCTTGCTATCGCCGCCGACCGGGTTTTCATTTTTGATTCAAAACTTTTCTGGCGCTGGCCGAAAATCGTCTACGGAAATTTGAACACGTACCTTCAAATCACCAACATGTTCAACTCGGATTTTTCTTTCGACAGGAATTTCAATCCCAATCCACCCCGCCAGTTTGAGTTCGGCCTGCGGTATGAGTTTTAACCCCCTCACCCTTCCCTTTCCCCCTGGCCAGGGGGAAAGGGAAGGGTGAGGGGGTTACTTAAACACGCCGTATTTGGAGGCTTGAAGCGGAAGCAGTATCGTAAACGTGGTTCCGCGGCCGGCCTCGGATTCCACCTGAATCGAGCCGCCGTGCTGCTGAATGATCTTTTTCACCACCGTCAGGCCGATGCCCATGCCTCCCTGTTTCGTGGTGACAAACGGCTTGAACACATCCTCAAGTTTTTCCTTGGGAATCCCGGACCCTGTGTCGCGCGCGGTAATCTGAACATACTCGACATTATCCTCGGAAATGAGCCGTGGATGGGCAATGCGTCCCCGTCCGGCTTCCAGCGAAAGCTCCAGCTCGCCTCCCCCGGGCATCGCCTCAATCGCGTTCACCACCAGATTCTCCAGAACATCCATCAATCGGATTTCATCGCCCTCGATTTTCGGCGCGGAATCGGCCCGCGTAGTGAAATTCACTTTGTGTTTCTTCGCCGCTTCGGAATATTTTCCGTGCAGTTTTTTGACCAAGACGTCCAGGTCCACGGGCTGATGCTTCATGGAATACTCGCTCGCCACTTTTGAAAGCTGCTTCAATATATCTTCAAGATGCTCGACGGAATTAGGAAATGTTTCCTCGAATTGGGTCATAAACCGCGCGTCATTCTTCCGGGACGGAAAAAGATCGGCCAGCGTTTTCAGGCTCACAATCGAATTTTTGATCTTATGCGCCAGAGCGCTGGAGGCGGTTCCGAGCATGGCCAGATATTCCTGGTCGCGCGCCTCACGCAGGCGGTCCCGCATACGCTTAAACGCGATGAATAGGCGCCCCAGCTCGTCTTTGGCTCGATGCGACGCCATATAATCGAAATCCCCGATGGAAATCCTGCGGCTCCAGGCATCCAGGGCGCGCACGGGCTGAACCACCCGCCGCGACACCAAAACACTCGCGAGAATAGCCACCAGCACCGCGAAAAATCCGGCAAGCGCCGTGGCGATTCCCATATAGCGCAAAAGCGCGTAAGCCTCATCTTCCTTCTGCTCAACCACAATTCCCCATTCCAGCTCCGTAGAAATGGGCGCGTAAGAAACCAGCCATTTTCCTTCGCCCGGATGACTTTCCTCGAGCGTGCCCGCTTTTCTCATGAGCACCTGCTCCACCGCCGGGTCCTGGGTAATATCGATATGCTGAAGCACTTTTTTCTTGTCGGGATGCGCGATAAGGATTCCTTTCTTCGACACCAAAAACGCGCGTCCCGTCTCGCCGATCCGGATGCTGTCAATAATGTCCCACATGCCGCGCAAATTAATCCGGGCCAAAAGCGCGCCGGAAGTTTCTCCCTGCCAGAAATACGGAATGGCAACGTCTAAATACGGAAGATAGTCGTCGGAGAGATAAACTCCGGAAATATATGTTTCTTTCGAAAGCGTTTTGGAAAGCGCTTCTTCCCGGGCGCGGAACGCGGGCTGAGTACCGGGATTGGAGGAGGCGAGAATTTTTCCGCCTTTGTCCACAGAAAGCACTTCCTCAAAAATGGGAAACATGACGGATAGTTCCACAAGAGCCGTTTCCTGCTTCCAGGCGTCGGTGCGGTTGATGGCAATCATTGCGCCTGTCGCTTCCAGAAGCTCGAGCGGACGTTCGACGAAAAGCCGCACTTCCTGCGCCGCGCGTTTGGCGATTTCCTGATGGTCGCGGCGCACGGATTCCTTGACGGCTCTCTGCGCCGCAATCGTCAGCGTGATACCGAGCCCCGCGAGCGGGACCACGACGACCAGAATCATCACGAGTGCCAGCTTCGCGGAAATGCGCGAGAAAAACCAGTTTACCGGCGATAAGCCGGAAGATTTTTCATTGAGTTGGGTGTCAGATTGTTTGAGCATATTAGATAAAAGGGGTCAGACCCCTTGCAAGGGGTCTGACCCCTTTTACATCGTCCACTAAGACACCCTGGTTGAGGTGAATCACTCGGGGGAAAGAATTCAGAATTTGTTCGCGGTGGCTGATCCAAATCACGGTCATTTCCGGATCGGAAAGCACGGAATCAAGCAGCGCCTCTGTCCGGAAAGCGTCGAGACGTTTTTCCGCTTCATCGAGCAGAATCAGGCTAAACCGGCTTTTTTCTTTAAGTTCCGCTTCGAAATCCGCATCCCCCGTATCGCCTGATATCCAAAGCATTTTCCGCCGCAATGATTTCGCGTCCCAAAATTTCGTCTCTATGCCGTCCGTGAACACTGCCCCTTCATCCGGCTCGTACAATCGGAGCAGAAGACGGATCAGGGTGCTCTTGCCCGCGCCCGACGGACCGCGCACGGCGATTTTTTCGCCTTTACGGACGGTGAAATTCAGCCGGTTGTAAATTCTGGACCCTTGCGTATAGCCGAACGAAACATTATCAAAACGGATCGCCTCATCAAAACCGGGAAACTGACTTTCAGAACCCGGGGCGGATTGACGGGAATCAACCGATTTTGAGATTCGTCCGAGCGCGGCGGCGGACGACTGGAACCGGTTCCAGCGTCCCGCCATTTCGTAAAGCGGCGCGAAAACCCGCCTGGAATATTCTAGAAACATCACCAAAGTCCCGACGGAAAGATTTCCCCGCAGCACCTGATAACCGCCGAATGCCAGCGCGGTTCCCGTGATCATCCAACCCAAACTTTCCATCACAGCCGGAAATAACACCGCAATGCGCGATTGTTTCAGAAGCGCTTTTTTGTGCGCAGCCATTTTTTCGCTCGCCTCGTCCTCGAGCGCAGGAGCCATACGGAACTGGCGGATCTCCCGGAGCCCTTTCGGAATTTCATCCAGAAATCCGTTCAATCGTTCCTGGCTTTCAAGCGCCTCTCGGCAGGATTTCAAATACGCCCGCTTCAGCGGCAATGTCGCAAGAAAAAGAAGCGGAGCCATCAAAAATACGGGAAGCATGCGCCAGTCTAAAATGAGCACGCACACAAAAATTCCAAGAAGATAAACTCCCTGATTCGCGAGTGAGGCGATGCCTTCGACAAAATAGTCCTGAACGGCCGCTATATCTTCAGTGAAGTAAGACATCCACGCCCCGGACGGACGCTTGCTGGATTCTTTAAGCGGTGCAGAAGCAAGGCATTTCCATAGGTTTTCCCGGATTTCCCCGCAAATTTTCGTGCTCAACCGCTCCACAAGAGCCATTTCGAAAAAATGCACGGTTTGGGCCAGAAGCGCGGACAAAAAAAACAGCGCTGCGAAAAACGGCAGTGCGCTGAAATCTCCCCCAATCAGGGAACGGTCGATAATCTGTTTCAGCCAAAACGGCTGAGCAAGTTCGGCGAGCGCAGAAACGGCAACGGCAGCCGTCACTGCCGCGAAGGCAAATTTATGCTTCCAGATCAGATTTCGCATAGCTCTCCGCGGTTTGATGAACGCGCGGGTCATCGGTGAAAATGACCACAACGCGGTTTTCTGAAAATCGCCTCAGGCTTTCCAGCACACGATCGGACAGCTCACGGTTCAGCCCCGCAACAGGATCTTCAAGCATCCAGATTTTGCTCGCCTGCATCAGAAACAGCCGCGCCAGCGCGGCCCGTTTGCGCTCACCGGAAGAAAATGTGTCGGGGTCCCGGTCCAGCCAGGCGCCGGGCAGCTCCGCATCCCGCTCAATCAATCCGGCGCGCTCAAGCGCTTCCAGAATTTCTTCCAGGGACGGAAATTGCGTCATGAGCAGAAAATTTTCGATCAAAGGACGGCGGAAGAAATGAGCGGTGTGTTCCAGAAATATACCGTCCCTCTCAGAGCAAATTTTCCGGATCTCTTCCCTGTCCATGACCTCTTTTCCGAAAACAAAAAATCCGTTTTCGGAAAACTTCCTCTCAAAACCATTTCCCTCTTCCGGCACCAGGGCACCGGGGGAATCCTTCCATGTCCCGATATTGCGCCAGCCCACACGTGCCCGGCGGAACAGATCACCCGCATAACTGAAATCGAGCGCGGGCAGGGAGAAAAAAGCCAGATACAGAAAGCTCGCGGCAAATTCACCGAGAGTTAGGACATTATTTTTATACCCCAAAACCCCGATAATAATGAACGCCAGTCCCGCAGCCGCCCAAATCATGAGAATAAGGGGCGTAAGTCCTATGGAAAACAGGCTCGCCTGAAGAGCGGCGCTCAAATGCCCGCGGCTCTGCGCGGCAATTTTTTTGCCCTCCGTGTCTTCCCGCGCGCGGCCTTTAATCCATTCCAGATTTCCGACGGAAATGGAAAGAGCCTGAACGAATGTTTCATACTGTGAGCGCTCCCGTTCGTAATATTTTTCAATCCGGTTATGCCAGAAAAATGCGGCGCAAAAACTCGCAAACGATGCGGCCAGCGCCGCGGGAATATATTTCCAGCTGAGTGTCCCGAGAAAAACGAATCCCAAAATATACAGCCAAAAGCTGGACGCCACGCGCGCCAGCCCGTTTTCGGCAAACTGCATGACTGCGCGCGTGTCCTGATTGACGCTGGTAAACAATCCGGCGCCGGGAGAAGCGTCCGGCGATCGAAGCGCAGATTGCACGCATTTCACGCTGAGCTTTTCCCACAGATCTTTGGCGATGAACGCAAACGTTAATCCGGCAAAAAATTTGAACAGGACGGCGGCTGCGCTTAAACCGAAAAACATAAGGATAGCGTAGACAAGCAGATTCGCAGCGTCCGCCGCGCGGAAAGAATCAATGGCGGTCTGTACGACTTTCGGAAGAAAAAGAATCGCGGCGCTTGAAAGGGCCGCAAAAAATGAGGCCGCCGCCCAGCCGGGGATGTACGGACCGAGCGGCAGCTTTTGGGAGGGACTCTTCATGCTGACAGGTTTCATTTGATCGTAATCAGCTCAGTCTGTTTCCCCTTTCGCCGCTTGCGGGCCATTTCCTGTTCGTATTTGAGCTTCACCATTTCGGTGATAGTTTGTTTGTAGAGCTTTTTCTCACAATAAACTTTCGTGTAATCTTTCTTTTTCAGGTATGACAGCCAGTTGCACCCGCCGGCACAGATCGGAATAAACTCGCAGGATTTACACTGCTTCTCGAAATCCACGATTTCCATTTTCATGAGCTCTTTGAATCCGGCGTTTTCGGTAAGCTCGTTTTCAATGGTTCCGAACGCGAATTGCGGCATGCCGACCATGGACGGGCATTTGTAGATGTAGCCGTCGGTGTCGATGATGCTTTTCATATCGGCCGCCTTGAATTCGCAGAAATTCGTACCGAGCGGTTCGGAAGTTCTAAATCCGCGCTTCATGAATTCGCGTTTGATATTCATCACCTGATTGGCATATTCCGGATCCGTCTCATGCGTGGGACACGCAGTGGTGTCGGAAATCGGCTGATTGGGCCGGTCGGTGATTGGCTTGAAGTCGATGAGCGCGATTTTGTCTTTCAATCCCTCGGCTTCGAGATAATCAAGCAGTTTGAACAAATGCGGATAGCTGTGCGAATTGAAATTCGCGCCGATCGTCACCTGAAGAAGATCCGCAATTTCCCGAATATTATTCATGATGAGATCGAAACTGCCGCGGCCGTTCAGGAAGGGACGGAATTTGTCATGTACTTCTTTGTCGCCGTCGACGGTGATTTTCGCGACTTTCAGCCCGCAGGGCACCAGTTTCAAAGCTACTTTGCGCGTGAGCGCCACGCCGTTGGTGACCAGAGAGAACATGAATTTGATTCCGTGCTCTTCCGACCATTTCTTCATCCGGCTTCCGATATATTCAATGGCCGGAATGTTCATGAGCGGCTCGCCGCCGTAGAAAATGATGTGAATTTCTTTCGGATTATTCTTGAGCGCCTTTTCCTGAATCCAGGCGATGATTTGATCCGATTTCGGCTCGCGCAAATACTTTTTCTCTTTGACTCCCTCTTCAAAACAGTAGGGACACGCGAAATTGCAGTTGTAGGTGGTGAGAATCATGATTTCCATGTCTTTGGTGCTGTAACGCATCTGGTTGAACCAGTCCTGCATCACCTTGTTCTCATCCACCTCGCGGCCGATGACCACACCCTGCTTGTGAAGCTCGCGAAGCACACCCTGCTCGACAGGAGCTAATGATTCAAATGGAATGGGAAGCTTTTTAAGAAGCCCGCGCACTTGTTCATTCAGAACAATAAGAGCTTCCGTTCGCCCGTTGAAAACAACCGATTTGCCGGGCTCTGGATAGTCATCGGCTATGTAAGAAAATCTGGACAGTTTCATAGATTTCTCCCCTCATGGTGTAGGTAAAATACAGCTCTCCGCCCAAACAAATGCCTGGGCGTTCCTACAAAATCGGGAAGCAATCTCTCTCTCCCGGGCGGGAGAGACTGCCCCTGGAATTATTTCAATTATTGTTCATCTGCACTGTAAGGACGGCGGAAAGAAACATCAAATGAGCAACAACCAAGCTCGATTTGATCAGCCATTTGAGCTCCTTCGTCAATAATTTCTAAACGCATTTCCATGAATTCACCTCCTTTCAGATTTTATTTTTTCAAATTTTATAAACCCCATAAAGGGTGTAGTGTTATTGAAGTAATTTTGATCAAACCCACTCACCCCATTTGAGGCGATGGTGAAAGAATAAGGGGAATAAATACTGCAAATTGGCATTTCGTGATCAAGAATTGAATTTATTTTTTGATGAAATACTTCTAAATTATCTTCGGACTCGTTTATTAAAAGCTGATCTAAATCTTCATTTTTAAAATCACCCGTGTTGGCAACAGCGTCACTTTGAAAATAATGTTTCAAACAGTAGTAGTAATCCTTTGTCAATAAATACATGAATAACAGAAAATCCCAATTAGAACTTCCTTTCAATTTCACAACATACTTATCCAAGCCATTTACCGGTTTGATATTTACTTGAATTCCGATTTCATTTAATTGCTGACGGATTAATTTAGCTAACCTTATTTGATGAGAACTGCCTTTTTCCACGATCAAAATCATTCGCAATACGGCACCCTCTTTGGTTAAAAATCCATCTTGAAGCTTCCATCCGGATTGATTCAATAACTCTTTAGCCTTTTCCCGATTATCCTTTTCTTCCGATCTAAATTTTTTGTTCGAAAACGGTCCGAACATCGGCTCACCATTTCCAGACTCAAGAATATCGATGATTTGTTTCCTATTAATGGCCAATGTAACTGCCTTTCTGACGTTAAAGTCCTTAAAAACCAGGCTGTGAAAATTGAATTGAAGCGCATAACCACCGGGCGCGAGTTCTTTCAGGGTTTGAAACGATGCATCATCTTTAATCGTCTCATAATCCGTTGAATCGATCCGTTCAAGCCAGTCCACATCCCCGCGGACAAACGCGTTAAATAAATGCAGTTTGCTTGGATATTTTTTGACCACTACCCGGGCCAGTTTTGACCGGCCGCCGAAATAATCCGGAAAAGCCGTCAGCGTGATTGTGTCATCGCTAGACCAGCTTGAGAGTTGAAACGGTCCGCTTCCTATGGGCTGACGGCCAAAGGTTTGTAACACTTCTTGCCCTGAATTTTCAGTAAGAAGGTGCGCCGGATAAATAGGGGCGTTATAGAGTACTGCTGAAAGGAAATCTTGCGCAGGTGCAATAATCACGATTTCGATCGTATGCTCATCCAGAGCTTTTATTCCGCTGATGCTTGAAAATACATAAGCCCGTTTTGACTTTTCCGGATTCCGGAGCCAGTTAACGGTTTCTACCACATCTTTCGCCGTAACATTTTTCCCGTCATGAAATTTTGCGTCCGGCCTCAGATGAATCACAAATTTTTTCCCTTCCTCAAGCACTTCCCATTTTTCCGCCAGCTCGGGATGAAGCACACCGTCCGTAGTGAGCGTAAACAGCCGGCTAAAAACAATATCGATCAGCGGAAAAGTGATGCTGCCCGTAATCATAGGATAAATGAAAGGTTCGGGTTTCTGATAGGTTCCGAGATAGAGCGTATTGTCTGATTTTGATGCATGATCAAAATTTTTTCCGCCGCAACCGGAAACGCAAAAAGAAAAAACTAAAATAAAAACAGAGCAAGTCCGTAGTAAACCACAAGCACCGTGCCAAAGATCTTTTATTTCTTTTGATTCGTAGATTTTTTTTCGCATTTTCCTCACCGGATAAAATCCCTTATTCTTCAATTTCCGTTAAATGTTTTTTATGGCACGTCCTAAGACATGGTAAAAATATTTGCCGTAATGGCTGCCCAATCTAAATTTTAGCGCACATTTTAATGTGCAGATATTGACGAAAAACATACCATTGTCATGTAAATAGAGCACACCAATTCGATTTATTCGGCTTTACGTGAGAGAACTGAAGAGGAAAAGCAGATTATGCGGAAGCAGCGAGACGTACCCGGTTCTTGTACTCTTCCTGCCAGACGAGGAAGAAGCTTTCCAGAGTCGCGTAAGAAAGGGTGAAAATGCCGGAATTCTGATCCTTAACAAGACGGCCTTCCAATACGGAAAAAGTTGATGCGGACAAAGCTTCCCAGGCCGTCGTGAAATATGCGAAACTATAAGCTTTCTTTTTCACACCATTCACTTCAGAAATATCTTTGAGTTGGTTCAATCCATCTATGCCTGCTTTATCGAGCGCCAGAGAAAGCACATTGCCCGCGGAAATTTGAGAAGCGGCTTCATACGGAAGCACAAGCGCAATGTCCGGCCGGGATTCGGGATCTTGTTTGCCAAGTTTTATTTCAAGCCTTTCGATAACTTGATTGAGGGCCTTAAAGTTGCCGGGAGTCAGAAGCGGATTCGGTTCAATCGATAATTTTTCTACATTTTTCAGCCCTGCTTTTTTTAGCGATTCCCGCAAAGGGCGGACCATGCGGGAGCTATTGACCAAAAACACGATATTTTTATTTTTGCCGGACTCAACCACTTCAACTGCTTTGGTAATCACGTCCTGAGCCGGGAATTGCGAACCTGCGTAAAACACAACCGCCTGAGGACGTTCATTGAGCACTGACACATTGAAACGGCCCAAACTCGCGCCTTCGGAAGAAGACGGCGGAGCCAGAATCTCACGAAGAGAACGTTTAGGCTGACCGTCCCAATGATAATAAATCCACATCCGGAGCAGGCGCATTTTCGCGCGATACTGCTTGACCGATGCTTTCTCACTGGTATCTTTTCCCATGGATTTCATCGTTTCAATATATTGCACCGGTGCATAAAACATATTGGTCATATCACCGATGAAATCTCTCCAGGTCATCGTCAGCAGCGAATAATTTAAAACACCTTTTCCTTTTCCATCTCCCGGAAACTTATGGATTTTATTCATTTCTTCATCGATTTGCCGCGGCATTAAATTTGAAAGCCTGAGCGTTTCCTCACGTTCCTGCGGCAGATCACCGGCAATCCACTTGGACGGATCCAGAGCATTCAAAATCATGCGTTCTCCCTCATCGATCATTTTATAAGTTTCGGGATTATCTGCGCTCAACAGGGATTGAACGATATTGATCCTTGTTTCGTCGATAGATCCTCCCCGCGCCTTCCGCGCTGATAAGTCGTCCCGCTCCCGGATAAGAGAATCTTTTCTTCCGATGATCTCTTGCCGGTACTCTCTAAGCTGCTGCAGTATTGCCTCGAATGTCACAGGAACCGGAAGCGGCTCAACTAAGGAGGGCTTCTCGGCCGAACCCAGACTGGAGGCTTTCCCGTTTCTTCCGGGATAGGGATATAATGAAGTGCGTTTGAAATTTGTCGGGCCTGAAGTCTGATCCCAGAATCTCAGAACCCATTCGCGGAACAAAAGAAGCGCGTTGATTCTCTCCTCGAGTACCGGCTGAATTTCGGGATCCGGATACTCTTTTATTTGATACGCCCCATAAATAAACATGGCAATGTTCGGAAGCATGGAATCGACGTCTAAGTGAACCAGATCCTGGTCCGGAAAAGAAAAGAAAGCGGAAAACCGCTGTGGGATTTTGCCAGTTTCCGTAAGGGCAATTTCACTGACGCGATAGTCATACGGAAGCAATGTTGAAGACTGCCAAGTTGCCGGAGCAGCGGCCTCTTCGAAAAATTCGACGGCCTTTCCCCACATTTCTTTCCGATTTGCATCTTTCGTTACTTTGGCTCTCAACAATTCTAAAACCGACTTAAAGGTGTCTTTCACGTTAACCTGCGGCTGATCCGCCTGAGCACGGCCCAAACTTTTTGCGGTTGCGGCGCCCAAAGACCCGACAGGGTCGGGCCGGCTGAAAGAAAGGCTCGAAAGCGGCCTCGTCTCACCGGTCCAGTGGCGGTATACCCATTCGCGGAAGATAGAGATGCTTTTTTTCCGCTCAGCGCGGGATTGCAGCGCATTAAGATAATGCGGATTTTCTTCCGGTTTTTGATACTTCGCGCGTATCGCGTCAAGCAACTGTTCTGTAGCAATCAATCCGATAAAAATATTGATAAAATCTGTTTTAAAAATTTCGGCATTAATATTTCTAAGCGTATAACGGAGTTTCGAAAATATTTTTTCGAGCACTATTTCCTGTTCCAGCCGTTCCGTAGAAACAGCGGACAATGCCTCCGCCTGCCGGCGCTCTTCTTCGGATTCGAAACTCCATAGCGATGCATCGCCGGCCTTTCGCAAAAATTCTTTCACCTGCATCCAGAGTTTTTTATTAAATCGATTTCCGTCCGCATCGGATTCCAATTCAGCTGAAAATTTTAAAAAGATGGATTCATAAGTTTCGGCCACCGGAACGGGAGCCGTAGAAACGGAGGGGTGTTTGATTCCGCGGAGGGCGAGATTTATAACCGCAAGCTCGGTGATTAATTCCTTCTGCAGTTCGCCATCGGCTTTTCCTTCGACTTCTCCTAAAGAAGCGGCTAAAGCTTCACGGTGCGCTTCGGCATAATCTTGATTCATCACAGTTTCATTACGGAGGTAAGAAGCATCAGAAGTTTCCGCTCTTAATTCAGAGACAGAAAAATTTCCCAGGAAGGCAAAAATAATCAAAAGCGACTGAAGTCGTATATGTAAATGGATCATGGCTTTATTTTCACTGTAAATACTCATTTCTTAATATCTATCTAAAACTTTTTAAATATATGTATTATTGGGCAAATAAAATAACCCTGAAGCAGTTTTCTGCTCCGGGGTCAATGAGCCGTATTTATACCTTGAGACCGCTAAAATTGCAACAAATTGACAATTTTTGCGGCATTTCAAGAAATAGAAACAATCTATCTTCTTTGCAATCAATCAGTTAGGATTTATAATTCAAAAACTAATGGATTACTTTATTATTTGCTCAGCTGCATTCATAACCGCGGCGCTTACCTTATTCTCCGGATTCGGCCTCGGCACATTATTGATGCCGGTATTCGCCTTATTTTTTCCTCTGGAATTAGCCGTCGCACTTACCGCCGTCGTTCATCTGCTGAATAATGTGCTGAAACTGGGACTTTTTGCGAAATTTACCGACCGGTCCGTGCTGTTTCATTTTGGACTTCCTGCGGTTTTCGCGGCACTTCTGGGCGCACGGCTTCTTCTAAAACTTTCGGGAATGACTCCGGTTTTTGAATACACGCTTTTTTCCCATGCGCTTTCGGCAACTCCCGTCAAATTGATTATCGCGATCCTGATAATGGCTTTTGTTATTTTCGAGCTTCCGTTTTTTCAGAAAATCACTTTTGATAAACGCTGGCTTCCGTGGGGCGGTCTTTTAAGCGGATTTTTTGGCGGACTGTCCGGACATCAGGGCGCGCTCCGGAGCGCTTTTCTCGTGAAGTGCGGACTGACTAAAGAAAGTTTTATCGGCACAGGCGTTGTGATCGCCTGCCTGGTGGATATTTCGCGGCTTTCGGTATATAGTGTTCACTTCAAATCCATTGACGTAAACCGCCATATTTGGATTCTTGCGGCGGCAACACTATCCGCTTTTGCGGGCACCTTTATCGCGAACCGCCTGCTTAAGAAAATAACGATTGGATTTATTCAAATTGTCATTGCGGTCCTGTTATTCGCGATCGCCATCGCGCTCGGAACAGGAGTCCTATAAAAGGAGACATTGTCATGCCAGCCAAATCAAAACAAATTGAGTTAAAAACCGGAGAAGCGGCGCCGGAATTCAGTCTTCAGGATCAATCCGAAAACAACGTTACGCTCAAAGATTTTAAAAGCAAATGGGTGGTTTTATATTTCTATCCTAAAGACAATACTCCCGGCTGTACCCTTGAAGCGATTGATTTCACGAAAGAACTCCCCAATTTTAAAAAACTGGACGCGGTCATCCTCGGCGTAAGTCCCGATTCCTGCAAAAGCCACCAGAAATTTATCGCGGGCCAGAAATTAAAAATTAATTTACTCTCCGACCCGGAACACAAAATGCTGGAAGATTACGGCGTCTGGCAGCTCAAAAAATTTATGGGCCGCGAGTATATGGGCGTGGTACGCACCACCGTTTTGATTGATCCGAAAGGAAAAATCGCGCATGTCTGGCCGAATGTGAAAGTGGACGGCCACGCGGAGGATGTGAAAGCAAAATTGAAGGAACTAAAAAAATGAAACGCTTTCTCCTCATTCTTCTTTCGGCCAGCCTTCTTCTTCCCGCTTGCGGCAAAAAAGAAAACCCTCTGCGCATGACGCCGGTGGTAAAAATCTCGAAAGAAAAAAGTCCGGGAGTCGTCAACATCAGCACGGAACAGCTTGTTCTTGTAAAAACACCTCAGCAAAAACAAGGGGGTCCTGATTTTTCATTTCCCGCGGAACAAATGGTTTCGGGCTATCAGGCTGTGAAACTGCCCAGTTTGGGCTCCGGCGTCGTGATTGATAAAACCGGTTTAATTCTTACGAATGCCCATGTGGTTCAGCGGGCGACAACGATTTTTGTGATTTTATCGGATGGAACGAAACTAACGGGAAAAGTCGTGGGACTGAATCAGACTTATGATCTGGCAGTCATCAAAATTGAACCGCCGTCCGAACTCAAAGTGCTTGATATGGCGGATCCCGATGATCTGTACATCGGCGAACCCGTTATTGCACTTGGAAATCCATTTGGGCTTTCCAGCTCGGTTTCAACCGGCGTCGTAAGTGCCGTTCACCGCGATTTGTTTACGCCTCAGGGGCAGCTTATCTTCAAAGATTTGATTCAGACGGACACGGCGATTAATCCCGGCTCAAGCGGCGGGGCGCTTCTGAATATGGACGGAAAACTAATCGGCATCAACCAAATTGTGGCCCAGCAGGCCCAGGGCATCGGATTCGCCATTCCCGTCAAAACCGTAAAACCTCTTTTGGAAGAATTTAAAACGAATTACGCGAAGTTATTGGAACAGCAGAAAAATCAAGCCAACGCATCCCTCAGCTGATTCACATCCGTCACCGGGCGCTCGCAAACATAATTTCTGCAAATCGACACTTTGGTTTTCGCACATACCGGCTTGAACTCGAGCACCGTGTTCGGAAGAAATTTGGAATAAATCACCCGCAGTATTTCCTGCATTTCCGCCGAAGTTTCATCCCCTTCAATCATGATCTCCCGTGAAGGCCCGATCGCGAAATCCAGTGCCATGAGCATTTGCGGAAATCCGGAGGGAAACTGATGGAGATGCGCGGAAAACGCGTCAAGCGACTCACGGGCTTTCTTCTCAAGCTCCAGATCATGGGTCAACCGTCCTGTTTTGAGTAATGCGCAGGCGGCCATAGAATTTCCCGAGGGAATCGCGCCGTCATAAAGCTCTTTTGACGGGGCGATTAATTCTTCAGCGTCTGAGCCCGAAAGAAAAAATCCTCCGTTTTCGTTATCCCAGAACAGCCGGATCATTTCATGCGCGAAAAACCGGGCTTCTTCCAGATAAAGCCGGACAAACGTGGCTTCATACAAGTCCGCGAGGCCGAGCGTGAAAAACGCGTAATCCTCCAGGAATCCGGTAACGGCGGCTTCCCCGTCGCGAAAACGGTGGAGCAAACGGCTGTCTCCCCGCTTTAGTTTCGAGAGAATAAAATCTGCTGCTTTGCGCGCCGCCTGAGCGTAGCGCGGCTCATTCAATACCCGAGCGCCGAACGCGAGCGAAGAAATCATCAGGCCATTCCAGTCGGTGAGAATTTTATCGTCGAGATGAGGCCGCGGGCGTTTGGAGCGTACATCAAAAAGTATTTTTTTCAATTTGCGGATATTTTCACCGGGCGTTTTTTGAACGTAGAGAATATTTTTTCCGGTGAACTCGCCCTGAGGATCGGAAAGCGCGTTGCCCTCCGGTTTCACGCCGTAACAGGCATTAAACTCAGCCGCGACATCTTTTCCGCACAATCGGATAATTTCATCTTCACTCCAGACATAAAAAGCACCTTCTGCCTTTTTTTCCGGATGTGCCGCGTCCACAAGACTGTCTGCGTCTTCGGCAGAGTAAAACGCGCCTTCAGGCGAGGTCATATCCCGCAAAACATAATCGAAAATTTCACGGGCAATGCGGGCGTAAAATTCATTGCGCGTCGCCTGATAGGCTTCCAGATACGTGCGCGCCAAGAGCGCCTGGTCATACAGCATTTTCTCGAAATGCGGAACTCGCCACTCGCCGTCCACCGAATAGCGGTGAAATCCGCCGCCCAGCTGATCGTACATTCCGCCCGCGGCCATGGCTTTCAGCGTGTGTTCCACAATTTCCAGCGCGGCTGGATTATTCCAGCGTTTCCAGTAACGCAAAAGAAATGAAAGCGCATGGCTTCTCGGAAATTTCGGCGCGCCGCCGAATCCGCCAAAATGGGAATCGTATTGCGATGAGAACTGCTGATACCCTTTCGCGAGCACGCTTTCATCGAGCGGCTGAACTTTCGTTTTCTGGCCCGAATGTTCTTTCAGTGCCTGCGTAATTTCATCGCCCGCTTTGATCAGATCGTCATGGTTTTGACTCCATTTCATCACGATCGCGCGCAGGATCGGGGCAAAACCGGGACGCCCCCACCGGTCTTCCGGCGGAAAATAGGTTCCCCCGTAAAAAGGCTTGAGTTCGGGCGTGAGAAATAAACTCATCGGCCATCCGCCCTGTCCGGCAATGGCCATCACGGCCTGCATATAAATTTGGTCGACGTCGGGACGTTCTTCGCGGTCAACTTTGATCGAGACAAAATGTTCATTCAATAATTTCGCGATGGAAGGATTGACGAAAGATTCTTCCTCCATAACATGGCACCAGTGGCAGGTGGAATATCCGATGGAAAGGAAAATAGGTTTGTTTTCGCGGCGTGCTTTTTCAAACGCTTCGGGACCCCAGGCGTACCAATCGACGGGATTTTCAGCGTGCTGAAGAAGGTAGGGGCTTTTCTCTTTGATAAGGCGGTTGGGCATATAATAAATGTAAAATGCAAAATGAAGAGTGCAAAATTATGGAATGCGCGTCCTGCGCTTCCATAATTTTGCACTCTTCACTTTACATTTTGAATTATTGTCATTTTCCGTGCTGACTGTCTTCGATCATCTGTTCATCTTCGGCCGTCGGTTCAAGTGAAGCCAGTTCCCCGTCACCTCCGGTGTCCGCTTCTTCCTCAGCCATTTCAGTGGCCACATCCGTTCCGGCATAAGAAACCTGCGGCTGAGCGGCAAAGAGTACTCCGAACAGCGCCATAATCATCATTAATCCTTTAATTATATTCATGACCGCCTCCTGTTGTTTAAGATTCATTTTCATCGGTCACAGCAATATGCTCAAGCTGTGCCGCTAATTCCGGATCCGTGTCTTGCAATTTCCTTGCTGCCGCTAAAATTGCTATTGAGTCACCCGCCGTAAGAATGGTCACGCCCGTTTCAGGCGCCCTGCCAAATTGCGCCTGCCTTGAGGTCCAATCTCTTTCCAGCTCTTCCGACCTCGTATCCTCAAAAGTTTTTTTGAGCTCTTGATGAATCGAAGCGGTGTCACTGGCCGCATTCGACGAAGCATAAGCGGTGCAAACCGGAAATAAAAGAACTATGAGGAAAAAGATATTAAACCAGCTGACGGAGAACATACTGAAGAATCCCTCCATTCCGGTAATAATTCAATTCCTCGGGCGTCTGAATCCGGCAAATCGCCTTAAAATCAATTATGCCCGATGAACCTTTAGCTTGCACATCCAGCAACTTTCCGGGATCAAGCCCCTCCTGAATTCCCTTGATTTCATAGGTTTCTCCACCGGTCAGGCCTAAAGTCGCCGGGTTCTGGCCTTCCTGAAATTGAAGCGGCAGGATACCCATTCCGATCAAGTTCGACCGGTGAATGCGCTCATAGCTTTGCGCGATCACGGCTTTCACTCCGAGCAGAGCCGGACCTTTGGCCGCCCAGTCACGCGACGAACCGGAACCATATTCTTTTCCGGAAATCACGATCAGAGGAACGCCCTCCTTGATGTATTGTTCCGACGCTTCGAAAATCGTGGTGACTTTTCCGTCGGGAAAATGCAGGGTCCATCCCCCTTCGGTTCCGGGTGCGAGCTGATTGCGCAGACGGATATTCGCGAACGTCCCGCGCACCATCACTTCGTGGTTTCCGCGGCGCGCGCCGTAAGAATTGAAATCTTTTTTCGTAACGCCATGCGCGATCAGATATTTTCCCGCGGGCGAATCTTCCGGGATCGACCCGGCCGGTGAAATATGATCGGTTGTCACCGAATCTCCGAGAAGCGCGAGCACCCGGGCGCCGGAAATATTTTTCAAAAGTCCGGGCTGAGCCGGCATGTCCACGAAATACGGCGGATGCTTCACATATGTCGATTTAGGGTCCCAAACAAACGTGTCGCCTTTCGGCACATCCAGCGTCTGCCACAATTCATCGCCTTTGAACACGTCGGCATACTGGCGCTTGAACATTTCCGAATCAACGGATTTCATCGCCTCACGGACTTCGCGCTCCGTCGGCCAAATATCTTTCAAGTAAACGGCGTTGCCTTTGGAATCATGGCCCAGCGGCTCATGCTCCAAATTGATGTCAGCGGTTCCGGCAAGCGCATACGCCACCACGAGCGGCGGACTGGCCAAATAATTGGCCCTGACGAGCGGATGCACGCGGCCTTCAAAATTGCGGTTTCCGGAAAGCACTGCCACGGCGACTAAATCATCCTGCTTGATGGCTTTTCCGATCGGTTCCGGAAGCGGGCCGGAATTTCCGATGCAGGTGGTGCATCCGAATCCCACGAGATTGAATTTGAGTTTTTCAAGAAACGGAAGCACGCCGGTTTTTTTCAAATAATCCATCACCACTTTGGAACCGGGCGCCAAACTAGTTTTCACCCACGGCTTCACCGTAAGACCCTTTTCTACCGCTTTTTTGGCGAGCAGTCCCGCACCGATCATCACAGCGGGGTTAGAGGTGTTCGTACAGCTCGTAATCGCCGCGATCACCACGGAACCGTGCTGAACATCAAATTTACTTCCGTTGAACTCAACAGCTGCTTTTGTTCCGATTTTTCCGAGATGATGCATAATCGACGGATCGGGAGCTTTCGCGCTCCCGCCTTCTTCAATCCAGTCGGCCACACGCTGAGGGTCCAGATTATTTTCTTTTCCGTGAACCATTTCGCAAAGCGCCTTGCGGAATTCTTTTTTGGAATTTGAAAGCGCCACGCGGTCCTGCGGACGCTTCGGTCCGGCAAGTGACGGCTCAACTTTGGCCAGATCAAGTTCCAGCGTATCCGAGAAAACGGGATCCGGCGTCTGATCGGTCCGGAAAAGCCCCTGTTCCTTCGTATAAGCTTCCACCAAATCGATCAGTTCTTTGGGGCGGCCTGAAAGTTTCAAGTAAGCGATTGTTTCCGCGTCCACGGGAAAAAAACCGATCGTAGCGCCGTATTCCGGGGACATATTTGCGATCGTCGCCCGGTCAGGCAGAGGAAGACTGGAAAGCCCGGGACCGTAAAATTCCACGAATTTATCGACCACGCCTTTTTTGCGGAGCATTTGCGTCACCGTAAGTACAAGATCGGTTGCCGTCGCGCCTTCCCGGAGTTTCCCGGTGAATTTAAATCCGACTACCTCGGGAAGCAGCATGGAAATAGGCTGACCCAGCATCGCGGCTTCTGCCTCAATACCGCCGACGCCCCAGCCCACCACTCCGAGCCCGTTGATCATGGTGGTGTGAGAATCGGTGCCCACCAGCGTATCGGGATAAGCATTTTTTCCGTCGGTAAAAATGACTTTGGCGAGATACTCGAGATTGACCTGATGCACGATTCCGGTTTCGGGCGGCACGACGCTGAAATTCCGGAATGCCTGCTGGCCCCAGCGCAGGAACGCATAGCGCTCGCGGTTGCGCTCAAATTCGATTTTCGCATTCTGCTCAAACGCGTTCGGCGCGCCGAAATAATCCACCTGAACCGAGTGATCGATGACCAAATCCACGGGCTGCAGCGGATTGATTTTTTTCGGATCTTTCGCCATCTTTTTCATCGCATCGCGCATCGCGGCCAAATCCACCACGCAGGGCACGCCCGTGAAATCCTGAAGCAAAACTCTCGCGGGACGGAACGCGATTTCTTTATCGGATTTTCTCTTCGGATCCCACGTCAGCCCCGCCTCAACATCCCCTCCGTGCCGCATGAGATTTTCGATGAGAATTTTGAGAGAAAACGGAAACCGTGAAATATTTTTCAAACCTGAAATGGGGGTAATCGTGTATGTGTGACTGCCGACTTTTAACTCTGACATGATGACTCCTTTAAATCTCCACAAAAATGTCTTCGCCTTCGATTTTCACGTTAAATTGTTTCTGCACCGCGCTGGGGTTGGTGAGACATTTTCCGGTGGTCACATCATATTCCCATGCATGCCAGGGACACACAACCGTAGTTCCGTCCAGCATGCCCTCCCCCAGAGGGCCTCCCTGATGCGCACAAGTATTGTCGATCGCGTAAAAATTCCCGTCCACGTTAAACAGGGCAACGACGTGTCCGTTCACTTCGATGGTTTTTCCCGAACCGGGCGCAATTTCTTGAGTTGAAGCAACTTTGACGAATGGCATAAGGGCGAGATTATACTAAAAAATCCTTGTATGCGTCACCGAGATCTGTGAGAGGCTGATGGGTCCTGGTATCTTCAATGGGGTAGCTGGCCGGCGACTTTTCTTTCAGCTGCGGGATAATCTTGGCAAGGCGGTCATGATAAGTCGGCAGGTCGATCTGATAAAAAATCCCGAGCGAAACGCGCTCTTCCAGTTTCATCAGCTGTGTCAGCGCTTTTTCCTTTTTCTGAGCTACTTCAGCCGTGTCCTCTGAATTTTTAACGATTCCGTCGTAGCCGATTTCCTCCAATTTATAAACACGCGGCACATTTTGCCCCGCAATCTGAATGGTGCCGGAAAAATATTCTTTGTTATGCAAATTGTTGTAAGTGGGACAAGGCTGCAGCACATTCACGATGGCCATGCCCCGGTGATTGATCGCGGCTTTAATCATTTGCGTCAGATGCATGACGTCATAAGCATAGCTTCTTGCGACAAACGTGTACCCGGCCGTAATCGCCATCGCGAGCGGATTCACGCCCTGATTCACATTCGGGAGCGGAAGAGATTTCGGCTTCATGCCCAGACCGAGGGTCGGTGATGCCTGGCCTTTCGTCAGGCCGTAGACTTCGTTATCGTAAACAATGTAGGCAATATCAATGTTGCGCCTTCCTGCGTGAACAAAATGCCCCGCGCCGATACCGTATCCGTCTCCGTCACCGCCCGTGGCCACCACCGTAAGCTCGGGATTCGCGAGTTTGCCGCCGAGCGCAAACGGAAGCACGCGGCCGTGGAGTGTGTGAATGCCGTATGTTTTGATGAAATGAGGCGTCTTGGACGAACAGCCGACTCCGGAATAAACCGCGACACGCCACGGATCGAGCGCCATTTCCGAAAACGCTTTCTGGATGCAGTTGACGATGCCGAAATCGCCGCAGCCGGGGCACCAGTCGGGATGTACCGTAGTTTTATAATCCGCCGGTTTATAAATTTTGGGCGCGTTAGAGGCCATAACGAAGCACCACCTTTTTGGTCTTTTTCTGGACGATTTCCGTCACCGCAGAAACAATTTCCGTTTCGGAAATCGGACGTCCCGTCCACTTGAGCACTTTATGCGGAATATCGATGCCGGTTTCCTGGCGCACGAGCTCGGCAAGCTGGGCCGTATAATTCATTTCAATATCGATCAGGTTTTTCGCTTTTGACAAAATCTTTGAAACCGCCTCGGCAGGAAACGGGCACATCAGCCGGATTTGAAGCACATTTACGTTGATCCCTTTTGATTTGAGCACCGGGAGCGCGTCGAGAATCGGCGGCTTGGCCGATCCCCAAGTCACAATCGTGTAATCCGCTTTTTCGTCACCGAAAAATTTGTACTGATCACGCTCGGGAATTTCTTTAAGAGCCAAATTGAGTTTTTTCATGCGCTTCTCATCCATTTTGAGCCGGTTCTCCGGTTCCTCGCAAATATGCCCCAGTTCATCATGCTCATCGCCGGTCATCCAGAAAATTCCGCCTTTCTGGCCCGGAAGGGTTCGCGGTGATAGCCCGCTTTCAGTAAACGCGAACCGCTTAAATTCCCCGCCCGTGGCGGCATTAGCTTCCAGCGTTTCTTTCGAAGCATAAACACCGCGTTCGATCATCAATTTCGATTCATCATACGGAAGAATGCTCTGAGTATTATTCGCGATGGCTTTGTCTGAAAGCACAATCACCGGCGTCTGAAATTTCTCGGCATAATTGAACGCGTAAAATGCGTCATAAAAACTTTCTTCCATGTCGCCCGGTGCGATCACAATGCGCGGAAATTCTCCGTGCCCCGCATTAATCGTGAACAGCAGATCTCCCTGTTCGTGGCGCGTCGGAAGTCCCGTCGACGGGCCGCCGCGCTGATAATTGAAAACCACCACCGGCACTTCATTCATTCCCGCCCATCCGATGCTTTCACACATCAGACAGAATCCCGGCCCCGACGTGGATGTGGACGCGCGGGCACCCATCAGTCCCGCGGAAATAGCCAGCTGAATGGAAGCGATTTCATCTTCCGCCTGCATCACAAGAACTCCGTACTCGGGTTTTCCTTCCAGATAAACGCTTTCATCGCTGGCGGGTGTAATCGGATAGTAGGTTTGAAATTTACAGCCGGCCTTGAGTTTGCCGAGCGCCACGGCCTGAACGCCGTTGATCATCAGCCGCCGGGGAGTTTGAGGCAATGCTTTCAATTTCCATGCGAACTTTTGAATTTTCTCTTTCGGGACTTGCGAAATGGCTTTTTCCGCCACTCTCATGTTTAAAGGAACGAGAGGCGCTTTTTTTCCGGTGAAAATTCCCGCGAGCGCCTTTTCCATATAATGAACGTCGTATTCCAAGAGCGCAAAGGAAGCGGCCACGGCGATGGTGTTTTTCATGATAATCAGCTTTAAATAATCTTCGCCGGTTTCCTGAGCGATTTCTTTGATAATTTTCTCGAAATCAATCGGAATCAGAATAACGTCTTTTGCCAATTTCAAATTTTCGGGCTTGGTCAGCAGGGGGTCATAAACAAAGGCTCCGCCGGGTACAAGTTCCTGCGCATGGATTTGAGCGGTTGAATCTTCAAAGGTAGCGAGTAGATGAACGGGGTCAATGTGGGAACCGATTTGTTTGGTGCTGACCCGCACCTGAAAATAGCTGTGTTCACCCATAATATTGGAGTGATATTCGCGCTTGCCGTAAATCCAGAGACCTCCCGCCACACAGGCGCGCGCAAATAGATTGGCCGAGGATTCCACCCCTGTCCCCTGCGGTCCTCCGATCATCCATGAAAGGTCATTGACAATGGCCATAGCCTGTTCTCCTTAACTTTAAGCATAGACCCCATTTCCGCTTATTCCTACACATATTAACTGTAGCATATGGCTTGACTTCTTTGTCATCCCGGACTAGACACGTCCGCGTGTATTTAGCGGACGTGCGTGATCCGGGATCCAGTGTCGTTTCGTGCACAGCAAATCCATCATTGGGTTGAGAAAGACCCTGGATTCCAGATCAGCCTGCGCAAAATCGCGCAGCGCTGTCTGGAATGACAACTTCCCTAATCGCCGGTTACAGTTGCCCTCAAGTGTTCTTGTCTCTATAATGTTTTTTTCACGGAGGCCGTATTCAATGGATTGGCTGCTTCAAGTCGCCGCAATTATTATCTTCGCCCGCGTCGCGGGAATCCTGTCGCGAAAAATCGGCGTCAGCGCCCTGTTCGGCGAAATCCTGTTCGGTATTTTCCTGGGAACCGTCGTACTCTGGCAAGGATGGCATTTTGATACTCATGTCATCGAAGCCCTTTCTGAAATCGGCATTATCTTTCTAATTTTCATCATCGGTCTTGAAACCGATGTATGGCAGGTCCTTTCCGTTGGCATTCGCGGTATTCTCGTCGCCATTTTGGGCGTTGTCCTTCCCTTTGCAGCCGGATACTACGTGAGTCACTTTTACGGCTACGACACAAAAACATCCTTGTTCGTTGCTTCTACATTCACAGCTACCAGCGTGGCCATTTCCGCGCGCGTTTTCATGGATTTAAACTACGTGGGCCACCGCGCTTCGCAAACCGTGCTGGTTGCCGCCGTCGTTGATGACGTTCTCGGATTTCTGGTTTTTACCGGTGTTCTGATTATGGAAACCACAGCCGGCGAAGGCGGGTCAGCGGATTTGATGTCAAAAATTCTTCCGGCCGTTTTGTTCCTGCTGATATTCTTACCTCTCATGTGGGTGGGCACCGGGCCACTGTATAAATTCCTGGACCGTTTCGGCGCGGAACCCAAATTCGTCCTGATTATCGGAATCTTACTCGCCATTTCTTTCATGGCGAATGCCGCCGGACTCGCCGCGATTATCGGCGCGTTCTTTTTCGGACTGGCCCTGAGTATGCGTCGCGATCCGGAATTTATTGAATCCTCCACTCCGATTTTCCTGATTTTCGCTCCTATCTTTTTTGTGTTTATGGGATTTCAGGTCAATGTAGGCGCGCTGTGGAATAATATCGGCATGGCAGGCGTGCTCATTATCACCGCCATTCTCTCCAAACTTGTGGGCGCGATGGCAGGAGTGATGCTCTGCCGCGGATCATGGCGAGAGGCGCTCGTAGTCAGCATCGGCATGGTGCCGCGCGGTGAAGTAGGATTGATCATCGCGAGTATCGGAAAAAAGTTAAACGTCATCGATGACAGCCTTTTCGGCGCTGTCACGCTGATGTGTATTTTCACCACCCTGATTGCCCCGTTCCCTTTGCGCAAAGCAATTGAATATATGGTGGCCGGGGAAAAAAAGGAGGTTAAACCCTGATGAAACTCGTAAAAGATGCGAAACGCGAGCTCCTGCCCGACCTGGATTTAGTGCAGCCGCAAACCGATCTCAAGCAGGTATTTGAAATTTTTAAATTCCACACCGTCACGCGCGTGATTTTTGTCGTAGATGCCCAAAACAAACTTCTTGGAATGGTCGATGTAAAAATCCTCCTGAAACTGCTGGCATCTTCCTTGGTAAAGCAGGAAAGTCTTACTTTTTTTTCCGAGGTTTCTGCCCGCACCGCTGAAGACATCATGGTGCGCCGCATTTATGTGAAAGAGAATGAGCCCCTTTCCAAAGCGCTCCAGATCATGGTGGAAACAAAAACCGAAGATTTAGCAGTCGTGGATGACCAGGAAAAAATTACGGGAAGCCTCAATTGTTTTGACGTGATGTCGAAACTGGCTCAATAATTCTTCAGCGCGGGAACGCTTCTTTAACACCGCCGTCGACGGTGAGAATGCAGCCGGTGGTTTTAGCGGATTTATCAGATGCAAAAAATAAAACGGATTCAGCCACATCTTCGGCCGTGACCCGGGCCTTTAATAAATTCCTCTTGCGGTAAAAATCGGGCAATTCTTTTTCAGGAATTCCGTAACTTTGCGCGCGGTCTTTGCGCACTTTTTCATTCCACAGCCCCGATCCGTCCAGAATTCCGTCCGGATTAATCATGTTGGCGCGTATTCCGAATTCCCCATTCTCGATGGCAACAATGCGGCACAGCTGGGCCTGCGCGGATTTGGAGGCCGAGTAGGCGCCAAAATCTTTTCCCGGCGCGAGCACGTTTTTCGTCGTGATAAAAATAATGGATCCGCCGAGCTCCTGCCGGCGCATGATTTTGAGCACTTCCCGCGTCACAAGAAAATGCCCGGTGGAATTTACGGCCAGGTTTTTCTCCCACTGCCCGAGTTCCAAGTCGGTGATGCTCGCAACCGTGGCCACACCGGCGTTGGAAACGAGAATGTCGATGCCTCCGTAAGTTAAGAGAATTTGGCCGATTGCTTGACGCACGCTTTTTTCAGAGGTCACGTCCATAGCCATCGAAAGCGGATCGTGGTCTTTTTTCAAATCCGTAGCAACGACCAAAGCTCCTTGATCCCGCAGTTTTTTCACAATGGCTTTCCCGATAGCTCCACCGGCTCCGGTGACCAGCGCGATTTTCCGGGCCAGCGGTTTTTCGCTCGGAGCGAGCGATAGTTTATAAAGTTCCATCGACCAATATTCCATTTCGAAAGCCGGCTTTTCGGAAAGCGATTTATAAGGCGCCCACAGGCTCGCGTCCTTCTGACATTGAATCGAATGTTCATACACTTCGGCGACAATGTCAGCGGAAGCGGCGTCTTTACCCGTCGTAATCATGCCGATTCCGGGCACGAGTAAAATCACGGGATAAGGATCGAGCATGTACATGCCCGGTTGTTTATGCTTTTCATAATATTTTTTGTGATTTTCGGCATACGCTTCGATTTGCGGGGCAACCGGTTTATCCGGATTCAAAAAAAGCGGAAGGCGTTTCGTGCGCAGCATATGATCCGGCGTCGCGGCGCCTTCCTGCGACGCTTTCGGCGCGAGACGCGAATTCACATATTCCAGCACTTCAGGCTTGTCGTCGTAGCGGAGAATCACGGACTTGGTTTTGCTCAACGTACCGCGAATCACCGGGTAATTTTTACGCAGCCATTCGAAACGATTTTCTTTCGAGAGTGTTTTTATGCGCGTACCGCCGAGAATCGCGGTGGTTTTGCGTTTCTTCGCAAAATAATTTTCTGCGCGGGTCACGTATTCAATCGTGCGGGAATAACTTTCTTTTGAATTTTCTCCCCAGGTAATAAGTCCGTGATTTTCGAGAATAGCGCCTTTGGCTCCCGGGTTTTTGCGCACAAGTTCGGTCATCACTTTCGAAAGTTTAAATCCGGGTTTTACATACGGCACCCAAACCAGTTCATTGCCGAAAAGTTTTTTCGCGAGCGCGCGGCCGCGCTTGTTGTTCGTAACGGCAAGAATTGCGTCGGCATGCGTGTGATCAATGTCGGGATATTCGACGAATGCGTGAAGCAGCGCTTCAATCGACGCGCGCGGGGCTTTCGGATTCAGCATGCAATGCTCGAGAAAACTTACCATTTCTTCGTCGGTCATCGCCTCAGTTTCATAAGCCGGAAGCACGCGCTCAAGATCCAGCGGAGTAAAATGTTTCGGCTCGGACGCTTTCAGGTCGGACCCGGAACCCTTCACGCGCAGCACCTGACGGACCTGGCCCTGGAAATCCTTTTCCTCCCATTTCGTAGACGTATTACCGCCTCCCCAAACGCACAATTTGGGTTCAGAACCGATCAGACGGCTCCGGTACACCAACTGCTCCAGCCGGGTCATTTTTGAGGCAATTTTGTCATTCCAGAGGTTTTTCATAGGGAGGGTATATTAAATGAGCAAATTCACGCTGTAAATCATCAAATTGTAAGGCGATTGTAAGCTTTTTATTACTTCTTATTGTAAGGTTTTTGAAATGTCCGCATTACCATAAATTCTACAGCGGGAGACATATGAACAGGTTTCAATTCAATATCCGGATGAGCGTTTTTATAAACACGGAAAATCTCATCGGCAAACGCCTGCCCCACTTCCTTTACCTTGCGAAAATTAAGGATGATAATTTTAAAAGCATCCAATCCAAATAGTATTCTTTTTGCCTGTGAACGGGACATGTGTTCGGATTCTTTTTCGGACAAATGAACGGTGATTTCCGTCTTATTAAATTCATAATCATCCCCGGAATAACTGTCAAATAAACGCTTCAAATCTTTTTTTGACGATTTGCTCAAAATAAAATCAACCCGGGTGCCTTTTCTTAATTTCACATTTTTCAAAAAAACGTCTTTTGTTTTATCATTATCGATTGTCAAACGCACACGTCCGCTCTCCAGAATAAACCGGTCGCTGATTTTTGAAGTAAAAAAAATCCCCTGCCCGGAATGTCTTTTAGGGTCTGTGGTTTGTTTTCCTTTTAGCAAATGCTCCACGGCTTCATAATGATTTTTCAATTTAAATTTTCTCATTACATTTTCAAAAACTCCGATACCCTTATCAATTACTGCAAAAATTATCTGCGAACCGACATATTCAAATTGGACCAAAACTTTTTTGCTTCCGGAATGGTCAATGGCGTTATTCAGCATTTCAGTAAAGGCATAATTGAGAATCCCATAAGCGTTGGAAGATAATACCTTCGAAAAAACCATCTTTAACGCCGCCTGCTGAAAAACCCTATCCTCCTCCAATCCTTTGATTAAATACCGGTGCGTAAAGGCAGGAATTTCGTTTGAGAAAAACTTTTTCTTATCATAGGCCGCATATTTCGCATTCCGGGTAGAACCTATTTTGATCAATTTTTTCTGCGCAATAAGCTCCCTAAAATGCTGCGCCGCTGTTTGCCGCGTAATCTTCAACGCTTTGATAACCTCAGAGGCTCTTATCTCTTCTTTGGTTTGAATTAGCTTTAATATGTAGTTTTTCGTTTTCATAATCATTTTAATTGTAAGGCTATTGTAAGGTTTAAGTTACTATTAATTGTAAGGCTAATTGAAAGGATTGTCAATCCATTCCAAGCCGGCCGAGGCGGCCGGCGACATGGGCCATGCGGTACATCCAGTAGAAAAACAGGCCTCCCAGGATGAAGTAAAAAATATTCAATCCGAAGGAGATAAAGAAATAATCGGAGGGCATGGTTCCTGTGGCAATCACGGCACGCATGCCTTCGAAGACATAGGTGCTTGGAATGCATCTCGAGATCACCCGCACCCACGGCGGCAGCACGGAAAGCGGATAAAAAATTGCGGAAATCGGCTGCAGTAAAAACGGAACGCCCCAAATCAGCGCTTCGGCCGCGTGTCCCCAGCGGATAATCAGTCCGGCCGTAAAAACGCCGACAGCCCATCCGAAAAGAAGCAGGTTAAACACCATCGGAATCAGATAAAGTCCGTCGGCAGAAACTAAATTAAATTTGTAAAGACTGAATGCCAAAAATCCTAAAATAATCGTAATGAGCGATGTTTTTACGAATCCGTAAATAAATGTGGCGGCCATCCATTCCCAAATTCTGAGCGGCGAAATCAGAAGATTAACGATGTTCTGCGTCCAAATTTCTTCAATGATGGAAATGCTCACCGACTGCTGGGCGCGGTACAAAACATCCCAAAAAATCATGGCGTTAATCAAAAACACGATAATGCGCGAAATGTCGCCGCCGGCCACGCGCTGAATATACATCGTCACAAATCCCCAAACAAAAAGCTCCATCACCGGCCAGAAAATAATTTCGAAGGTGCGCGGCACACTGCGCTTGTGAAGGTAAAGATAGCGGAGCAGCATGGCCGAGATGCGGTTTAAGCTGGCAATCATGACGGCGCCTCCTCTTTGCTCACCAAATCTCCGCGGACAATTTTGATAAACACCTGGTCCAGCGTTTTACTATTAAATGTCGCTTTAATTTCACCTGCAGTCCCTTGAGCGATGGTTTGTCCTTTGTTGATGAAAATAATCCGGTCGCACATCTCTTCCACCTCGGGCATATTATGCGATGTATAAATGATCCCGAGATTGCGTTCTTTCTGAATTCCCTTTAGAATTTTCCGCACACGGTCCGCCACTTCCGGATCGAGGCTGGCCGTGGGTTCATCCAGAAGCAGCAGTTCCGGATCATTCAAAAAGGATTTCACCAAATTAAGCCGCGTTTTCTCGCCCGATGAAAGCGCGCCGTAGATCCGGTCTCTCAAATGACCGACTTCGAACATATCGAGAAGCTGAGCGATTTTTTGTTTCGCGTTTTTGATGCCGTAAAGTTTCGCGTAAATACTGAGCGTCTCTTTGACTTTTAAATTCGTGGGAAGATTCGTGTATGCGGATGAAAAATTAATGCGCGAGGCGATCCGGTGCCGGTCGCGGAGCGGAGACATGCCGAGCACGCTCACTTCCCCGGAGCTAGCCGTAAGAAGTCCGAGAAGAATGTGAATGGCCGTCGTCTTCCCGGCGCCGTTTGGACCCAAAAGCCCCAGAATCTCTCCCTGCCTCAGATGGAGATTCAGCCGGTCCAGCGCGAGCATTCCGTTATAGTTTTTGCATAACTCTTTTGTCTGAATCAGCATGATTAAAGAATTCCCGTCCTTGCACCGTGAAACAGAAACTGCTGAACAAATCCGGCCTGCGCGCCCCAGCGCTTGCGGCCGAACGCGGCGATTTTTTTTTCACTTATTTTCCGGTTCCGAAAATAAAGTTTTCGCACAATGCGGTGAATCCAGACGTCCACCGGAAACGATTCGTATTTTTGGAATCCGTAAAGCAGTACGCAGTCTGCCACTTTCTCGCCCACTCCGGGAAAAGCCATGACACGCTCTTTCGCGTCTTCATATTCCGCGCTGCGGATTATATCCAGCACTTCCGGATTCGCGGCCACAAATTTCGCGGTTTGGAACAAATACGGAGCGCGGTAACCGAGCCCCAACTCGCGGAGTTTTTTCTCACTCGACGCCGCGATTTGCTCCGCGGACGGGAAATTATATTCGTCATGACTGAGATCGCGCGAGAGACCGCGCCAAATTCCCTGAATGCGCTTGAAATTGTTGTTGGCGGAAATAATGAAGCCGGCCAGCGCTTCCCATCCGTTCTGGCGGATAATGCGCAGGCCTTTGAATTCCTGAAGCGGCTTGACGAGACGTTCATCGGCAGCCAGCGTGTCATACACCGGCCGCATGTCGCGGGCTAGATCGAAGTAGTTGCGGATCGTCTTCTCTGCCACTGTGCCATCGACGTTCAGCAGATTGCCCTCCTGCCATATCTTGGCAGGCCGTCCTTCGAGCACGCCCGAATATACATTCCGCTCATTTTTCTGAAACCCAAACACCTGCGCGGAATCAAGCGTTGCTTCGAGATTGAAATCAGAAACGGGAATCTTCATACAACTATTCTACTGTATTTTACGAAGCGTAAGCGAATTCGTTACCACCGATACGGAGCTGGCGGCCATAGCGGCGCCGGCGATAACGGGCGAAAGCAGCCAGCCAGTAAAGGGATACAGCACACCAGCGGCGATGGGAATTCCGAGGATATTATAAATGAATGCAAAAAAAAGATTCTGGCGGATTTTGGACATTACTTTTTTCGAAAGTTCGAACGCGAACAACGCATCCCGCAAATCGCTTTTCATCAGAATCATATCCGCCGCTTCGATGGCCACGTCCGTTCCGGAGCCGATGGCGATGCCAACATCCGCTTTGGCCAGCGCCGGGGCGTCGTTAATACCGTCACCGACCATGGCAATAAAATTATCTCCTTCTGCCTTTAGGGACGCAACGGCCGCGGCTTTATCCTGCGGCGCAACTTCGGCAAGCACGCACTTTTCGTCAATACCGGCCTGACGGGCGATGGCATTTGCCGTCCGGTGATTATCTCCCGTAATCATCCAAACTTCTTTTCCCATGGCGCGGAGCAAACGGACCGTTTCTGCGGAAAATTGTTTGAGAGTATCAGCGCAGGCAATAATTCCTTTTAGTGATTTTCCTTCCGCAACAAACATGACGGTTTTTCCTTGGGCTTCAAGCGATTGCCTTTCTTTTTGCAATGACTGAATATCAATAGCCGCTTCTTTCATCAGCGTTTCATTGCCGAGAAGAAAATTTCCGGCGCGCACACCGCGTCCGGTCAGCGCCTCGAAGGATTCCGGATCATTCACATGAATACCGCGTGATTCGGCAGCTTTCAGAATGGCCTGAGCCAGCGGATGCTCCGATCTTTTCTCGCAAACCGCCGCGATTTCAAGAACGCGCGCATCATTCGGAACAATATCCGTAACTTCCGGATGACCTTTGGTCAGCGTTCCCGTTTTATCGAAAATAACCACATTCACTTTTTCGCACTTTTCAAGCGCCTCGGCATTTTTAACCAAAACCCCGTGTTTTGCCGCCGTCCCGGTTCCTACCACAATCGCCGTCGGCGTGGCCAGCCCAATCGCACAGGGACAAGCGATGATCAGTACCGCAATAAATGCCGTAAGCGCAAAAATAAATGAAGCGCCGGAGGCAAGCCAAACGCCGAAAGAAATCAGAGCAATAACCACCACCGCGGGAACAAAATACGAAGAAACTTTATCGGCCAGATTCTGAATGGGCGCGCGGCTTGCCTGTGCGTCCTGAACGATTTTGATAATGCGCGCGATCGTAGTATCCTCGCCCACCTGCTTCGCGACAAACCGGAAGCTTCCGGTCTTGTTGATCGTGCCGGCCGCCACTTTGTTTCCTTTGACTTTCTCGACCGGAATACTTTCGCCTGTAAGCATCGATTCATCGACGGATGACGCGCCGTCGATCACCTCGCCGTCCACCGGAATCCGCGAGCCGGGACGGACAATCACGGTATCCCCCACGCGCACGTCGCTGACCGGAACCTCTATTTCAAATCCCCCGCGATCCACATAAGCTTTATCGGGAACCAGATTCATTAAATGCTGAATGGCTTCGGAGGTTTTTTTGCGTGAGCGCACTTCCAGAAATTTCCCGAGAAGAATAAATGCGATTAGCAGTCCTGCGATTTCAAAATACAGATGCCCATGATTCGAAAGAAGCCTGAACACACTGTAAAAATAGGCCGTGCCCGTGCCAAGCGCCACAAGCGTATCCATGTTGGCAGCGCGATTTTTAATAACAGCGGCAAACCCGCTTGAGAAAAATTGACGTCCCATCCACATAATCGGGGTGGCCAAAAAAAATTGCACCCAGCCCAGCACGGCTATATCCATGGTCGTCATGGCAATCCCGGCCAGAGGAATGCTGAGCGCAAACGAAACGATCACTTTTTTCTTAAGAGACTGAAGTTCCCGGTCGGGATTCAGAAGTTCATCGCGGCAGGATACGGAACAGAAATAAAAAGTCTGATTGTCTTTTTTCGCAGCGATGGCCTTGGATTCATCCACCATCATGCCGCAAACGGGGTCTTTAACCATTATTTTTTGCGGCACTCCAGAAGAATGATGCTGGCGAGACTTTCCGGCATAAGCCACGCATCGAAACGCACCCAGGCGGATAGGAAACGGTTTATAGCCTTGTAAAACGGAAGATATTTCAATGAAAGCGGTTTGCCGCTCGTTCTTGCGAGGAATAATTTCACCGTCAGCCACGTACCTAAACGCTCCACCGGTCCGCCTACTTTCTTTTTTTGAATTACCTCGAATCCCGCGGCTTCAACTTTTTCGATAAGTTCCGGGATCCGATAACGGCGCTCGTGATGTACGTACTCATCGTCGAAACCCCAATAATGCGGATGCACGGGCACAGTGATTACGAGGCGTCCTTCAGGCTTCAGAATAGAATTAAGCTCAGAAAGCACTGTGCGGTCGTCGGGAATATGCTCGAGCACTTCGGAGAGAACCACCGAATCAAACGATCCGGGCTTGAAAGAAATTTTCGTGGCGTCGGTGACCGCAAAAAAGGGGTCAGACCCCTTTTGCAAAGGGGTCTGACCCCTTTTTTGCCGGCTCAGCTCCTTCATCGCGTTCTGTTCCAGATCCGTGTAGACGCTGGCAGAGGTCACGGGCGAAATGCCGCTTCCGATTTCCAGGCTGCGGCCGGAATAATTTTGAGTGACGCCGCGGACAGCTTTTACGCGCGTCAAATAATTGAACAGGTGATTTTTATATTCGAGATAAACGGGATCGGAAAAAAATCCCTCAAACGGATTTTGCATGGCTGGGCGTTAAGTTAATGTCTAACTTTCCTGAAGAGTTTTCAAAAATGGGGTACTGCGCAAATCCTGATTTCTGCGCGCGGTATTTGAAGCTAGTACCGAGTACACCGAAACCATATTTGACGGAACGCATAAAATTAATTGAGGAAGCCCCGGTGAAGTATTTTGCGGGGCAGGAAATCTCGCCGATTTTGAATCCGAAAAAAACTGTCTGCGCGAGCATTTCATTGTCAAACACGAAATCATCGGAATTTTTCTCAAGCGGCAGCGTTTCCAGCACGCGCCTTGAAAAAGCGCGGTAGCCGGTGTGATATTCCGAAAGTTTCTGTCCCATCAGAAGATTCTGAGCGAGCGTCAAACAGCGGTTCGCGACATATTTATAAAGCGGCATCCCGCCTTCCAGCGTCCCGCCGACAAGAATGCGCGAACCGAGCACCGCGTCATAAACGCCCGAACCAATCATCGACGCCATGGCCGGAACGAGCTGAGGCGTGTACTGATAGTCCGGATGAAGCATGACGATAATGTCCGCGCCTTTGCGCAGGGCTTCGCGGTAGCAGGTTTTTTGATTTCCGCCGTAGCCTTTGTTCGCCAGATGAAGCACGGTGTGAATGCCGAGACGTTTCGCCACCTCAACGGTTTCGTCCTTGGAGGCATCGTCAACGAGAATTACTTCATCCACAAGATCTTTAGGGATATCGCGGTAGGTTTGTTCCAGGGTTTTGCCCGCATTGTAGGCAGGCATCACCACTATTACTTTTTTTGAATTAATCATTTCATTTTCTCGTACTTCGTCGTTCGTCTTTCGTACTTCGAAATACGAAGTACTAAGTACGATGTACTGTTTTAGAACCAGTTAAGGGTTTTTGCAAGCGCAAAAATGCCGCCGGCAATCACCACTGCGGAAAGCAGCCATTTCTCGTGGGCGCAAGCTCCCTTAGCTGATTTGCAATGTTTATCCGGGCAGAACAGTGACATAATATTCTCACCCCCCTCTTAAAATTATAACTCCAAGTCCTTCAAGTTACGGTTTTCTCCCAGAACGACCAAAACGTCATCCGGGGCGATTTTGGTATCGGCTCCGGGAAGCATTTTCAGCGTTCCTTCAAGCGGCTTGCGGATGGCGAGCACTTCAATGCCAAGTTTGGATCTGAGTTTCAATTCTTTCAAAGTCTTTCCCGCATACTTATCCGGCGCGGCAAGTTCCAGGATGCTGAATTCATCGGAAACTTTAATAAAGTCCAGCACGTCGCTTGAGAAAAGACTGCTTGCCAGGCGAAGCGCTTCGTCCCTTTCCGGAAAAATGACTTCGTTCGCGCCGACCAGCTGAAGAATTTTTGCATGCTCCGCGCTCACCGCTTTGGTAATAATACGCTTTACCCCCATTTCCTTCAGATAAAGCGTTACGATCACGCTGAAATCGATGCGGTCGCCCAAGCTGATCACGGCCACGTCAACATCCTTCACGCCAAGTTCTTCGAGCAGGTGCTTGTCAGTGGCATCTCCGACAACCGCTTTCGAGACTTTGTTTTTGATATCCTGAACACGCTCTTTGTCCAGATCGATCGCCAGCACTTCGCATTTTTTCTCGGCCAGCGCCTCAGCCAGCGTAAAACCGAAATTTCCTAAACCTATGACTGCGATTTGTTTCATTGTTTACTCCCATTTCAAAAGGGATTTAGGAGCTGGGATCTAGGACCTAGTTGAAAATAAAAACCAGATCCCAAATCCTAACTCCCAGTCCCTGTTTTTAACCTGTCATCACCGACTCTTCGGGATACTGATAAAGCTCTTCTTTTTCTCCGGAAATAACCGTAAGAGCCAAAGCCAGAGGCCCGATGCGGCCCACGAACATACATATTATGATAACCCATTTCCCCGCAAAAGTAAGCGCAGGAGTCACCCCCATGGAAAGCCCCACCGTGCCAAATGCGGAAACCGTTTCAAAGAAAAGGGTTACGAATTTATCGCGGTTCTCCGGCGTGAATATTCCCTGAGTTTCGGTAATTTCCAGAATAACGGTCATGATGAACACAAAAAGACAGGAGGCGAAAAAGAGCGTTAACGCTTTGGCCACCGTACCGGACGGCAATTTTCTGTGAAACGCCGAAACCGTGGATTTGCCCTTGAGTTTCGAGAGAATCAAAAGTGTGATAATGGAAAATGTGGTGGTTTTTACACCGCCCGCGCAGGAAGCCGGGGATCCGCCGATAAACATCAGCACAACAATGATCAAGGCCGTTCCGTTGGCAATCAGGCCGAGATCGACGGTGTTGAATCCGGCGGTTCGGGCGGTGACGGATTGAAAAAAAGAAACTAAAACTAGCTCCTTGGGTGAAAATCCGCCGAAAGAATTCCCCCATTCAAGAAGAAATATAAATAAAGCGCCCAGCAAAATTAAAGTTCCTGAGGTAATCAAAACCAGACGGGACTGAAGCGAAAGCGGCGGGGTTTTCTGCTTCAGAATCGTTCCTTTTATTTTCAGGAAAATTTCCTCATAGACCAGAAAACCGATGCCTCCGATGATAATCAGAATCGCAAACACCAGATTAATGACAATATCTCCCCGGTATTGCATCAAACTGTCGGGCCACAGCGCGAAACCCGCATTGCAGAAAGCGGATACGGCATGAAAAATCGCGTAAAATGCCGCCTTGTCCAAAGCCATTGTCGGCCAGAATTTAAGAAACAAAATTGCCGCGCCGGAAAGCTCGACGATGAGCACGGTCGTCAAAACCACTTTCAGCACACTGAGCATATTCGTGATTCCGACAAAGCTCACATTTTCCTTGAAAAAAATTCTCTCTTCAAAACTGATGCGGCCGCCGAGAGAAAGCACGAAAAATATGGAAAAGGTCATAATGCCCAAACCACCCACCTGCATCAGAAACAGAATCACCACCTGACCCCAAAAAGTAAATGTCGTGCCCGTATCCACCACGACAAGTCCCGTAACACAGGTGGCCGAAGTGGCAGTAAAAAAAGCATCAATCCAGCGAATCTCCCCCTGAACCGTCGCCCACGGTTGATAAAGGAGCCAGGCTCCCGTCAGAATAACGGTCAAGAAGCCGAACACCATCACGCGGCCGGGATGAAGCGTCATACCGTCCTTGGTGAAAATTTTCCGGGGAATATAGGTAAGGAACTCCGATATTTTATCGAGCATGAATATGATCTATCCTCTTATTTAACCTGCAATTACAAATTATCGGCATTTCTTCCCTTTGATTTATGTTCGAGTCATCATATACTAGGGCCACTTTGGAGGAAATATCATGCAAAAATCTCTCGCTGAAATCGCCTCGCTGGTAGGCGGAAACGTCATTGGAGACGGTAAAATTACGGTGAAAGCAATCACCAATATTGAAATGCCCGTCCCCGGCGCCATCACCTTTATCAACGATGAAAAATTTCTCGAAAAAATCAAAGGAACTGAATTTGCCGCGGTCATTGTTCCCCCGTCGATCAGTCAGTTTGAAAAACCCCTGATTCAGGTCCAGAATCCGAAACTGGCCTGGGCCAAAGTGCTTTGGCTGTTCCATCCCGCCCGCCAGTTTGATGGAAAATCCTCCGAAAAAGCGGCGATTCACCCGTCGGCGAAACTCGGCAAAAATGTGACCGTGGAATCTTTCGCGGTGATCGGTGAAAACGTAAAAATCGGCGACAACACCGTAATCCGTTCCGGCACCGTGATCGACCGCAACGCGGAAATCGGTTCGGACACCGTGATTCAGCCCAATGTGATGATTTATGAAAATTGCCGCGTCGGAAACCGCGTGATTTTACACGCCGGTGCCGTGATCGGCGCCGACGGATTCGGCTATGTGATGGACGCGGGAAAATATTTCAAAGTGCCGCAAGTCGGCAATGTCATCATTGAAGATGATGTGGAAATCGGCGCGAACACGACGATCGACCGCGCCACCATCGGTTCCACGATCATTCACCGCGGCGCAAAACTCGACAATCTGGTTCAGGTGGCGCACAACTGCGAAGTCGGCGACCACACCGTAGCCTCGGCGCAAGTCGGCATTTCCGGAAGCTGCACCATCGGAAAATATGTGACGCTTGCCGGGCAAGTAGGGCTCGGGGATCATTGTGATGTCGGTGACCAAGCCATTATCGGCGCCCAAGCCGGCCTTCCTACCGGAAAGAAAATCCCTCCGAAAACCGCGTTCCTGGGCTCTCCCGCCCGCCCGCTCGAAGACATGAAAAAGCAATTCGCCGCTCAGCTGCGTTCGGCGCAAACACTTCAGGTCGTCAGGGATTTGGTGAAGCGGGTGGAAGCATTAGAAATGCAAAATGAAAAGTTAAAAATACAAAATTAATGAAGCGCAAAACGTTTACAATAATTTTACATTTTTCATTTTAACTTTTGCTTTTGATCAAAGATAGAAATTCAGAGCGGGCGCGCGGGTCTTTACGGAATATTCCCAGCATCGAGCTGGTGGTTGTGACGGCATTCTGTTCTTCCACGCCGCGCATCGCCATACACAAATGAAGCGCTTCGATGACCACCGCCACGCCGTGCGGCTCCAGCGCCTCCATAAAACAATTCGCGATCTGGCTCGTCAAACGCTCCTGCACCTGCAGACGGCGTGAAAACACTTCAACGATTCTCGGAATCTTGCTTAAGCCTACGATTCGGCCATTGGGAATATAAGCGACATGGCATTTGCCGTAAAACGGCAGAAGATGATGCTCGCAAAGACTGAAGAGATTAATGTCTTTGACCAACACCATTTCGTCGTAATCTTCCTGGAAAATGGCGTCATTCAAAACTTTTCCGACATCCTGCTGATAGCCGCTGGTTAAAAACTGCAGGGCTTTTTCCACGCGAAGCGGAGTTTTCACAAGCCCATCGCGCTCCGGATTTTCTCCCAAGCGCAACAGCATCTCGCGTACGAGCGCTTTGAGATCGGCTCCCGATTCCGTCAAGGTTAAAAAATCAAAATCTTCGGGGTTCATAAACTCACAGTCTTCGCCTTGGACGGCGACCATTTTCTTAAGCGGCTGACAATCGCGGGAAGTTCACGGATCACAAAATCCACTTCCTCTTCCGTATTATAACGCCCCAGGCTGAAGCGTAAAGCGCCATGGCCCATGTGGTCATGAATGCCCATGGCTTTCAACACGTGAGAAGGCTCAAATTTGCCCGACGCGCAAGCCGATCCGCTGGAGGCGCAAACCCCGAGCTCATTGAGCTCAAGCAGGGCCGCTTCTCCTTCGATGCCTTCAAAACTGATATTCGTGGTGTTGGGAATGCGCGCGGATTCCCGCCCGTTCACCTGCGACATAGGAATCTGCGAAATAATGCCTTCCTCAAGGCGGTCGCGAAGATCGCGCACATAAGACATGCCTTCTTTCAAAAACGCGTGAGAAAGTTCGGCGGCTTTCCGAAGTCCGATAATAGCCGGAACATTTTCCGTTCCTCCGCGCCGGCCGCGTTCCTGCTCGCCGCCGAAAATGAACGGCTTCAGGCGCACACCGCGGCGGACATAAAGAACTCCAACGCCCTTGGGCCCGTGAATTTTGTGTCCCGACAGCGAAAGCATGTCCACCGGAATTTTTCCGACATTTACCGGAATTTTTCCGGCAGCCTGAACGGCGTCACAGTGATAAAGCACCCCGTGCTCCCGGGCAATTTCGGCGATTTTCTCGACCGGAAAAACTACGCCCGTTTCATTGTTGGCATACATGACGGAAATAAGCGCGGTATCGGAGCGGATACTTTTATAGAGCTCGTTTAAATCGATTTGCCCGGTGTGATCAACACCAAGGCGCGTTACTTCGTAGCCCTGCGATTCAAGGTCCGCGGCAACGTTGAGCACGCAATCATGTTCCGCTTTGGAAATGATGAGATGGCGCCTGTCCGGATGAACGGCCAAAGCGCCGCGTATCGCGGCATTATTCGATTCGGTGGCGCCGCTGGTGAAAAAAATCTCAACCTCGAGACGCGCACCGATGAGCTCCGCAATGCGGATACGCGCACGGTTGATTTCCTCGGCAAGCTGGCCGCCGAAAGGATACAGGCTGGAGGGATTGCCGTAATACTCGGTAAAATACGGAAGCATCTCCTCAAGCACTTCGGGAGCCACCTGGGTGGTGGCGTTGTTATCGAGATAAATTAATCTTGATGCTTTGTTTTCCATAATATCGGAGGAGTGACTAGTGGCTAGTGGCTGGGAGAAAAACTAGACACCAGTCACTGGGCACTAGGCACTTTAGTAGTTATACGCCCTTTTGTATGCGATCATATCGCCTTTGGCGTACACTTTCTTGGAAGTCAAAAAACGCGGATCTTCCGGCGCGGGAGAATAAACCACATTCACTACGGCATCGGGGGAATAAAGTTTTGCCTTTTCCGCAAGTTTTGCGTTGAGCCTTTTTTTCACCGAATTAATCCGGGGCTTTCCCAAAATACCCAGCGTGGCAATCCGTACCGTGTTGCCCAAAAGAGAATTCGGAGAATCCTGAATTTCGATGGCTCCTTTAAACTCATAAGGAATATCTGAATTTGCCTCCGTGACCGGAAAAGCCGCCATCCCCTGCGAACTCACGCACATAACCGCCAGCACCGCAAACAGCAACATCCGCTTCTTCATGATTGCACCCCCTGAAAAGTAAAAAGGCCTCTGATCATCCGCCGTTATCATCCGTCCCGGCGGAATCAGAGGCCTTTGGCTATATCCGATTACTCCGCCGAAAAGGAGATGTTGTCGACGTAAATACTTCCCGTTTTGGGATTAGAATTAATATCGTCAAAAACGATGACGAATTCATTCATTTTTGACCAATCGGTAATGCGGCGAAATTTCTCAAAAGGAACCGAAATCTTCTGCCAGTCGCCGGAAACACCGCTGACGATGTAAGCGGAAGGTTTGTTCGTTTGATCTTTGAGCTCAATCTTGATTCTCTTCGTGAAGCCCTTCTCACTGTCGCCTTTAATATAAAAATTCAAGGTGTTGTAAGGAGTGGCATCAGATCCTTCGAGTTTCATCCAAAAACCGTTGTAGGCCGGATTCGGAGAATCGACGTCATAATCCAAGCGAAGCGCATAACCGCCGGGATTACCGAGAGAGTCGTCGCTTACGAATGTGGACGTAACGGATTGTGTGTCATCGTTAGGATCTTTATCCCAGGTGCCAAAATCACCGCCCAGATTATTCGGCTTATCTCCGGTATCAAAGTCAGCCAAAACAAGTTCCTGACTGCCGCCGCCTTCCGCCGGAGCAGCAGCGTCCTCTTGAGCAAAACCACTAACTGGAAGAGCCAATGCCATCAATAACGCAATCATTGCACTTAAACTTCTCTTCATGGGGTGAATCTCCTTTCGGGTAAAACGGAAGCCTGTCTAGAAAAATTTCAAGTTATTCTATCTTCAAAATGCTCTTTGACAAGCTTTTTTTACCAACTTAACTTCTGATAGATTCAGACGCTAGGAACATTGAAATATTCAAAAAAAGAGGCCACAAAAAAAGCAAAAAAAGGAGCCAGGCCGCTTAGCGCTTGCGGATGCTAAACGGCCTGGCCCTTTTTTTTGCTAATTCATTGCGGTTTTGACGGCCAAAACCAGATTTCCGTCTTTATAAGGAGGCCCGCCCACAATAATGGTCCCCCCCTTTGAAATGGAGAAATTGGTGTTCAAAACTTCGGAACCTTTTTGGGTAATCTTCAAATTCAGATTAACTTTTCCCCCGTCCATCCCCATGTATTGAATATACAAATGGGCATCCCCGGGCAAGGGCTTGCCGTCCTGTTCCTGAAGTGTCAGATCAAAGCGTACCTCATCCAGAAGCTCGTAGGACGATTCCCGGAATGTGTTTTTTAATTCCTGATGAATTTCTCCGAGCCGGGGATCTACTTTTTCTCCTCCCGGAACCGCCAGAGAAATCATGACATATATCTTAACTGTGTCTCTTTCCTGCGCCATCCCCGGCGGACAAACCGAGGCCTGAAGCAAAAAAATCCCTGCGATCAAACCGAAACCAAATTTACTTAAGCTTCTTTTTTTCATCATCATTTCCTCCATGAATTTCAAAAACTATTGATTTGCTTCTCGGCCGGGGCGCTTTGAGCGGCGCGAACAGCCGGCGCCGAAGCCGGTTCCACCGGAGGCGCCATTTCGAGTTCCGGCATTTCCGCAAGCCATATCACCGTGATTTTACGCTCTTTGGTTTTGAAGATCATCACCAATTTATTCTCGGAAGAAACCGAGTTGACGATCGCCTCATTATCGGCCAGGGTTCGCCGCTCGAAAACAAAAAATGTGAACACCATCAGAAAAGCAATCACCGACAATGCCAGTGCGGGGCGCATGACAAAAACGGGGAACGAAACGCCGAACCGCTCTTTCCAGCTTAAATGAACCGGCGATTTCCGGCGAATCGCATCTTCGATGCGCGGCCAGACGGATGAGGCGTCGGATTCGGAAGTTAAGCCGGAGGCATATTCATCCATGGAACGGACGACGCGCCTCAAATCCGCATATTCCAGAGCGCAGGATTCGCATTGCTGCAAATGATTTTCAGCGAAGAGCTTACGGGCTTCGTCCAATTCCCCGTCGAGCAGTCTGTTAAGCTCTTCTGGACTCAAATGATTTTTTTTCCATAACATAACAAGACACCTCTTTAATCCTATTCGTAGTAGCGACTTTAGCCGCTGTTTTTTCCGCCGGAGGCGGATCCGCCTTTGGCGGGAGCGAATAAATTCGCTACTACAAACTGTCTTTTAATTTCTCCGCCAGTTTTTTTCTGGCATAAAACAACCTCGACATCACCGTCCCTACGTGAATGCCAAGCGCCTTGGCGATTTCTTCGTAGCTCAACTTTTCTACCTCGCGAAGCAGGACTACCGCCCGGTGATCCGGTGCGAGCGAATTAATCGCGTCATCAATTCTCCCCTTGAGCTCGCGATTTGCCACCGTTTTGCGCGGATCATCCGCGCTTTTCAGCACCGCACCCGCCTTTTCCCCCGTTTCGGGGTCCGTCCCGAGCTCCTCGGCGAGCGGCTCGCTGCGCGCGAAATGTTTTTTCTTCCTCAAAAAATCCAGGCAGGAATTCGCAGCGATCCTGTAAATCCAGGTATAAAAGTTGGACTCCCTTCTGAAGTAAGAAAGAGACTTGTAGGTTTTAATGAATGTTTCCTGAACCAGGTCCAGCGCGTCTTCGCGGTGGCGGACAATGCCGTAACACACCAGATAAATGCGCTTCTGATATTTATCAAAGAGCATTCGGAATGCCGCCGAATCTCCCGACTTGATCCGGTCTACCAGTATCATATCTTCCTCAGAACGGCGCTCCATCCACCCGACCCTTACTTTAGACGATTCAATAAGTTGGCTTATTCACTGAAAACATTTTAACTCTAGAATTATCGGCTTCCAACGGATAAAATACCGCACTCTTTACAAGTTTATACAGGGCACCGTCGCCAAGCGGTAAGGCAAGAGTCTGCAAAACTCTTATACATCGGTTCGATTCCGATCGGTGCCTCCACTTTAACTGCAGTCCTGAGTTCTGAGTGCTGAGTTCTGAGTTCTGAGTGAAACAGAAAACCGTTTTTCTCAGGACTCAGGACTCATGTCTCAGCACTGTCTTCTATGCCGGAGTGGCGGAACTGGCAGACGCATGGGACTTAAAATCCCAAGGGAACAAAATTCCCGTACCGGTTCAATTCCGGTCTCCGGCACCATAACTTATTTTATAGAAACAAGTTACGATTTTGACTCCCACTTTTTCCAATCTTGTGTTATATTTATGCTTTCTTTGATTCCGACAAAGAAAGGAAGTATTTAGTATTGAGCCGTCGTAAAAAGTGTCTCAAATTCAGTTCCCTTCTGACGACTCTCTTCTTAGTTTTATCCTCCCTCGTCCTTCCTGAGAGAGCACAGGCGCAGATTCTATCTCCTGAACTCGTCCAAACTTATGCCGACGCATCCCTGATTGACGGGCTCCCCTCTGACATCTGCCATGTGGAATCATCCTGGACCGTTCAAAATGCTCCTCTCGTCGTCCTCTTTCAAGAGGCCCACTCGGACGCCGAATCGCAGCGAAATATTGCCCGCGCGCTCAAACACATTTACAAAAAGGGGTCTGACCCCTTCATCGCCCTGGAAGGTCTGGGCTACGGCAAATCCGTGGACTCCGCTGTTTTCAAATCTTTTCCCATTGCTGAGATAAAAAAAGATGTTTCCGAATCTTTCCTCGCGGACGGAAAAATCGACGGCGCGGAATTCTTCGCTATTAACGATGCGCCTGAAACCCGGCTTCTTGGAATTGAAGACGAAAAGCTGTACCGGAAAAATCTCGAAGCATACCGCGAGTTCCGGACATATCAGCAGGAATGCCTTAAAGGATTGAAGAAAATCCGCGACGGCATTGAAAAGATCAAAGGAACGGTGTTCACCAAGAATCTCAAAGATTTCGAGGCAAGCCGGAAAAGGCTCGCCAAAGATAGTTCATCCCTTTACCTGCATCTCGTCCTGTTATCCCAGCTGGCGAAACTCAAACGCATCGGCATGAGGACCTATCCGGTAACGGACCGGCTGATCCTGGGCATCAAACGCCTCGCCGCGCTGAACCACGAAGAGGCCGAATCGCTCATCCGCCGGGAAAACAGAGTCACCCTCTTCCGGGAAATGGACAGTTTGGAATGGACACTCGCCAACAAACTGCCAAGAAGCCTGGACGAAAAAACGCTTGCCGGGGCCGACCGAAGCCTTGAGCTTCTGGAAAAACTGGCTTCTTTCAGCCTCACCCATGAGGACTCTAACCGTCTGAAACAAATGCGCGGAAAAATGTTCCGCGCGGAAAACTGGACGGCTCTTGACGATCTTCTGAAACGGCGCGGCGCGGCACCCGTGTCGCGCGAAACTCTCCGCGAGATCACGCCGATGCTCGAGCCGGCCGAGCGGTTTTATGAAACCGCTCGAAAAAGAGATGACGCCCTCGCCGGAAATTTGATCCGCCTCACTCGCGAGAGCGGACAAAAAACCGTTTTCGCCGTCACCGGAGGTTTTCACACACCCGGCATTACGGAAATTTTAAGAAATAAGCACGTGGCCTATCTGTCCCTTGTCCCCCAACCGGGCATGAATGCGGATTCAACGGAATATTTCCAACGTCTTGACGGCAAAAAAACATCGCTGGAAACCCTCTTGAAATCAAGAATCTCCACGCTGAAACCCGAGCGCGAAGATCCTTCTTTGGAAGCCCTGCTGGTGCTCACTGGGGCTCTCGAACTTTACGGCGTGCCGGACATCCGGGGCGTGATGAGCAAGTTCGAGAAGAATTTCGCAGCGAGAGTTTCGCCCACATCGGAAACACTTTCATATCTCAGGCAAATCGCGGGCTCGCTCGCCAAATCCGGTGCCGTGCGGCTGAAAATCGACGGCACTCCGGTAGAAGCTCAGGTCAAGCGCCTTAACGGTGACAAAGGGCCAAAATTTGAACTGGCCGTTTCCTCGAACGGCCGAAGCCTCGGCGGCGCGGCGCCGGTTTGGGTTCAATTTCCTCAGCCTGCAAAAATGGAAGTGTTGAGACAAAACGGCATCAATTTGGCGCAGCTGAACGGCCATTTTCTTTTATTTGAGGCCCCTTTC